>Ga0137415_10000226_pt1 | contig 49518 bp, 44 predicted proteins | sample CZODoug3_1_1_16f_FD_183082 | JGI IMG/M metagenome (GOLD analysis project Ga0137415, IMG submission 183082) | Vadose zone soil fungal communities from Angelo Coast Range Reserve, California, USA - CZODoug3_1_1_16fungal (Hybrid Assembly) | ecosystem: Environmental > Terrestrial > Soil > Vadose...
CATCGATCTCGGCGGCCGGTGTTCATCCGGCGCCTTCACCCGGTAGTCGAACGGGGCGGACCGAATTCGACAGCAATTAGGAAATTTTGAGCCAGCTTCTGACCCTGCTTCTGTCGGTCTCAGCTTGGGCGAGCCGTCCGCTTCGGGTCGAAAGCTGCACCTACTTACACTCGCTTACTCCGTGATCGCCCACGGGATCGCCTGCGCGAGCCATCGTCCAGATCATCCCGCGAGGCTCTGCTGTCGAGCGCTCTGCTTACACCTTTCCGGCAACGTCGAATTTGCTCGTCGATCCACTCGTCGACTTCACCGGAAATCCACCCTGAAGCGCGAGCGGAGCCCAACTTGATGGGTGACGGGAACGTCCCTTCTTGGACCTTGCGGTAGATCGAACTCCGGCCAATCCCCACAATTGCGGAGACCTGCTTGAGGCGCAGGATGCGGGCGCTCTCGCGTTCGCCAAAGGGATTGCTCCTCTGCGTCGGCTCTGGCCGCACCCTAGGTTCATTGCGCGACTCGACCTGCTGATTTGACCGCATGTGTATCTCCTATCTACATCACGCGCCCTTAATCTCGGGCACTCTGAAACCGTCGGGCAGCCCCTGCGGCGTGACCGGGATGCAGTAGCCGTCCTGCACGCGCCATATCACCAACCACATTGGCTCACTACTCTTCTATGCGGGGCATGGACAGGCTGCACCGAACAGGCTCACAATAGAAGCCACCAATATCTAGACGAGGTTATTGTGGATCTGTCGTCGTTTAACCCGCTCATCCGCCGCTGGTTCACCGATCGCTTTGCTGAGCCCACGGCTCCACAATCCCAAGGGTGGGCGCACATCGCCCAGGGGCACGATACGTTGATCGCGGCGCCCACGGGGTCGGGCAAAACGCTGGCCGCATTCCTATGGTCGATCAATCACCTGATCGACGTCGCGCAGCGGGGAAAACTGACAGACGAAACGCACGTCATTTATGTTTCTCCGCTCAAAGCCCTCGGCAATGACATCCAGAAGAATCTGCAGGACCCCCTCGCGGATTTGCGCCAACTCGCCGAGGCACAAGGCACGCCGTTGCCGGAGATTCGGGTGATGGTGCGGTCCGGCGACACGCCGGCCCGCGAACGAAATCTCATGGCGCGCAAACCTCCGCATATCCTCATCACCACGCCGGAGTCTCTCTACATCCTCCTCACCGCGGAGCGCAGCCGGAACTTCTGCCGCAGTGCCCAGGCGGTGATCGTCGATGAGATCCACGCGGTAGCGGGGGACAAACGCGGAAGCCACCTTGCCCTCTCACTGGAGCGGTTGGATCTGCTGGCCGGCCGCCGGCTGCAGCGGATCGGACTGAGTGCCACCATCAACCCCGTCGCGGAGGTGGCGCAGTTGCTGGTGGGCGCCGACCGGACCACCGCAGATAATCAGCCGCGCTGCGCGATCGTGAACATCGGCCACCGCCGAGAGTGGGATCTGCTGATTGCTGTGCCGCAGCAGCCCCTCAGCCACGTCGCCACGCACGAGTTGTGGGCGGAAGTCTATGACCGCGTGGCCGCCGAGGTGACTGCCCACCGGACGACACTGGTCTTTGTGAATACGCGGCGTCTCGCCGAACGCGTGGCGCACCAGTTAACGCAGCGGCTGGGCCAAGACAAAGTCGCCACGCATCACGGGAGCCTGTCCCGCCAGATCCGCCTGGACGCCGAGCAACGACTGAAGTCCGGCGCGGTCTCGGTGGTCGTGGCCACGGCGTCCAAGGAGTTGGGCATCGACATCGGCCACGTGGATCTGGTCTGCCACCTCGGTGCCCCCCGGGCCCTGGGGACGCTCTTGCAGCGGGTAGGTCGGTCCGGCCACTGGTTGGGCAGCGTGCCCAAAGGATTGCTGTTCCCTCTGACCCGAGACGACATGGTGCAGTGCGCGGCGGCGGTGCGCGCGGTCCGCGCCGGGACACTGGATCGCGTGATCATCCCGGAAGCGCCGGTGGATGTGTTGGCCCAGCAGATCGTGGCCCTGACAGGGAGTCAGGAGATTCGCGAAGACGATCTGTGGCAGCTGGTGCGTCGTGCCTATCCGTACCGCCACCTTGAGCGGGCCACCTTCGAGGCCCTCCTCCAAATGTTGTCGGAAGGCATCAGCAGCCGCCGCGGGCGGGCGGGGGCGTTTGTGCACCGCGATCAAGTGCACGGTGTCTTGAAAGGGCGCCGTGGCGCGCGGTTGGCGGCTATCACCTCAGGCGGGGCCATTCCCGACACGGCCGACTACGACGTCATCGAGGAACCGCAAGAAACATTTGTGGGGAAGGTCAACGAAGACTTCGCCATCGAGAGCTCGGGCGGAGACATTTTCCTGCTGGGCAACACCTCGTGGCGCATCCGCCGCATCGAAGCCGGGAAGGTGCGGGTGGAAAACGCGCACGGCGCCCCGCCCTCCATTCCGTTTTGGATCGGGGAAGCCCCCGCGCGGACGGCCGAGCTGTCCGAAGCGGTCAGCGAACTGCGGGCGGAAGTGGCCAACCGCTTGAGCCAGCCCGAGGAAGCTATCCAATGGTTAGTTGCCGAGACAGCCGTCGATCGCGCGGGGGCCGAGCAGATCGTCGCCTACATCGCGCAGACGGTAGCCGTGCTCGGCTGCGTTCCCACGCAGCAGAGCATCGTGGCCGAACGCTTCTTTGATGAATCCGGCGGAATGCAGCTGGTGTTGCACACACCGTTCGGCGGGCGCGTCAACCGCGCCTGGGGCCTGGCGATCCGCAAGCGCTTCTGCCTGACGTTTGACTTCGAACTGCAGGCGGCCGCCACGGATGACGGGATCGTGCTCTCGCTGGGCGAGCAGCACAGCTTCCCGCTTGAGAGCGTCTTCCGCTTTGTGCGACCAGCGACGGCGCGCGAGGATCTCGTGCAAGCCCTCTTGGCCTCGCCCATGTTTACCAACCGCTGGCGGTGGAACGCGAACCGCTCCCTGGCAGTGCTGCGGTTTGCGGGCGGCCGACGGGTGCCCATGCCGATCCAGCGGATGCGCGCGGAGGATTTGATGGCCGCTGTCTTCCCAGACCAAGTGGCCTGTCAGGATAACCGCTCCGGTCCCATCACGCCTCCCGACCATCCCTTGGTGAACGAGACCGTCAACAACTGTCTGTACGAAGCGATGGATCTGGAGGGATTGCTGGCGATCACCGCACGAGTCGAGCGCGGCGACATCCGCACGGTCGCGGTCGATACGCCGAGTCCCTCGCCAATGTCGCATGAGATTCTCAACGCCAACCCCTATGCGTTTCTCGATGACGCCCCGCTCGAGGAACGGCGCGCGCGGGCGGTCACGTTGCGGCGGATGGATCCCGACCTCGCGTCTGGAATCGGGGCGCTGGATGCGGCGGCGATTGACGAGGTGCGCGCGCAGGCCCAGCCCGATGTGCGCGATGTCGATGAGCTGCACGATCTGATGTTGTCTGTCGGGCTGCTGCCCGAAAGCGACGCGTCGGCCTGGGAAGGGCTGGCCGCAGACCTCATCGCCTCCGGCCGCGCGACGGTGGCGTCGTGGCGCACGGAGACGGGGCAGTATCGGGCGTATGTCGCCGCCGAACGCATCGCGCTCGTCCGCTCAGCCCTGCCCGATGTCCGCTTTTCCCCCGAGATCGTGTTCCCGCTCGCGCGATCTGGTTCATCTGGCCAGTCCCCCGACGATGCGGTGCGCCTGATTGTCTTGGGGTGGATGCAGATCAGCGGCCCCGTGGAAGGGGCCGCTCTGGCGCAGCGCCTCGGATTCCGCACTGCAGACGTGCAGATTGCCCTGGCCGCCCTAGAGGGTATGGGGACGGTGCTGCGGGGTCGTTTCACTCCTCAAGCGCAGGCTGAAGAGTGGTGCGAACGGCGGCTGCTCGCGCGCATTCATCGCCTGACGTTAGGCCGCTTGCGTCAGGAAATCGAGCCGGTGTCGGCTGCCGACTTCATGCGCTTTCTGTTCCGGTGGCAGCATGTGCAGCCGGGGAGTCAGCTGCATGGCCGCGACGGTGTGGCCCAGATTATCGGACAACTCCAAGGACTAGAACTCCCTGCGCCATCGTGGGAAGAGCATGTAATCCCCGCGCGGGTCCGCCTCTACGATCCGGCTGACCTGGAGTACCTGTGTTTGTCGGGGACGGTGACCTGGGGGCGATTGAACCCCACCAGCATTGGGGCGTCCGAGAATGGCCAGGAGGGTGCTCGCCGCGTGCGGCGCCGCCAGGGTCCGGGTCGCAGTTCCCCGATTGCGTTCGTCCTCCGTGAGGATCTTCCAGTGTTCTTAGGCGACCTTCCCCCGACAGATCAGGTGCTCGCCCGGTTGTCCCCCGCGGCATCTGAGGTCGCGGATTATCTACGACAACACGGCGCCTCATTTCTGATGGACGTCGTGAAGGGCACACGTCGGCTTCCGTCTGAAGTGGAGGAGGCGTTGTGGGAACTCGTCGTCGGAGGTGTCGTTAGTGGCGATGGTGTGGCAGGGTTACGACGGCTGCTCCACGGCGGGCGCTCTCGGGACCGACGCATTTCGCGAGCCTATGGCGGAGGACGGACCCATGGCCGATCGCTTCCCGTGGGTCGGTGGGCCATGTGGCAAAGCCCCGCTGACGTGACTCCCCGCACTCCTAACGACGCCATCGCCCGACAGCTGCTACGGCGGTACGGTGTGGTGTTTCGAGATCTCCTCGCCCGTGAGCCGGTCGCCCCACCCTGGCGGGTTTTGCTTGGGATCTACCGGCGCTGGGAAGCGCAGGGGGAGATTCGGGGCGGGCGCTTCGTGGGGGGATTCGTTGGAGAACAGTTCGCCCTGCCGGAAGCGGTGGAAGCGCTGCGTGCGGTGCGACGGGCGCCCGAAGACCGCGAGGTCATTGTTGTTGCAGCGTCTGATCCCCTCAACCTTGTGGGGATCATCTTGCCCGGCGGAAAAGTGGCCCCCCAGTCCGCCTTAGCGATCGCTTATCGCAACGGCGTGCCCCAAGATGTCGCCCCTATGGGCGCGCTCCTGGCCCGGCTCCATCAGACCGCTGCCACTGCCGCGCGTTCGGATGCGGGCACGCCTTTCCGTGAGCGGCGGCGCTAGATCCGATCCCCGTGTTCCCCAGCCTGAGTTGTCACGATCCCCACACCCACGCGCAGGCCGCGTAGGTAAACCCTCCGCCGAACGCCGCGAGTACGATGCGGTCGCCGTCGTGAATACGACCGGATTGTACGGCTTCGTATAGCGCGAGGGGGACACTCGCCGCCGATGTGTTCCCGTACTCCTCGATATTAACGACGAATCGTTCGAGCGGGATGTCCATCTGCGAGGCCAAGGCCTCAATGATGCGCAGGTTGGCCTGGTGGGGCACGATGAGATCCACCTGGTCCATCGTCCAGCCCGCCTGGGCCACTGTCTTCTGAATCAGTCCCGGAATGGTCCGCACAGCCAGTTTGAACACCGCCTGGCCATCCATGTAGGCGCGGTGGAGTTTGCGTTCGATGGCATCGACAGTGATGGGCATCCGCGAGCCGCCGGCAGGAACTTTCAGCACGTCGCCGGCTGAGCCATCAGCGCCGACCAATCCGCCGTACATCCCATGCGCCCCCGTCGACGGGCCCAAAACGGCGGCCCCCGCGCCGTCGCCGATCAGGACGCACGTACGGCGATCGTCCCAATCGATGAGCCGGCTCAGCGTTTCCGCCCCGACCACGAGCGCCCTGCTGATGGCCCCGGCGGCGATCAACTGGCTCGTACAGATCAGCGCGTACACGAAACTTGAGCACGCCGCCAGCAAATCAAAAGCTCCCGCGCGGGAGGCTCCGAGGCGGTCCTGGAGCAGACACGCGGTGGCCGGGAAGAACATGTCGGGAGTCGCGGTGCCCACCACCACAAGGTCGAGATCTTGGGCGCGAACGCGCGCAGCATCGAGGGCTTGTTGCGCGGCGATGAGGGCTAAATCAGATGTCGATTGGTCGGGGCCGGCGATGTGGCGCCGTTTGATGCCCGTGCGTTTGGTGATCCACTCATCGTTGGTGTCGACCATGCGCGCGAGGTCTTCGTTGGTCAGGACCTTCGGCGGAGCGTACGCGCCTAATCCCAGAATCGTGGCGCGGGGCAGTGTCATGGGGGGAGAGGTTCGGCGTTAACCGGAGGACTCCTCATTCGCCTGGTCGAACGAACGCCCCGTGCACCAGCCTCCGACGCCGGTTCCACCGATCACGCAGATCCCGCCGTTTTCGGAGTTTGCGGAAGCGGAACTGGCCGAACTGTTGCCGCGCGTGCAGCGTCGCTCGTATCGGACGGAGGAGACGATCTTCCGCGAAGGCGATCCGCCGGCCTTCATCTACTACGTTCTCAGCGGTGAGATTAGCCTGACGCTGACCTCTGAAGACCGGCGCATCAGCGTGGGGAAGTTTCCGGCCGGCCGCTTGCTGGGGATTCAGACGATCTTTGACAACGGCCCGCAGTTTGTCTCAGCCACTGCGCTCTCGCCGACCACAGTCCTCGCTGTTCCGCTGGGAGAACTGCTGGCCATTTTGCGGCGGCACCCTGATGCCCTGTTGAAAATGGCCGGGATCTTCGCCCACCAGATCCGGGGCGCGGCGCGTCTGGTGGCCGAGATGCAGTTCTTGGACCTGCCTGTCCGGCTGGCCAAACGGATTCTCGACCTCGTCGACGCGTCGGCATCTTCTGCAGGGCGGCACGGACCCGCGGTGAGGATCACACAGAAGGAGCTGTCGGAGCTCGCGGGCGCCACACGCGGTGGGGTAAACCGGGCCCTGAAGCGGTTGGAGCACCTCGGCCTAATCCGCACCAGCCGGGGAACGATTACCATCAGCGCCCCCGACCGACTGCGCCGTCTCGCCGAGCAGGAGCCTCTTCCGATGATTCTGGGACTTGCCGATCCCGGGCTCAAAGGCCACGATTGACCGAGGGGGCTGCCTAGCAGGCGGTCACTATAGCGAACGAGTGTTCGTCAGTGAAATACCCCTGTCGACCCTCTAGGGTGAACTCGATAACAAATCTTTGTGAACCGTGGTTACATAGAGTCGATTCGAAATAGAACGACATGTTGCATTCACCGAATCGGTACGGGAGATTGTGGCGTCTCGTACCCCCTCCAGGGTGGGCTGTCAGCCCACCCTCTTTTTTTATGAAGGGCGGACGTTGAGGCAGGCGCTAGAGGTTATGGTCAGCCCAGAACACAAGCTGGTGCCCTAACACGCCAATCACGAGCCCTGCAATTACCCATGTCAGCCAACGGGGGATCGAATGCTGGGTCACCGCAATCACCTCTGCCCTAACACCCAGCAACACCCGTGCCAGCGAAACGATTCCGTCGCTCGGGCAGTGAGGCATACGACGGCCGGTCACTTAACCTTGTAGAACAGGACCCCCTTCTTGCGGGTCACGGTGAGCCGCTTCTCATCAGCGAGCAGGTCGAGGTGGCCGATGACTTCGGACAGGGCCAGCATCCGGTCGACCTCACCCAGTTGGGGATACAACTCCTCAGAAATCATCGCCAGCGTCTTGGGGGTGCGGCGAATCAGAGAGGCGATGGTTTCTTTGCGCTGCTCGTGGTGGGCGATGAGCTCCCGCGCTCGGGCACTGGGGTTCTCCATCCGGTCGCCATGACCGGGGTAGGCGGTCTCGCAGTTAAGTAGGAGAATCCGGCGCAGCGATTGCAAGTACTGCGGCAATGTGGGGGTGCGTTTGCCATCGGAGACAAACTCCACGATGGGGTTCGGGCTCACCGTTTCCAACAGCAGGTCCCCCGCGATTAACACTCCCTCCTCGTGATAGAAACAGACGTGGCCCGCCGAGTGACCAGGGGTATGGAGGGCCCGCACTTGCTCCGCGCCTAGCGGCAAGGACTGGCCATCTTCTAGCGGAGAGGGGCGGGAGAGCGGATCGAGATATTGGTCTACTGATTGCATCTGGTCCATGAACGACTTAAAGAATCCCTCGGGCACTCCCGCTTGCGTGAAGAATGTCTTGACGTGGGAGGCGACCCAGCGCCGCCCCCCCACCTTTGCTCGGTCGGCAGCGTGCAGATAGACAACCGCGCCGGTGCGCTGCGCGAGCCAAGCGGCGTTGCCGCTGTGGTCCACGTGTCCATGGGTCAGCAGGATGCGCCGGATATCCTCGATCCGGAAGCCAGCCGAGGCGATCCCCGCCGTCAGGGCGGCCTGGGCCTCGGGGGTCTTGGGGCCCGTGTCGACCAACGTCAGCGGGTCGCCCGCCAGCACGTACGCGTTCACTGATCCCACCGGGAACGGGGTGGGAAGCTCGATGCGGTGCAGTCGCATGTACGTTTCCCTTGGCTCCTCCGTGCACATTACCTCTATCCTCCCCGCGCGCGCAACCAGGACTCCTCAGGAGGACCGCGTACGTCTTTCACATCATGGCCGTCACTGACATCCAGCGCCGGGCCCAGACGGTCCCCGGCATCTGCTTTGAGCAGGCAGCGCGGCTTGGCCAAAAGGTCGCCTTGCGTCGCAAGGAGCTCGGGATCTGGCGGCGGGTGAGCTGGGAGGATTACGCCCGCCACGTGCGCTGGGTGGGCCACGCCCTGCTGGTACTCGGAGTTTCTCCTGGAGATCGTGTTGGCGTTCTCGGCGAGAACCGTCCCGAGTGGTTATACAGCGATCTTGGCATCCAGGCCATCGGAGCGATCACCGTCGGGATTTATGCGACAAGCAGCCCCGAGCAGGTCCGCTACCTCCTGCACCACTCCGAGGCGCAGATCGTCATCGTCGAGGGCGAAGAGCAGCTCGACAAGGTGTTGGAAGTTCGCCCCGAGTTGCCGCACCTCCGCCAGATCGTGGTCATGGACCCGAAAGGGTTGCGGTCGTTCAGCGACCCGATGGTTGTGATGTTCGGGGAATTCGTAGCGCACGGCCGCGCGCATGAACAGGTCCACCCCCAGGCGGTCGACGAGCGGCTGGGGGCGATCCGGCCCGATGATGTGGCGCTGCTGCTGTACACCTCAGGGACGACCGGACCACCGAAGGGCGCGATGCTGACCCACAGGAATCTGATCTGCGCGCAGGAGGCGAACCTGCATTACGTCTTTCCCGGTCGGCCGGACGACGAGCTCCTCTCGTACTTGCCGCTAGCGCACATCGCGGAACGGTCGCTGTCGATGTTCAGCGCCATCTACGCCGGGTACACGGTGAACTTTGCCGAGAGCTTGGAGGCCGTCCCGGTGAATCTGCGGGAAGTGCGTCCGACCATCTTCTTCGCGGTGCCGCGGATCTGGGAAAAGCTGTACGCAGGGGTCGTCCTGCGCGTTCGCGAGGCGGACTGGCCCAAGCGATTGGCTTTTACTGCCTCCCTGTGGGTCGGTCGCCGGTACGCCCAGGCAGTCCTCGCTCACCGGCGGGTGCCTGTCTGGCTGCAGGCGGCCTATGCGCTCGCCCGCCGCACCGTGTTGCTCCCGTTGCGGCACCGGTTGGGGCTGGACCGGGTGCGGATCGCCTTGTGCTCAGCGGCTCCGGTGGCCCCGGACATCCTGTGGTTTTTCTGGAGCCTGGGGCTGCAGATGCGCGAAATCTACGCGCAGACGGAGTCGACCGCTGTGGCCACGGTGCATCCTTTTGGAGATGTACGGCTGGGGACACAGGGCAAGCCAGTCCCCGGGGTCGAGCTTGCCTTCGCCGATGACGGCGAGATATTACTGCGCGGGGGGAACATCTTCACGGGATATTTCAAAGATCCCGACCTTAGCGCCCGGACGCTCGTCGACGGCTGGTTACACACCGGAGATGTAGGACGAGTCGATGAGGACGGCAACCTCGTCCTCACCGACCGCAAGAAGGACATCTTCATCAATGCCTATGGGAAAAACATCGCCCCGCAGTACATTGAAAACAAGTTGAAGTTCAGCCCGTACATCAACGATGCCATCGTCATTGGGGATGGGCGCAAGTACCTGGTCGCCTTGATCGTTCTCGATGAGGAGTACGCGGCGAAATGGGCGCAGGACACGCGGGTGCCTTTTTCGACTTTTGCGGAACTAACAACCAGCCCTGCGGTCCGGCGTCTAATTGCCGCCGAGGTCGATGCGGTGAACCGCACGCTGTCGTCCCCTGAGCAGGTCAAGAAGTTCGCGTTGCTGCCCAAACGGCTGTACCCCGAAGACGGCGAGGTCACGCCGACCATGAAGGTCAAGCGCAAGGCCATCATGGAGAAATTCGGCGACGTCGTGACACAGCTCTATGCGGAGGCGTAGCGAAGCGCGCCGCATCCGCCGCGAGAATGTCGGCGGAGGTCCGGAACGTCTCTGAGCGTTTAGGCCCACCGTCGGCGCGACTTGTATCGTTGATAGCCTTTGACAGACGGTTCGCGGCCCACGCCCAGATAGAGCTCCTGCACGTTGGGGTTAGCGGCCAGATCTTCTGCAGTTCCCTCTAGGACCATGCGTCCGCTCTCCAGCACGTACCCATAGTGGGCGATAGACAATGCCATCCGAGCATTTTGCTCGACCAAGAGAATCGCCACGCCTGAAGCGTTGACCGCGGCGATCGTCTGAAAGATATCGTCCACGAGCAAGGGGGCCAGTCCCAGCGACGGTTCGTCGAGCATCAGCAGAGTCGGACGCATCAGCAACGCGCGGACGATGGCTAGCATCTGTTGCTCGCCACCCGATAGCGTTCCCGCGAGTTGCTGGCGTCGCGTCGGCAGCACGGGAAACAGCGCCGCCACACGCTTCAGGTCCTCCGGCTGCACGCCATGGGGGCGGGTGTAGGCGCCCAACTGGAGGTTCTCTTCGACGGTCAGTTCCGGGAAAATCCCCCGGCCTTCCAGCACATGGGCGATACCTAATCGGGCAATGTCCTCCGGGTCGAACCCATTCAGGCGCCGTCCCGCAAACTCGATTGTCCCTTTCTCTGGCTGGCCGGAGATGAGGCCGCTGATCGTGCGCAGCAGCGTGGTTTTGCCCGCGCCGTTGCCGCCGAGGATCGCCACGATCTGTCCAGGAAGCACGGTCAACGACACACCGCGCAGCACTGTCAGCCGTCCGTAATACGCGGTCTCGACATTAACGGCCGTCAAGAGTGGTGCGCTCATGACGACTCCCTCGTGCCTCGCGCCGGCGGGGCGGTCGTGTCTTTGGTGCCCAGGTACGCGCGAATGACCTCAGGATGCCTCTGAATCTGCTCTGGCGTGCCCTGCGCGATCTTGACCCCGTGGTCGAGGACGGCGATCCAATCGGAGATCCCCATCACGAGTTTGAGATCGTGCTCGACCACCACGACGGTAATCCCCATCTCCTCGCGGAGATCTTTGATGCGGAACACCAGATCATCTTTCTCTTCGGCGGTCATCCCTGAGGACGGCTCATCCAGCAGGACCAGCTGCGGGTCAGTCGCAAGCGCGCGGCCCAGTTCCACCAGCCGTTGCCGGCCCAATGGCAGATCTCCGACCCGACGGTCACGGATCGCCTGCAACTCAAGAAAGTCGATGATCTGCTCGATGTGGGCGCGATGGGCCACTTCCTCCCGCCACCACGCCGGGGTGGCCAAGGCAGCGCGGAACAGGCCGGTGTGGAAGTGCCGGTGCCGGCCGAGCAACAGATTCTCGAGCACCGTCATGCGCGTGAACAGTTCGATGTTTTGGAAGGTCCGGGTGATCCCCCGCCAGGCGATGCGATCGGGGGATTGGCCGATGAGGTCCACACCAGCGAATCGGATGGACCCACGGTCGGGCCGGTACACTCCCGTGATGCAGTTGAACAGGGTGGTTTTGCCCGCGCCGTTAGGACCGATGAGCGAGATCAGCGCACCGCGGGGAACTTGAACGCTCACATCGGCCAGCGCAGCCACGCCGCCGAAGACGATGGACACAGCTTTGACGTCGAGGAGCGGGTCCACGTTCGCAGATTCGTTTGTCCCGCCCAACTCTTCAGGTGCGCGCCTCCCCGCAGGAGGGCTCACGGGGAGGCATGCCGGTTCATTCTAGGGAGACGTGGAACTTAGAACCCCACTGGGTAGGCGATATCAGGCGTCAAGCGCTTGAATTGCCCTCCTTCAGTCTTCACGATGTAGATTCGCGTCACGCCGTGCCGTCGGTCAGGCCCAAAGGTCACGCCCCGCACCACGTCCCCGTCCCAGTTCTTAATCGTCTCCATTGCGGCGACAAACTTGTCCCGGGTGAGCGTAGGTCCGGTGCGGCGCAGGCCCTCGAGAAACGGTTCCACAAACGAGACGCCGGCCACGGCGTTGATGGGCGCGCGGGCCAGCGCGGGATTCCCCTTCGCGATGGTGGCCACGACCTCGTCGACCTTAGAGTCGGTGCCCGGCAGCGGGAAGTACGCGGCGAGGATGACGTCGTTCCAGGCCTCCCCCGCGAGGGCGAACATAGCCGGATCGGCCAACGCGGAGGTGGAGATCAGGCGGGGGCGGTACCCGATCTTGGCCATTTCCTTGACGACCTGAGCCGCAGCCGTCGGGGTGGAGTACAAGACGACGGCATCGGCTTTAGACTCCCGAAGCTTTACGGCGTGGCCGCTATAGTCGCGATCCGTCACCTCATAGGGCACCGTCGCGACGATGCGGGTCTTCGTCGCGTCCGCGCCGCGCTTGACGCCCGTGAGTCCCTTCTTCCCGAACAAGTCGTTCTGGTAAAAGACGGCAAACGTGGTCATCCCCAACGTCTTCGCCGCATACTCCGTGAGGAGCCGTCCTTCGTCCGTATAGCTCACATAAGTCACGAACAGGTACTGCTTGCCTTTGAACCCCGTCCACATACTGGCGTCTGCGAGCGGATTGATCCAGATGACTTTCTTCTCCACCATGTAGTCGCGCACGGCAAAGGCGTTGGCCGACCCCAACAACCCGACGATGGCGAACACGCCGGTGCTTTCCACGAGTTCGCGGACATTGGCGACCGCCCGAGTCGGTTGGTACCCATCGTCCAGGGCTACGAGGCGAATCTTGCGTCCGTTGATGCCTCCTCCCTCGTTCGCCAGCTTAACGTACGCGTCCATGCCGCCAGTGACCGGTATACCCCAGAATGATGCCGGCCCTGTCAGGGGCTGCGACGTTCCAATGACCACTTCGGTCGGCGTCACACCGCGTTCTTGAGATTGGACGGAGGCGCTGAGCAGGAGCAGTACAACCAAGAGCGCACCTGCAACGCCTCGGCCTACGACCGTCATAGCTTCACCCCTTTGCTAATCTGAAGGTGCACGCTCAAAGTACGCGCCCAGAGCGTCGTTACCCTCTACTGCCTCGGTGGGGGTCTCGGGAATTACACCCGACGCTTGAATTCTCGGCCGAGTAACCCCTCAGGCCGCACGATCAGCACGGCGATTATGATCCCGAAGGCCAATGTGGTCTTAAACTGCACGGAGACATAGCCCCCGAACAGGGCCTCAAGTAAACCGAGCAGCAGGCCGCCGATCACGGCTCCAGGCATGCTGTCGATGCCGCCCAAGACCGCCGCGGAGAATCCCTTGAGAAAAGGGTCGAGCATCATGAAAGGGTCCAACAGTGCGGTCGGGGCCAGCAGAATTCCCGCCGCCGCCCCGAGCATCGCGGCGAGCCCCCAGGTCAGGACGAAGATACGCCGGGCTGGGATCCCCAGCACCTGAGCAGCGATCAGATGTTGGGAGACAGCCCGCATCGCCAGGCCGACCCGGGTGTGCTGGACGAGTCCATACAACGCGGCCATGAGGGCCAGGGCGGCCGCGGTAGTACCCAGGCTGATCTGGCTGATGACCACGCCTCCGAGGTGGTACACCCGCGCATCGGACAGTGGAAACGGGAACGGCCGGACATCCGCGCCCCACAATTGGATGGCGACGCCGTTGAGTACCAGGGCGAATCCCAGGGTGATGATGACCCGGCCCAATAACGTCGTCTCCCGGGCGGGCCGTAGGATGAGGAAGTAAAATCCGGCGCCAATGACCACCGCCGCAGCGAACGTAGCGACCACTGCAACCCCAAACGGCACTCGCAATTGGGTGAGAAACGTATAGCAGATGAACGTGGCAAACGTCGCGAGGTCGCCGTGCGCAAAGTTGAGGACACGCGATGTCCGGTAGAGCAGTACGATGCCCAACGCCACCAGCGCGTAGAGGCTCCCGGTGGCAAGCCCCACGACGCCGTACTGCGCCAACAGCTCCATGCTAGATCGCGCGCCGCTCGCTCGTCGCCGGGCGGCCGACGGGGGCGGGAGATCCGCCGCGTACACGGATCAGAACGGCCATGCCTTGAACCACAGCCTGATTTTCATCCAGCGGCCGAAGAGCCCCAGGGGGTCAACGGCCATCACGAAGATGAGGATGCTGCCGTAGATGATCGGCAGCCACGACCTCGTCTGAGCCAGCTGCTGGGGGAGTAGGGTCAGTAAGGCCGCGCCCAACACGGCCCCCGGGATGGTGCCGAGGCCGCCCACGACGATCATGCTGAAGTAATAGATAGATTCTGACAGCGTGAACAACTGAGGTTCCAAGAATCCCAGGATGAGCGCGAGGAGGGCGCCGCCCACGCCAGCGTAGAAGGCGCTGAGCGCAAAGGCCAGCGTCTTGTAGGTGGTGAGATTCACCCCCATGACTTCAGCCGCGATGTCACTGTCGCGCATGGCGACGAGGGCCCGGCCGACATAAGACCGCAGCAGGTTGTAGGCGACCCAGACTAATAGCGCCAGGGTCCCCATCGCCACGTAGTAGATGTGGCGATCGGTCAGTTGCCATGAGCCCAGCGTGAGCTTGGGCAAGAACAGACCGTTGCGGCCTCCAGACAGTTGTTCCCAGTTGCTCAGCACTTGCTGGACCGCGATCCCAAACCCGAGGGTAGCGATTGTGAGATAGGGTCCGGTGAGCCGGAGGGCAGGCAACCCCACGAGATATCCGAAGGCGGCTGCGGTGATTCCACCGCCCACGATGGCCGCCGGCCAGAAGAGGTGTAGTTTGGCTGCGAGAAGACCGGCGGCGTATGCACCGATGGCGACAAAGCCCGCGTGGCCGAGAGAAATCAATCCCGCCGTGCCGACCAGGAGACTTAACCCGACCGCGATCACGGCGTAGGCGGCCACCACAGACGCGGTATAGATGAGGTAGCCTGACGCCCCCACAGGCAACAGGACCAAGGCGGCGACCAACACGCCGAGGGCCACCCGTCCGCCTGTGCTGCGCACGAGGACGAGATCGTCGGCGTAGCGCTCCTGCAAGTCCATGTCGCCCAGACTGTTCCCGCGCTGTCTAGACGCCTCCTGCGCATTGCGCCAGACTGCGTGGGGCTCGCGAATGGAGTCCCAGCCGGTGGCCCTGGAGGAATGGGAGCCTCTCAAATAACCCGCTTGACACCCACGCCAGACGAATCGAGGATGACGACCCGGTCAGCCCGGCACCACGGGGGTCTTGCGCGCCGGGATCTTCGCCAGCACCGACTCATCGATATTCAGATGCGCCTGCACAAGCGCGTGGGGAGTAAACGCCAACCACTGCGCCAGCGAGACGTCGGCGAAGTGGTCGCTTCGGAAGATCTCGAGAAACCGCAGCGTCGCCTTGCCGATGTTCTCGATGTAATGGCCCATCGGGAATGGCACGGCGCCGACATCGCCCGCCTGGAAATTAAAGGTGCGGGCGTTGTTCACCGAGGCGAACACCGTCATCCGTGCCTCGCCCGAGATGTAGAACTGCCACTCGTCCACGTTTGTGTGCCAGTGCAGCTCGCGCATGCCGCCGGGTTCAACTTCGACGAGCGCGGCGGCGATCGTCTTCGAGGCTGGGAACACGGATGAGTCCGCGACGCGGACGGTGCCGCCCTTCATGCGCATGGGCTCCTGGGCCAACATCCGGTAGCTGAAGGACAGGGGCACCGGCCCGGCGCCGGCCACGCGGTCTGCGGCGAGCGGACCAGGGACGTCTGCCTGAAAGATCCAGAGTTCTTTCTCTGGGATGTGCGCGAACGCGCTCTCGGGCACGCCGAAATTCTTGGCGAGCACATCTTTCGGGGTGTGGGCGAGCCAGTCGGTCAGCAGGAAGGTCTCTTCCTCCGAGAAGTTGCCGTCGTCGAAGACGAGCAAGAACTCGCAGCCGTCCCCTGCCAGTCCCTGGATCGAGTGCGGGATGCCCGCTCCGAAGTACCAGAGGTCGCCTTCGCCCACATCGTCTTGGAAGGCGCGACCCCCTTGGTCGATGGCGGTGATCCGGGCCCGGCCCTTGAGCATGTACGCCCACTCGGCCGCCTTATGCCAGTGCAATTCCCGGACGCCCCCAGCCTTGAGCCGCATGCTGACACCGGCGATCTGGGTGGAGATGGGCAACTCGCGCGTCGTCGTCTGACGCCCCCAGCCGCCGGGGGCCAAGTGCATGTGGCTGTCGGCGAAGGACCATCTCAGGTTTGGCACCGTCCCATGGTCCTGCCGCGGCGGTGCCAGCGTGTCTGGGTTCTGGGCCTCGCGGGCGGGGTTCGACGGGCCAATGATGGGCGCGCCCAGGTTGCCGCTGATCGGCTGAGGCGTATTAGTAGATCCGCGTGCTGTGTGCTCGCTAGTCATCGAGAGTCCTCCGGTTTGAGAATCACGAGGCTACTGCGCTCTGTGTGTGGGTCCTTACGTGGTCTCAAGCGGGGTTCCTGTACTAACGTTTGTCCTCCTCCCGTGCGCAACGGTGGCCCCCCGGCCCTCCCCGCCGACCTAGATTCCGTGTACGGTGGACAATATAGGGGGACACCTTGATGGAGAGCGCATCAATCTCAAAGTACTTGGGACCACACGCTCGGCGGCTGAGTTGCTACTGGGTCCACACGTCGGCGCCCGCTGCACGGACCTATGAAGCTGCCCTGAGAGTTTCATTGCGCGATGTTCGGGTTGTGAGGACGCTCTTCGGCCTGCGCAGGATCCCTTATCGCAGGGAGATGACAGTGCGGGAGTTCTTCAGCACCGGGAGTTTTCGCATCCTAGGGGAGGACCCGCCGCGCGAGATCGTGTTCGCCATAGAACGGACTGCGATGCGCGCGATGGGAAACTTCCGAGTCATGCCGACGCCGTCTGGGTCAGTGCTCAGCACGGAAACGTGGGTCGAAACGGCCACTCCCCAGGCAGACCGGGCCTTCCGCCTGTACTGGGCCGTCATCGCCCCCTTCTCCGGCGTGATTCGGCGGGTGCTCCTCGACGCGGCGAAGCGTCGGGCGGAAAGCGAGCGTCAGGCGCTATTGACGGCGCAGAGTTTGTAGCTTCGCCTGCTGCTCCGGGGTTAGCGAGTTTTTGACCCGGATGAGCAAGGCCAGCTGCGTCCGCTTGATCTCTCGTTCAAGCCCCACAATTTTGTCCAGCTGGGTTAACGTGCGCTGCTCGTCGATTCGCCCCTGCTTGACGAGAGAGGCCATGGTTTCCATCTCATTTTGCAGTTGCCACTGCACTTCGGTGAACCGCGCCTGGGCATTCTGGATTTCCCCTCTGATCAAATTCCGCTGCTCCTCGGTGAGCTCGAGGGCCTGCTGGTGCTGCATGACGAGCTCAGGGGGGAACAGATTCTCGCCTAAGGGATCGACGGGCGGGCGCATCATGCGCGGCTGCGCCGAGAGCGACGTCCCTCCCAGTAAGACGAGCACTATGAGCATCAACAATCCGGACTTGACCATGGAGATCACCTCGTCCTTTTCTAGTCTCTCGTACCCTCGGTGCTCATTGTCAGTGGCGTACCGAGTTGGGGCGTCTTGTTCAACAGTTCCTCGCCAAATAGGTGCAGGAGCTCGGCTGTGGGGGGCTGCCACTGCCACAGCTGGGTCGTGGGTGTCCCGCGCGGCGCGAACGGGGCACTCCAGACGATCACCAACAGGGCCGCGATCGTCATCGCCGCAACGGTCGCTGGCAGGGCCCACTGTCGCCTGTGCCTGCCCGGCTTTCTGGCAGCCCTGTCTAGTAGGCGGTGCGCAGGCGGCGTGTGCCGTGCGTCGTCGGAGCGCAGCTCACGAAACCACGTCGTGAATGGCGCGTCGTGGGGATCGCGATCCATCAGACACCTCTGTTTCCTCCAGCCGTTGCCGGAGTCGTTTCTTCCCCCGTTCGTAATGCACTCGAGCCGTCCCGAGTGACACCCCCATTACTGCTGCGGCCTCGCGCACGCTCATCTCCTCGTAGAACACCAGGTGCAACGCCTGCCGCTGCCGGTCCGGCAGGGTGGCCAGTGCCTCCCGGAGGCGCGCCAGCCGTTGTGTGCGCTCGAAAACTTCTTCGGCACTCTCATCGACTGCCAAGGGGGCGTCTTCTGCTTGGAGTGTGAGATGGCGTGCGTGAAACAGGTGATAGCGCCAGGCGCCCGCTGCCGTCTTCCGAATGACCGCGAAGAGCCACGTCTTGAAGGTGGATCGTCCATCATATCGGGCGCGGCCTTCCAACACCTTGACGTAAACTGTCTGCAGCACATCGTCGGCCCGAGCTCGGTCGTGTGCGCAGCAAGCCAGGGCCCACCCATAGCTCGCGCTGTGGTAGCGTTCCAGCTCCTGCCGGAGATTCACAGTCGCCGCCTACCCCCTCTGACGCTGATCATGAGGGTCTCACCTACTTAGTCGGTCCTCCCCGCGTTCTATATGACACAGTCTGCCCGTTCAGGGGGGATTTTTGCACGCGAAAATCTGCAACTACTGCGGAAATTGGCCTGCGGCGAGGAGCAGTCTCGCCTCCTGGGCGTGTGGTATGATAACGGATGGCGAACATGCGCTTGATGTAGCTGAGGAGTCGGGCCTCTGGCGGAGTGGCACCGGAGGCCCATCTTGTCGAGAAAGTAGGAAGGCACGCGGTGATCACCAACCATCTGAAACTCCTCGTCGGTGGCGTGCAGCTCCGTGACGGCGTCGTCACCGTCACCGACGTCCTCGGTCGAATCCTCACTCGGGCTGGACTATATGTTCTGGCTATGGAACGCGGCTACGCGTCCACGATCTACGGCGCGCACCAGTACGATCCGATGGTCATCGCCGATCAACCTCCCATCTCCTGGGGAGATCCTGCGCTCGATATCCTCGTGGCGCTGGATTATGACAGCAACCCCGACGCGTCCCAGCAACCGAACCGCGATACCGTCCTGCGGCACGAATCGCACCTTAAAGATGGCGGGGTGCTGGTCTACGACAGTAGCACCGGAGAGATTCCCACCGAGACACTAGAACGGCGCGGGATCAAGGTCTTCCCCCTGCCTGCCCGCAACGTCGCCCGCGACGAGCTGAAGCTCGATGTAGTCAAGAACATGGTCGCCGTGGGCGCGCTGTTTCGCATCCTAGAGTTTGACCGCGATGTGTCTTTATTGCGCAAGTTGGTGGAAGAGCGGTTCATGCGCAAAGGGCAAAAGGTCATCGACACTAACCTGCAAGCGGCCCAGCGAGGTCGCGAAGTGGTGGAGACCGTCTTAAAGGCCCGAGGGTGGACTGGGACCGGGTACCACTTGGAACCCCGCCCGCTCACAGAGCCGCGGTTGTTGATTTCCGGCAACGAAGCACTGTCGATCGGTGCCATCCAAGGCGGCTGCCGGTACTACGCGGGCTATCCGATTACCCCCGCCTCGGCCATCCTGGAGTTTCTGGAAGAGCACCTGCCCAAGTATGGCGGTCGGGCCATGCAGGGGCAGAACGAGCGCGAATCTATCCGCGCTGCCTTGGGCGCGGCGGTCGCGGGTGTGCGGGCCATGGTCGGGACCTCAGGGCCAGGGCTGTCGTTGAAGGTCGAGGAGTTCGGTGTGTCGGGCATGGCGGAAGTCCCGATCGTCATCGTGGACACGCAGAGGGCCGGGCCCTCGACGGGGATGCCGACCAAGAGCGAGCAGGCGGATCTATCGTTGGTCGTCTTCGGCGGGCACGGCGAGATCCCGCGGATCGTGCTGGCGCCCTCCACGCAGGAAGAGTGCTACACGATGATGATCGACGCCCACAACCTCGCCGATAAGTACCAGTGCCCTGTCTTCTTTCTCACCGATCTGAACCTCTCTGAGGGTCGCAAGGTCGTCCCCGAAGCCGTGTTTACCCAGACCGCCCCGCGCGTCGATCGAGGAACTCTGGTCCGCGAAGAGGATCTGCGTAAGGACGGGGCCTACAAGCGCTTCGCGCTGACCCCGTCGGGGATTTCACCGCGCTTAGTGCCCGGGACGCTCGGGGGTATCTTCAAGGTAACTGGATCCGAGCACGATGAGCGGGGGTTTGTGAGCACCGACCCTGCGATCCGCAAGGCGATGATGGAAAAACGCGCCCGCAAAATGGAGACGTATCTGCGCGAGGACGCGAAGCCGCCCCAAGTGTTCGGCACCCCTGACGGCAAGCCGGTCCTGGTGGGATGGGGGAGCACCCGGCCGGTCCTGCTGGATGCTCAGCAGAGGCTGCGTGCACAGAAGGTTGACGCCGCGGTCGTTCACTTTACCCACCTGTGGCCCTTCCCCACCGATGTGGCCAAGAAGGTGCTGGGGCGGGCCTCCGTGATCATTGCGGTCGAGCAGAACTTCTCCGGGCAGTTCGCCGACGTCATCCAATCCCAGTCCCTCCTGCCCGTGCGCCGGATCGTCAAGTACAATGGACTGCCGATCTACCCGTCCGATGTGGTCGGCGGAGTCAAGCAGATTCTTCTCGACGGCATCACGCACGTGCGCGTGGGAACGGAAGCTCCTGCCCCCGTGCGAGTGTCGGAAGGCGACTAGAAGAGCGATGTCGAGGCGACCGTGAGTGAGTGACTCAAATATCGCCAAGTCTAACGGCGAGCCCACCGTCCGGGCGGCGCAGAAACCATCGGCCAAATTGTGGGACGAGAACGCCACGCCCCGGCACCGGATCCAGTGGTGTCCAGGGTGCGGAGACTTTGGTGTTCTCGCTGCGCTGAAGATGGCCCTTACCAAGCAGGAGGTGACGCCAGCGAACCTCCTGATGGTGGGAGGGATCGGCTGCTCCGGCCAGATCCGGAATTACTTAAATGGAAACGCTTTCCACGGGACTCATGGCGGTGCTTTGGCCTACGCGTTGGGCGCGAAGATGTCCCGGCCGGATCTGACGGTGATCGCGCTTGCCGGCGATGGCGATACGTTTGCGATCGGCGTTGAGAACTTTGTCCACATCTGCCGGCGCGACCCGGGCGTGATGCTGGTGATCATGGACAACGGGGTGTACGGGTTGACGAAGGGACAGCACTCCCCCACCCACGGCCGCGGCATGGATATCAAAGAGTGGTCGGAAGAATCTCCGCCGCCGTTTTCGCCGCTCCGGCTGGCGCTGACCGCCGGCGCCACGTTTGTGTCGCAGTCCTTCAGCGGCGACCCCAAACACGCCTCGGAGATCTACGTCCAGGCATTGCAGCACAAGGGGTTTGCGATGGTGAACGACTTCTCCCCGTGTGTAACGTACAACAAGTTCAACACATATGACTGGTATCGGGAGCACGGCGAGGAGATCCCCGCCTCTCACGACCCCGCCAATTTGGACGCGGCCTGGGAGCTACTGAACGACTTCGACCGGCGCGGGCGGCTGCCGCTGGGCGTGGTCTACCGGAATCCGCGCGCCAAGAAGTCCGTCAACCGATTGCCGCTGTGGCCCGAGGAACTGCAGGGGGCTGATGTGCGTCCCTTGTTGCAGTTGTTCCGCTAGCGCGTGACGCTGCGGGCTTGTCTCATCTTCGGAACAGTCCACTGGAGAGGTCGGTCTCTGACGGCCGACAGAGAGGGTGGGGGCGAATGAAACTGGGATGGGTCCTGCTCGGTGTGTGGTTGGTGTTGTACGGGTTGACCGGCCTCGTGAACATCAACATTCCTTCGCGTCACGAAATCATGGGGATCTTATCCTTGCTGGCCGGGCTGTTCATCCTCCTCAACCGCTAGTAGCACACCAGCCCCGCGCGGACGGTCGAGTCTTGCGTTAGCCCCTCACCGGCGACGTGGGTTCGACCAACTTCCGGCGGAGAATTTTCCCCACCATCGATTTGGGGAGCTCGCGGCGAAATTCCACAGTTCGCGGGACTTTGTGCGGAGCGAGCTGCCGCTTGCAGTGAGCGATGAGATCGTCGACCGTCGCGTGCTGCCCGTCCCGGAGTACCACGAACGCCTTGGCCACTTCCCCTTTGTACGGATCGGGTATCCCCGCCACCGCTACTTCGAACACCGCGGGGTGCGCATAGAGGACTTCCTCGACCTCGCGGGGGTAGACGTTTAATCCCCCGGTGATGATGAGGTCCTTTTTCCGCTCCACGATGTAGAAGAAACCCTCCTCATCCATCTTGGCCATGTCACCCGTGAATAGCCATCCTCCGCGGAGGGCCTGCGCCGTTTCCTCAGGCTGGTGCCAGTAGCCCTGCATGACCTGCGGACCACGGACGCAGAGTTCGCCCACTTCGCCCGGCGGCAGCGCCCGCTCACCCGTGTCGTCGACGATGCGCGCGTCGGTATCGGGGAAGGGGATGCCGATGCTCCCCGTCTTCCGAGTGCCCTCGAGCGGGTTGGCGTGCGTCACGGGGGATGCCTCGGTCAACCCATACCCTTCGACCAACCGTCCGCCGGTGAGGGCTTCGAACCGGGTCTGGACTTCGCGGGGGAGCGGCGCTGCCCCACTCACGCAGGCTCTGATTGAGCGCAGATCGTAGCGCGCCACCTGCGGGTGGGACGCGATCGCCGTGTAGATGGTGGGGACGCCCGGCAGCAGCTGCGGTCGATACTTAGCGATCGCCTGCAAAAGCGTGTCGATCTGAAACCGAGGGATGAGCACCGTCGCAAGCCCGGTCGCGACGGCGAGGTTCATCACCGATGTCATTCCATAGGAGTGAAAAAACGGCAGGAGGCCCAGCACGACGTCGCGACCTGGCTGCAGGTGGGTGAACCACGCGCGCGATTGCTGGATGTTGCTCACCACGTTTCGATGAGAGAGCACCGCTCCTTTGGGGATCCCGGTGGTCCCGCCGGTATACAGCAGCACGGCCGGTTGGTCGGGATCGACCGGGATATCCCGCTGCGTGGGCGGGGTCTGTAGCAGGCCCTGAAACGTGGGCACGTCGCGGGGAATTCGCACCACGTGCCCTTCGCGGTACGCCTTCAGTGGGTACAGCCACCGCAGCAGCGGCGGGAAGTAGGCGTTGATCGGGGTGACCACAATGTCGCGCACCTGTGTCTTGGGACGCACGGCTGCGAGCCGAGGATAGAAGAGATCTAAAGTAATTGCGACCTCGGTCCCACTGTCGACCAGTTGGTGCTCGAGTTCCCGCTTTGTGTACAGGGGATTGAACGGGACGACGATGGCGCCGGTTTTGAGCGTGCCATAGTAGGCGATGAGAAACTGCGGGCAGTTGGGCAAGTGCAGCGACACCCGGTCGCCGGGGCGGACACCGAGCCGGACGAGGCCCGCGGCGAACCTGTCAACTAGAGTCTGCAGCATGCGGTAGGACATCTGAGCCCCGAAGAAGATTGCCGCAGGGCGGTCGCTGAACCGCACCGCCGTCTCATCTAGGAAATTCGGCACGGGGACGTGGGCGTAGGTCAGCGTGTGGGGCACGCCCGGATCATAGAAGCGTAGCCAGGGCCGCGTAAGCGTCGTGGTCGTATCCATCAATGACTCCCGCTTCTCATTGGCACACGTCGAGGCAGGAGGCGCGCGGCCGGCAGCCGTCAGCAGACATATCGTCCATGCTGGAGCAAATGGCCCGCGATCATTCGCCGCAGGGCAACGGTATTCTTCGGCGTGTAGCGCAAAAAGCGCCGGAGCCCTGCTAACTGGGTGCGCAGAGTGTCGCCCTCGTCGACCGCCGCCAGCACGGATCGGGCCGCCGCCTCGATCCGCGGCAGTGCGTCGGAGATGTAGACTTGCACCATGGCGACCTTGAGTGTGGCCGGGGACGCTCCCTCGCGGTCGACCGCGCGGCGCGCCCGCAGCAGCAGGCTTTCCATGGCGAATGTCTCGATGACCAGATCGGCAATGCCCGCGAGGACCTCTTGCTGCTCGTCGATGCTGTCGAGGTACTTCTGGACGGCGACACCGGCGGCGAAGAGAACGGCCTTCTTCGCCAACGTGACCGCCATTTGCTCGTCGGCGAGGACGCCTGAGCCAGGGGCGGTGACTACGGGCGACGTGAGTTCGCGGACCACTTGTTGCGCGGCGGGAATGAGCGCGAGGCGGCCCCGCTGCGCCCGGCGCAGCAGCATCCCCGCGGTCAGCAGACGGTTGATCTCATTGGTGCCTTCAAAAAGGCGATTGATGCGACTATCCCGGTATGCGCCTGCCGCCGGGTAGTCCTCGATGAACCCATAGCCCCCGTACACCTGGACCATTTCATCTGCGACGTAGTCGAGCACTTCGGAGGCGAAGACCTTGTTGATCGCACACTCGATCGCGTACTCTTCCAGCGCCTTCATCGCTGCGGCCGGATCCCCGTGCACGCCGTGCAGAGCGCCTTCGACCAGTCCACCTGTGCGATACGCCATGCTCTCAGCCGCGTACAGACGGATGGCCATCTCCGCGAGCTTGGCTTTGATGAGGCCGAATTCGCCGAGAGCCCGGCCAAACTGGTGGCGTTCCTGCGCGTAGCCGATGGCGAGGCGCAGCGCCTGTTTGCCTGCCCCCACGCAGCCGGTGGCGAGCCGGAAGCGGCCCATGTTCAAGATGTTCACGGCCACCTTGAAGCCCTGGCCAATCTCGCCTAGGACGTTGTCCGCGGGGACTTTCGCCTGCTCGAGAAACACAGAGGCGGTAGAGGAGCCGCGGATCCCCATCTTGTGCTCCTCTTCGCCGACTGTGACTCCCTCGGTTGTGCGCTCCACGATGAAACAGGTGTGCTTGTCCCCATCGACCTTGGCAAAGACGTTGAAGAGATCGGCGAAGGCTGCATTGCTGATGAACTGTTTGGCCCCGGTGAGCACGAAGTGACGGCCGTCAGGGGTGCGCGTGGCAGTCGCGCGGATGGCCATTGCATCCGACCCTGCGGTGGGCTCCGTGAGCGCGTAGGCACCAATGAGATCCCCCCGCACCATCGGCGGCAGGTACTTGGCGCGCTGGGCGGGAGTCCCGAAGAACACGATCGGCTCCATCCCGATCCCCACATGCGCTCCGTAGGAGACGCTGAACGAGCCGATCGCGAGTTCTTCGGCGGCCACCAAGGACGTGATCATGTCCAGCTCCGACCCGCCATATGTGGTGGGCACGCCGATCCCGAGGAAGCCCAACTCTCCGAGTTTGTGAATGAGCTCGCGGGTCAGGGCCCAGTCCTTTCCCTCGAGGCGCTTGTGATGGGGACGGATCTCGCGTTCGGCGACGTCGCGGGCCGTCTGGGCGATCAGCCGGTGCTCCTCTGAAAAATCTTCGGGAGTGAAGACATCCTGCGGCGTAGTCGCGGTGATCAGAAAAGCCCCCCCGACGACTGGCGCGGCGACGACTTTAGCGTCCACTGCTCACCTCCGTACTACCCCGACCGCTTGGACGGGGGCGCTTCTGTTCTCAGAGTCGTTCGAAGATCCCTGCCGCTCCCATCCCCCCGCCCACGCACATCGTCACGAGCCCGTAGCGGGCGTGGCGGCGGCGCATTTCGTACAGGAGCGTTGCGGTTAACTTCGCGCCGGTGCACCCCAGCGGATGCCCGAGGGCGATCGCGCCGCCATTGACGTTGACGATCTCCTCGTCCATGTGGAGCTCGCGAATCACCGCCAGCGCCTGCGCGGCGAAGGCCTCGTTGAGTTCCACGAGGTCGACATCAGAGAGGCGCAAGCCCGCGGCCTTCAGAGCCTTGGGGATGGCGTGCACCGGTCCGATGCCCATGATCTCCGGCGCGACACCGGCGGTCGCGAACGAGCGGAATGCTGCAAGCGGCTGGAGGCCCAACTCGCGCGCCTTCTCGGAGGACATGACCACAACCGCAGCGGCGCCGTCACTGGTTTGCGATGAGTTGCCGGCGGTGACGACCCCGCTCTTGGCGAAGACTGGAGGCAGTTTCGCCATCGCTTCTAAGGACGTGTCGTGCCGCACTCCCTCGTCCACCGTGAACGTCACGTCGGTGGCGTGAGGGCGTCCGTCGCCATTCGCAGTCCACCGTTTTGTTGTTACCGGGACGATTTCGTCAGCAAACTTGCCCTCCGTGATCGCTACCGCAGCCCGCTGATGGCTGCGGTAGGCAAAGGCGTCTTGATCAGTGCGCGAGACCTTGTACTTGCGGGCGACGTTTTCTGCGGTCAGCCCCATCGAGAGGTAGACCTCAGGCCAGTGTTCGACCAAGTGGGGGTTCGGATCGAATTGATGGCCCCCTTGGCCCGGCATCAGGCTCATGCTCTCCGTGCCGCCGGCGACGATGACGTCGGCAGAGCCGCTTTGGATGTGTTCAGCGGCGCTCGCGATAGCTTGCAGTCCGGAGGCGCAAAAGCGGTTCACCGTCTGTCCGGACACCGTGGAGGGGAGGCCCGCCCGCAGCGCGGCAATGCGCGCCACATTCAGCCCCTGCTCGGCCTCCGGGAGCGCGCAGCCCATCACCACGTCATCAATCTCTTGCGGGTCAAGCCCCGGGATTCTGCGGACCGCTTCGGCAATCGCAGCAGCGGCCAGCTCATCGGGCCGCGTATCTTTTAACGTCCCCCGCGGCGCCTTGCCGACTGCGGTGCGCACCGCGCTCACGATGACTGCGTCTCTCACGAGAGATCACCTCGCCCAAACGGGGCGCTTGCAGTGGCCATGTCCCTGGTCAATTCCGCAGGGGCTTTCCGGTTTGCAGGATGGCCCGCATCCGCTCCTGCGTCTTCGGTTGCCCGGCCAAGCTCAGAAACGCTTCGCGTTCGAGGCCGTGGAGGTACTCCTCGGAGACCTCCGTGCCATAAGGGACGCGGCCACCGCACATCACATGGGCCAGCTTCTGACCGAGGACCACGTCGTAATCGGAGATGTGCCCCGCGGTCTTCATTAAGTAGAGGTAAGCGTCGATGGCGGCTAGGCCTCTCTCGCCGACGACCCGGACCGTCTGGGGCAGCGGGCGTCGGTAGCCTGTGCGGACCAGCGTCAGACAGGCGTCTTTAGCATCCTGTAGCAGGCGGTCGCTGTTCATCGAGATCCCATCGCCCTCGCGCAAGTACCCCCACGTTTGTGCCTCTTCGGCGGAGGTCGAGACTCGTGCCATCGCGATGAGTTCAAAGGCCGCGCGCACCGGCGGGAAGAGGTCTGCGTCCACGCCCTGCGGCAGGCGCGCCGCCGCTCGGCGGGTCAGCTCTGTCGTCCCACCCCCGGCTGGGATCAGGCCGGCCCCCATCTCGACCAGCCCGAGATAGGTTTCCGCGGCCGCCTGCGCGTGCGGACAGGCCAGGACGATTTCGCATCCGCCGCCCAGCGTGCGGCCAAAGGGGGCGGCCACGATTGGCCGGGCGCTGTACCGCAGCGCCAGAATGGCGCGTTGGAACTGCCGGATCACAAGGTCCAGCTCATCCCAGTTGCCGTCCTGCGCTTCGAGCAGGATCAGCATCAGGTTGGCCCCGACGGAGAAATCGCTTCCCTGATTGCCGATAACCAATCCGTCGAAATCCCGATTCACGGCCTCCAGAGCCTGGTGCAGCATGCGGATGGTGTCCTCGCCAATCGTGTTGAGTTTGGAGTGAAATTCCAGACAGGCGATCCCATCCCCCAGATCTACGAGGCTGGTTCCCGGGTTACGGGCGACGACCCGGTCGCGTTCTTTAACTGTCCTAAGCACCAAGACCCCGGGCGGATCCTCCACCTCGCGTGTCCGCATGGTGGCGAGGGAAAAGTACTCCCGCCGTCCCTCCGCGTCTCGATAGAACCGTCCGTCCCCGTGGTCCAGTACGGTGCGGACCGTCGGCGGAATCGTGCGGCCTTCCGCTTCCAGCCGCTTCACAGTGTCGGGTACGCCGAGGGCGTCCCACATTTCAAAGGGCCCGTGGTCCCACGCGTATCCCCACCGCATCGCCCGGTCCACACTCACAATGTCGTCGGCAATCTCCGGGACGCGACGAGCGGTGTATACGAGCAGGCTGCTTACGAGCCGCCAGACGAACTCGCCGGCCTTGCTCGGGTCGTTAGCGACTGCGCGCAGCCGCTTGACCGGATCGTCGATCAATTTGGCCGTCTCAACGACGGGCAAGGTCCCGCTACGACGGGGGCGGTACTCCATCGTGGTGTAGTCCAACACCTGGATCTGACCATCCACCCGCCGGTAGAACCCGGCCCCGGCTTTTTCACCAATCCACCCTCGTTTGGCCATCTCGTGGAACAACGGGGGCACGATGAAGATGTCGCGTTCCTCGTCATCGGGGAGATTGCGATACGCGTTTTCAGAAACGTGGATGGCCGTGTCCAGCCCCACCAAGTCGGTGGTGCGGAATGTCGCGCTCCGCGGACGGCCCAGAAGGGGTCCGGTAAGCTCATCCACCTCCTCGATCGTCAGCCCCAGCTCCAGCATCAACTGCACCGCCTTGCGAAATCCGTACGACCCAATGCGGTTGGCGACGAAGTTCGGCCGATCATGTGCAAAGACCACACCCTTCCCCAGTAGCCGGTCCCCCCACGCGCCGACTCGGGCCACAATCTCCGGATCCGTCTCGGCCAGGGGGATGAGTTCCAGCAGTTTCAGGTAGCGAGGCGGGTTGAAGAAGTGGGTGCCAAGGAAGTGACGCCGGAAGGCGTCGGCGCGGCCGGCGGCAATCTGCCGCACGGGGAGCCCCGAGGTGTTTGTGGAGACCACTGTGCTGGATTTCCAGTACCGTTCCACGCGGGTCAGGAGCTCTTGTTTGATCGGAAGATCTTCCACAACGGCTTCGATGATCCAGTCGACATCGGCGAGGGCAGGCAGGTGGTCCTCGAAGTTTCCGACCTCGACTAACTGAGCGCGGGCGGGAACGAAGAACGCCGGCGGCTGAGCGCGCGTTGCGCGTGTTTTGCCTGCCGTGGCGAATCGGCTGCGCACCTCCGGGTCGGTGAGAGAAAGTCCCCGGCGCCGTTCTTCCTCCGTGAGGCCACCTGGGACGATGTCCAGCAGGAGCACGGGCACACCGGCGTTAGCGAGGTGGGCGGCAATCGCGCTGCCCATGACGCCACTACCCAGGACGGCGGCCCGTCCGAGCCGAGGAATCATTGTGGTACGGAGGGGGCGACCTGCATGGTTTCACTCTACTCTCCGGGGCGACCCCATCAAGTCACGCAGTGACAGACGCCCATCAGGTCTTTTCTGGCCGTGGTTTCCGCGCGGTGGTCTGCTATTTTTCGCCCGGGCAGGCGGCGGTGAGAGGTGTGCTACACTTTACAGCCATGGTAGCGGAGACTCTACGGGTGGCGGTCCTGCGGGCCCCGAAAGTTCGCGCGGCCGCGGTGTCGGTTGCGGCGAGCCTCGCTGTCCTGGCGCTCAAATTCCTCGCATACGTGCTCACCGGCTCGGTGGCCGTCCTCTCCGATGCCGCCGAGTCTGTCGTCAACGTGATCGCGGCCAACGTCGCACTGGTCAGCTTGGTCGTCGCGGTGCGCCCGCCGGACGACACCCATCAGTACGGGCACGGCAAGGCGGAATTCGTCAGCAGCGCTACAGAAGGCGTGCTGATCTTCGCTGGAGGCGTCTGGATCCTGGTTGCCGCGTTCCAGAGGTTGGTCCACCCTGAACCGCTGCGGTTGCTGAATGCAGGGATCGCTGTGCTGGCTGTGGCCACAGTCGCCAACTCCCTCACCGCGGCCTACGTGATGCGCGTCTCTCGCCAGGTCCTCTCCGCCGCGCTGGAGGCGGACGCGCGGCATTTGCAGGCCGATGTGCTCACATCCGTGGCGGTCTTGGTGGGGATGGGAGTAGTGCAGCTGACGGGATTGCTGTGGGTGGACGCGCTGCTGGGCGCGGCGGTGGCTGTGCACATTCTGCAGATCGGGGTGGGGGTCTCCCGCCGAGCACTCGAGGGGTTGATGGACTCCAGCCCGCCTGAAGATGAGCAAGCGCGTATCCGAAAGATCCTTGACGCGCATCGCGAAGAGATCCTCTCCTACCACGCCTTGCGCGCCCGACGGATCGGGTCCCAGCGGTTTGTGGATCTGCACTTGGTCCTGCACCGGACGATGTCAGTCGGCGAGGCGCACGCGTTGTGCGATCACCTGGAAGCTCATGTCGGGGAGGAGCTGCCCGGCACCGACATCACCATTCACGTGGAGCCGTGTGGTCCGGACTGCCCTCGCTGTCGGGGGAGGTGAACCCGACAGCGAGGGCGTGGAGGGCAGTCGGGGAGCCGTCAAGCGGTCGCCAGCCTCGGGCTGGAGCCATATTGGTTTGCACCCTGACTATCCTGCAGGAGGAAGACAAGGTACACAAGTTGTCCAAGGATCGGGATCACGTTGATCAAGATCCACCAGCCGCTCCGGCCGGTATCGTGGAGTCGCCTGACGGAAACGGCCAACGAGGGCACGAGTACGGCCAAGCTATAGACAGTGTAGAGCAGATGGATATTGGAACCGGGCATGATTCCTCCGTCTATGAGATAGAGGATGACGCTGATGATGGTGCTAATGAGGGTGAACATCCAAAACTCCGCTTTGCCCGCGCGTCCGTTGAAATCCGCGTACTTCTTTAACGCCCCAATGTACCAACTCATGGTTGTTTCCCCCTTGCCGCCCTGGGTCCACTCGATCTGACGGCTACGTGTGTCATGATTGCCGCGAATGCGGCACATCGTGGCTTGCCCATCCGTCTCTGGTTCCAGTCCCCACGGCGTCATTGCGGGATCCGACCGCAAGGTGCTAGCTCTTGATGCCGAGCCGCTTGTTGCACTTCCCGGGGGGTCTTATCCACTACCCGAGGGGGTCTCAGCTAGTACCTATGGCCGTTTGACACACTTACCAACGGCGCGTATACTCTCCCACAAGTTCTGAACCGGTCGCGGCGCGCCTACCCACACCTTTCGTCGCACGCGGCATCGTAGCAGGGAACGGAGCGGACCCGACGCGACCATGCGGCGTCCCCGGCATACCCGTAGTCGTCGTTGGCTTAGCTAGGACCCAGGTCCGCGCGGATCCCGCCCCTGGGTCCTTGTGTTTTCCCACCACAGATCCAGGAGACTGGTGAATGCGGAGAGAGGGCATGAGACTGGCACACCGACCACGCGGCGTTCTCAGGGTCGCCGGGCTCTGAGGAAGAGTAGAGAGGAGCGAGGCGGTCATGAACACGGTCCACGAGTATCTGCAAGAGGCGCGCCACGACCGGCGGCTGCGGCGCACGACCCACCACTACATCTCCGACATGATCGAATACTTCGGCCGTCCGAAGGTCTTCGAAGGCATCTACGGCATGGAAAAGCAGATGGATGCCATCGACGCGTTCTTCCGGGCGCACTCGATGTCAATGGAGCGCCGCTTGCTGCTCTTGGTCGGCCCCCAGGGATCGGGTAAGTCGATGACAGTCGACCACCTCAAGCGCAAACTCGAGGAGTATTCACACACCGCAGACGGCGCCGTGTACGCGGTGCAGGGCTGTCCGTTTCACCAACACCCGTTTGATCTGATCCCCCTGGATATCCGCGACGACAGCGGGGTGCAGTGGCATGAAGAGGCGGTCCCCTGCCCCGTGTGCGACCAGCTGGTGAGGCGCACCGGCGGCTGGAAGCAGGTGCCGGTGGAACGCGTCTACGTCTCCGCCCGGGACAAGATCGGCGTCGCCAAACACACCCCCACGGACCTGCGGCGCGAGGACATCACCAACTTCGTCGGCAACATCAACTTTGCCATGCTGAAAGAGCGCGGATCCACCTATGATCCGGGTGCCTACGATTTTGAGGGCAAGATGATCTGGGCCAACCGGGGCATCTTGGACTGGACCGAAGTGTTCAAGAGCCGCCGCCAGCTCCTCTCCCTGCTGCTCGAACTCATTCAGTCCAAGCGCATCGACTTGGCGAACTTCCCCACGGTCCACGTGGATGAGGTCGTCATCGGCCACAGCAACTACCCGGAGTACCAGGTGTTTGTCTCCGAGGACATCATGGAGCCGCTGCGCGGCCGCATCCACAAGATCGACTTTCCTTATAACGTGGACCTGGAGGGCGAGAAGAAGATCTACAAGACGCTCGTGGAGCGCGCCAACCGCATCCGCGGCGAGGAGCGGCATGTCCCGGAGGACGTGTACGAACTCGCAGCCCGCTATGCGCTGAAGACGCGAGAGGAGTCCCAGGGGCTGCGGGGTTTGTCGCCGCGGTTCTTTGAGGACGCGTTCTCCTACGCCTACACCTTGGCCGAGAAGTGTGTAGATCTGGACACGATCGCTGCGGCCGTCGAGCGCACGTTTGAACACCAGTCGATGAAGGACATCAACCTCAAAGACCTGCTGAAACAGTTCGAGGAGACGAAGGTCGAGTTCATCAACAAGAAGATCGACCTCATCGTCGACGAGGTCGTCCCCACGCACTTTTATGACTACGGACAGAACCTCTACCTGAACTACCTGGAAGCGGCCGCGCGCAACGTCGCCGGCGAGCCGCTGTCGGCCACCGAGAAAGAGTTGGTCGACGAGGTCGAGGGGATCATGGTGACCAAGCGCCAGATCAGCCGGCAGGGGCGGGTCGCCTTTGAGAACGTTCTGCTGGAACGCAAAGACGACATGCTGCGTATGAGTTATAAAGACAACGAGCACCTGCGTCCGGTGATCAATGAGATCGTGTTCAACAAGATCAAGAACCTGCTGCGCCTGTATGAGAAAAGCGAGGAGCTCGACGCGAAGAGCCAGGAACTATTGAAAGTGTTGTATCGCAGCGCTATCGAGCAGTACAAGTACTGCGACGTGTGTGCCCGATCGCTGTTCAAGGTCATCGGGAGGAGCTTCTAACCTCGGAGGCCGGGCGGCGGAGGATTCGCCGGCCGCCGTCGGATCTCCCAGTGCCCCGATGCGCATCCATCGCGGTCACATCGCCCAACATAAGCACGACCTGTTGCTGCGCGAGTACCTCAAGCAGCACCTGAACGAGCTCATCCAGCAAAAAGAACTCATCATCGACGGGCGAGTGAAGACGCAACTCGCCACGCTGGATCTCCCGACATTGAAGTACGGGGAGGACGCCCCGGTCCTCGCGCGCGGCACCGGCCAAGGCGGCCGGGGGGGCGGGGGAGCCGGTTCGGGTGGCGGAGATGATGAAATCCAGATGCTAGGCGGGCTCCTAGGGGGCGATCACCACGGGCGGGAGCTCAAGGTGGAGCTGGATTTCGACGAGTTCGTGCGCCTCGCCCAAGAGGTCTTGTTAGAGGAGATTCACCTGCCGGTGTTCCACGAGCCATCCCGCACCGGGGAGGTGCAGACCGACGCCCTGCCCGATCTGGATGACCTCGACCGCATTGGGCTGCGCCCCGATCTGAACCTAGAAGAAACGATGTTGCAAGCGCTGATGCGCAACATCCGCGAGCGCGGGATGGCCGAGTATGACGTGGAGCTGACGCAGGACGGGTGGTACTTCATCGAAGACCCCGCCGCCTACGAGAACCACCGGTCGCTGGAAGTGTACGTGTTGGACATCTCGGGATCCATGCGCGGAGAGTACCTGGCCCTCGTGCGCAAGACGATCTTTGTCCTCTGGTACTACCTGGAGCGGCGCTACCCTACGAACCTGCGACGCTATGTCGTGTTTCAGGACGTCGCGAACGAAAAGACCCGCGATGAATTCTTCTGCGTGGAGTCTTCGGGCGGGACCCACATCTCATCCGGATTTGAGAAGGCGATGGATCTGCTGCAGGGAGTGACAGAGCACGACAAGTTCCTCTTCTTATTCACCGACGGCGAGACTTCGTCCGGGGACTTCGATCTCGCCAAACGCCGATATGAGGAAGCGCTCGGCCGCTTTGACCTGGTCTGCTATGGGCACGTCAACCCTGGCGGACGAGGCATCGGTGGGTTCTCGGAATTCGTCCAAGAGGCTGTGCGGCGACTCCCCCGCGCCACGTTCGCCAATCTCACGGACGCGGAGGCGATTCGCAAGGCGATGGAGGAGTTTCTGGAGTTCTTTACGCCCGAACGTGCTGGAGGAGCGCGATGGACGCGTACCGCGCCATCACCGACCGCATCGAAACCCTAGGTCGGGAGCGGGGGCTGTCGTTTGACCCCGTCTACTTCCGCATGACCGATAGCGACGAGATTGCAGAAGTCGCGAGCATGGGTCTGCCCAACCGGTTCATCCACTGGTACTGGGGCGGGGCGTACAAGGAACTCGTCCTGCAGCAGAACAAGGAGCTATTCAGTATCCTCGAGCTCGTGCTGAACACGACCCCGTCGCACGCGTTCCTGCGCCGCTCCAACACCTATCTGCAGAACGTGTTGGTGATCGCGCACGTCTTTGGCCACGTGGACTTCTTCCGCAACAACCACTGGTTTGCGAAGTCCAATAAGAACATGCTCAACCAGGCCGAGGCCCACGCTCGCCAGATCCGCAAGTACGAAGGTCTGTACTCGCGGGAGAAAGTCGAAGCCCTCCTGGATGCGCTGCTGACCGTCGCCGGGACGGTGAACGCTTTCGAACGCAGCTCCACCGAACGGCGGAAGCGGGTCGTCTACTACCTGGAGGAGAAAGCCCCGCTGGATCCCTGGGAGCAGCACATGCTGCAGATGATCCGCGAGGAGTCTGAATACTTTGACTTGATCCAGCGTACCCACATCATTAATGAGGGGTGGGCCACCTTCGTGGAGGCGGAGCTGCTGCGGGACATCCTGGACACTCCGGCGTGGACCAGCCTCAGCGTCCAACTGAGCAACCGCCCGGCCCCCTACACGATCGGTCATGCCCTCTTCCAACGCATCAAACACGAACGGGGTTTCGACTCGACCCTCCAGACCCGGACGTATTACGAGGACGTGCGCTTGATTGATGAAGTGCTCACGGACGACCTCGTCCGGAGCCTGGATCTCTTTGTCTACGACCCCAAAGAGAAGCAGAAATCGTACGACCTTCAGCAGGTCAAAGAGATGCTCATTACTCAGAAGCTGTACAAGGGCGAGCCCCACGTGGAAGTCGAGCCTTCTAGCAGCCCCAAGGAACTGTTGTTGGTGCACCAGGAAGAAGACAAGAAATTGGACCCCAAACGCGTCGGGCTCTTCCTCAAAGCCGTCCACTCCCTGTGGCGAAACCCCGTCCGGCTGCGGGCGAATGGGAAAGTCTACGTGTTCGATCGGCGAGGGTTCAGCACCAGCTAGGCCGTTTCACTCCCCTCCACAGGTACTGGGTGCCTCTTCACCACATCTGCAGGGCCACGGGGCACACAAGAAACAACAATGCCCGTGTGCGTCGACAGCACCGGGCGAGAGGGTTACGGGCCTACGGGAACGGGCGTTCTAGTGGACGGTCCCTTTGAAATCAGACGGCTTCACTTTCTCCAAGAACTTCTTAAACTCATCCATCTCGTCATCGAGGGGCTTCTTCAAGGCGATCGCTTGCTCGGCGACCGGATCCGCAACGAAGATGGGGGCTTCCATCCGCAGCGCGAGCGCTATCGCATCGCTTGGACGGGAGTCGACAATCAGAGGGGTGCCGTTCGTGGCGAGGTGGATTTCCGCGAAGTAGGTGCTCTCTTTGACTTCGGTGACCACCACGCGCGTTACAGTAGCGGTAAGCGACTTGAGGACACCGCGCAGGAGGTCGTGGGTCATCGGGCGCGGCGGTTTCACCCCTTGCAGCTCCATCGCAATCGCCGTCGCTTCCGCCTGTCCGATCCAGATCGGCAGCGCCAGCGTTTCCGCTTGATCGACCAGCAGGACGACTGGATTCATCTGCTGGTCGAGTGCGACTCCCCGTACCTTCATGTGTATCACGGGAGACCCTCCTCGTCGCTGCCTTATTATAGACACAATCACCCCACGCGTCAAAAAGGGGGAGCAGTCACAGTCCATATACCCACCGCAGGCCAGCGATAGCCGCTCGAGTGTAGTACCGTCTCCGGAACGGCGGTGTGTTCGATCATCATGAGGGAACAGACATATGGACGGGGGAATAGCACAAAAGTAATGTTCGTCAATCTTCGTCTTGCGCTCGCCGTCATCCTGGGGCGAGTGACTGCAGCCGCCAGTCGTGCCCTGCATCTGGGCGGTGGGACAACTATGCCCGGGCGCGTGGCGCGCGCGATCGCCCCGACCGTCATGCGCGATCTGGCGGCGCGCTTGTCGGACGGCTGCGTGATCGTGACCGGTACCAATGGGAAGACGACGACCTCGCGTCTCATTAGCCACGTCCTCCATCTCGCCGGTACGCCCTCCGTCCACAATCGCGCTGGCGCGAACTTGGCCACGGGGATCATCACGGCCCTCGTTTCCCAGGCCAACTGGCGTGCCCGCCTGCCTCGCGGGATCGGCATCTTTGAGGTCGACGAGGCGACGCTGCCGGTGGTCTGGGAGTCCCTGCGCCCGCGAGCCGTCGTCCTGACCAATCTCTTCCGCGACCAGCTTGATCGGTATGGGGAGATCGATCTCGTGGCCGGTCGCTGGCGGGCGGCGCTGCACCAGCATCGCCAGCGGAATGTCGCGGTGATCTACAATGCCGATGATCCGCTCGTCGCCGAGGTAGGCACGCAGACCCCGGGGCGAGGAATCCCATTCGGCATTGCTGATGCGTCGTGCGGGGTCGGGACGTTGGAGCACGCGGCGGATTCGCGCTACTGCTACCGATGTGGGATTCGCTACCACTACGATGTGGTGTACTTTGGCCACATGGGCGTGTATCACTGCCCGCAGTGCCACACTCGGCGGCCCGATCCGATCGTGGCCGCGGAGGCCGTCGAGATCCGAGGGCTTGAGGGAGGCGCGTTCACGCTGCGCATGCCGGGGGGGACTGCCCGCGTCCGCACCGTGCTCCCCGGAGTCTACAACATCCACAATGTGCTGGCCGCGGCCGCCTGTTGTGCGGAATTGGGTGTGCCGCTGCAGACGATCGCCAAGGGCGTCGAGACATTCGCCCCGGCGTTTGGCCGCGCCGAGCGCGTCCGCGCCGACGGCCAGGAGGCGGTGTTGTTGCTTGCGAAGAACCCCGCCGGTTTCAACGAGGTCCTGCGGACCGTGCTGCGCGCCACCGACGCGAAGCCGGGGGTCATGCTGATTGCCATCAACGACCTTACCGCAGACGGCCGAGATATCTCCTGGCTGTGGGACGTGGACTTTGAAACGCTGGCCGGACGCACCCGCGCCGTGGTCGTGAGCGGGCGGCGAGCCGAGGACATGGCCCTACGGCTCAAGCACGCTGGCGTTTCCTCCCAGACGATGACAGTGGAGACCGACCTCGGACGGGCGTGGGACGCCGCCTTGGGCGCGGCGCGTGATGGCGAGCTGGTGTATGTGCTCCCCACCTACACGGCGATGCTGGAACTGCGGGCCTTCTTGCAGCGGCGCGGTGTGGTCGGAGGGTTCTGGGAGCAGTAGCCCGTGGGCATAGACTGCGTATTGAGGTCCCGGCCTGAGTCTGGGTCGCGGGGACCTGATCGATTTCACGGGGCTAGCCCGACACGTGATGTTTGGGCTCCTGTGGTATAGTGAGGCCCGGCATGGATCTGCGCATTTGCCATCTGTACCCAGATTTGCTCAACCTATACGGTGACCGCGGCAATCTCATGGCGCTCGTGAATCGCGCGCGATGGCGCGGGATCGATGTTCGCGTGGACGAGATTGACCTGGGCGACGCGTTGCCAGCGGGGGCGCATGACTTCTACTTCATCGGGGGCGGAGAAGACCGACAACAAGTGTTTGCCGCCGCTGATCTCCGCGGCCCCAAGCGCGAGGCGCTTGCGCAGGCTGTGGAGCGCGGCGCCGTCGTGCTCGCCGTCTGCGGGGGCTATCAACTCCTCGGCCACTACTACCGTCCTGCAGAAGGCGACGACTTGATTGGCATTGGTCTGCTCGATATCACGACCGAACACCCGGGCCCGCAGACTCGCCGTTTAATCGGCAACATTGTCATCCGCTCTAATCTCCCTGGTGGCCAGACGCTGGTGGGGTTCGAAAACCACGGGGGGCGTACCCGCCTCGGGGCAACTGCCCGTCCGCTGGGCACGGTGCTGACCGGCTTTGGCAATAACGGGAAGGACAAGGGAGAAGGGGCTGTCAGTGGGACCGTAGTGGGGACCTACCTGCATGGCCCGTTGCTGCCCAAGAATCCCGCTCTGACGGACTATTTGTTGGGTATGGCACTCCGCCCGCGCTACGGTGAGGTATCCTTGCAAACGCTGGACGATCGCCTCGAGTTGGCCGCGCATGCGGCAGCGCTCACCCGCGCCACGAGCCCAGCCTAAACCGTGGGCATCACGACGACCCCTCCAGGTCCGGTCGCCCCGCCCCCCCCGTCGGTGGGTCTGCGCATCCGAGGCATCGTCTTGCGCGTGTCTTTGGTCATCGGCCTAGGCGAGCTCGGGTTCGCGACGATCGTCCCCCTCCTGCCGTTGTATCTCACGGAGCATCTCAACGCGAGTGTTAAGCTGGTCGGAGCAGTCGTGGCGGCGTTCGCGCTGGTGGAGACGTTTCTCAAGGCCGGGTGGGGCTCGGTGGCCGACCGAGTCGGCCGGCGTCCCCTGATCGTCGCCGGATTGTTGCTGAGCAGTGTGGCCCCCCTGTTAATGTCTGTGCTCCGCAATCCGGTGTTGTTTGTCCCGCTTCGCCTGATTGATGGAGCCGGGTCGTCCGCGTTGTGGCCGGCGGCATCGGCGATCATGGCGGACAAGACGCCTCGCGATCAACGGGCCACTGCGATGGGGACGCTGAATTTATTCTTCTTGTCCGGTTTGGCGTTCGGTCCCGCGCTGGGGTTGTTCGTCGTCGGGCTCACCCACTCGTACGCAACCGGGTTCTACCTGGCTAGTGGATTGATGATCGCGGCGGCCGTGTGGGGGAGTGTGGCGTTGCGGGATGCCGCCACCCCGCACCTCGCCCCGCCTGTGACGGCGGTGGGAGGCGATCACGGCGATGATCAATCGTCCCACCGGTCACGCGAGGGGCGCGCCCAATTTTCCCCGTTGCTCATCACGATGTTGGGTGTCGCGTTTGTGCAGATGTTCGGCGTGGGGCTGCTGGCGCCGATTCTCGCGATTTATGCGAAGCAAGTGGTCGGACTCTCGGAGCAAGTGATCGGCATCCTCTTTTTGCTGGGGGTGCTGTCGGTGGCGATTGCCTCAGTGCCGGCGGGCCAGCTGGCTGATCGCTGGGGGAAACGCAAGGCTGTGGTCTGGGGCATGGCGATCGGATCAGCGGGGATGTGGATGCTGCCAATCTCTCCGCGTCTAGACGTCCTCGCCGTCGGAGCCATCCTGTTGGGGATCGGCTATGCGCTATCGTCTCCGGCGTGGCACGCGCTGGTGAGCGAACTCGCCCCACCGGGACGCATCGGATTTGCCATGGGCGCCGCTCAGACGGCCGAAGGCCTCGGGCTGGTGCTTGGGCCGCTTCTGGGCGGGGTGTTGTGGGATGCCGCAGGACACGTCGCCCCGTTTGTGGCCAGCGCGGCGCTGCTCTCGGTGTCGACTGTCGCACTCATCATTACGATCCGTTCTTTGGGCCGGTCCTCGCGCGCGCGAGCATAACGGCGCCCACGACCAGAACGCCCCCGGCAATCTGTAGTCCCTCGAGTCGTTCAGCGAGCACGATGTAGCCGAGCACGGCAGCAGCGACCGGTTCTACGGTGGCGAGCAAGCTTGCCGGTCCGGCATCGATGTACCGCAACCCCGCCAAATACAGCGCCTGAGCGAGAAGTGTCGTCACGAACGCCAGGTAGACGAGGGCCACCCACCCGGACGAAGGATGCGCGCGGGGGATAACTCCGGTGGCGAGAGCCGCTGTCCCCAAAAAGATCGTGCCAAACCCCAGGGTGTAAGTCAGAGTGGTCACGGGAGTGTACCGGCGTAATGCCGCTTTGCCGAAAATGGTGTACAGCGCATACGCCAGTCCTGATGCCAAGCCGGCGAGCACGCCCGGCAGGTTGAGACGCAGGCTGGCCAGGTCGTACCCGCGTCCGACCAGCCCACACCCGATGAACGCACACGCCACGGCGATCGTTTTGGGAGCCGTGAGCGTCTCGCCGAACAGGAGTGCCGAGAGGACGATGACAAAAGCGGGTGCGGTGTACAGGAGAATCGCCGCCGTCGCCACGGTCGTCATGCTGATCGCGGTCATGTAGACGACGAAAAACGCGGCCACGCCGACAAAGCCGAAGGCGGCGAAGAGCCCAAGATCCCCGGGTCGAATCCGTAGGGCGCGTCGATCCGTCGCAATGAGAAACAGGAGGAGACTGGCGAAGGAAATGGCCGCGCGGTAGAAGGCCGCTTCCAGCGGGACGACCCCGGCGCGGAAAGCAAATCGCCCTGCCACACCCAGGCTCGACCAGAGGAGGGCAGCCGCGAGGATGAGCAGCCCTCCGCGTCGTTGCACGTTACGACAGAGAACAGACCACAGTGCGACTTTGGGCTCTCGCTAACCGGAACGCGTGGGGTCTTGTCATCGCAGCGCCCGATGCATGTTCGCGAATTTCCACTTCCGTAATATAATGGCGGAGGCCGGCCCCATCGTCTAGCCTGGCCCAGGACGCGGCCCTCTCAAGGCCGAAACAGGGGTTCGAATCCCCTTGGGGCTACCAAGCATACAAAGCCTCCCTGTCCCATCCCCGGAGAGCGGGGAAGGTCCCTTTTAGCGGGCATGTAGCTGCGGGTTTCTTTCTGGCAAATGAGAAGGGGGCCGTGCGTTGGAGATCGCGGCCCCCTTCAACGACCCTCACTGCCCGAATGTGTTAAGCAGTTACTTCTCCCCGTGCGCCTTCGCAGTCGCGTTCATGGACCCGGACCGGAGAGGCTCACTCTGCCGGGGGAGCGAACCAGATCTTCTTTTCATCCTTGTCGTAGATTCCCACTCCGGGCCCTTTGCTCGAGTCGATGCCTATCCACGCGCGGGTCGCCTCCGACTCGTCGCTGAGCCACAGATTCGGCTGGCCGTTACTGCTTAGGCCCAGTTCGGCTCGATTTTTGGACGACTCATCGTAAAGCCACAAGTTCGGATTGCCTTTACTGCTTATGCCAAATTGTGCCCGACTCTTCCCTGCCGCGTCGTAGATCCAGAGTAATGGCCTTCCGTCAGCGGTGAGTCCGACCTGCTCCCGGGTCATCTCCGACGCATCGCTAAGCCATAGATTCGGCTGGCCCTTGCTGTCGAGGCCAAGTTGGACGCGATTCTTGCTTGCGGTGTCGTAGATCCAGAGTCCTGGCCTGCCATCAGAGGTGAATCCTAACGAACCCCGAGTCGTGCCTGAGTCGTCGTCGAGCCACACGCCTGTGTAGTCGCCACTGCCAAAACCGATCTGCGCGCGCTGTGTGCCCTTTTCATCGTACAACCAGAGCGACGGTTTCTGGGCGTCAGTGAACCCCAGCGAGGCGCGTTTGTTGCCTGCCGAATCTAGGAGCACGAACCGCCGCGCCTGAATGACGCTATCCTGTGACGCGGCCCGCTGCACACCCACCCACAGGACTGCGAGCACCACCACGCTCACCACCCATCCTGCGACCGTGAGCCGCTGTCGCCGCTCGACCATCTCCAACCGTTTCGCGAGCGTCTTCAACTCGGGACCGTCCATCGTCTCCCCCTCCGTTTTGGATGGCAATTTACTCCTCAGACCAAGCAAACCCAGTCTCATCCATTTGGTTGTTCCACTCAGAAGGCGAATGCAGTCCACCCACGGCGCCTTCAAGGAGCCGGGCCGTCTTCGTGAACGGAGAAACAAGCGCTTCGTGCCAGAGGGGTTGAGAAGGATGATGCGTGCTGCGGGGCTAGCTCGAGTCCATGCGGTCCAACACTGACAGCACCGCGAGCTCTATGTCTTACCTAGTCCAGAAACGAGGCGGTCCGTTTTGATGGAGGTTTTCGATGAGTGCCAATAAAACCCCCTGAGTCAAAAGGGACCGGACAAATGGGTGGGCCATGAAAAGATCGCTCAGTCGTTCTCTGCTCGCGGTTCTCCTCATCACCCTCTCCACATCAGTCATGGCGGCCGCGCTCACAATCAAGGTCGTCTCTGTCACTTCATTCGCACGACCCGGTACCGACGCGAGATTACAAATCGAAACCTCATCAGGGGCCGATTGTGGCATCGCGGTTGTCTACAAGTCCGGTTCAAGCCGAGCGAAAGGCCTCGTGCCCAAGCGGGCCAATAGCCAAGGCCGAATCGTGTGGGTATGGCGAGTCGGCACCCGGACGACGCCGGGGACATGGCCGATCATTGTCGCGTGCACCCTAGGACAGCAGCAAGCCAAGGTCGGGACGCAATTTACGGTGCGGTAGGGGACCGGTGAGTTCTCGTCGCAAATAGATCAGGGCCTGGGAGAGTCCCAGGCCCTGATGCTTTCCTTGGGACAGGGAGTTAGTCTTCCTCCCCCTCCTACTCATTCTCGCCAGCGATTTCCTGGTGCACGACCTTCCCGGTGCCAGCGTCGACCTTCACGTCATGCAGCTTGGATGGCATCCGAATCTGGGTCGCAGATAACGGGGAGGGAATCCCCCCCGAACATCTGCCTCACATCTTCCAGCGCTTCTATCGGGCCGACGCTCACCGGTCGCCGCGACTCAGGCGGCAGCGGGTTGGGATTAGCTATCACGAAGTGGATCGTCGAGGCTCACGGCGGCCGGATCACGGTCTACAGCCAGCCGGGACAGCGCACAGAATTCACCCTGCACTTACCGCGGTGAGGGGTGGCCGTCAGTCGCCGTGCTTAGTGCGAAGCCGGCGCGACAGCCGCAACAGGAGCTGCACCCGCTCGATCTCGTTCAGCCATTCCTGCGTCACGACCGCCAGGTAATCTTCGCCGGGCGGGACGATGCCTGTTGGACAAGCCGGCCCCAAATTCTCCGCTGCCATTTTCCGATATGTCGCCAGTGTGCGCTCACCGTATCGCGCGCATTCCATGTCGTCCTCACTTAAGAAGACCATCATCGGGATGCGGAGCCCTCCGTTGATGGTCAGTTCAGAGGCCACATCCGCATGGGCGTCGCGGTCAAGAAAGCGCAGCGAGATTTGAGGGGACCCGGCGGCGAGGTGCTGCAAGATCGGCCCCTCGCGCACGCAGTCTCCGCACCACGTGCCGGCGACGCACAGCAGATGCATCTGCCGTGTGAATCCTGCCAGCACGAGCCGTTGGGGCTCGCTAAGGCGGACTTGATCGTACACGGCTTGCCACCTCTGCCGATGCTGCGGCGTGCCGTACCGCTCCAAGTACCCGGTGTAAGGGAGTCCGGCCGCATACGCGTCAGCCCAGTTCATGATCAGCCTCCTCATTTTCTGCGTCTTTGAGCGCTGTCTGCCATTATCGCGCCAATTCGTCTAGAATGAACAGCGACATGATCTCCCAGGCGGATGCCGTCAAGAAATTTCAGGAGGTCATCCCTCGGGTCGATCCCCACCTGGTGCTGGATGTCGGGGACGTACGCTTCGTCAGCGAGCCCTACCCCGGTGTGGAATTCGGGTTGCGATTGGGCGACGCCGGCGCGCTGCTCTTCGTGTCCGAGGCCGACCTGACGGCGCCCGACTGGCAAGTACGTCTGCACAAACGGCTCGACGCGGCGAAACGCTACCTGGAGGGGTTCCCCCACGCCCGCAGGGCCGGGGCGCCGGGCATGTGATTGATGGGCGCCGGGATCCTCGACCGGTGCGCTTATCGATGCTGGGGGAGTCATCTCTCCGTTCATGAGAGCGACGAGCACCAGGACAGGCGCAGCCGTCATCGACCTCAACGCGGACTTGGGCGAAGGTGCTGGCACGGACAACGAGCTGTTGGCCGTGATCACCTCGGCCAACGTGGCGTGCGGCGCACATGCCGGAGATCTGGAGACGATCAACACCGTCGTGAGGACCGCCAAAGCCCTCCACGTCGCCATCGGGGCCCATCCGTCTTTTCCTGATCGCGCCGGATTTGGCCGACGCCCCATGGCGCTGCCGAGCGCTCAGGTCACGGACACGGTGGCCACGCAGATCCAACTCGTCGCAGACGCGGCGGAGAAAGTCGGCCTGCGTCTCCAGCACGTGAAGCCGCATGGCGCGTTGTACAATCAGGCCGCCTCCGACCCCGATCTCGCGCGGGCGATTGGCGAGGCGGTGCGTCGAGTGGACGCGTCGCTGATCATTCTGGCGTTAGCAGGATCTCAGATGGCGGACCTCCTCCGTACGATGGGGCTGCGGGTGGCTCACGAAGCGTTCGTTGATCGTGGCTACACGGATGCGGGCACACTCGTCCCTCGCGGGCAGCCAGGCGCGGTGATTATTGATCCCACCGGAGCCGCCGCACGGGCAGTGCAGCTCGCGACGGAGCGGGCAGTGACGGTTTCGGGTCGTCCTATTCGCATTGAAGCCGATACACTGTGCCTTCACGGCGATACGCCTCATGCCCCCGCCCTGGCCCAGGCCGTGCGCCGGGCCCTAGACGGCGCCGGGGTGCGTGTGGCCCGTTTGGATTCCTTCTTATAATGCTGTGCACCAGGATGCCCTGATGCTCACGCCTCTGTCGGTGGCTGTCGCCTACATCCACGAGAATGGTGAAGAACTTGAGCGGGCGCGGCTGACCGGGTTGTTGGGCCGGTCCCGCGTCGAGGCGAAGGTGGCGCGTTCGCTCCTGGCCCGACAGAATGAGGACGGCGGGTTTCCCTTTGGTCTCATTCCCGGACGGCCATCGGCGGTAACCGCGACCACAACGGCGCTGCAGTGGATGCAGGATCTCCGACTGTTGCCCTCTGTGTACGTGGAGCGCGCCGCGGCATACCTACTCACCATCCAGCGGCCGGATGGGGCCTGGGACGAGAGTCCGGGCGTACTGCGCTACGATCCTCCCGCGTGGGCGCGTCCGGGCTCAGCCCTGTCCCGCGCCTGCTGCACGGCCGTGACAGCCTCCTGGTTGGTGCGGTTGCGGGGGCGACGGTACGACGCCGTGACCCGCGCCACCACGTTTCTGCGCGAGACACATAACGACCGGTGGCCAGAGGACGAGCCGACGCAGATTACTGCCCTCGTCGCTGGGGCACTCCTCATGGTCGAGGGGTTCTCGTCTCCGGTCGTCTCAGCTGGCCTGGAGGTTCTACGAGCTCATGCCCCGGACGGTTGGTCAGCGGATTGCGTCACCGACGCGTTGGCCGCTCTCCACCAGGGCGGGATGCCCGAGGACGATCCACTCATCGCCACGGGCTTGCAGCGGTTGGTTGCCCTGCAACGCGCTGATGGGGGGTGGAGCAGCGAGTTCGGCGTCGACCACGACGTCGATCTGTCTCTCCGCGCGTTCAGCGTTCTCCTCGCACACGGGGTATGCGGGTCCTCCGCGCCCCCGCCATAGCGCCACTCGCGCCGGATATGGATGAACAGAGGGTGCTGACGCAAGTGAGAACGGCCCTCATCGCGGCGCTGGAAGCGCGGCGAGGCCTCGTGGCCTTCAGCCGGCTGGAGGCCGTTGAGATGGACCAGCACGCGCGGACCGTGGAGCGCGGCGCCTTGGACCAAATCCGCGGCCTGTTGTCCAACGCCCCCGTGGATTCCGAGCTCCAACAGGTCCAGACGCGCCTTGGGCGCATGGAGGAAGCTCTGCAAGGACTAGCGGCGCAGACGAATATTCAGGAACGCTCCCGGGCATTAGAGCGCGATGACATTACCTGGCGGGCGTTTGAGGATATCGCGTGGCTGCTGGGGATGCGCTAACGGAGGACAGACTACCGGTTGCGTTTCTTGCCCCCGCCCCGCTTCGCCTCGGTATTCCGTTTGAGGTCGAGGAGGCGTTCCTCACTTTCCTTTAAGAACGCCTTCATCTTCTCTTCGAACGAGGTCTTGGCACGGACACGGGCGACGCGTTCTTCGGGGGAGAGGGCTTGCTTGACGGAGAGGTCCAGCTTACCGCGATCGTTGATGCCCAGGACCTTAACTTTGACTCTCTCCTGCTCCTTCAGGTAATCACGGACATCTTTGACATACGTGTCGGCGATCTCGCGGATGTGGACGAGGCCGCTTCTCCCGTCGGGAAGCTCCACGAAGGCGCCGTAGTTCGTGATCTTGACGACCGTGCCCTCGATAATACTGCCGGCGTTGACACTCATGCGGGGCTTCGTGCGTCTCCTGAAGTCATTGAATTGCGAGGGGAATTATACGGTGCAGTAGCGGGAAGTGTCAATTGGTTTGCGCACCGGTGTGGTAGGTCAGCACCGGAGTCGAGAAGCACGCGAACAGATCCATCCCGCTCCCTTACTACCGGCTTACCGGTCGAAGAGGTGTCGGACCGCGTCCCGCAGCCGGGAGAGCCAGTCCCCCCGCGCGGGCGCGGGACGCTCTCGGGTGTCTTGGGGGAGGGGGCGTCCCGGCGGTGTATCGGCGGGCGGTTGGACGATCAGGAAGGCGATCTCGCCGGGTTTGACGAGGCCGAGCTGTTCGCGAGCGAGTTTTTCGACGTACTCGGGGGTATGCAGCGCCTGAATCTCGGCTCGGAGCTGGGCGTTTTGTTCCTCTAGATCTCGCTGATGTTGCGCCAGCTGAGCCGCCTCGCGCTCGAGACGGTAGACCTGGAGCAGGGTCGACCCGAAGGCCCCGAACAAGCTGACGGCGATGACGCTCGCGGCGGCGAGGACCATCCAGCGAGGAACGCGGCTGCGCTCGCGCAGTCGTCCCCGGTAGTACGCAGGAGCCCCCAGGCCCACGGTCGTGTCACCTCAGTCGTTGCGGCGTCGAAGGTGCGTCGAATCTCAGAAACGGAGGCGCGGTGCCCGCCTGGGACGTTTCCCCTTTGCATTAGGTCTTGTGGCCGCGGGTTCCTGCTCGGCCCACCGTCCCGGCCCGAGGGGGGACGCCCCGTGGTGTTTAGCTCCGGCCGATGTGAGGGAAGGCTTTCGCTCCGGGGAAGGAGGCGCGCTCGCCAAGTTCTTCGGCGATCCGAAGGAGCTGATTGTACTTCGCCACGCGTTCGCTACGGGACGGGGCGCCCGTCTTGATCTGGCCAGTCCCGGTAGCGACCGCGAGATCGGCGATGGTCGTGTCCTCGGTTTCGCCCGACCGGTGCGAGATGATAGCCGCATACCCCGCTGACCGCGCAGTGGCGATCGCCTCGAGTGTTTCGGTGAGCGTGCCGATCTGATTGACCTTGATGAGGATCGCATTCGCGGCATGCTGCTCAATCCCGCGGCGCAGCCGCGCGGGGTTGGTGACGAAGAGATCGTCGCCGATGAGCTGCACGCGGCCGCCCAGCCGGGCCGTCATGCGGGTCCACCCGTCCCAGTCGTCTTCAGCGAGGCCATCTTCGATGGAGATAATGGGGTACGTCTCGCACAATCGCGTGTAATAGGTGATGAGGTCGAACAGGCTGCGCTGCACGCCTTCTCCGGCGAACCGGTACACACCGTCACGGTGGAGATTGCTCGCGGCGATGTCCAGCGCGAGCGCCACGTCGACTCCGGGACGGTACCCCGCCCGGCGCACGGATTCCAACAACGCTTCCAAGGCTTCGTCGGTCGACCGCAGAGCCGGAGCGAATCCGCCCTCATCCCCAACCGCCGTACTCAACTCGCGCTCGTGGAGGAGTCCTTTCAGGGCGTGGAAGGTCTCCACGCCCATGCGCAAAGCGTCGGCGAAACGGGCCCCACCCAGCGGGACGATCATGAACTCTTGCACGTCGAGGGGGTTATCGGCGTGCATCCCCCCGTTGATGACATTCATCAAGGGTACGGGCAAAGTGTGTGCCTCACTGTTGAGATGCAGGTACAGCGGGAGATGCTGCGAGGCGGCTGTGGCCTTGGCCACCGCTAACGAGACCCCCAAGATCGCGTTCGCCCCGAGGTTGGATTTGTTGGGGGTTCCGTCGAGATCGATCAGCGCACGATCCACGCCCGCCTGATCCCGCGCGTCGCGTCCGGCGATCGCGGGGCCGATACGCTCCCGGACGTTGGCCACGGCGCGCTGCACGCCCTTGCCGCCAAAGCGTTTCTTGTCGCCGTCGCGCAGCTCGAGAGCTTCATGACTTCCGGTGGAGGCTCCAGAGGGGACGGCCGCGCGGCCCACACTGCCGTCGCGCAACCGGACGTCGACTTCAATCGTGGGATTCCCGCGTGAGTCGAGGATTTCGCGGGCGGAGACCGAGTCAATAGTGGCCATCACGCTTTCCTCCGTCCGTCAGCGGTCATTTTGATTCGGTCGCGAGGTCCTGTACCCGGATGCGGCCGAGGATGTCTACTACCTCCGCTCCCGCCGCGGTCCGTGTGGGCACGGCAAGAACTTTCGCGACGACACGGCGGTCTCCGTACGTCACTGTGATGATGTCTCCGGCCGCAACCGTGGAGGCCGGTTTGGCCTCCAGTCCGTTCAGCCGCACCCGCCCGGCCGCGCACAGGGCGTGGGCGACCGTCCGGCGCTTGACGAGCCTGCTTAATTGAAGAAACTTGTCCAGTCGCACAGATGACCCGTCCGCCGAGACCGATCAGACGTCGGCTTGCTGTCTGGCACGCGTTAGCGAACCGGGGCCTCGGTGCGCGTAATCTTCGCGCGTCCTTTGAGAGACTTCAGCCACTCCTGGAAGACAGCTTCCTGTTTCTGGGTTTGCAGCATGGCGCGGACCTGATCGCGGACCTGGTCGAGAGTCGCCGGTTGGGGCGGGCGGCGCTCGAGGAGCTGGATGATGTGGTACCCGAACTGGGTGTGGATGACCTCAGAGATCTGCTGGGGTTGAAGCCCAAAGGCAGCCTTCGCAAACTCCGGAACCACTTGGTCGCGAGAGACGAAGTCCAGATCCCCGCCCTTCCGGGCGCTGCCAGGATCCTTCGAGTACTGCTGGGCCAACGCTTCAAACGAATCGGATCCCCGCTTCAGCCGCGCCAGGATCAAGCGCGCCTCGCTCTCCGTGCCCAGGAGAATGTGCCGGACGTGCACCTGCTCGGGACGGTCGAATTCGGCGCGGTGCGTCTTGAAGTATTGCTCGACCTCGGCATCGCTCACGGCGACAGGGGCGACTTTGGCCATCAGGTTCCGCACGGCCAGGTTGGCCCGCATGCGATCCCGCAGGGCCGCCTGGGTGAGGCTGCGTTGAGCCAAGGCGGTGTTAAAGTCGGTCTCTGTGGGAAAGGTCCGTTTGATTTCCTGCATCTGGGCTTCGACCTGCACCTCGGTGGGCATCGCGTTGCGGACGCGGGCTTCTTGCAGGATCAGGCGCTGCTCGATGAGCTGATCCAAAATGGCGCGCGAGATCTCCTGGCGTTGCTGCGTGCTGTCTGTCTTGCCGAGGTCGATCCCGTACTGTTTGGCGACAATCGCCACTTCACCGTCCACTTCGCGGGCGTAGATGACTTCCCCATTCACGGTGGCGGCGACGGCGGTTCCTCGCCGCGCGCCGATGGTGAGCGCGGCGAGGGCGGCGGCCGCGACCACCAGGACCACCGCCGTGAGGGCTATGATTTTGGACCGACCTGTCATGTGCGACTCCTCTCAAAAACTACCGGCGATCCGCATTTGGCGCCCGATGTGCTGTTTCATCCTACCTGGGGGGTGCCTCCGGTGCAACGCCGACCGGTTCCCGGCGGCGCGTCTGCCGTGCCAGGGCCTGCAGCACCTGGGTGAGGAGGTCTACATCGGCGAGGCCCGGTCCGCTCGCGCGCAGGCGGAGGATGGAGCCGCTCGAAGTCAGCCGCCCGCCGAACTGTCCCAGGA
>Ga0137415_10000227_pt1 | contig 49104 bp, 37 predicted proteins | sample CZODoug3_1_1_16f_FD_183082 | JGI IMG/M metagenome (GOLD analysis project Ga0137415, IMG submission 183082) | Vadose zone soil fungal communities from Angelo Coast Range Reserve, California, USA - CZODoug3_1_1_16fungal (Hybrid Assembly) | ecosystem: Environmental > Terrestrial > Soil > Vadose...
GAGCGCGGACGGGACGCAGCTCGCGTTCACGGTGTTGCGCGCGCCGCCGAGGCCGCGGCTGTTCGTCCGTCGTCTCGGAAGTGAGGAGGCGCGCGAGCTACCGGCCACCGCGAACGCCCGATTCCCGTTCTGGTCGCCCGACGGACAGCGCATCGGCTACTTCGCCGACGGCGAGCTGCGTGTCATTGGCACGGATGGTCGCGGCGCAACGACCGTCACGCGTGCGCCGACGCCATTGGGCGGAGCATGGGCGCCCGACGGCACCATTCTCTTCGCGAGCGGGCCGGGTTGGGTGATCTATCGCGTCCGACCCGGCGAGGCGCCGGTCGCCGTGACGAAGCGAGGATCGGAATTTCACGAGCGGCCGATGGTGCTGCCGGACGGCCGCCATTTCCTGTTCTCCGGATCGGGTCGGAGGGGCGTCTTCGTCGGTGATCTCAGAAGCGGTGAACAGCGGCGCATACTGTCCGCGGGTGGCGCGGCGTCGTTCGCAGCTCCCTCGCATCTCATCTTCGATGGGTCACACGTGCAAGAGTACGGACGCCTCATGGCGCAACGATTTGACGCTGCAGGTGGACGGCTGTTCGGCGAGGCAATCCTGCTTGCCGATTCGGTATTCAATCCTGGCGGCTTCACCGGCTACACCGTCTCATCCACGGGGATTCTGCTGTTTCAGCACTCCCCGAGGAGTCAGCCGCGACTCTGGCTGGACCGAAGAGGAACAGTGCTCGATTCCATGGGACGCGACAGCGCTTGGACCCACCGGCTGTCGCACGATGGCAGATCTGTCGCGCAGGGAGGTTACGTCCTGTCGGTGCGCGATCTGCGGCGCGACGTGGTGCTGCAACTAGCGGGACGCGAAGTCACGATGTATCCGGTTTGGTCGCCTGACGACACGCGTCTTGCGTTCGTGCGCATGGGGAACTCCCCGATCCTCGGCGTCGTGCGCGCTGACGGCACCGCGGAACCGGTCGTCCTGAGCCCAGGCTACGGCTACACACCGCAGGACTGGACGTCCGATGGTGCGGCGATCCTCGCGACCGGGTCAGCGAGCGAGACCAATCCTGCGCTCGCGCTCTGGCTCATCAGCGCGACCACGCAGGCACGCCGAGTGGTTTGGCTTGCCGTCGCGGGAAACATCGCATCCGCGCGTTTCTCACCGAACGGTCGTTGGGTCGCGTATCAGTCAGACGAGACCGGCCTTCCCGAGGTCTACGTCCGGCCGTTCCCCGGGCCAGGCGGACCCGTGCGAGTGTCACCGAACGGGGGCGGGATTCCGACGTGGCGCGCCGATGGTCGCGAATTGTTCTACCTGAACCCGGCGGGCGATCTCATGTCGGTCGTAGTTGCTACCGGCGCCCGATTCAGTGCTGAAACTCCGCATCTATTGATGCGCGGTATCACACGACAGCCGTACTCGTCGTTCGTGACGTCGTATGACCCTGCACCCGACGGGCACCGTTTCCTCGTGTACACGGAGAATCGCGCTGCCGCGCCGCCCCTCACCCTTCTCGCACCCTGGCCGCTCGCGCTGCGGCCGGCGCAGCCATGATCGTTGTAGGCGGGTGAAACGCACGAGACTCGCGCTCCTCGTCGCTCTCGCGAGCGCTGCGCCGGCCGCCCGGCTTTCCGCTCAATGCGCCGACGGCTCCCCGCCGCCGTGCGGCAGGCCCGCGGCGCGGTCCGCGTCCCCGGCCGCGAACAGCGTCGCCGTGCTGTTTTTCGACGCACGCGACACGGCGGACGCCTATCTCGCCGACGGTCTCACCGAAGATTTGACGAGCCTGCTCGGCAGCGTGGAGCGGGTGCAAGTGAAGTCGCCCGGCGTGGTGCGGCGTGCCCAGCGGGCGTCGCCCGGCGACGCGCCGGCGATCGCCCGCGCGCTCGGCGTGCGCTACCTGGTGGACGGCACCGTCCGACGTGTCGGCACGCGCGTCCGGGTGTCGACCCGGTTGCTGAACGGGGCGACGGCGGTCGCGGCGTGGGGAGACGTATTCGACCGGACGCCCGAGGAGCTCCTGGGGTTGCCGTCGGTGATCGCCCGGGAAGTGGCGACGCGGGTGGGGGGATCAGCCGCGTCGTCAGGGTCCAGTGCGCTCGGCACGCTGCGCACCCGGAGCCCTGCGGCCTACGACCATTTTTTGCGGGGGAACTTTTTCCTCGCGCTGCGGTCGCCGCAAGGGATCACCCGCGCCCTCGCCGAATACCGAGAAGCCGAGCGGCTCGACTCCGGGTTCGCCGCGGCGATTGGGCGGGCGGCGTATGCCTACGCGATTGCCCGCGGCAACTACTATCCGCTGCCCGACGTCCCGCTCGACAGCCTGGTAGGCCGTGGGCTTGGGCTGGCGGACCGCGCGCTGCGGCGCGACTCGACCTCCTCCGACGCCTGGATGGCGCGGGGCTTCCTCCTCGCGTTGCACAACCCCCATACCATGGAAGGCTCGTTGGAGGCGTTCGAGCGGGCCATCGCCCTCGACCCGAAGAACGCCGAGGCGCATCATCAGTATGCGCAGGTCCTGAACTGGCTCGGGCGACACGACGAGGCCGATCGGGAGCTGCACCTGGCGCTAACGCTCGATCCGGGGCGCGCGGTCTCCTACTTGGATCTGGCGAATACGCACTTCCGCGATACCGCCCTCGCCCGCGCGCTGATCGACAGCGCGATCGCCCTCGACCCCGCCTCGCCACTCGCACGGTGGTGGCGGGCGTTGGCCCGCCTGGTGGCGGGCAACCTGCGCGGCGCCCAGGACGACGCCGAGCTGGCCAACCGGCTGCAGCCCGGGGATATCGTGGTGGAAAACGTGCTCGCCTTGGTCCTCGCCCGTGCAGGAGACAGCACGCGAGCGCGGGCGTTGATCGCGCACTGGCCAGGCCGGACCGACCATTGGGTCGTCATGGCCGCGCTCCTGGCGCTGGGCGACACCGCGGCGACCTTGGACCGCCTCGAGCGGGCGGGGCCGAATCCGGCTTATTGGACAAGGCTACACCGGGCCGAGTTCGACGCGCTGCACGGCAATCCGCGGTATGAGCGGCTCCTGGCGGCGCTGCGGCCGGCAGGGGCGGTGGGGCCGTGAGCAGTTCTGTAGCGACGACCCTGGGCTACGCCACTGCCGCGAACTTGCGCCGTTCGGCCGTGTGCGAGCGCAGGTCGGCCGCCGTCTTGACGACCGCGAGGAGCACGAGCGCGAGCAGCGGTGACCCGGCTGCCATGACGATCCAGCCGCCGAACAAGACAGTGAAGTGCAGCACCACCACTCGGCTGTAGGGCTGCATCATCAGGGCGTTGAGGGAGGCGCGCTGGTATTCTCCGTTCCCGAGGTAGTTCCAGTAAAACGAGAGTCCATGGCTCACCACCAGGCTGACCACGGCCCAGCCCAGGTGATTGGCGCGGATGGCTGGTGGGACCGTCTCGAGCAGGTCGAAGGGTCTCGTCCCCTTGGGACCGAACAGCGCCACCACCAACACCCCGTGGATGTATGTGAACATGCCGAAGTGCACCACGAAGAACGGAATGAGGAACAGCTTGCCCGCCCAGTACGCCGGTTCGCGCGGCTGGGCGAGGAGCAGCCTGGCCACGTTGTACCCACCCACGACCACGTTCTCCAACCAGTACAGCAGCACCAGGGGGAACACCGTCCAGCCGAGGAACAGCACACCTGCGATGGGAAGGGCGTTCGCCAGGAGGAGGACGAACAGGGACGGGGTCAAGCGAGACTCCGGAGTGGCGGCCCGGCGACGATAGGGGCCCGGGTCAGTCCCTGCAAGTAGGGTCGCGTTTTTTCGGCACCGACGGCGCGTGTTGGGGTGGCGCGGTGACGTGGTGCCGCGCCAGGTTCGTCTCATGCGACCGTCCTTCGCCTCCACCCTGCTGGGTGTCGCCGTCCTGCTGGCCTGCACCACGGAAGACGGTGCCTTCCCCGGATGCCCTGCCAGGGGTGTGGCCGTTACCTCCGGCGTCCGCGCCCTCAACCGCCTGAAGAATCGCATCGCGCCGCCAGTCGCCCAAGACATCGACGCCGCCGTCACCCTGGCCGCCCTGCTTGCCCCGGGCGATGATCGCGGCCGCTGGAGCGAGCGCCGGGCAGCCACCGTGGTGGGTTACGTGCGAGACGTGAAGGCGGGCGGTGTCGAGACCGCCAACTGCTTCGCGAAGACCCCGGACCATCGCGACACGCACATCGAGCTGGTGACTGATCCACAGGACGGCGGGCAATTGCCGCTGATCGTCGAGGTCACACCCTGGTGGCGGCGGCAGGCCGCGGGCCGGGGCAGCAACTGGTCCACCGACTCACTGCGGTCGTTGTTGCTGGGCCGCTGGGTCCGAGTGACTGGCTGGCTCCTGTTCGATACGGAGCACGAGCGCCAGGCCGAGAACACCGCGCCGGGAAGGGCGGGGAATTGGCGAGCGACGGCTTGGGAGCTGCACCCCGTGACCGGGGTCGAGGTGCCCGCTCACTCGCCATAGCGCGCAAGGCGGCTGCGCATTGCGGTACAAAGTACTTTGTATTATTCTGCTAACTGTGAATCTCGCCATGGCGGCTACCCCCGGTCGGCTACTCAAGGGCTTCGCAGTATTGGTACTGCTGGGCGTTCTCGCGATCGGCGCGCTGGTGGGGTCGCTCTGGCTGGAGCACCGGACCGAGCTGACACTCCCGACACCCACGGGGTCATTCGCGGTTGGCCGCGCAACGTATGATTGGGTCGACGAGGCGACACTGGACACGCTGGCGCCCGTCCCGGGGACCAAACGCGAGCTGCTCGTCTGGATCTGGTACCCGGCGGCAACCGGGCAGCGAGGCGCTCCGCCGGACGACTACCTGCCCGCTGCACTGCGAGCCGAGGTCGCACGCGCTCGCGAGGGGGTGATGGGCTTTCTGACGCGCGATGCGTCGCGGGTCCATTCGCACACCATGCGCAACGCCGAGGTGGCGCCGCAGCAGCGATCGTACCCGGTGGTCATCATGCGGGCCGGGGCTTCCGCCGAGGTGTGGAATTACTCGACGCTCGCCGAGGATCTGGCCAGTCACGGCTACATCGTCGTGGGCTTCGATGCCCCCTATCGCACCAATGTCGTTGCCTTCCCCGACGGCCGGCTCATGAGAAGGAGGCCGGAGAATAACCCCGAACTCGTGTTCGGCCGCCCGGATTCAGCCCGTCGTATCAACCAGCTGCTGGCCGCGTGGACCGGCGACATGGCGTTCGTGCTCGATCGCTTGGAGCAATTGAACCGCTCCGACGCATCCGGCAGGTTCACGGGGCGGCTCGCCTTGGCGCGCGTAGGAGTATTCGGCCACTCGCTCGGTGGCGCGGCGGCCGCACAATTCTGCCACGACGATTCCAGGTGCAAGGCAGGGATCGACGTGGACGGTGCGCCATTAGGGAGCGTCATTCAAGACGGCATCCCTCGGCCGTTCATGTTTCTCTTGAGCGAGCACGGCGGTTCGTCCGACGCAGCGAGCCGTCCGATCGAGGCCAACATCCAATCGATTTATGATCGTCTGCCTCCGGACGGCAGGCTGCGGATCACGATCCGGGGCGCGAACCACTTCCTCTTCAGTGACGACGGCGCCCTGTTAAAGAGCCAGATCGTGCTGGGGACCCTCCGTATGATGGGCATTGTCGGAATCGACGGACGTCGCCAGCTGGCCATCACGGCGTACTGCCTGCACCGCTTTTTCGACGCGTACTTGAAGGGGCCCGGGGGTTCGCGACTGGACATTTCGTCTCCGCTGTTCCCCGAGATCCAAGTGCTCGAATGATGCCGGTATCGACTTCCGGGCGGGCACTCAGTCCCGGCGCGGGGCCACCCGTCCCAGCTCGCCCGGCAGCCCCGTCACCACGACGAGCTCGCGCAGCGAGCGCTCCGGAAAGGCCACGACGACGGCCAGGCGGCCGTCGGGAGCGATGCTGTGATTCCAGGCGAACGTGCGGACGAACGGCCCCTCGGCGATCACCTGAGGCCGGCCCACGCTGAACCCGCCGGTCGTCGAGACCCCGACGTCGAAGAACCGGCGGCCGTCGCGGAAAATGACGCGGTCTCCCTGCGGCGACCACAGCGGCTGCTGCCCGCGTTCCGCCACCTGGTACACGGCGCCGGTCGGCGGCACCGGCGACACGGCGATGCCGCCATCGGTGCTGCCATACGCCAGCCAGCGGCCGTCCGGAGAGAAGCTCGCGGCGAATCCCCGACCGGGGACGCGAATCCGCGTAGAATCACCCTGGAGCGACCGCAGGAACAGCTCCCCCGTGCGCCAGTCGGAAAACACGAAGTCCTTGCCGTTCGGCGCGATGTTCATGTAGGAGGCGCCCCGAATCCGGACATCGAAGAGCGGCACGCCGCCGAGGGTGTACAGGCGCGCTCCATGGTTCAAGAACTGGATCGGGTCCCACAGCCCGATCAGCAACTCGGCGCCGCTCGGTGACCAGGACGCCGGGAACGTACGATAGTTGCCCTCGACCGCGATCCGCTGCCGTTGGCCCGTCGCGAGTTCCAGCACCACGACCTCGCCGCTCATCAGGGGATCGCGGCGCTGCACGGCCAGCCGCCGTCCATCAGGCGAGAGCCGGAGCTGGGTATACGACCCGCGCGGAAACGGCATCGTGTCCAGGGTGCCGTTGCGGTTGACGAACGCGATGCGCCCGTAGTTCTGGTTGGCGCCCGGCACGAAGATAAGCGTGCCGTCCTGCGCGAGCGCGTATTCGGTGTAGCCGAATCCCTCTTCGATGCGTACGCCGGCGAGCACCGTCACCGGCTGGCCCAGGACGCGCCGCCGCGCCCCGTCGAACGGCAACGCCATCAAGACGCCGTCCCCGGTTCCGAACACCAGATAGCCGCTCGCTACCCACTTGGGGCTCGCGCCCATCAGGAGATCCGCTTGCTTTACGGAATCGAGGGGCAGTACCCCGCGGCGCGTGATGGCCTCGAGGCGTCCGTCGTCGAGCGACAGCGTGGCGAGTTGGCCCGAGCTGAGCTGGCCGACGGCCCACCGGCCCCCAGGGAGGAGGTCCGGTGTGCCGAACTGGTTGGTGAGGGCGATCGTGGAATCGCTGCCACCGCCCGAGGTCGGCACCCAACGCAGGTTGAACCCTTCGTGCTCCATCAAGAGGATACTGTCTCGCGCTGCCCACACCGCTCCCACCGGTCGATCGACTTTCAGCAGCGTCACCGGGCTGCCCCCGGCGACCGGCACCTTGCGCAGCTCGTTACCGGAGAAAAAACCGATCCACTTGCCGTCGGGGGAGAAGAAGGGATGGTACGCGCCCTCGGTCGCCGAGAGCACCACGGTCGTATCTTGCCCCAGGCTCCGGACCACGATCCGGGTGGTGCCGTCTTGGGGCGCGACGTACGCGAGGACCTCACCGTCGGGAGACAGGGCCAGCGCGGATTGCCAGGCGCCGAGTGGCCCCGGCCCCGTCAGCGCGATCGGCGCCGTCACGGGGAGCAGGAGACTCCACCGGCGGTATGGCGCCGGCATCGCCTGGTGCCGGCCGAACAGGACCCACCCAGCGAGGAGACCCGCTCCCAGGGCGACTGCGACTGGAGGCGCGAGGATCCTGGGAAGCGGCGCTCGGCGCCGCGGGTGGCCGGCGGGCCCCGCGGCGGCGAGTGCAGCGGCAAACTGGCTCGCGGACGCGAACCGGTCGGCGGGAATCTTTTCCAGGGCGCGGTGAATCGCGGACTCGACATGCGGCGGCACATTCTTGCGCAGGCCCGTGAGCGGCCGGGGCTCCGCCGTCATGACCTCGGCGATCACCGCCTGCGCCGTCGGTCCCGTGTGCGGCGGCACGCCCGCCAGCATCTCGTACGCGACACAGCCCAAGGCGTAGATGTCGGTACGACCGTCGAGCTGCCGCTCGCCCGCGGCCTGTTCCGGGCTCATGTAGTGCGGCGTGCCCACGGAGATCCCGCTCTGCGTCAGGCGGTCACCCCCGGCGGCGGCGAGCGCGAGGGCGATTCCGAAATCGGCCAGCAGCGGTTGACCGTCTTGCAGCAGCACGTTCTCCGGCTTCAAGTCCCGATGAATCACTCCCTGCCGGTGCGCGTAATCGAGGGCCTGAGCCAGCGCCTGCGTCAGCGCGACGGCGTCCTCCACCGGCAGCTGCCGCTCTCGGTCCAACAGCACGCGGAGCGATTCGCCGGCGACGTAGGGCATCACATAGTAGAGCAAGCCTTCCGCCGAACCGGAGTCGTACAGCGGCAGGATGTGCGGATGCTGGAGATGCGCGGTGAGTTTGATCTCCTGCAGGAACCGCTCGGCACCGACGACCGCCGAGATTTCCGGGCGGACGACCTTGACCGCGACCTCGCGGTCATGTTTCAGGTCCCGCGCGAGGTACACGGTGGCCATGCCGCCCCGCCCGAGCTCCCGCTCCAGGCCGTAGCGATCGGCCAGGCTGGCGCGGAGGCGGTCGAGCGGTGCGACCATGGTACTGCAATGCTCGGTGCGGGGGACCTCCCGCGCAAGGAAGCCCTCCGGCAACGAGTCGCGCTCCTCGCAGCCCTGGTTGACGTGGCGCAACGGAGGCGATAGCGTCGCTGCCTGGAGGTCTGATCCCGTGATGACAGACGTGGCGATAAGCGATCGCTGGCCGGCCCTGCCGCTCGAGGAGTGGCGGGACACGTACGCCACGCTCCACATGTGGACGCAGATGGTGGGGAAGACCTGCCTCGCGCTCGCTCCGCCGCAGAATCACTGGTGGCACGTCACGCTGCGCGTCACCGCGCGGGGGCTCGCGACCAGCGCGCTGCCGTACGGATCCCGCACGCTCGACGCGGAGTTCGACTTCGTCGAGCACGAGCTCGTGCTCCGGACGGGCGAGGGAGCGGTGCAGAAGATCGCGCTGCGCCCCCGCTCGGTGGCGGACTTCTATCGGGCCTATCTCGCCGCTCTCGAAACCCTCGGGGTGCACGTCCGGCTGTGGCCTGTCCCCGTCGAGGTGGATCACACGACTCGCTTCCCGGACGACACAGCGCATGCGGCGTACGATGCGGAGTATGCCAATCGCCACTGGCGTATCCTCGTCCAGGCCGACGACGTGCTCCGGCGGTTTCGCGCGCCGTTTCTCGGGAAGTGCAGTCCGGTGCACTTCTTCTGGGGAAGCTTCGACCTTGCCGTGACGCGGTTCTCGGGGCGCCGGGCCCCCGAGCGGCCGGGGGCGGACCGGATGACGCGGGAGGCCTATTCTCACGAGGTGATCAGCGCCGGATTCTGGCCCGGGAGCGGCGACGTGAAGGAGGCGGCGTTCTACGCGTACGCCGCGCCCGAGCCGGCGGGCCTGCGAGACCTGGTCCCGAAGCCCAGCGCCGTGTACTACCATCCGCCGATGGGCATCTTCATCCTGCCCTACGCGGCGGTCCGCTCGGCAAGCTCGCCGGTCGACGCGCTGCTGGCGTTCCTCCAGAGTACCTACGACGCGGCGGCGGACCTGGCGCAGTGGGACCGAGCCAACCTCGAGCGCCACGACGCGCCTCGCTAACGCGTATGCGGAAGCCCAGGCGTCCCTATGTGATCTGCCACATGGGCCCGTCGATCGACGGGAGAATCGTCACGACGAACTGGGGTGCCGTCCCCGGTCACACCGCCGAGTACGAGCGCACGGCGCAAACGTTCCACGCCGACGCGTGGATCATCGGTCGGGTGTCGATGGAGCCGTACGCCGGGAACGCGAGGGTGCCGCGCCGCAGGGTGCGGCCGCGCATACCGCGAACCGATTTCATCGCCGCTGTGGATGCGAAGTCCTACGCCATCGCCATCGATCCGTCCGGCAAATTGAGGTGGCGATCGAACATGATCGACGGCGAGCATGCGATCACGATCCTGACACAGCGGGTATCGAATGATTACCTGGCGTTTCTGCGATCGCAGGGCGTTTCGTACCTGTTCGGCGGTCGAACCACCATCGATCTCGAGAAGGTCCTCAGGAAGCTCGCGCGCGCCTTCGGCATCCGCAGACTGCTGCTCGAAGGCGGCGGCAAGATCAACGGCTCGTTTCTTTCGGCCGATCTGATCGACGAACTGAGCGTGGTCATCGCGCCGGTCGCCGATGGCGGCACCGGCACGCCGACGTTGTTCGATGCCACACCGGGGCGCGGGCCGTCACGCCATCTTCGGCTGATCTCCGTCCAACGGCGCGACGATTTGGTCTGGCTGCGGTACAGAGTGCGGCACTGAGGAGCGTCTTTGCTCAACGTCGGACTCGTCGGTTTCGGCTTCGCCGGCAAGGTATTCCACGCACCCGTCATTCGCGCGGTCGAGGGTCTCCGCCTCAGCGCCATCGTGCAGCGTCACGGCGCGCCGGACCCGGGCTATGCGGACGTCGACTTCGTCACGAGCGTGGATGAGTTGCTCACCCGGCCCGTCGACCTCGTCGTCATCGCCACCCCCAACACGTCGCATCATCCGATCGCGCAGCAATGCCTGCTGGCTGGACGCCACGTCGTCATCGACAAGCCATTCGCCCCCACGCTCGCGGAGGCCCAAGATCTCGTCGCGCTGGCCAAGGCGCAGCGGCGGGTCCTGTCGGTCTATCAGAATCGCCGCTACGTCGGGGACTTCGTCACGCTCCAAAGACTGGTGTCGCAAGGCGCCCTCGGCCGCATCGTGGTCTACGAATCGCATTTCGATCGCTTCCGGCCCGACCTGAAGCCGGGGGCGTGGCGCGAGCGGCTCGAGCCCGGCGCGGGTGTGTGGTTCGACCTGGGGCCTCACCTGCTGGATCAGGCGTTCGTGCTGTTCGGGACGCCGCGCGCCGTCGCGGCCGACGTCCGCATCGAGCGCGACGGCGCCGCGGTGGACGACGCGTTCGATGTGACCCTGCATTACGCAAACCTGCGGGCGGTGTTGCGCGCGTCCATGCTGGCAGCCGCGCCCGGCCCGAGCTTTGCCGTTCACGGCACGAGAGGCTCCTTCATTAAATACGGGGTCGATGCACAGGAAGCCGCATTGAAGGCGGGTCGCGCGCCCGGTGAGCCTGATTGGGATACGGATCCGCCGGCGTTGTACGGCACGCTCACCACGCCGGAGGGCACGCGACCGGTGCCGACGATTCCCTCGAGCTACGCGCGCTATTACGAGAATGTGCGCGACGCCATCCTCGGGACGGCGCCACTCGCGGTCACGCCGGAGCAAGCGCTCGACGTGATGCGCGGGCTGGAGCTGGCGGTCGCCAGCAGCCAGCAACGCTGCGTCTTGCGGTGGCGGGGGTGAGGACCCACCGCGTTGGGCCAAATCGACCATGTTGACAGAACCCTCCCCGCGACTTACCTCCTCCCTCGCTCCGGACCCCCCGGTCGGCCCGGGTGCGTGCGGTCCCACGGTTCGAGGAGACGTTATGAGACCAGTTCGCGGAATCCTCGCTGCCCTCGTGGCGGTGCTCTGGACGGCGCCGCTTGGCGCGCAACAATCCACCGGCACGATCCGCGGGCGTGTCACCGACGCTGCGACCCAGCAGCCGCTCGCGACGGCCACGGTGGCGGTCGGGAGTCGCACCGGCCTGACCCAGGCGGACGGTCGCTTCGTCCTGACGGGCGTCCCCGCGGGCGCAGACACCCTGCGGGCGAGGATGCTCGGGTACGGGCCGGTGAGGCAGGCCGTCACCGTCGTGGCTGGCGACGCGGTCGTGGTCGATCTCGCCCTGACGGCCCAGGCCGTGGGTTTGTCGGAGGTCGTGGTGACAGGCTACGGGGTGCAGCGCGCCGGGGACATCACCGGCGCCGTGACGGCGGTGACCGACTCGCAGTTCAACACCGGCCGCATCCTCAGCCCCCAGCTGCTCATCCAGAGTAAGGTGCCCGGCGTGCAGGTCGTGGACAACAACGACCCGGGCGGTGGCCTGTCGCTCCGGATCCGCGGCCCCACGTCGGTGAATGCCAGCAGCGAGCCGCTCTACGTCGTCGACGGGGTGCCGCTCGGCACCGGCGCCGGGGCCGGCCTGTCCGCCGGTCGCGACCCCCTCAATTTCCTCAGCCCCAACGACATCGAAACCATCACGGTGCTGCGTGACGCCTCTGCCGCCGCGATCTACGGGTCGAACGCCGCGAACGGCGTGGTGCTCATCACCACGAAGGGGGCGAAGGGACGCCAGGGAAGCGGGGTCGAGTACAGCACGAGCGGGTCCGCCTCGTCGGTCACCCGGCTACCGGACATGCTCAACGCGGCCCAGTTCGCCGCGGCCGTGGCCCAATACGCGCCGACCAGGACGGCGTTGTTGCTCGGCGCCAACACCGACTGGTTCGGCCTCATCGACCGCACCGCGTACGGCCAGCAACACGATGTGGCGTTCTCGAGCGCGGGAAACGACATGAGCTACCGCCTGTCGCTCGGGTACCTGAACCAGGACGGCATCATCCAGGCGAGCTCGACAGAGCGGCTCTCGCTCGGCCTCAACTATCAGCAGCGGTTCTTCAGCGACCGCCTGAACGTGCGTACGAGCCTGCGGGGGTCGCGCGCCGTCGACCGGTTCACGCCGGGCGACGTGCTCGGCAACGCCGCCGCGATGGCGCCCACGCAGCCGGTCATGGATCCGACCAGCGCCACCGGCTATTGGGACTGGAACACGACCAATGCCTCCCCGAGCAATCCCGTGGCTAGCTTGAACCTGGCGTCCGACCACGGCACCACCTGGCGCAGCGTGGGCAATGCGCGGGCCGAGTATCGCCTACCATACCTCGAGGGATTGACGGCCAACATCAACCTCGGCTACGACCTGGTGAAGGCCGATCGCACGACCTTCTATCCGAACAACCTGGCCGCCCAGGTGAGACAGGGCCAGGGCTTGCTCTTTCTTGCGAACAACACCCAACTGAACTCGGTGCTCGACGCGTACGGGAGCTATGCACCGTCGCGCACCTACGGACCCGGCAGGGTCGATCTCGTCGGCGGCTACTCGTTCACGCAATCGCACGCCGAATATCCCGCGCTGCGCGAAACGGGTCTCACCAGCAACCTGCTCGGCGACAACGGTATTCCGACGGCCGCGAACGTTCGGAATACTCGGGACATCGTCGACTACAAGCTCATCTCCTTTTTCGGACGCCTGAATTACAACATCTCCGATCGGTATCTGGCAGCCTTCAGCGTGCGACGCGATGGTTCCTCACGTTTCGGCGCGGGTCACCAGTGGGGCAGCTTTCCGTCGGTGGCGCTGGCGTGGCGGCTGTCGCAGGAGCCCTTCATGCCGCGGTTCGGCTCGCTCTCGGACCTGAAGCTGCGCGTCTCCTGGGCGCGGACCGGCAACCAGGCGATCGGGGATTACCTGCAATATCCGACCTATACGTACAGCGACGCTCAGACCAAGGTTCAGTTTGGCAACGTGTTCGTCACCACGATTCGCCCCAGCGCGGTCGACCCGTCCATCCACTGGGAAAAGACCAGCGCATTCAACGCCGGCCTGGACTTCGGCTTCTCGAACCAGCGGTTCAACGGCTCCATCGACTGGTACACTAAGAACACGACCGACCTGGTCTTCACGGTTCCGGTGTGCGCGAGCTGCAACCTGTCGAACCTCGTCACGACCAACATCGGCAGCATGAGGAACCGGGGCTTCGATCTCAGTTTGAATGCCCGCGTGTTCGAGGGGCGCGCGACCCGGCTGGTCTGGACCGCTGCGTTCACCGCCAGTCACAATACCAACGAGCTGCTCACGATCAACCCGAACAGGAGCGTTACGAGGATCCTGACCGGTGGGATCTCGGGTGGGGTCGGCAACCTGGTCGAGGTGCTTCAGCCAGGCGTGCCGGTCAACTCGTTCTTCGTCTATCAGCAGAAGTACGCCAACGGGAAGCCGGTCTACGATCCTGCCAACCCGCTCAACATGTATGTGGACCAGCCTACCCTGCGGGACACCGTCGCGTGTCCGGCCGCTCCAGGCTGCGTCGGCCTCTATCGACCGGACGGGATCATCAACGACTCGGATCGGCGACCGTATCACGACCCGGCGCCGAAATGGATCCTGGGTCACTCGTCGTACTTGAGCTATGGGCGATTCGACGCGAGCGTCACGCTGCGGGCCTACCTGGGGAGCTGGGTCTACAACAACGTGGCGTCCGGCAACGGCGCCTACCAGAACCTCACGGGCTCCGGAATGCCGAGCAACCTGCACGCGTCGGTTCTCACGACCGGCTTCGTCGTGCCCCAATATTACTCGGATTACTATGTGGAGGATGCCTCGTTCCTGCGCATGGATAACATCACGCTCGGCTACTCGCTCACCTATCGCGGGCAGCCGCTGCGGGTGTTCGCCACCGTGCAGAACGCCTTCACGATCACGGGCTACAGCGGAGTGGATCCGACGGCTACCTCGAATCCGGGCACGATCTCGCCGGGGTTTGGCATCGACAACAACATCTATCCGCGCGCGCGCACCATCACCACCGGCCTGAGCGTCCGGTTCTAGGGGGACGAAACACATGAACCGCACAACGAAGGCAGTGAGCGTCGCCGCCATCCTGCTCGGGCTGGCCGGGACCCGCTGCACGGACCCGACGGTGGCGCCGAAGAGCACGGTCACCGGCGTCAACGTGTTCAACGATCCCAACTCGTATCGCGCGTTCCTCGCGAAGATCTACGGGGGGCTGATCGTCACCGGGCAGCGGGGGCCCGACGGAAGTCCGGACATCGGCCTCATCGACGAGGGCTTCGGCGAATATCTGCGGTTGTACTGGTACCTGCAGGAGATGCCGACGGACGAGGCGGTGATCGGCTGGAACGATCCCGGTCTCCCCGACCTGAACACCGGGGTCTGGGGAGCGAGCAACAGCATGGTGAATGCGATGTACTATCGCGTCTTCTACCAGATCATGCTGGTGAACGAGTTCCTGCGCCAGAGCACGGATGCAAAGCTGGCGGAGCGGAACCAGAACGATCCGACGCTCAAGACCAACGTCCACTTTTACCGCGCCGAGGCCCGGTTCCTCCGAGCCTTGAGCTACTGGCACGGGACAGATTTCTTCGGCAACATCCCGCTGGTGACCGAAGCGGACCTGCTCGGAGCCCCTCCCCCGAAGCAGGCCACCCGCGACAGCGTCTACCGGTATGTGGTGAGCGAGCTGAATGCCATCAAGGACTCGCTGCCGGCGAAGGGCGCCGCGACGTACGGCCGCGCGACGCCGGCCGCCGCACACATGCTGCTGGCCAAGCTCTACCTGAATGCGGGCGTTTACACCGGCACCCCGAACTACACGGGAGCGCTCGCCGAGGCGCAGACGGTCATCGGCGCGGGCTACACCCTCGATCCGAGCGTTGTGCACAACTTCCAGGCCGACAACAACACCTCGCCCGAGCTCATCTTCGTCGCCCCGCAGGACGGCAACAACACCCAGACGTGGGGCGGGATGACGTTCCTGATTCATGCCGGCTGCGGCGGCCAGATGTCCGCGGCTAATTACGGCATTGACTACTGCTGGGGCGGGTACCGGCTGAAGCAGCAGGCCTACAATCGGTTCGCTGCCGGCGACGGGCGCGCCGCGTTCTTCTTCAAGACCGGACAGCAGGTGAACGTGGATACCATCGGGCAGTTCAGCAACGGGATTGCCGCGCCAAAGTTCACCAACAAAACGTCGAGCGGAGCCAATGGGGCGCAGTCCGGCATGGTCGATACGGATTTCCCGATTTTCCGGCTCGCGGACGCGATGTTGATTTATGCTGAGGCCAACCTGCGCGGCGGCGGCGGTACGCTGGCACAGGCGGAGGCGTACGTGGACAGCCTCCGGGTACGTGCCTTCGGCAACGCGAGCGGCAACATCCCGGCTGGCACGCTCACGCTCGACACCCTGCTGGCCGAGCGGGGTCGCGAGTTGCTGTTCGAGGCCCAGCGCCGCACCGACCTGGTGCGCTTCGGCGTGTTCTCAGGCGGTACCTATCTCTGGGCGTGGAAGGGCGGCATCAAGGGGGGGGCCGCGCTGGGCACCGGGCGGGATCTGTACCCGCTGCCGGCGAACGAGCTGATCGCCAACCCGAACCTGCAGCAGAATCCGGGTTACTGAGCGCGCGGAGGCCTTCACTGCCGTGCGACGTCGCTGCGCCGCCGCCCTGCTGCTGCTGACGGGGGCGGCGTGCGGCGACTCGCTCCCGCCACCACCCTCGGGGAATCCTCCCCCCGACCGGCCGTCGCTCTCCCCCACCTACCGCCCCAGCGGCCACATGGCGGCGGGCGACGTGTTCGTCCACCTGTTCGAGTGGAAGTGGACGGACATCGCGACCGAGTGTGAGATTGTGCTCGGACCGGCCGGGTTCAAGGCCGTCCAGGTCTCGCCGCCTCAAGAGCACAGCGTCCAGCCGCCGAACTACCCCTGGAGCGAGCGCTACCAACCGGTGAGCTACAGCATCGCGCGCAGCCGCTCGGGCACTCAGCCCGAGTTCGTGGACATGGTGCAGCGCTGCAAAGCAGTGGGTGTCGACATCTATGTGGATGCCGTCATCAACCACATGACTAACTATCCGAGTCCCGGCGTCGGCAGTAACGGCACCGCGTACAGCAAGTACGACTACCCGGGGCTGTACGCCGCGAGCGATTTCCATCCGCCCTGCACCGTCAACAATTACCAGAGCGCCGCCAACGTGCAGGACTGCGAGTTGTTCTCGCTGCCCGACCTGAATACGGGGCTGGCGTCCGTGCGACAGAAGATCGCCGGCTACCTGATCATGCTCGCCCGCACGGGCGTCGCCGGGTTCCGCATCGACGCCGCCAAGCACATCCAACAGGTGGAGCTCGACCAGATCCTGGCGATCGTGGATTCCACCATGACGGCCGAAGCCCGCCCGATCCCGTATTACGTCCTCGAGGTGATCGGCGGGGCGGGGGAAGCGCTGTCGCCGCGCGACTACTTCGGCGAAGCATACGGCTCCGGTGGCGCCGCCGACATCACGGAATTCACGTTCGTGGGCGTGGGCGACAAGTTCCGCGGGATCGGGGGCCAGCACATCTCCCAGCTCAACCCCACCGGGCCGCCCGGCAGCCAGTTTTCGCCCGCGGCCTGGGGCCTTATGCCCGCCGATAAGGCGGTGGTGTTCCTCCAGAACCACGACACACAGCACGACTGCGGCATCAGTTATCGCGACGGCAACGTGTTCCGCGTCGCGAACGTGTGGATGCTGGCGCAGCCGTACGGCTATCCGTCCATCCTGTCGAGCTACGCATTCGACTGTCCGGCTGGGAACATGATGGGTCCCCCGTCCGATGCCGCCGGGAACACCAATACCGTGACGTGTGCGTCGAGCTTCGAAACGGCGACGATCGGCCAGTGGGTGTGCGAGCACCGCGACCCCTACATCCGGGGGATGGTTGCCTTGCGGAAGCTGGTCGCGGGCACCGACGTCAACCACTGGTGGGACGACGGCGCCAACGCCATCGCCTTCTCGCGGGGCGACAAGGGCTTTGTGGCCATCAGCCGGGAGGGCACCGCCGTGGACACGACGGTGGCCACGGGGATGCCGCCCGGCACCTACTGCGACGTCCTGACCGGCGGCTTGACGGGGGCGTCGTGCGCTGGGACGTCGGTCGTGGTGGATGCGGCGGGCGCCGTCACGATGCGCCTCGGGCCCAACTCGGCGATCGCGATCGACGCCGCGACGCGGCGGCCATGAGTCGGCCGATCGCCGCCGCGGGAGCGGGCCCCGCATCGATCAGCTGCTTGCTGAGCGGGTCGACACGCAGGTTCAGCCCCTCCAACGACCGCGAGCCCAGCAGAACCAGGTCCCCGGCTTCACCAAACACGACCTCGTCGAGAGTTTCGATGCCCGCCACCCGCACGATCACTCCTCCCGTCCAGCGGGCGAGCACCGTGCCGTCCGCTTGCCGGAAGCGCCACATCTTGATGCGCTCAATCCCAAGGGACTCCAAGACGGGGGCCGGAAACCACGACAGTTCCGCCCCTGTGTCAACTAGCACGGACTCGAGCGTCCGCCATTCGCTCGGGCGCGCGGGGTTCGCGAGCGCGAGACCGACGCGAAACGTACCCATTTCCTCGGGCATACTACCTCCTAGCAGCTCGCCGAGTAGTACCACAACAGCGCAGCCTGTGTCAATCTCGCGCGCGGCTCTGGTCGGTCCCGCGCTGCTCGCGTGTGTTTGGCTGACTCCGTTTGGGGCGCAGCACGCCGCCGGCCGCGCGCCCGCCTGGACCCGCGGCGCGGTCTGCTACGAAGTGTTCGTCCGCTCGTTCTACGACTCGAACGGCGACGGCATCGGAGACCTGAATGGCCTGACCCAGAAGCTCGACTACATTGCCAAGCTCGGCGCCTCGTGTATCTGGCTCATGCCGGTAGCGGAATCGCCCAGCTACCACGGCTATGACGTCAGTGATTATTACCGCGTGGAGCGCGACTACGGCACCAACGAGGATTTCAAGCGGCTGGTGGCCGCAGCGCACCGCCGCGGGATCAAGGTGCTCGTGGACATGGTGCTCAACCACAGCTCGAGCGAGCACCCCTACTTCCAGGCGGCGCTGCGGGACACGACGTCGCCCTATCGCGCGTGGTACCGCTTCTCCCCGACCCCGCTGGGCAAGGGTCCCTGGGGCGGGGAGGCGTGGCACCGCTCGCCGGTGCGGGACGAGTACTACTACGGGGTGTTCTGGAGCGGGATGCCGGACCTGAACTACCAGACGCCCGCCGTGCGGGAAGAGGCGAACCAGGTCGCCACGTTCTGGCTGCGCGAGATGGGGGTGGACGGCTTCCGTCTCGACGCGGTCCCCTACGTCGTGGAGGAAGGAGCGTGTCTCGCCGGGTGCCCCGGTACCCACGCCTTCTTGCGCCAGTACGCCGCGCACCTCCGCAGCGTCAAGCCCGACGCGTACACGGTCGGCGAAGTGTGGTCCAACATCGACGCGATGCTGCCGTATTACCCCGACCAGCTCACGTCGTACTTCGCCTTCGAGCTGTCCGATTCGCTCCTCTCGGCGGTCCGCACCGGCTCCGCGGCAGGGTTGCTCACCGGCTTCCGGAGACTTGCGGACACCCTGCCGGCGTACCGCTGGTCTCCGTTCCTCACCAACCACGACCAGACCCGCACGCTGACCGCGCTCGGCGGCGACGTCGCCCGCGCGAAGCTGGCGGCGACCCTGCTGCTGACGCTGCCGGGCCTGCCCTTCGTCTACTACGGCGAGGAGATCGGGATGACGGGCGACAAACCCGATCCCCGGTTGCGCACGCCGATGCAGTGGAGCCCGCGTCCCGGCGTGGGCTTCACGTCGGGCAAGGCGTGGGAGAGCCCACAGCCGGACTCCCTCACCACCAACGTCGAGGCGGAGGACGCCGACCCGGGCTCGCTGCTGAACCTGTACCGCCGGTTGATCTATCTGCGCAGAAAGAACGAGGCCCTGGCGACGGGGAAGCTGGTGGCGCTCTCGGTCACCAGCTCCGAAGTGGCGGCCTATCTGCGCCGCGCGGGCGATCACGCAGTGCTGGTGGTGGCGAATCTCGGCGCCGCGCCAGCCTCCGGCGTCGCGTTCGGCTCCCGGGACAGCGTGCTCCCGCCCGGGAGGTATACGGCGCGCAATCTGCTCGGCGGTCCGAACGGCACCACGCTGCAGCTGAGTCGGGACGGGCGCATTCAGGGCTACGTCCCGGCAGCGACGCTCGGGTCGCGGGAGAGTCTGGTGCTCGACCTCATCCGCCGGTAGCCATGCTCTGTCTGGCCATCCTCCCGGCGTTGCTCGCCGTCCAGGCGAACCGGGCCGTCTACCTCGACAACCAGGGCGTGGTGCGCTGGAGCGACGACAAACAAGAGGTCACCCTCTTCGGCGCGAACTACGTGCTGCCCACCGCCTCCGACTATCGTGCGGCCGGCTACCTCAAAGCCGACCGCCAGCGAATGATCGATGAAGACATGGCCCACTTCGCCCGCATGGGCTGGGACGGCCTGCGGCTCACCTTCTGGGGCGACTGGGAGGCGTCCGACTCGGCCGGCAACTTGATCGCCAACGACCATCTCGACCTGCAGGATTACCTCATCGCCCGCGCGCGGGAGCGCGGCATCTACATGCTGTTCAGCCCGATCCAGCTGTATGGCGCGAACTGGCCCGACGCATTATCTGATACCTCTGCACCGGGCTTCGGCCGGCACTTCGGCAAGGCGCGCATGGGTACCGACCCCGCGGCGCTCGCGGCACAGGTCAACTACCTGCGGCAAGTCCTGAATCACGTGAACCGCTACACCGGCGTGGCGCTCAAGGATGAGCCCGCTATTCTGTTCATCGAGCTCGTGAACGAGCCGTGGCATCATCCAGAGGACCTGCAGGGCTCGATCCGCTACATCAATGCGCTCACCGACGCGGTGCGCAGCACGGGTTGTCAGACGCTCGTCTTCTACAATGTGAGTCAGGACTTCAGGATCGGGGAGGCGATCAGGCGCAGCAAGGCGCAGGGGATCACGTTTGGCTGGTATCCCACGGGCTTGAATTCGGGCCACGAGCTGGTGGGCAACTATCTCCGCGGGACCGACGCATACCCGGATATGCTGCGCCCCGAGCTCGCCCGGAGCCCGCGGATCGTGTACGAGTTCGACTCGCCGGACCTGCGCACCGGTTACATGTATCCGGCGATGGCTCGGACATTTCGCGCCGTGGGTGCGCAGTTCGTCGCCATGTTCGCCTACGACATGCTACAGACCGCCTCGCGCAACCTGGGCTGGCAGACCCACTATCTCAACCTGGTTTACACCCCCCGCAAGGCCATGAGCGCCATTATCGCGGCCGAGGTGATGCACCGCCTGCCGCGGCTGCGCTCGTACGGTTCCTACCCTGAGAACACACGGTTCGGTGACTTCCACGTCTCTTACGACGGCGATCTGGGCGAGCTCGTCGCGCGTGACGCATTCTTGTACGCCGGATCGACGCGCGCGGCACCCCCGGACCCCGTCGCGCTGCGTCGCATTGCCGGCTACGGCTCGTCGCCGGTGGCGACGTATGAAGGGGAGGGGATTTACTTCCTCGACAAAGTGCGCCCGGGCGTGTGGCGCCTCGAAGTCTACCCCGACGCCGTGCCCGTGCGCGACCCGTTCGAGCCGCCCAGCCCCGACAAGCTGGTGACGCGCGCGATCCGCCGCGCCTGGCACATGACCGTCACGCTCCCGGACCTGGGGGGCGAGTTCACGGTGCAACCGCTGAACGCCGGCGGTCAGGCTTTCCCTAAAGAACTCCCTGACGGTCGCGGCCGGTCCGAGGCCGGTCGGTTTGCCGTCACTCCGGGTGTGTACGTCCTGAGCGCGAGCGGTCCGGTGGATCCCGCCACGCTCCCCGCGCGAGTTGGCCAGATCGGGTTCACGGAATACCATGCCCCTCCCGCCGACTCTCTCCCGCCGTCCGTCGAGCCTCTCGCCGCCCCCGCATACCTCGCGGGGCGACCCGCCGAGCTGCGGGCGCGCGTGGTCGATCGGACGCCGCCCGACTCGGTCAAGCTCTTCATCCGGCCGGGTGCCGGAGGCTTCTACCGCGGCGTCACGATGCACCCCGCGGGCGGTTACGTGTATGCTGCCACTGTTCCGGCGGCGGGGTTGCGCGAGGGACCCTACGAGTTCGTGATCACCCTGTTCCGCGCGGACTCGAGTGCCACCTTCCCCGACGGCCTGCATCTCAATCCGACCGATTGGGACTACTACGAGAGTGCATCCTGGAAGCTGGATGTCGTCGGCGCAGCGACGCCGCTGCGGTTGTTCGATCCCGGCCGGGACGCTGCCCACTTGACCTTTACCCGCATCGGCGACGCCGGACGCCGCGGACTGTTCCGCCTGACTCTGTCAGCGGTCACCGGCCAGCCGGCCTTTCACTTCGAGCTGCCCGTGGACGCGCGCTCCTCGAGCCCGCCCGACTACACGGCGTCGCTGGTGATCAAGGACCGGATCGCTGCCCGGCAGGAGACGATTGGCGGGGCCGACGCGTTGCAGCTGCGGCTGCGCGGCCTCAGGGCGCGCCAGATCTTGCATGTCACGCTGATGGAGGATGACGGCACGAGTTGGAGCGCCCCGTTACCTGTGGATAGCATGTGGAGCGAGCAGACTCTGCCACTCGCGGCCTTCACTGTCAGCCGTGGCGTGTTGCTTCCGGAGGGGTTCCCCGGCGAGTGGAACTACTGGGTGGGACCCGCGGCGGGGCGGGGGGGGAGCGGCGACCGCCCGCGGCTCGACCGGGTGGAGCGGCTGCAGCTCTCGCTGCGACGCGAGGACGGGGCGGGCATCGCGGTCGCGCCGGGCAGTTACGGCGTGGAGGTGGAGTGGATCGGCCTGAGCGTCGGCGGTGCCGCCAGACGGCCGTAGCGATGGTCATATCCGACGAACTCGCCCGGCTCACGGCGGCCCTGAGCGCGCGCTACACGATTGAGCGCGAGCTCGGCCGCGGCGGGATGGCGTGCGTCTACCTCGCCCGCGATGTCAAACACCACCGTCCTGTCGCCGTCAAAGTGCTCCGCGCCGAGCTCGCGGCCGCACTCGGGCCGGACCGCTTTCTGCGCGAGATCGAGATCGCCGCTCGACTGACCCACCCCCACATCCTCTCGCTCTACGACTCGGGTGAGGCGGCGGGGAGCCTCTACTACGTCATGCCGTACGTCGAAGGCGAGTCGCTGCGGGACAGGCTCGAGCACGCGAAACAGCTGCCGCTCGAAGACGCACTGCGGATCGCGAGCGCGGTCGCCAGCGCGCTCGCCTACGCCCATGGCCAGGACGTGGTGCACCGCGACGTCAAGCCGGAGAACATCCTGCTCGCCGGCGATGAAGCCTTCGTGGCGGACTTCGGCATCGCGCGCGCGATCACCGCCGCCGCAGGTGAGCGGCTCACGGCCACGGGCCTCACGGTCGGGACACCGGCCTACATGAGCCCCGAGCAGGCCGCGGGCGACCAGGCGCTCGACGGGCGGAGCGATGTATACAGCCTCGGCTGCGTGCTGTACGAGATGCTCGCGGGGCAGCCGCCCTTTACGGGGCCCACCGCGGAGAGCGTGGTGCGACAGCACCTCACCGCACCGCCGCCCCCGGTGACGCACATCCGTCCTGCCGTGTCGACGGCGGTGGCGCGCGTGATCGCCCGGGCGCTGGCGAAGAGCCCAGCCGACCGCTTTGCCACAGCGCACCACTTCGCCGAGGCGCTCGAGGTCGCAGGTCACGAAACACCACAGGCCGTAGCTCGGCGCGACCGCTCTCGCACGCTGCTCCGCGCCGCGACGGCGGGGGTGCTGTTGATCGGGCTCGGGTGGTGGGCCTACCACAGGTCGCATCCAACGGCCGCCAGCCCGCGGCATATCGAGTCGCTCGCCGTCCTCCCGCTCGACAACCTGAGCCGCGACTCCAACCAGGCCTACTTCGTGGATGGCATGACCGAAGCGCTGATCGCGGATCTGTCGAAGATTCAGGCATTGCGCGTGGTGTCGCGGCGCTCCGTGATGCGCTACAAGGCCGTGGCCAGGCCGCTCCCCGAGATCGCGCGTGAGCTGCACGTCGACGCCGTTGTCGAGGGCTCGGTCATTCTGGCGGGGGACCGCGTTCGCGTGACCGTGGAGTTGATCGATGCTGCGGCTGATCGACACGTCTGGGGAGAGACGTATGATCGCCGCCTGGGGGACGTGCTCGGGCTGCAGAGCGAGTTGGCCCGCACGGTAGCGCGCGAGGTCCGGGTCACGCTCACGCCGGAGGAGCAGGCACGCCTGCCGGTGGCGCGTCCGGTGAACCTCAGGGCCCACAGTGCCTACCTGCTGGGTCGCTACTTCTGGAACCAGCGCACGCCGGAGGGACTCGCCAAGGCGTTCGAGCAATTCCAACAGGCGATCAAAGCAGACCCGCGCTACCCGGCGGCGTACGCCGGCCTCGCCGACTACTACAACGTGCTGCCGTTCTACAGACGGGTTTCTCCACGGGAGGTTTTCCCCAAGGCGAAGGCGGCGGCGGAGCAGGCCCTGGCGTTGGATGACGGGCTCGCCGAGGCGCACGCCTCGCTGGCTTACATCAAGGCCTACTACGACTGGGACTGGGCGGCGGCGGAGCGCGAGTTCCGGCGCGCGCTCGAACTGAATCCGAGTTACGCCGCCGCGCACCACTCTTACAGCCGGCTGCTCGCGGCCACGGGCCGCATCGACGAAGCACTCGCCGAGATCCGACGGGCGGCGCAAGTCGAGCCGATTTCCCTGGTGCTGCAGGCGAACACCGCGATGATCCTGTTCTTCGGACACCGCTACGACGAGGCGATTCAGCAGTTGCAGGAGACCCTGAAGCTCGATTCGACCTTCGATGTGGCGCTCTGGGGCCTCGGGCTGGCCTCCGAGCAGAAGGGCATGTATCTCCCCGCGATCGTGGCGCTGGAAAAGGCCGCGTCGCTCTCCCAGCGCGACCCGAACGTGCTGTCGTCGCTGGGGCACGTGTATGCCGTTGCGGGCCGCCGTGCCGAGGCTGGGCAGCTCATCGATGAGTTGAGGAGGCAGTCGCGCGAGGGGTACGTCTCCCCGTACTTCTTCGCCCTGATCTACGTGGGGCGGGGGGATCTCGACCAAGCGGTCGGGATGCTCGCACAGGCTGCGGAAGAGCGCTCGACCTTACTCGTGTATCTGCGAATGGACCCCCGGTTCGCGCCGTTGCGGTCGGATCCCCGTTTCCGGGCGCTCCTGCGCCGGCTCGGCTTTCAGGGTGACTGATGTACGTCACGGCCGTTTGACAGACCACGTGGCGCGCCGATAGCATTGCCGCATGCCGATACCCACCGAAGCTCGCTGCAAAACCACTCGGACTTATATGAGGAGGCTCGAGGACTGCATGACCAGGCACGTACTGACTGTACCGGCCCTGCTGATCGCCGCCGCCTTGGCGCTACCGCGCGTCGGCGCAGCGCAGGCGTTCAAGGTCGCCAAGTTCAACATCGGCGGCGACGGCGGCACGGATTACCTCACCGCCGAGCCAGGCACGGGCCGCGTGTTCGTGTCGCGCGGCACACACGTGATGGTGGTCGACGGCGCCACCGGCAAGCTGCTGGGTGACATTCCGGACACGCCGCGCACGCACGGTATCGCCCTCGTCCCGACGTCGCATCACGGCTTCATCACGAACGGCGGCGACTCCACGGTGACGATGTTCGATCTCACCAGTCTCGCCGTGATCAAGAAGATTCCGGTACGCACCGGCGGTCTCGACGGCATCATGTACGACGACTTTTCCGATCGCATCATCCTCACCAATCACAGCCGCCCGATCGGCACCGTCGTCGCGATCGATCCCAAGTCCGGCGACATCGTCGGCACGGTCGACCTCGAGGATAATTCGCCGGAAGGCGCGGCGAGTGACGGGAAGGGCAAGATCTTCGTCAACAACGAGGGCAAGAACACCATCCAGGTGATCGACGATAAGGCGATGAAGGTGCTCGCCTCCTGGCCGCTCGCACCGTGCGAAGGCCCCACCGGCATCGCGTACGATCGTGCCACGAATCGGATCTTCGCTGGGTGCGGCAAGACCTCCGTGGTCGTAGACCCCGCCTCGGGCAAGGTGGTGGCCACGATCGCCAACGGCGACGGCGTCGACGCCCTGGGGTGGGACGCGTCGCAGAAGCTGATCTACATCCCGGCCGGGCGCGACAGCGACGTCACCGTCGTGCACCAGGATTCACCGGACAAGTACACGGTGGTGGCCACCGTCGCGACGATGCGGGGTGCCAAGACGATCAGCGTGGATCAAATGAAGCATGTGGCGTACCTGTTCCAACCGGAGTACGGCCCGGCGCCGGCACCGGCAGCAGGGTCGCCCCCACCGGCGGCGGGGGGTCGGGGCCCACGGGGTCCGGTGATCGCCGCCTGGTTCTTCGCGATCAGCCACTGATTCGCCCCGCTCGCGTCTCCCTTGACGGCGGGCGCGCCGCCATGTATATAACCTATCAGTTATGCAAGCAACGCACCGCCTCGACGCCGTCTTCGCCGCCCTCGCCGATCCCACCCGGCGGGCGATTCTCGCCCGGCTGGCCTCGGGTCAGGCGTCGGTAACCGAGCTGGCCGAGCCGTTCGCGATGAGCCAACCCGCCATCTCCAAGCATCTCAAGGTGCTGGAGCGCGCCGGCCTGATCTCGCGCGGCCGGGATGCACAACGGCGGCCGCGCAAGCTCGAGCCCAAGCCGCTCGCGGAAGCGACCAAGTGGCTCGAGCGCTACCGCCGGTTCTGGGAAGGCCGATTCCAACGGCTCGACGCCTTGCTCGACGAGCTCAAGACCAAGGAGAAGAAATGGGAAACCTGAAAGTCACGACGCCCTCCGCCTGTGAGATCGCGATGACGCGCGTGTTCGATGCCCCGCGTACGCTGGTCTTCGACGCCCATACCAAACCCGAGCTCGTCAAGCAGTGGCTGCTCGGACCGCCGGGCTGGTCGATGCCCGTGTGCGAGATGGACGTGCGGGTGGGCGGCACGTATCGCTGGGTGTGGCGGCACGATCGTAACGGCACCGAGATGGGGATGGGCGGCGTCTACCGCGAAATCGTGCAGCCCGAGCGGCTCGTCACCACCGAGCGGTTCGACGAGGCCTGGTACCCGGGCGAGGGTCTCAACACCCTCGTGCTCGCCGAGCAGGGTGGACGAACCACCCTCACGCAGACCATGCGCTACGAGTCGCGGGAGGCGCGCGACGCGGTCCTCAAATCCGGTATGGAGCAGGGCGTGGCGGCGAGCTACGACCGGCTGGCCGATCTGTTGGCGGCGACGCCGGCTCGCAAATGAACCTTCACTATGGCGAGGATTCTATGCAGAAGATCGTCCCGTTCCTGTGGTTCGACGGCAACGCCGAAGAGGCGATGAACTTCTATGTGTCGATCTTCAAGAATTCGAGGGTCGTGAGCGTCACGCGATACGGAGACGCCGGGCCGGGCAAGAAGGGGACGGTGATGTCCTGCACCTTCCAGCTCGAGGGTCAGGATTTCTACGCCCTGAACGGCGGCCCGCAATTCAGCTTCACGCCGGCGATCTCGTTGTTCGTGAACTGCGAGACGCAGCAGGAAGTGGACCAGCTGTGGGAGAAACTCTCCGCGGGCGGATCAAAGGACCAGTGCGGCTGGCTGAAAGACGAATTCGGCGTGTCGTGGCAGATCGTGCCCACCGTCTTGGGCAAGCTGTTGGGAGACAAGGATCCTGAGAAGGCAAACCGGGTCATGCAGGCGATGATGCAGATGAAAAAGCTCGACATCAGAGGCCTGCAACAGGCGTACGACCGAGGATAACGCCCTAGGGCTGGCCCGCGACTTTTACCGGCGCGGAGCTCGCCGTCGTGGACCCGTTGCCGAGTTGGCCGTTGGCGTTCCCGCCCCAGCAGTAGCCGGCACCGCTGGTTATGTGGGCGCAGGTGTGGTGGGCGCCCTCGCTTCCGCCCGTGAGCGCGAGGCCTCCCGAGACGACCACTGGGGTCGGACTATTTGTGGTCGAGCCGTCGCCCAGCTGACCGAACCCGTTGTCGCCCCAGCAGTACGTGATCCCCCCGGTCGTGCGGCCGCAGGTATGCTGGCCTCCCGCGCCCACGGCGGCGAAGGTGAGCCCGCCCATCACGGCCAATGGAGTCGAGCTGCTCGTGGTGCTGCCGGTGCCGAGCTGGCCGCTCGCGTTCAGTCCCCAACAGTATGCCGTGCCACCCGTGGTGCGGCCGCAGGTATGGCTTCCGCCCGGGCTGATCCCCGCGAAGGCGATGCCCCCTGCGACGGCCACGGGGAACGAGCTGTTCGAGGTCGAGCCATCGCCGAGCTGGCCGAACGCGTTGTCGCCCCAGCAATACGCGACGCCGGCAGTCGTGTGGCCGCAGCTGTGATCGCCTCCCGCGCTGACGCCGGCGAAGCTCACCCCACCTGTGACGAGCACCGGTACCGATCGGTTGGTGGTGGTACCGTCGCCGAGCTGGCCGAACGCGTTGTCGCCCCAGCAATACGCGGCACCGCTGGCGACTCGACCGCACGTGTGCGTCCCGTTCACGCTGATCGCGGTGAGCGCGACGCTCCCGGAGACCGGCACGGGGGTGGACCGGTTGGTCGTGGTACCGTCGCCGAGCTGGCCGAACGAGTTGTCTCCCCAGCAGTACACCGCGCCGGCGGCGGTTCGGCCGCAGGCGTGGTCGCCGTGCGCGCTGATCCCGGCGAAGCTGAGCCCGCCACCGACCGCCACCGGGATCGTGCTGTTGGTCGTCGAGCCGTTGCCGAGCTGGCCGCTCGCATTCAGGCCCCAGCAGTATGCGGCCCCGCCGGTGGTACGACCGCAGGTGAAGTCCAGGGCTGCGCTCATGGCGGCGAACACGAGACCGACCGCGACCGTGGCCGACCCGGTTTGCGCTTCACTGGTAGCCGTGATCGTTGCCGAGCCGGTGGCGCGTCCGGTGACGAGTCCCGTTGCCGACACCGACGCAATGGCGGGCGCGCCCGTCGCCCAGGTCACGACTCGGCCGGGGATCGGGTTGCCTGCCGCGTCCTTCGGGGTGGCGGTCAACTGCAAGCTGTCGCCCACCACCACGGTCGCGGCAGCGGGCACCACCGTCACCGAGGCCACCGGCCCCGACCCTACCACCGGTGCGGTCGGGTGGCCACTGCACCCGACGAGCAGCAGCAGGCCCGCGGCTGCTCGGCTGTTCGCCGTCAATCGACCCCCATCTGCAGCTCGCACAGCGCGGCGTAGATCCCGCGACGGCGCCGCAGCTCGGCGTGCCCCCCCGCTTCCACGATCCGCCCGCGCTCGAGGACGACGATGCGGTCCGCGAAGCGGACCGTCTGCAAGCGGTGAGCGATGGTCAGCGTGGTGCGACCAACGGCCGCGACCCGGAGGGCGGCCAAGACGGTCTGCTCGGAGGCCGCATCCAGACCGCTGGTGGGCTCGTCCAGGATCAGAATCGGCGCGTCGCGCAGAATGGCGCGGGCGATCGCGATCCGCTGCTTCTGGCCGCCCGACAGCGTGGAGCCGCGCTCCGCAACGACGGTGTCGTAGCCATCGGGCAGCCGCACGATGAATTCTTCGGCATTGGCGGTCCGGGCCGCCCGGCAGATCTCCGCGTCGCCGGCGTCGGGACGCCCGAAGGCGATGTTCTCGCGAATGGTGCCGCTGAACAGCAGCGAGTCCTGCAGCACCAGACTGATCTGGTCCCTAAGCGACTGCACCGTGAAGTGGCGGATGTCCTCGCCGTCCATACACACCGCCCCCGCGCCAGGGTCGTACAGTCGCGGAATCAGACCCACGAGCGTACTCTTGCCGGCCCCCGTCGCTCCTACGATCGCGAGTGTAGTGCCGGGCTCGACGAGGAGGTCGATATGGGAGAGCACGGGGTGCCCAGGAGCGTATTCGAACGACACATCCCGGAACTCGATCCGCCCCGCGAGGCGGGGAGCGGCGCGGGCGCCCTTCGCCTCGACGACCTCGCTGCGGAGGCGCATGACCTCCGCAATCCGCTCGGCCGCCACGCCGGCACGGGCGAAAGACGACGAGAGGCGCGACAGCGCCTTCATCGGGCTGTACAGGTTCGTGACGTACGCAAAGAACACCACGATGTCCCCCGTCGTCAGGACGCCCGCGAGCACGCGGGTCGCCCCGTACCACATCACGACCGCCAGACCCAGCGCGGCGAGAAAGTCCACCTGGGGCGCCACGCGCGCCTGATAGCGGATTCCCGCGAGGTACGCGCGCAAGCTGCCCGCGTTCTGCACCTGGAATCGCTCGACCTGCTGATCCTCCTGCGCCAGGCCCTGCACGATCCGGATCGACGCCAGCGTCTCTTGGGCCACGGACGCGAGCAGCCCGTCGCTGACCCGCGCGTCGCGCGCCGCCGCCTTGATACGGCCGGTGTAGCGAAACACCGTCCAGAAGAGCAGCGGAGCGACCGAGAGCGCGGCGAGCGCGAACTGCCAGTTGAGCCACACCATCATCGCGACCATACCCACGAGCAGGCAGCCGTTGCTGACGAGCAGGATGGACCCGTTGCTGACCACGTCTCGCAGGGCCTGAATGTCCGAGGTGAGGCGGGTAATGAGGTCGCCCGTCCGCTGACGGTCGTGAAACCGGAGCGATAGGCGCTGCATGTGGGCAAACAGGTTACGCCGCAGCACGAACACGAAGCGCTGCCCGATGACGCCCAGCGTGCGCGTGTACCAGTAGGTCAGCAGGCCGGTGCTGAGCGCGATCGCCAGCGTGGCCGCGCAGGCCCCGTACACGATGGACATCGGCGCCGGGCGTGCGGCTTCGAGCCAGCCGGTCAGGAGCGGCACGCGACTGTGCCTGTGGGCAAGGGCGACGTCGATGACGACCTTCAAGGGCCACGGCCGGAGCACGGTCAGCGCGGCGTCCAGCACCATCGCCAGCGTCGCCCAGGCCAGCGCCGCCCGGTGCGGGCGCAGCAGCGGGATCAGCGAGCGCATCTGGGAAGGGTCAGCCGGATCCGGGCGCCCTCGATCTCCAGGAGGTCACCAGCCGAAGGCGACCGCTCCGCGAGGTTGCGCAGCACGCGTTGCGCCCCGCGACCACACAACACCTTGGGCTGGTAGCGGACGCGTGGATCCCGGTTCTTCACGTACAACGGGTAGGCTTCGATGCTCGTGTGGAGCTCGTCGAAGCGCACGCCGACGGCCAGGCCCTCTGCCCGGCTGTTCCCGGAGCCAAACGCGAAGTTGCCGACACTGTAGAAGATTGGGCACCCGCGGTACAACTCGACCGGCTGCACGATGTGAGGGTGATGTCCGATCACCACGTCCGCGCCGCAATCCACCGCGAACCGCGCCTTGGCCTGGTCTTCCCGCGACGGGCCGGGCTCGTAGGGCACACCCCAGTGGAAGGTCACCACCACGCGATCGACCTCCCCGCGCAAGGCGCCGATGTCCTCGGCGAGCGCCTGGGGAGGGTCCATGGCGCTGCCCGGTCGGTTGGCCAATGCGGCGCAGCGACGGTTCCAGTAATAACCGAGTATCCCGATCCGGACCCCGCTCGCTTCCCGGATGACCGGGCGGTGAGCCGCGCGCTCGTGGATGCCCGCCCCGACGGCCGCGACGCCCGCCTCGTCCAGCGCCTGCAGCGTCTCGAGCACGCCCGCGTGGCCGCAGTCGAGCAGGTGATTGTTGGCGAGGGTCACGACGTTGATCCCCGCGCGCGCCAACGCGGAGGCGAGCGCGGGATCGACGCGATAGGAGTGGTTACGGTGCTCGAGCGGCGCGACGCGCGCAAACGGGCCTTCCAGATTTCCCAGCACGATCGGCGCCCGTCGCAGCAGCGGCAGCACCGCCTGGAACGGATGATCCGCCCCTCGTTCCGCCAGCACCTGTCGAGCGCGACCGTCCAGCATGATGTCGCCCACGGCCAGCAGCGAGAAATCCGCGGCGCGTCGAGCTTCGAGCTCGGCCTCGAGTGCGGCGGCCGTGCAGAGGTCCTGCGACTCGGGAATCTCCTCGCGGGCTACGTGCTTGAGCATGCCCCGCACCGCGACTGCGAGATCCTCACCCCAAGCGGGCGCATCGCCTTCCGCACCGAGACCCTGCGGGCGCATCACGGCTCACCGCGCGCGGGGACCGTCTGGGATGGCGCCAGCTGTCCGCCCTGCAGCGCGTGCTGCGCGATCGGGTCGGGCACAATGCCGCGCTCGGCGAAAGTGCTCAGAATGGTCGCGCGATGGCGAGCGGCGTTCAGCAGCCCGTCGGCATGGAGCAGCGCGGCCAGACCCGCCTGGAAGCTGCTGCGTCGGGTGGGCAGGCGTCCGAGCAGCAGGAGCGTCTGGAGGACCAGCAGGTCCGTGGCGAGGGCCCCGTCCGTGGGGCTCAACCGGGCGCGCAGCACCCACAGGGCGGCGCCCCAGATGGTCCCGTTGGCGTGCGGGTCCGCGCCGGGACGCGCGTCGTAGTCTCGCATCGTCTTGGCCGAGCCCAGGTGGCGACGGTGGGGGAACCGCTCGTCATGGCGCCGGTGCCACGCCCAGATGTGCGGAGTCTCGAGCAGCGTCGCGACCCAATAGTCGCAGGTGCCCTCCTCGATGGCGGGCTTGCGATTGCGCTGCTGGTCCGGAGAGCGTCGGGCATTGGCGACAAAATCGGCGGTGTGCCGGGCGATGTGGTGGGCGTACTCGTGATAGATGATGCTCGCGTTGTGCGACGCGTTCGCCCGGTACCGCCCGCCCGCCGCCTCCGCCAGCGCGCCGTGCTCCAGCAGCATCCACCCGGGCCCGAGATGAATCTCGCCGTCAGACGCAAGCGGCTCGTGCTCGGCGACGGTGTACGTGCGGGCCGGCAGGCGATAGTGGCCGCCCTGAAACGGGAACCAGCGGCCGCTCGGCCGGCGGACGCCGTCGCGCAGCCCATACCGCTCGGTCGCGGCGGGGTGAGCGGTCACGACGGCAACCACGCGCGGGAGTGAGGACGCGCCGAGCTCGTGCAGGAGCCCGTCCACGTGGGCCGCGATGCGGTCAACGTGAAAGTACGTGTTCACCTCCCCGAACCGCGCCGCCTGGACGTAGCGCCGGCGAAAGTCGGGCTCGGCCAGCGCGACCTTGTCGAGACGGCCGCCGCCCTTCCCCGGCTCGAACAGAAAGTCTCCGTCGGCGTTCGGCGCCGCGTCTCCCAGCCGGCTTGCGCGCACGCCGCCCAGGGGATCAGGCTCGTTGACCGCGCCGCCGTTCCGCACGACCACGAACCGTCCCCGCAGGCGAGCGCTCGTCGCGCTGCCCTCCGCGAGGCGCGCGAGCGGCACGACCGACGTCGTCAGGTACCCGCCGGCCGGGCGCCGCGGGTCTGGCGTCCAGAGATAGACGCACCCGCGGCTCATCGCAGCGTGACCGCCGCTTGCTCGCCGGACCGGACGACCAAACCCGGCGGGGGCGCGGCCGCGAGCAGCTTGGCATTCAACGCGCCCTCCTCCAGCTCCGCCGCCGGCAGGCAGGGGATGCTCGTCGCAGCCTCGACCTCGCGCCTGCCCAAGGCGCTGCGGGAGACGATCCCGGAGACCACCAGCGGGCGGATGCCCATGCCGCGCAGCATGCCGAGCGCGCCCGCTGCCCCGAGCGCATCGGTCGCGGCGAGGAGCCAGGCATCCACCGTCGACGCGAAACGGGTGCTCGCGAGGAGCGCGGCGGTTTCGCCCTGAATGATCCCGTCCGCGATTTCCACCACCACCCAGGAAGCCCCTTCGGCGGCGGCGTGGTTGACCAGCACGCGGTAGATGTGGAGCAGCTCCGGCAGGGCGCAGCGGTACGTGGCCGGCAGTCCCCCGTCCACGAAGTCGAGGGCCACGCACGCTCCGGCGTCGAGCATCATGAAGGTGTCTCGCGCCGCTGCGGTTCCGGTCAGCTTGACGCCGGCCACGTGGATTCCCTGCCGCCGCAGGCCGAGAATCACACTGCGCGCAGTGTAGGTCTTGCCCGCGTCCATAGCGGTGCCCAGCACAACGGCGACGCGCGGGCGGCCCCGGCCGGCCCGGGAGGTGTCGGGGAGCGCGAAGTCCTGGAGCCGCAGAGGCGCCCCGTTCGCATCCCCGAGCGCGCCCTCGATGCGGAGCTTGCTCGCCTCAGGAACGGTGTCGTGCTTGCTCTCGACCAGCCCACACAGCCCGCCCACGGAGAGCAGATCGCAATGGTCGCCGTCCGAGCGCGCGTAGCCTTCGAACTGGAGTGTGGCGTAGCGATTCCCGAACACCACGGCGATCAAGTCGCCCTTGTGCAAGGTGCAGCGACGGCCGGTAGTGATGTCCAAGGCCACGTTCTTCCCGATCGACTCGACCCGTGCGAGCACGATGTCGCCGATCCGGGGGGGCTCCGGTCGCGGCAGCAGGAAGCGGAATTCCGACTCGGGCACCCGCCGCAGCGCGTACGACACGCGGATGGCATTCCGGGTCGACTCTGCCAGCGGCCTTCCGATCGTCAAGACCTCGGTCGAAATCATCGTCCTGCCCTTCTGGAAAGGGGTGATCACACAGATGGCGTCGCTTAGAGGTGATACCGCCAACCGGCAAAGCAGCGGGTGCGCCGGTAGGCGGTGATTTCGCCCGTCGCGCTGGGGACGAGCGACTGGGTGACCTTCTGAGTCTCCAGATCTCCGCCCACACTGAAGATGGCACTCGGTCCGGCGCGGAAGCTCAGCTCCAGACCCACGAAGTCGCGGCGGTCCCGCCGGGAATTGTTGAGCACGTCGAAGGGCTGAGCCGAGGGGAAGGTGCGCCAGCGGTGCTCGTAATGAAGGCGAGCAGTTATCCCCGCAGTGACGTCGGCGCGCAGCCCCAGGTCGAGGTCCTGCTCGCGGCGCGAAAAATCCACCAGCTGTACCGAGCGCACGCGCAGGTCGGTCGTCGTGCCGTTGCCGTTCAGGTCCCGGTTGAAATCGGGTTCGTCGAGCAGCAGCACCGCAGTGTCGGGCGTGCTGTTCAGCGAGGCGTGCGTATAGCCGAGGTCGAGTGCGATGGACCGCGTGAGATCGAGTGCCAGCGTGGCGTCGAGGCTCGGCCCGCGGTAGCTCCGATAGGCCAACGGCGCCTCGTACGTGCGGACGACATGCCCGACCTCGAGCTCGAGCGCCGCGCCGAATGGCGCGGTCTTGGTCGATCGGACCAGCCGCTGCCGGTAGCCGATCAGCAGCCGGCTGTCGCGATAGGTACCGGCGGCATAGATGCGCTCGCTCGACTGAATGACGCCGTCGCCGTTGCGATCGATCGCATCCGCCAGGAAGTTGCGATAGAAGTAGCTCGGGACGAGCCTGCCGGAGACCTGCAGGCGCCCATGATTGGGGAACGCCTGTGCGATGAAGAGGCCCAGGTCGGCGTTCCGTCGCTTGGCGTTGAGGGCGTACCAGTCGTAGCGACTATCGGAGCGGATGGTCAGGGTTCGTCCGAACAGCCCCGGGCCCTCGACGCCCAGTCCCAGGCGTACGGCGGTGATGTAGTCGTGCACGTTCCGCATATCCGCGAAGCGAGTCGCCGGGGAGGCGGGCGTGGTGAACGTGTCCAGTCTGACCCGTGCGTCGTCGCTCAGCAGGAAGACATTGTTGTTGGCTTGCTCGTCGGCGCGGAGTGTGCCCGTCGCGTGCCAGGCACGGCCCGGTGCTTGAGCCGCCACCGGCTCGACTTCTCCGAGCGCGATGATCCCGCAGAGCGTTACGCAATACCCGATTGACCGAAGGAGAGGAGGCATGAGCGCCCAACAGGGGCAAACGCCGTGCCCCCCGCCGGGCACCGCTTAACGCGCTCGGATCGTGGCACACCGGTCCGAAATAGCGCACGCCTGAGCCAAAACAGTTCAGGGTGACCTGTCTCACGCGGCGGCGGGCCGTTCGTCGGCCACGCGCCGCGCGGCCGCGATCAGAGCCGGTAGCCCACCAGCGTGCCGGAGCCAGTCCGCAGGAACAGCATCCCGGCGACATCGTCCACCGCGTACACCGGCTCGCGCTCTTTGCCCAGATCCACCCGCGCCCGCGGCTGCGCGCTGTCCTTGTCGATCTGCAGCAGCACGTTGCCGTTGCCGTCGGGCGCGCGGGTCAACATGAACACCGCCCCCGGCACGGAGAGCGAGGCCTTGAAGCGCTTGGACGCGAGCGCAGCCGCCTGGTGCGAATAACCCGCGAGCTGCGCGCCGCCCGATGAGTAGGCGGTCGCCAGCTGCCCGGTGATCTTGCGCGCCGTGGAATCTGTGGCGGTGCGCGACGCCTGGGCGAACGCGTCGCCGTACGCGGAGGCGGCGGCGCCGTACAGGCCGGCGCGCACGGCGTTGATCCGGTAGAGCGCCCGCAACAGTCCGGGGAGCTGTGGGGCCGGGTAATAGACCTGCTGTTTCACTTGCCCGTCCCGCGCTACGACCACGAGGTTCTGCGGGGCGATCAAGACGAGCCCCGCGGGGCGGATCTCCATGTCGACCGGATCCTCGTCGCCCTGCAGCTTGATCTCGCCGCCCAGCGGGCGGAACGTACCCGCGGTGCGATCCACGGCGTACAACTTGTGGTCGTGGCTCGCAAAGACGTACAGCGTCGTCCCTTCGACGGCATGGTGCAGAGAGTACCGCGCGGCGTTGTAGTCGCTCGAGCTTAAGGGCTTGCCGCTCTCGATCGCGTCCTTGAACTTGGGCTCGCCCGACGCGAGATCGATGACGTTCACTTCGGCGTTCGTCGCCACATCAGGCCGCGAGATATAGAGCAGGCCCGCAGGCGTCAGCTCGGCATAAGAGAGCTGCCCCTTGATCTTCACGTCCTTCTTCAGACGTAAGCTGGCCGTCGCGACGTCCAGCACGTTCACGAAAGTGCGCGACTCGGCGTCGACGGCGAGCACCGCGGAGCCACCGGTGATCATCGCGTCCGTCACCGTGCCGTGCATCCGCAGCGGCTTGTCGGCGATCGTCGTCCCGTCTTCGTACCGGGCCACATTGAGCCCCGTCTGCACGACTCCGTTCACGATGCGCACGTTGCCCGTCGCCTGATTGGCGGGCGGTGATTCCGGAAGGATGATGATCCCGTTGGGATGCTGCACGATGCCGTGCACCCAGCCTTCGATCGTCGGGGGCTTGGCCCACAGGGCCTGACCGTCGGCGAGGCGGTAGGCCATGAGCCGGTCGTCGAAGCCCACGTAGATGCGGTCGGTTCTGTCGAGCGACGGAAACAGCCGTACGTGTCGCGCGGGGTTGCCGGCGCGGGCGGTAGGCAGCACGGCCGACCACCGCACCGCGCCCGACCGTGCGTCCAGTGCCCGCAGGCCCAGCAGGGTGTGGACCACGATCATGTCGGGCCCCGCCTGCAGCACCTCGAGCGCGGTGGCTTCCGACGCCGCGGTCACCAGGCGCTGCATCAAACCACCGAGCCCCTTCTTCTGGGGCTCCGTCTGCTCGAACAGCCCCTCGTTGGCCCAGCGTTGTTCACCGGTCGCGAGATCGTACAGCGCCACCACCGGAGGCCCGGCTGCACGTCGCCCGTGGACGAGCAGGGTGCCGCTCTGTGGCAGCACGCGGCGGGTGACGATCTGCGCCAGGTTCAAGCGCCGGGAATCGAACACGACCGCGCCGGTCACCGGGTCGAAGACCAGCAACAAGCCGGGGCGCGCCGCCTCCATGAGGAGGGACCCCTCGACCATGCGGACGCTGTCGGCCGGCAGCCCGCCGAGCTCGGGCTTCTCCCATACGGTCTGGCCGCGCTCGATATCGACTCCCGCGAGCGCGGCGTCGGTGGAGACCAGGAGCGCGCCCGCCGGTGTGACCTGCTGCCAGCGGATGTCTCCTTTCATTCTTAGGGTCCACGCCGCGGTGGCGCCGGACGGGGCAGGCGCCGCGGTCTGCGCGTGCGCTGCAGTGTGTCCGGCGACGAGGAGCGTGAGCGAGAGCAGGGCGCGACGAGCGGAAACAGCGGACATGGCCATCCTCCGGTGGCCCCCTATATCCCCCCAACCCGAGCCGGCGCGCAAGAGCCGCTCCTTGAAGATGAGACGGCGGCGTCGGTTTCCAGATTCCCACAGATGTTGTGCGCTGCATCACATGGCCGCGTTGCGTCGCCGCGGCGCGCGAGTTGGAACGTGTGAGGAACAGCCCCGTCTCGTCCGAGGTAGCGGTAGGCAAGGCACGAACGAGGACTGGCCTCCATGTCGGACAAGCGATGCATCGACCTTTGCCGGGCGCCGTTGCGCGCCGCGCGCGTACTGGCGCTCTTCGCCTTGCTGCTCTGCGCCGCGGCGCCAGCCGCGGCGCAATGCTGCCGCGTCTCTTTTCCCGGCGATGAGCTGGTGACGGGCGCCGGTGCGAACGTGTTGCTGCGCGGCCCGTGGATGAGTTCGGCCTGGCGCCGCCCGCTCCCGCGGCTCGCCATCTTTACGCTCGGATCCTTCGCGTACGAGCGGTACTTCGACCGCGCAGGGTGGGAATGGACAGACTTTAACCAGCGGCTGGCGGGCTACCTCGCGACAGAGGTAATCCTCGAGGGCGTGCACTGGCTGCGGCGCAGGCTCTGACGGTCCTATGTAGCCGGCACCATTGACCGGGTGATCCGCGGGGCTCACGTTTGCGGGGGCCGTCCCCCCTCAACACGTGAGGTCGTGATGCGTCACCCTGTTGTTTCGCTCTCCGCCGCAATACTGGTCGCGCTCGCGACGATCGCGTCGCCGCTGCGCGCACAGGCCCCGCCCGGGCGCACCGCCGAGCAGATCAAAGCGTCCTACGATGCCCATCAGGGTGAGTTCGACTATTTGCTGGGCGACTGGGAATTCACGTCGGTCAGTCGCGAGTTCGGGAAGGGCCGCGGCTACTGGAGCGCGGTGCGTCTCGCCCTAGGGGCGCAGATCCTGGATGAGTACCGCGTCGTGGGTGATAGTGGGCAGACGTATTACGCGTCCGCTACGCTGCGCGCGTACAACGCCGTCCTCGACCAATGGGAGCTCGTCTCGGCGGAGCAGGGAACCGGCTTGCAGAACGTGGGCACGGGGCACAAGGTTGGTGCGGAAATGCGCATCGAGCAGAAGTTCGGTGTGATGAGCCCCACCCCGTCGCTCTGGCGTATCCGCTATTACGACATCCGGCCAGATCGCTTCTCCTGGACCGGCGACCGCTCCACGGACGGCGGCAAGACGTGGACCACGCAGTGGCTGCAGATCGAGGCCCGCCGCATCGGGCCGCCGCGGTCTCTGGGGCCGCTCGCACCCGCCAAGCGATGAGCCAGGCCCGCTCTTCGCGGCAACGCTATCGCGGCTTCGTCCAGGACTACAAACAGCGGCGTTTGGACGACGCCGCCGAGCCGGGCGACTCCCCGCGCCCGGCGCGCGGCGAGCGACGGGCGTACGTGCGCGAGTATCTGCGCTGGCTGCGGCCGTATCGCTACGCCGCCCTGGCGCTTCTCGTCCTCGCCCTGTTGACCACCGGACTGCAGATGATCGAGCCGCTGTTCATGCGGTACATCATCGATCGGGTGCTGCTCAATGCCGGGCTGGACACCGCTTCGCGGCTCGCCCGGTTGCAGATGGCGGGCGCGGCGTTCGTCGCCGTGGTCGTGCTCTCCAACGTGATCGACGCACTGCGGGATTACCGGCAGCGCCTGCTGAATGTGCGCGTCATGATGTCGCTGCGTCGCTCGTTGTTCGAGCGGCTGCTGCACCTGCCGTTGTCCAAGTTGTGGGACATGAAGACGGGCGGCATCCTATCCCGCCTGACGGGCGACGTGGAAACGACGACCGGCTTGCTGCAGATGGCGCTCGTGTCGCCCGTCGTGTCGCTCATCCGTCTGGCCGTCGCCGTCGCGGTGCTGCTGGTGCTGAACTGGCGGTTGGCGTTGACCGCGATGGCCGTCGTGCCCGGGGCGATGCTGATCAGCTTCACCGCGGCGCGGCGCATCCGGCCGATCTACCGCTCGATGCGCAAGGACGTGGAGCATATCGACGGCCGGGTGGGCGAGACGTTCTCCGGGATTCGCATCGTCCGCGCGTTCCGGCGGGAATTGCAGGAGCTGCTCAACTACATGCGGGGGCGACACACGGTGCTCCGCAAGGAGCTGTTCGCGCACCGCCGCGAGCTGGTGCTGTGGACGTCCTGGGGCCTGATGCAGGCCGGCGTGAACGTGGTGATCGTGTGGTACGGCGGGTACATGAACATCACCGGCGGCGCCTCGATCGGCGACATCATGGCGTTCCAGTGGTACACGTTTTTGCTGCTCGGGCCGGTGTGGCAAATCGTCAATTCGTTCTCCGAATTGCAGCGTTCGCTCGCAGCCATGGAGCGGGTGTTCGACGTGCTGGCGATGGACGATGACAAGCCGGACCGGCCCGGCGCGCGGGACGCGCCCCGCGTGGTGCGCGAGCTCCGGTTCGAGGACGTCGAATTCGCTTACCGCGAGGGCCAACCGGTGGTGCGCGACTTCGCTGTCGCCGTGCCCGGCGGATCCGTGGTCGCCCTGGTGGGCCGCAGCGGCGCCGGGAAAACCACGGTCACGGACCTGGTAGCGCGGTTTCACGACCCGACGCGCGGCCGCATTCTCCTCAACGGCTCGGATATCAGGGACTTTCGCCTGCGGACCTATCGCGACCTGCTCGCCATCGTCCAACAGGACGTGTTCTTGTTCGATGGATCGGTGCGGGAGAACATCGCGTACGGCCGTCGCGAAACGACCGACGCCGAGATCGAGGACGCCGCCCGGCGCGCCAATGCCCACGAGTTCATCGTCAAACTTCCCGAGCAATACGAGACATCGATCGGCGAGCGGGGCGTCAAGCTCTCGGGGGGCCAGCAACAGCGTCTGGCCATCGCCCGCGCGATTCTGGCGTCACCGCAGATCCTCATTCTCGACGAAGCGACGAGCAACCTGGACACGGAGAGCGAGCAGCTCATTCAAGCCTCGATGGCCACGCTCCTAGCCGGGCGCACCACGTTCGTGATCGCGCATCGTCTCTCCACCATCCGCCGCGCCGACATGATCCTCTTGATGGAAGAGGGGCGCGTCACCGAGCGCGGCACCCACGAGGAGCTGATGACCGCCCGCGGCGCCTATTACGGCATGGTGCTGCGGCAGGTGGAATCGGACGGCCGCAGCGCCGAGGAAGTGTGGCGGTGAGGGAGCGTGCCTACGGCGCGACCGCTACCGGGCTGGTGGCGTAGCCGAACGTGCCCAAGCCGAGCTGGCCGGCGTAGTTGTCACCCCAGCAATAGACCGCCCCGGCACTCGTGAGGCCGCAAGTGTGGCTGGAGCCGACGGCGAGGGCCGTGAAGCTGAGCCCTCCGGAAACCGCGACCGGCACCGTGCTGTTTGTCGTAGAGCCATTGCCGAGCTGCCCGTCGCTGTTGTAGCCCCAGCAGTAGGCCGCGGCGGACGTGGTGAGGCCGCAGGTGTGGACACCGCCTGCGGCCAGGCTGCCGAACGTGAGGCTCCCGGACACGGCGTGGGGGATCGAGTCGTCAGCCGTCGTTCCGATGCCGAGCTGACCGGTGTGGTTGCGGCCCCAGCAGTAGGCCGCGCCGGACGTCGTGAGCCCGCAGGTGTGGACCGAGCCCGCGGTCAGGCTGCCGAACGTGAGACCGCCGGACACGGGGACAGGGAGCGAGTCGCTCGCCGTCGTGCCGTTGCCGAGCTGACCGCCCGTGTTGTATCCCCAGCAGTAGGCGGCCCGAGTGCCGGTGAGGGCGCAGGTGTGAAAGGTGCCGGCGGTCACGACCGTGAAGGTGTGACCGCCCGACACGGCCGTCGGGAGAGACGTAATGTTGGGCGCGCCGCTGCCGAGCTGGCCCTCCCCGTTACGGCCCCAGCAGTAGGCCGCGCTGCCGCTCAATCCGCACGTATGCAGCCAGCCGGGCGCGAGCGCGCTGAAGGTGAGGCTGCCAGAGACCGCACTGGGCTGGGAGCGGCTCGCCGTCGACCCGTCGCCCAGCTCGCCGGAGGCGTTATCGCCCCAGCAGTAAGCCGTCCCACTGCTGAGCCCGCACGTGTGCAGGCCATCCGAGGCGACGGAGTCGAAGCCGATGCCGCTGGTTACCGCAACCGGCGTTGCGCTATTCGTGAACGTGCCCGTCCCGAGCTGACCGTACGCGTTGTCGCCCCAGCAGTAGGCGGCACCACCCGGCGCCAAGGCGCACGTGTTCGCCCCATCCGGTCCCGCTACTACGCCCCTGGCGGTGGGCAAGCCCCTTACCAGTGCCGGCGTCCACGTGACCGCGTTCGCATACCCCACCTGCCCGACGGCGTTGCTCCCCCAGCAGTAGGTGCGTCCCGAGGCGGTCAGGGCGCAGGTGTGTCGTCCGCCGGTCGCGAGGACGAGGTAGCTGAGGCCGCCCGCGACGGCAACGGGCCTCGAGCGGCTCACCGTCGTGCCGTCGCCTCCGCGGCCGTCCGCGTTGTAGCCCCAACAGTACGCCGCACCGGAGCCGGTGAGCCCGCACGTGTGAAAACTGCCCGTCGCGAGGGCGGTGAAGGTCAAGCTGCCCGACACCGCGCCCGGCACCGGGCTGGTTCCGGTTGCCGAACCGTTGCCGAGCTGTCGCTCGACGTTGCGGCCCCAGCAGTACGCCACTCGGGCGCTGGTGAGACCGCAGGTGTGAGAGGAGCCCGAGGCGATGGCGGTGAACGCGAGCCCCCCGGACACGGCGACCGGTGTGGTGCTGCCCGTGGTGGAGCCATTGCCGAGCTGGCCGTCGAAGTTGTCGCCCCAACAGTAGGCGGCGCCGGCGGCGAGCGCGCACGTGTGGAACTCACCCGCGGCGAGGGCCGTGAAACGCAGCGTCCCGCCCGACACGGCGACGGGGGCGTCGCTGTTCGTGGTCGATCCGTCGCCCAGTCGCCCGTCGACGTTGTTGCCCCAGCAGTAGGCGGTCCCCGTACTGGTGAGTCCGCAGGTGTGCAGGCTTCCGGCGGCGAGGGCGGTGAACGTCAGGCCCCCGGCCACGCTCACCGGCACATAGCTGTCGGTGATCGTGCCGGTGCCGAGCTGGCCCTCCGCGTTCCAGCCCCAGCAGTAGGCCACCCCGGACCCGGTGAGTCCGCAGGTGTGACCACTGCCTGTGGCGAGCTGGGTGAACGACAAGCCTCCGCTCACGGCGACCGGCGTCGCGCTGCTCGTGGTGGAGCCGTTGCCAAGCTGGCCGAAGGAGTTATCGCCCCAACAGAAAGCCGGCGCGGTCGTCCCAGCGCCGGTGAGCCGGCACGTGTGTTGCCCGCCGGCGGCGATGTTCGCCGTGGCGGGTGGTGGAGGCGGAGGGCTGATCGTGTCGCTGCAGCCGGAGGCTACCAGCGCCGCCGCTATGGCGCCGACCGTCGCGAGCGCTCTGTTCAACGCCACTCGATGACTCCCGCGTGGGGGTAGAAAAGCGCTTCGCATGCTACGCCGTGATTGGATGGTCGGCAAGTCCGCGCGGCTGGGATGCGCTCACGTACCTGTGCTTCTCGAAGTACCTCCGGCTCGATCGTGCGCGGTCCGACGGCTTCGTGCGTGCGGCGCGGACGCAAGGGGCGATTCGCATCGGGCGGGGGGGGGCGCAGCTCGTCCCGGGGGAATCCGCGGTTCGAGCGACTGGTGCAGCAGAACTGAGAGGCGGATGAGCTACCGATCGCGGGCCTGTTGCCGCGATCCCTAGTGTGGGTGTTTCGCCGTCACCACGTGTTGCGCGTCCACCTGCCCGGGCCGCGTGCCCACGTACCCATGGTATCCGCAGGCGCAGGATTCTGTCGCCCGGCCCTGGCGGTCGCTGCCGAACTGGAGGGGCCGGCGGCATTCGGGGCACCACGGCGCACCGCCGTCCGTCACCATCCCGGCGCGTCCCAGCCTCTGGCGCGACCGGTTCACTTGTGCCGGAACGTGATACGCCCGCGAGTGAGGTCGTAGGGGGAGACCGCGAGCGTCACCCGGTCGCCGGCGAGCACGCGGATGCGGAAGCGACGCATCTTCCCCGCGATCGTGGCGAGCACGTAATGGCCGTTCGTCAAATGCACCCGAAACGTGGTATTGGGCAGCACGTCCTGCACGATACCGTCGATTTCTATCGCTTCTTCCTTAGGCATCCGTTACCTCCGTCCAGGACGGGCGTCACAACACAAAGGGCGGGACCAGCGCAGAGGCCAAGTCCCGCCCTTCACGCCGCGGAACGCTAGTCGAGTGTACCTTTGAAGTCAAATGGAGGGCGAATGATGGATGACGATACCGAGGCCTACGACGATCGGGGCCCGGAGGAGCCGGCGGCCCTCGACACCGAGGCCGACGTCACCTGCCCCCATTGCGGCGCGACGGTGAGCCTCACCCTCGATCCGGCCGGCGGGCGGGCGCAGGACTACGTCGAGGACTGCGAGGTGTGCTGCCGCCCGTGGCGCGTGCGGCTGTGGTACGACGCCACGGGGGCAGCGGAGGTACAGCTCCAGCCGGAATAATCAGTAATAGAACACGCCCTTGCGCTTCTTGGTCGGCGCGTTGACGTCGTCACCGCCCACGACCAGGACGTGAAATGCTCCGGTGGCGTCCAAGTATCCGGTCGTGGCGTGGTTGAAGAGATTGCCGCCGCCCGCCGATGAGATGGTGTTCGCGCCCGTCGCCCCGTTGAAGCTGGTCGTGGTGCCGTCGGCGTTCAAGCCCGCGTAGCTCTCCTCAGTCGAACCGGTCGCGGCTCCGTTATACAGCCCCGCAGTGATGAGCGCGTTCCCCCCCGCGACCACCGCCGTGTGTTTGGCAACGGCCTTCTTCAGCTTGTTGGCGCCGGCCGTCCATCCCGCCGCGGTGAGACTGCCCGTGTGAATGTCGATTTGCGCATACACCACGTCGCTCAGCGAGGTCGTCTTGAGGCTCGAGGAGTCGTTGGGCGTGACGCTCGAGCTGTCGCCGCCGAACGCATACAAGAACGTGCCGTTCACGCCGAACCCGCCGTAGCTGCGGGCAAAGGGCAGCGATGCCAGCGGCGCCCACGCCCCCAGCGTGCCATCCGAGTTGATCTGGGCGCGATACACGGTGGCGACCGGCGTGTTGCCCGTGCCGGATCCGCCCGCGATGTACACCGATCCGTTGAAGACGACCGCGCCGAGCGAATGCAGCGGAGCGGGCAGCGCGGTGGTCGTGCTCCAGGCCGTGACCGCGCCGGTCGCGCCCAGGGTTCCGCGGTACACGGTGGAGACCGGCTTGCCGCTCGCCGTGCTGTCGCCGCCGAGCGCCAGGAGATACGAGCTCGTCACGGGCGCGTTCGTGGGAGTGACGACCAGCGCCGCCGCGAACGCGATCGGTGCCGGCAACACGGTGGTCTTGGTCCAGCTGCTCAGCGCCCCCGTGCTCGAGACCGTCGCATACAGTACGCTGTCGCGCGGCGTGTTCGTGCTGTCCGCTCCCCCGACGACGTAGACCACGCTCGTAGGCGTCGTGCCGGAGAGCGTGGCCGCTGCCACCGCGTGACCGCTCAACCCGACCGGCAGGGCCGTGGTGCTCGTCCACGCGACGGTGGACGGGCTGAACGCCACCTTCGCTGCCACACTGAAGGTCACGGGGGTGCTCGCGCCCCCGGAAGTCTTCACCACCAGATTCCCCGTCACGGCACCGGCCGGCACGGTCGTCACGATGAGCGTGCTGCTCCAGTCTCCGGGACTCGCGATGGTCGCCGTGTCGGGAGCGCCCGACGCATTGGTGAAGAGCACCACACCAGCGGCACCGGCCTGGCTGCCGCCGAAGTTCGAGCCCTGCAGGACGATGGTGGCACCGAGGGGCGCCGACGGTGCCGTCGCCCCGTTGACGGTCGTCACCACGGGCGGGCCCGACGGTCCGGTAGGTCCGCTGGAGCCGCCACAGGCCCCCAGCACAACAGCGCCAACCAGATTGGCGACCGAAACAGCGGTGAGACGGCGCATCGGAGTTCCTCCAGTGATGGAGCGGGTTCGCGGCTGCTTGAACGCGAGAGTGGTCGCCCACAGACGGGCAAGGCACGTGCTGGCGGCGATTGAGAGCCACTCGTGATCGCCATCACGAGGGTCCCTGCGCCATTCCGTAGCAGCGTAGGTCGTTTCGTCTCAGGCGCGCGGTCGCCAACGTATCGGAGTCGCGCGTTAAGAATCAACGAGGTGTGCGGACGAGGGGCACTAAGATTTCACAAAGACAGCGGTGACCTTGCGTTGCCCTGTGCTGTCCACATTGTATGCGGATACCCTGTGGAGAGGTGCACACTGGCGATGGGCGCGATACGCGTGAGTGACGACGACCGGACGGGCGCGGCGGTCCGGGCGCGGGCGCTGTTGATCATCGAGGACGACGCGCCGATTCGGCGCGCGCTCCGCAATGCGCTCAGCGACGTAACCGATCGGCTGCTCGAGGCCCCGACCGGCCGGGAAGGGATCGACCTCACGGCGACGGAACGTCCCGACCTGGTCATCCTGGACCTCGGTCTGCCGGACTTCCGCGGGGTCGACGTATGCCGTGAGATCCGAGCGTGGTCCAGAGTGCCGATCCTCGTGCTCTCCGCCCGGCACGCCGACGCGGAAAAGGTGCAGTTGCTGAATGCGGGAGCCGATGACTACGTCACCAAGCCGTTCAACACACCGGAATTCGTGGCACGGGTGCGCGCCCTGTTGCGGCGGGCGCGGCTGCCGACCGCCGACGACGTCGCGACGGTGGTCGAGGCGTACGGGCTCACCGTCGATCTACTCCACCGCCGCGTCACGCGGGGCGGCGCCGCCGTTCGGCTCACGCCGATCGAGTGGGATATCCTCCGCACGCTCGTGACCAATGCGGGACGCACGCTCACCCACCAGCAGATCTTCGACGCGGTGTGGGGAGACGCCGCCGGCAATCCGCAGCAATACCTGCGCGTGCACATCACCAACCTGCGTCGCAAGGTCGAGACGAACCCCGCCCGCCCGGAGCTGATCGTGACGGAGCCCGGGGTCGGCTATCGCGCCGACCTGCCGGCGTAGCGCGCCATGGCACGATCTCGCGTGTGGGCTTGGGTCGTGTGGGTCACCGTGTGCGTCACCGCCACGGTCGTCCTCCGGGAGCGCCGCGACGGCGTGGACACGGTGCACGCCGTCCTCACCTATCTGCTCGTCATCCTGGGTGGAAGCGTGAGCGGCGGCCGCCCCCTGGGACTCGCGCTCACCTTGGCCGGGTTCCTGTTGATCGACTACTTCTTCCAGTTGCCGTACGACACACTCTCCGTGAGCAAGCCCCTCGACTGGATCGTGCTGCTTGCTTTCCTCACCACCGCCGTCGTCACGACGCACCTCTTGACGCAGGAGCGGGCCCGGGCCGCGGAGGCAGAGCGGCGCGCCGGCGAAGTGGCGTCGCTCGGCCGACTCGGCGCCGAGCTGCTGAGCGCGGGTCGGGCGGAGGACTCGTTGGCGGGCATCGCCAACTTGATCCGCACGTCCCTCGAAGTCGCGCGCTGCCGGATCTACGGCCGGGACGACGACGCCGTGCGCCTGCTCGTCGCATCACCGGCCGCCGTAATCGGGGAAGCGGGATTGCCCGACTTGGACGACCTGCGCCGCTTCGCGGAGACCACGGACCGGCCCGACATCCCGGAGGATGGCGCGTCCGGAACGACGCTGCAGAGCCACGATCCGGACGGGCGCACAGTGCTGGCGGCCCTGCGGGCGCACGGGCGAACGGTCGGCGCGCTGTACCTGACCGACGAGCGCCCGATCGCGCTCGATCCGGCCCGGCGGCGCTTCCTGGGTGCGCTCGCCTACTACGCGGCGCTGGCCGTGGAGCGTACCCGGCTGGTCGCACAGGCGGAGCATGCGGAGGCACTGCGCGAGGCCGATCGCCTCAAAGACGTCGTGCTGGCGTCAGTCTCGCACGATCTCCGGACCCCGTTGACGACGATCAAGGCGCTCGCGCAGGAGGGCGCCTTGCGGGGTGACCGGAACGCCGTCGCTATCGAGGAGCAGGCGGATCGTCTCGGTCATCTCGTCGCCGACTTGCTCGATCTCTCGCGTCTCAAGGGCGGAGCCTTGCCGGTGCATCCGGAGCTCAACACGGCCGAGGATCTGGTGGGCGCGGCCATGCGGCAGATGGCCGGCCTCCTCAAGGATCGGACGGTGGAGACCAGTGTGGACTTCACTGAGCCGGCCCTGGCCGGTCGGTTCGATTTCGTCCAATCGCTCCGCATTCTGAGCAATCTGCTGGGCAACGCCGTCCGCTATACGCCGCCCGCGTCGCCGATCGAGCTCTCGGTCAGGCGGGACGACGCGGCGCTCGTGTTCGTCGTGGCCGACCGTGGCCCGGGCATCCCCGCGACCGAACGCGACCGCATCTTCGAGCCGTTCTACCGCCCGGCCGGCGCTGCTGCCGACGGGGGTGCTGCGGGCCTCGGGCTGGCGATCGCGCGGCGCCTGGCGGAGCTGCAGGGCGGCACGCTCGAGTACGCCGCGCGGCCCGGTGGCGGCAGCTGTTTTGTGCTGCGCCTCCCGGCGGCTACGCCCCCCGGCGCCTTTGTGAAATCCTAGCGCCCGGCGCGCGCGCGCCTCGTTGATTCTTAGCGCGCGATCCGGATACGTTGCGCGCGTATGCAGGACCTGTCGCCGATTGTACGCGCGCTGCTCGACTCGCGCGACGAAGCGATCGTGATCGTCGACGCGCGTGGCGGTGCGGTCTTTCTGAACGCTGCCGCTCGCGCCACGCAGCCGCACGCGGGTACACCATCGCACTTCCGGTCACGGGGCGGGCGGGCCGTGCCGTTACGGCTGGGAGCCTCGGTGCTCGGGGAGGTCATCTTCGTGCCCCGGGAGCCCGCGCGCACCTGGGCCGACCAGGAGCGCCGGGCCATCCGGGACGCCCTCCAAGAGACGGGCGGCAAGCGCATGGAAACCGCCCGGCGACTCGGCATCAGTCGCACCACGTTGTGGCGGCGACTGAAGGCGGGGGGAGTGTGAATGCCGTGCCGGCGACGCTCGGCGGCCCGCCTCCTGTTCGGGACGTACCCTATCGCGTTCATCGCCTGCGCTCCGTGGGCCCGAGGGCCACGCCTCTCTCCGGCCAGTAGTGGGCTGGTGGGCGAGTGGGCCGCTCCCGCCCGGGCGCCATCGACCGACACGACCCTGCTGCGGTTCGATCCCGACGGGAAGGCCGAGGAGGTGCAGCTCGGGCCCGGGCACGAGGGGCGGCGGATCCCGTTCGGGCCGTTCCGTGTGTACGCCGACACCGGGCGAGTGCGGCTGCTGTGCTTCTCCTACCGCCGCGGTCGTACCGAACCGGCGTGCCGGTATTTCGAGGTCGATACCCTGATCGACGAGTCGGGACGCATCCGCCGACAACTGCAGCTCCACGGTTGGGTCGGGGAGGGGAGCAGCCAGCCGGAGCCGTGGATCGAGCGGACACGATGAGGCGGGTCGGTCGCGTGATCGGCCTGCTCCTGTTCACCACCGTGCCACCGGCGCGCGCGCAGCAGGCCGCGGCGTGGACGCTCGAGCGAGTGCTGGCGGTGGCGCTGCGGCAGAACCCCGACCTGGTTGCGGCACGGCTGGGGGTGGACTCGGCGCGCGCCGAGCAGGGGATCGCGCGCGCGCTCCCCAATCCGACCTACGCGGTCGTTCCCGGCACACCGTTCCAGCAGGGTGTCGCCGCGACGATCGACTTCGGACCCCAGAGAATCTTTCGCACGCAGGCGGCGGGACGCGGGACGACGGCCACCACCCTCGTCGTGGCGGACGTCACGCGGCAGGTGACGTTCCGCGTCCGCCAGGCATTCTACGTCTTACTCGCGGACTCGCTGCGGGCCATCGCGCGCGAGCGGCGCGATATCTTCCGCGACCTCCTCGCTGTCGATTCGGT
>Ga0137415_10000228_pt1 | contig 49007 bp, 48 predicted proteins | sample CZODoug3_1_1_16f_FD_183082 | JGI IMG/M metagenome (GOLD analysis project Ga0137415, IMG submission 183082) | Vadose zone soil fungal communities from Angelo Coast Range Reserve, California, USA - CZODoug3_1_1_16fungal (Hybrid Assembly) | ecosystem: Environmental > Terrestrial > Soil > Vadose...
AACGTCACGCCGTCGAGTTTCGTTGAGCCGAACGTCCCTTTTCGGATGTGCCACGAGATGAGCGCTTCGCAGTTTCCTGTCGTCGGAAGCGCGTCAAAATTGCACGGGCATCCCCACGCGCAGTTGCAGCTCTGGATATACTCCGCCTCAAAATTCCATTTCGTCGGCATCGATCGAACCCACCTCGCCCGGGTTTCGTATCGGCTCTCGGCTACTTAAACCGAGCACCGAAGCCTCCGGCCGGACTGGTTCCGCACGTTCATATCGTCTCGTCCCCTACCGATCGCGCCTTGGTCGAAACGGTCCCGGCCGAGCCCGCTTGGCTGCTGCGGCATCTCACCGTCCCCGTTGCCGCGGCGGTCGCCCTTGCCGTCGGGGCCGCCTGGTACGCCACGTGGACCTCCGCGGATGTCCTGATGGCGCTCACGGCGCCCTCCCTGTTGCGGTCGACGGACTTCGTCCTCTTCTTCGCGCTCCTCGTCGTCATGATGGTCGCGATGATGTTGCCCTCGGCCCTGCCGATGATCCTCGCGTTCCGCGGGATGACGCGCCTCGAAGCGGGGCGACCGACGAGGCCCGCCGACGACGCCGCGACGGCGCTCTTCATCGCGCCCTACTTCCTCGTCTGGGGCGCGTTTGGGGTGGCCGCGCTCTTGGCGTTGATGGCGTCCGGCCTCTTGGGAGCCATCACGGGCCCGTTCGTGTTCGCCTCCGCGGTGACCCTTGTAGCCGCGGGCGTCTGGCAAGTCACGCGGACGAAAGAAGTCTGCTTGACGCACTGCACGTCGCCGATGTCCTTCGTCATGCATCACTGGCGGTCCGGCCGGATCGGCGCGATCCGCATGGGCTTTCGACACTCCCTATATTGCATCGGGTGTTGCTGGCTCTTCATGCTCGTCCTCTTCATCTCGGGATCGATGAGCCTCGTCTGGATGGGCGGCATCTCGATCGTCATCTTCGCAGAGAAGCTAGGCGTTCGAACCCTCCTGTTCTCACGGGTGATCGGCCTTCTCCTCGTGGCCCTCGGTGCACTTGCAGCCGTGGGCGGGTTCACCGCTGTGTGAAGCCGGACTGTGGGTGGCCGCTGGGCAACGGTTAGCCGGGGACCGCGGGACCCCGTCACGCCGCGGACTCGGGCATCTCCCGGATCTGGCGAACCGGCGAGAAGAGGACCCAGAGGAAGGAGAACGTGCCGCCGAGAAGCCCCACAATGATCGCGGGTCGCACTCCGATGGCGTCTCCCAGGACGCCACCTGCAATGGCCCCGAGGGGCAAGGTCCCCCAGACGATCGTACGCATCGTCGCGTTCAGACGACCCTGGAGACGCACGGGGACGATCGCTTGGCGGAAGCTGACCTGATTGATGTTGTAGTATAGGTTGCCGATCAAGGACACGAAGAACATCCCCGAGATGGCGAAGAAAGCGAACGGGCCCGACACGAACGGGAACGGCAGCATGACGGGTCCGAACAAGAGCGCTCCGAGGATGATCGCCCCGCCCACGCCGATTCGTTTCGCGACCGCACTCGCGGTGACGGCTCCGACGATCCCACCGACGGATCCCACGGTGAACATGAGCCCGAGAGTGAGCGGGGTGAAGCCGAGTGCGTCCTTCAGGTAAATGATCAGCAGCGCGGAGAAGACCGCGCTGGAGAAGAAGTTCGACCACGCCGTGCACGCGGCGATGTGGCGGAGCCGCGGTTCTTGGAGCACGACTTGAAGCCCTTCCTTGATCTCCGCAAGGACGGACCGACGCAGGCCGGGATCCGGTGTCGGCTCCCGCTTACGAATGGCGACCAAGGTCGCGGCGGAGAAGAAGAAGGACGCGGCGTCGAAGATCATCGCAACGGGAGCCTTGAACAGCTCAATGATCGCACCCGCGAGCGCCGGGCCCCCCGTATTGGCAACCGAGTTGCTCGTCTCCAGCTTGCTGTTCGCATCGACGAGCTGCTTGCGCTCCACGAGGGCCGGAAGGTATGCCTGGTACGCGACATCGAAGAAGACGGTCAGGATTCCGATGAGGAACGAGAAGACGTACAGATAGGCCATGTGGAGGAGCCCGACGAACCCGAGGGCCGCGATCGTCGCAATCATCACGCCGCGCCCCAGGTCTGCACGAATCAGCACGGATCGGCGCTGCCTTCGATCCACCCACACTCCCACGAGGAGCCCGAAGAGGAGGAATGGGAGGGTTCCAGCGAATCCGAGGAACCCCATCTCGAGCGGCCCGGCGGCGAGAACATAGACCGCGATCACCGGGATTGCGAGGCCCGTGAATTGGTCCCCGAGGCGGGAGACGGATTGCCCGAGCCACAGCAAGAGGAAGTCGCGGTGGCGCCACAGGGAGGGCGTCGAGGCCATGATGGGCAGCCCGCATGGTCCATTCCCATAAGTAGATTCGCCCGTCGTCGGTCGTCGTGTGCGGATTCACATACGTCGGCGCAAAGATTAAGGGGCGCATGTGTATACATTATGTGTACACATGCTCGCAAAGGTCCGACGATGGGGGAATGGTCTGGCCCTCCGGGTTCACAAGAAAGACCTCGAGTCGGCGGGGATCGGTGAGGGAGACGTCGTGCAGGTCGAACTGGTCCGACCTCGCGAGAGCGGCCGCTTGGACCTGAAGTCCCTTCCCACGTTCGAGGACGAGGACCCACGGGCGAGCGTGCGGCACGACCGCTACCTGTATGGGTGAGCCCGTGCAGGTCGCGGACACCAGTTTCCTCTACGCCCTCTTCTCGAAGTCGGACGCCTTCCACGGGAAGGCCCGTCGAGCGGCCGCTTCCGCCGATGCCATTCTGGTGCCGAGCGAAATTTTCGCGGAAACGGTATCGCTCATTCACTATCGCGTGGGGTTCACCGCGGCGAAATCCGCAGGGAGCTGGATACGCGTTCAGAAACGAATGGAGGTCGCCGCGCCGTCTCGTTCCGTGTTGAATGGGTGCTGGGGAATCTTTCGGGCAGCACGGGGACGACTCAGCTACCCCGACGCGGTGGTCCTCGCGTGGTGCCGGGAACGCCGCGCTACGCCGCTCGCATTCGATCAAGCGATTCTTCGTCGCGCAAAGAGATAGCGACGTGAAGGACTGTCAACGTTCTTAACTCGGCATTGGTATCGGCCCGCGGCGGACGGCTATGGTCAAGATCTTCCTGGACACCGCGAACATCGACGAGATCCGCGAGGCGGCCTCGTGGGGCGTCCTCGACGGCGTCACGACAAATCCGACCCTCGTCGCGAAGACCGGCCGGAAGTGGTCCGAGGTCATCCAGGACATCCTCGCCCTCGTCGACGGACCGATCTCCCTCGAGGTCACGACGACGCAGGCCGACGACATGATTAAGCAAGGCCGGCAGCTCGCGAAGCTCCACCAGAATGTCGTCGTGAAGATTCAGATGACGACGGAAGGCCTGAAGGCGATCAAGGCGCTCTCCTCGGAGGGCGTGCGAATCAACACGACCCTGATCTTCTCCTCGAACCAGGCCATCCTGGCGGCGAAGGCCGGCGCGAAATACGTGAGCCCGTTCATTGGCCGGCTGGACGACATGGGCCAGGAAGGCATGCAGGTGATTCGGGAGATCGTCGAGATCTTCCGCAACTACGAGTGGGACTGTGAGGTCCTGGTCGCGTCGATCCGCCACCCGTTGCACGTGATCGAGGCCGCGAAGCTCGGGGCCGACATCGTCACGATGCCCTTCGACGTCCTCAAGAAGATGACGCAACACGCGCTCACCGACGTCGGGCTGAAACGATTCTTGGACGACTGGGCGAAGGTGCCGAAGTAGTCCTCGGCCGGCGAGCGAGCGGACGAAGGGACGACTCGATGTCGCGTCCGCTTCAGATTTCGATCCGATTGGACAGCCACAAGGGCTTTATTCGTTCAAATGAATCGCTGGCACGGAGGGGGGAGGCGGCCTCAAGGCGCGTGCGCATCGCTTTCTGCCGATGGCCCTTGATGCGTTGCTTCGATCGCACAACTTGACCCACCGCGACGGCGTCTCTCCAGTCGTCCTACTTGCGATCACGGTTCTTCTCGCCGTATTGCCGGCGACATCGACGGCAGCGGGTACTACCCCGACGACATTCGGGCCTGCAGTTGCACACCCGTTCCGCTCCCTCCACATCGGCACCTGGGGGCTGTACGTCTCGACTCTAAATCCATTGAGCATCACCACCTCGGACGATTTCGTAGTGACATACAGCGTCTATAGCACCCTCACGAAGTATGACAAGGCATACCGCGTCGTCCCCGATCTCTCCTACAACTGGACGGTCGCATCGGACCAAAAGACTTGGACGTTCCGAATAGTCCCGGGAGCAACCTTCGCCAATCCGTCGAACCCGTCCGACTCCAGCCATGCCGTGACGGCTGATGACGTTGTGTTTTCATACAACCTCCAGATCGCTCAGACTGGGAGCGTCGAGCACGCCTATGTCCAAGGTGTCGCCTCTGTCGCGAAACTCGACGATTACACCGTGCAGATCGTGACGATCCAACCCTACGCCCCGATGCTAACAATGACATCCACCGTCCCGATCCTCCCGAGCTACATCTGGGGCACGATTCCGAACCCGATTGCCTATCCGAATTCCGCGCCTGTCGGATCAGGGCCGATATATTACGACGGTGTCAACACAACGGCGAACCTTCTCACGCTGCGGCGCAACCCTCACTTCTATGGGGACCCGTTCTACTGCAGCTCCCCAAGGCCGGACGAGATCCGTTTCATCAACTACGCCACTTCCACGGGCCTGGTCAGCGACTTCCTGGCGGGGACGAGTGGCCTGGATGCTATCCAGCGAGTGGCCCCGCAGGACTACAAGTCCGGGCTTGCGCGCTGGCCGACCAAATGGGCCGTGGCCAATGGAGATATCGCAGAGCTCTCCGTCAACGTGATGACTCCGGAGATCCGAGCCATGTATCCGCAGTTCCAGACCGGAGGTGCATACAACAATCAGCTGCTGCTCAACCACACGGTCCGCGATGCGATTGCGATGAGCGTGAACAAGACGACGGTTGTCGAATACGCGCTGCTGGGACTTGGCGAAGAAGCGGACACCTTGGTCCCGCCCGCAAACCCGTGGCACTACCCCATTCCAGAAAGCGAACGCGTCAAGTTCGACCCCGCAGCGGCACGCGCCGCGCTCAACGCAGCGGGCTGGAGGTACGACTCGACGGGGGCTCTAAACCCGAGTGCAACACCCCTGTACAAGGCGAATTCAGCAGACCCGCTCCGGTTCCGGTTTTTTGTGCCGGACTCGGACCCTGCGTTCGCGGCAGCCGCAGTCAACATATCGGCCTGGCTGGCGGAGACGGGTATTCGGACCACGGATGCTCTGGGCAACCCAGGTTACCAGGTTTTCGCATACAACCAGATGGTTGGCATCTGGTTTGCTGGCAACTACGACTTGTGGATATGGGACTGGATATTCTCTCCGGGGTCCGATATTTCACTCGACATTCTTTTCATCGAGACGACGATGGCAATCGGCGCCCTGAGCGACAACTTCTACAGCAACGCGACGTACGATTCACTCTACAACCAATCCCTCGTCGCCGTCGATCCGATTAGCCGCCGAGCAATCACGGACGAAATGCAGCGAATGATCTACCGCTACGCGTCGTACATCATGCCCTACGAACGCGAAACTTTGTACGCAGCTCGGGCGGGCCGCGCGGGACACCCAACCGAAGGCTGGGGCGGTTGGGGTAACTGGTCGAATGAGGTCGGACTCACTCCCGACAGCGGCCTCACCGACCTCTGGGCGCAGGTCTTCCCTCGCGACAACCCTCCTCCTTGGATTTGGAACGTCTCCTCATCGGCGGGCTTCACGGGATCGGCTACGATGCTTTCCGCGGGAGCGAGCGATCCGGACGGAGCGCGTGTGACGTACACTTGGACCTTCGGCGATGGCACAACGGACGTGACTACGACAACGCCATGGGTCTTCCACACGTATGGGTCGCCCGGCGTGTATGCCTTCCGCGTGCGGGTCTCGGACGGAGAGTGGTCCGTATGCGCGGCGTCGCATGCCACGATTTCCCAGTCGACGGCAGGGAACCTCCCGCCCTACCTCTCCGCAATTCAGTTCCAGCTCAGCCGGCTCAATGGGACGAGTGGGATGCCGTTCGAGGATGTTGCGAACCCGATTCCGTTCAACGTCACCGTGGCGGACCCCGAGGGCGACCCGATCACGGTCACGTGGGCTTTCGGAGACGGGACGACGGAGACGGACGTCGTCATGGGTACCTCGGCAGCACAGATCGTCTCGCGGACCCATGCTTTCAACAACGGAGGAACCTATCAGGTCGTCGTCTCCGCCACGGATGGAAAGACCGGTTCGGGCAATCACGAGGTCTCGGTGGGTTCCGGGCCGATCCAGGTCTCGGTAGCCAATGAGCCGGTGACCGTGATCATCGTCTCCGGACTCGTCGGAATCGGGGGTTGGTTCCGATCGAACGTGTCTGTCTCCCTGCAGGCGTGGGACAACACCTCTGGCCTTGACGGCACGGCGTATCGCTTGGATGGGGGGACCTGGCACGATTACGCTGCGCCTTTCATTGTGACCGGTGATGGAAACCATGTCGTCGAGTATTTCTCCACGAATAAGAATGGAGTTTCGGGGGCATTCAAGACCTCGAGTATCCGCATCGACTCAACGCGCCCGGACGTCACATACGCTCTCTCGGGGACTTCGAGCGCTGACGGTTGGTATGCGAGTCCGGTATCCCTGACGTTGGTCGGCGCGGATGCCACGAGTGGCGTCGCGGCCATTGTCTATGTCGTCGACAATGGAACGCCTCAGGTCTATCTCGGTCCCGTTGCGCTGACCGACGGAACGCATTCCGTTCGGTTCCTCGCGGTCGATTTCGCGGGAAACCCGGGCACGGTTGGGATTGTGTCGGTCCGCGTCGATACGGAGGCCCCGTCCTTGGCCTTGGCGGTGCCAAGCGGAATCGTCACGACTTCTAGAGTGTTCGTGAGTTGGACCGGGACCGACAACGGCTCTGGGATCGTGAGATACGAATTGAGTGTCGACGGCGGGCCATTCCAGTCGTTGGGCACGAATTCGACCGCGGCTCTGGTCCTGTCCGATGGCGCCCATCTTGTGGCGGTGAAGGCGATTGACGCGGTCGGGCATTCTGCCACGAAAACCGCCTCAATCCAGGTCGATACGAATCCCTTCAGCATCACGGGCCCGTACTCTGGAGCGCCGAGCATCGGCGTGCTTGCGATTCTCTCCGCGATTGTTCTCACGCTGCTCTGGAGGCGTCGGAGCCGGAGAGCCTCGCCCCGGGGGGATGTGCCTCCCAAGCCCCCCGCGAAGCAGTGATTGGCGCAGCTCCGAGCAGGCAACGATGGCACCGCCGAGATCGAAGCCGTGAAGGGGCCCGCCTGACCCGTCGAACGCTACTCGACGACGAGATCCTCGATGGCCGGGCTCGCCGCGACCTTGCGGCCGAGCGGCGTGATCTGGTATCGGAACGTCGCGGGCAAGGTGCTCGACTTGAGGAACGTCTTCGGGCCGGAATCGTACTGGACGAGGAGGTCCAGGCGCACGAGATTGTCGAGTTCCTCCATGACCTCGTCCGGCTTGACATCGCGCATGTTGGCGAACAGCTCGCTCTTCGTGATCCCGTTGCCCTCGCGGCGGGCCGCGAACACTAGGATGCGCTGGCGGAGGAGCTTCCGCACCTTCCGGTTCTTTTCTCCGGCCATCATGGCGTCCACGGCCTGGCCGATGATCCCCGCGAACGCCTCTTCGACGCCCTCGCCCGTGGCGGCGCTCGTCAGCGAGGTCGGAGCCCCCGGGAAGTTCTCCTTCAGCCAGGCGGATTCTTGCGGCCCGATCTTGGAGCCCTTCGTGCGGTCGACCTTGTTGAAGACGATACGGAACGGCACGCCGCCCGTCACGGCCGACACGGCGCGGATCCAGTCCGCGAGGGTGTGCAAGGTGTCCGGGCGCTCGATGTCGCAGACGGCCAGCGCGCCTTGGGTGCCGTAGAACAGCGCGTCCCGGAAGTTCTCCCGGATCGCGTGCTCTCCCATCTGGTCGAAGATCGCGATGCTCGCCTGGATGACGTCCCCTTCCTCGTCGCCGGGCAGTTCGACGTCGACGCGGTGCAGATGGACGCCCAGGGTGCCCTTGTATTCCGGGTTGTGGCGCGCCTCGACGTAGCGCTGGATGAGGCTCGTCTTGCCGACGGCGCGTTCGCCGACCACGTTGATCTTGAGCTTGAGGCGGCGGAGTCGCAAGGACTCCGCCAGTCCGTTGCCGGGCTCAAAAGCCCTCCGGGACGATTATCAGCCGGTCAACTCTGGGAAACGAACGTTAGGCTGCGACCGAACGGCAGGGAATCCTTCAAGTGCCCACGGCGGCATCGGTTTTTCGACCATGGACTCGGGCGGCGGCGGCGCGAAGATCACGTTGGACCAAGAGAGCTTCAAGGCGCTCGCCTCGGACGTCCGCGTTGGGATTCTGAAGCGATTGGACGTGCGGCGCGAGACGGTCACGGACCTGAGCAATCTCCTTAGCCTGAGCAAGCCAACGCTTCTCGAGCACCTCGAGAAGCTCCAGTCCGCGGGCCTCGTGAAGCGGGTGGACGAAGGACGGAAATGGATCTACTACGAGCTCTCGGACAAGGGCCGCAAGATCCTGCACCCGGAGCGCGTCGCAATCACGCTCGTGCTCGGTCTCGCGGTGACCCTCGCCGCGATCGGCGCGTTCCTGGTGATTTCGGCCAGCTACGGCGGTTTTACAGCTGCCCCTGTGTATAATGCCTCGGCGCCTGCCGCCCAGGCACCGAGTACATGGGGTGGACCTCTTGGCCTCGCGGTCGTCGCCTTCACACTCTCCGTCGCCTCCGGTCTGGTCGCCCTTGCCTTGCGGTTCGTCGGCCAGCGGCGCCGGGCGCAGTTCTTCGAGCAGCTCGGCGTCGCGTGACCTCCCGACTCCTGCGGGAGTCCGGGAAACCGTTATGAGACCACGGCGCCTTCGCACAGACGTGATCCGCACGTGGAGGGGGAAGGCGGAGTGGGCGGTCCCGCTGCTCCTGTTCCTGGCGATCCTGCTCGTCGCGGCGCTCGCCTTCAACGTCGCGAACCTCGACACCGGGGGGGAGGCGATTCCGGGAGGGGGCGCCTCGGGCGGCACCGAGCCGAGCGCGTTCGGTGTCTTCGACCCGCTCGTGGGAGACCTGTTCCTCGTCGTCTTTGTGAGTTTCGTCGTCGCGGTCCTCGTCCACGCGTTCCTCCGCCGGCGGGTTCGCCAGAAGGCACCGACGAAGCCGTTCTCCTGGTGGCAGGTCATCTCCTCGGCGATCGGCCTCATCCTGATCATCGCCCTCCTGCTCGCATGGCCCCGGATGCTCCAGGCGTTTCGGGTCGGCCAGACCGCCCCGACGACCGGGGACGCGGGGGCCGCGAGCGGGTCCGGATGGCCGGTTGCCGCCGGCGCGCCCCTCGGCTTGTTCCTCGGCTTGACCGTCCTCGTGACGATCGTCATCTTGGTCGTCCTGCTTCGCCGCGGCGCAGGGGTCGTCGAGATCGAAGCGGAGCCGTCGGAAGACGATCCCGCGGCCCGCCACGCCGCGGCCGATGCGGTGCAAGAGGCGATCGACGAGCTCGAGGTCGGCGGAGACGTCCGGTCCGTGATCCTGGCGTGCTTCCGCCGGTTCTGCGCGCTGCTCGGCGCGCGCGGGATCACCGCGCAAGGCGCCCTCACCCCGAGAGAGCTCGAGGGCCTCGCGGTCGAGCGGCTCCACGTCTCCCGTGAGGCGTCGGAGACCCTGACGTCCCTGTTCGAGGAGGCCCGGTACAGCGAGCATCCGCTGGGCGAGGCAGACCGCCATCGGGCGATCGAGAGCCTCGCGGGCATCCGGGTCGCGTTGGGGGCGTAGGATGTACCAGCGCGGGATTCCGGCCACGACGGGCCATCCCCGCGCGATGCCGTCGCCGCGCCGCGTCCCGCTGCCGGCCTTCCTCTTGGTGCTAGCGTTCGCGGTGCTGCTCGGAATGCTCCTGTACTACGCGCAGTTCAGCGGCACAATCCGATGGCTGCTCGGGGTCGTCGCGCTCGCGGTCCTGGCGGCGATCGCCTGGGGCCAGATCCAGCGGCGGACCGCCGAACCGTCGCCGCTCGTCGGCCCACGGTCCCCCGGTGCGACCCGCGACGGGGAACTCGATTCGTTCGCGGCCGCCGTGCGTCGTGCGGCCCGCGGCCTCCCGTACAGCCAGGTGCTCGTCGCGTCCCGGGCGCGGTCCGCGTTCCTGGAGCGGGCCCGGCTCGCCCTGGGCCTGCCGCCGGAGACGATCCGGGACGTGCAGCGGGACCCGGGGGCCCTCCGGCGGATGTTCGGCGACGACGCGCTCGTGGACTTCCTCTACCTCGAGGCGGGCGACCTCGAGGACCGCTTGGCATGGGTCCAACGGGCTCGCGCGCGCGGGGGGTTCGTCCGCGAGTTCCGCGACGTCCTCACGCGAATGGAGGCGTGGCGGTGAACATCGCGTCGGTCCGGGAGGTCGGCAGCGACCTCCTCGACGCGGTCGAGACCGTGATCGTCGGCAAGCGCCCCGTCCTGGAACGCGTCCTCTGGGCGATCCTCGGCGACGGTCATCTCTTGATCGAAGACGTCCCGGGGCTGGCGAAGACGCTCATCGCGAAGTCGTTCGCCGCGGGCCTCGGCCTGTCGTTCCGCCGCATCCAGTTTACGCCGGACCTCCTGCCGGCGGACATCACAGGGACGTACGTGTTCGACCGCAAGACCGGCGAATTCGTCCTTCGACGCGGCCCCGTCTTCACGAACCTCCTCCTCGCGGATGAGATCAACCGCGCCCCGCCGAAGACCCAGTCCGCCCTGCTCGAGGCGATGCAGGAACGGCAGGCGACCTTGGAGGGCGAGACGTTCCCGTTGGACCGGCCGTTCTTCGTGATCGCGACGCAGAATCCGATCGAGCACGAGGGCACCTATCCGCTCCCGGAAGCCCAGGTCGATCGGTTCCTGTTGAAGATCGACGTCGGCTATCCGACCCGGGAACAGGAGATCGAGGTCCTCGAGCGACGCCGGAAACGTCGCGCGGATGACGCGACGATCGAGGGGGTGACGACGCCCGACGAGGTGCGCGCCCTGCAGGCCGCGATCGAGGACGTCCACGTCGCGCCCGCCGTCGAAGGGTACATGGTCGACATCGTCGCGGCGACGCGAGCGCACAGCCAGGTCGACGTCGGCGCGAGCCCGCGCGGCTCCCTGGCCCTCCTGAAGGTGTCGCGCGCGCGGGCCGCGATCGCGGGGCGGGACTTCGTGACCCCGGACGACGTCAAGGCGGTCGCGATGCCGGCGCTCGCCCATCGGATCATCCTGAAGCCGGATCCGTGGATCCGAGGCGTCCGTACTTCGGCGGTCCTCGCCGACGTCCTGAGTCAGGTCCCCGTGCCGAAGGTGCCGTGAGATGCGCACGCCGCTGTCGAGCGGCCTCGCCGCGGCGTCCCTCGGGCTCTTGGTCGCAGGCCTCGCCTTCCGAAGCTGGCAGGTCGTCCTCTTGGCCTTACCGCCGGTCATTGTCCTCGCCCTGGGTTCGCTCTTCCCACCCGCGAGACCGCGTCTGGTCGCCGTCCGCACGCTCTCGCGCGATCGGGCGGAGGCGGGCCGGGACGTCGACGTGAAGCTGGTCGTCCGGAACGAGGGACCCAGCTTGGACCTCGTGGAGATCGTGGATGTTCTCCCGCGGGAATTCGAAATCATCAATGGGACGAACCACGCGGTCGTGTCCCTGGAGCGCGGCGGCACCATGCCGCTGTCCTACACCGTGCGGTCGCCGGTGAAAGGCGACTTTCGCATCGGGCCCGTGCGGGTGCGGTCCCTCGATCCGCTCGCCCTCGGGGCCGAGGATGCCGTCCTCCCGACGGACGCGCGTCTCGTCGTCGCGCCGTCAATGGAAGACCTCCGGCGCACGAAGCTCCAACCGCGACGCACGCGTCCGTGGTTCGGACAGGTTTCTTCCCGGCAGCTAGGAGAGGGGACGGACTTTTGGGGCGTCCGTGAGTACACCGCGGGAGACGAGGTTCGCCGGATCAACTGGAAGGCGTCGGCCCGGCTCGACCGTCTCTATACGAACGAGTACGAGGGGGAACGCTCCGGCGACGTCGTGATCGTCGTCGACGCGCGCCGCGAATCGTTCATCGGCACGGAGGCCAACAATCCGATCGAGCACGGGGTCCGCGCGGCGCTCGGGATCGCGGAGCACGTCCTCGCGTCGAAGAACCGGGTCGGTCTCATCGTGCAGCGCGAGGTCCTCGATTGGGTGCCGCCCGCGTTCGGTCGGAAGCAACTCTATCGGATTCTGGACCACCTGACTCATGTGCGGCCGGGCGGGGAATGGCCGTTCGCGCACGTCGCGTGGGTCCTGACTCGATTCTTCCCGCGGGATTGCCTCATCGTCCTCATTTCGCCGCTCCAGGATCGCGCGGCGCTGAACGCGGTGATCGCGATGGAGGCGCGCGGATACGATGTCGCGATCGTTTCGCCGTCGCCGCTCGCGATCGAGTGGCGGCTTGGGGAGCAGCGCCCGGAGGACCAGACCGCCCTCCGAATCCTGCGCATGGAGCGGGACAACCTCATCTCGCAGCTACGACGCGTCGCGCAAGTCGTCGATTGGGACCCGGCGACCCCGTTGGCGCTCGCCCTCAGGAGGATCGGCACATGGCCTCGACCCAGCTGATCCCACCCGCGCTGCGGGCCGCGCCCGTCGTGACGCTGGCCCTTCTAGTCGGTTGGGCCGTCCTCGACGTGTCCGCGATTGGAGACGGCCGTTGGGCCGCTGCGCTGATCGCTATCCTGGGGATCGGGGCTGCGGCCGTCATCCTGTCCGTCGTCTTGCGCTGGCAGGGGATTCGGCCCATCGGTCTCATCGCGATCGGCGCCGCGTACGTCGGGGCGCACGCATTCGTGCTCGGTGTCCAACTCGTCCCGGCGCTGGTGTTCCTTTCGGTTCTGATCAGTCAGGCAGAGCTGCGGATTCTGGCCGAGCGATTCGCCCCACTCTTTGAAACCGGTCTCCGTCCGGAGGAGCGAAGTCGAATGCGTGGGGCGCTTGGTCGCGCAGTCCTTCGGCTGATCATCGCAGCCGTTCTCTCCGTCGTCGTGCCGATCCTTGCCGCGGACCTCGCGGTGGCAGGCATCGTGCCGGCGACGACGATCCCGACCGCGATCGCCTTGGCAGGGGCTCTCGTGGCGGTGGTCGCACTCCTCGCGCTGATGCCGGCCCTGAGCCGTCGGGCCGCTTGAGTCCAAGCCGTTCGCGTAACTACCGGGACGTCGAAAACAGGCTTCGGAAGAATCCTCTCAACTTGCTGATTCGAAGGACATCGCTGAGGATCGCCAGCAGTTGCCGATCGGCCTTCGCCTGCGCCCTCTCGTACATCTCCTGAACCAGAGGGATGACACGTCGTTGGTAGTCGAGGAGGTTCCGCCACTGGAAGCCCGCGATGGCGAGAGAAACAGCGATGGTCCAGATCGCGGGAACATCCTGGACGAGTGGATGGAGCCAGGTCGGGAGGTACGGCATCAAGCCGATCATCAGGACCCAAAAGGCGGGAATCGCGGTCGCGATCGTACACTTGATTCGATCCCACGTGTGGCGTTTCTTGATCATGGTCAGGAGGAACTGGAGCGTCTCGATCTCCGCCTGCCGTTCGGTCGCGCGACGGAGGTGCGCCGTCAATGCCGTTCCTTCGTCGTGGGCGGCAGCGTGACGCCTGAGGATTCTCATTCTGCGACCTCTCGATCCATTGTTTCAAGAGGGAATGGACGCCCTGGCACACGCCAAATCGTCGCCAACGGCAGCCACATGACTTCGGGCAGATAAAAGGGGAAAGGGGACCCTCGACGCCAATCTCCGCCGTCCGATAGGAAAGGATAAATCGGGCTCCAAACTTTGCGACGGCTACTGCCCCGGTGGTCTAGCGGTCTATGATCCCGGCCTGTCGAGCCGGGTGCTCGGGTTCGAATCCCGACCGGGGCGTTCTACCCATCACTTCTTGGCTTTTTCTTTCCTTGCATCTTCCCGTATCTTCTTTTTTGCGAGTTCGGGGTTCTGGATGTACAGAATGATCGCGTTTGCATGACCATGTCCCAGCCCGCAATCTGACTTGAGCCACGTCAGTAGCTCGCTGTGTTTTCCGAGACCCTTCTCTTTCGCCAACGCTTGGAAGTATTCCGGATCCTTGCCAGTCTTGGCCTTGATATTGTCGATGTACGCTTTGTATGTCATAGTTTTTCGCCCTGGGCATCTGCTAGAGCAATTTGAATTCTTACTTTTGTTCGAACCCGATCGGTCCCTCAAATGTCGCGATGTTCGAGAGCCACTAGTTATATAAGCGCCGTATCGCAAGTTGGTTGGCGGAGGTCAGGGGTTGGGCGACGGCCTTTCGCCGGAGAACATCGCGCGGACGCTCGCCGCGATCGATGAGTTCGTGCGCTCTGCCTCCACCCTCGATTGGGAGATGCCGTCCGACCTCCTCGGGTCTCGACTGGACGGCGGAGGAGCCCGGAAACGATGTCCGAGGTGCCGTGGCCATCTGGTCCTGAGGGAACCGCGCATCTACGACGGTGCGCTGCACGCCGGCGGGCCGATCGTGGACCTCAATGGGGCGCCGCGCTCGCGACAAGCTCGTCTCATCGGAATCGGCCTCCGGGTTTCTTACGTCGAGGCTCTCCGAGGCCTGACGGAGGACGACGTCGCGTTCTTCGATCGAATCAGCGAGCTTCACCGGCTGTTCGGCGTGAGGTCTCTGAACCGGTTCGCACCTACTCCCGTGTCGAGGCCTTGATCCGGCCGATCAATTCGATCCAAATGCCGTCGGGATCGCTTGCAAAGGCGAACTCGTACCGATCTTCCTTAAAAGGCTCCACCTCGGGATGCGCCCCGTTTGCAATGATTTCCCGAAACGCTTGGTGGACGTCGCGCACTCGGAAGGCGAGGTGGTCCAGCTCCTCCCCCTTACGGTAGCGAGTGAAGAACTTGCTGTCGGAGGGGTACCAGTTGAGTTCGAGCCGCTGCTCCGAGTCCGGGCTCTTCAGTTCGACCCATACGCCCCCGTGGCTCATCCGTCCTCGCCGCGTGACCTTCATGCCCATCACCTTTCGGTAAAACTGGATCGAGCGGTCGAGGTTTCGGACCCGGATCCCCGTGTAGAAATATTTCAAGACAATCCCTGGCACCGCAGGGTTCCGCGCGGTCATTAAGGGTGATGACAGCCGTCGCCGCTAGGTGCGTGTATGCTCAATGGCGCAATGGCGCGCGACGGCGCGGCGGTGCGACGGCTCGGAGTTGGTTGGAGCTTAGCTTGTCGAGAAGGTCCTGAAGCCGCCTGATCTGCGGTTGCGTCCACCCCTCGAACGCTTCTGACAGCATGTCGACGGCGGCTCGCCGGACTTTCCTGAAGCGTTGCCTCGCTTTCGCGGTCAGCTCGACGTAGACGACACGACGGTCCTCCGCGCTCCGCGTCCGGGTGACCAAGCCGGCCGCCTCGAGCTTGTCGACCAGCCCGGTGATGTTGCCGGTCGTGACGCTCAGAGCCGTCGCGAGTTCCTTGGGAGTCGCCCGTCCTTTGTGAACGAGGACTCGCAGGAGGACCATTTGGCCGAAGGACATGCCCTCCTCCGCGAACGTCGCCCGCATGCAGCCTTGGAGCTGGCCCATGACGTGGCGCAGGGTCCGGAACGTCTCCTCGATCGCGGCTCGGCGGGAAGCTGATCTCACCGCGGTGGCGTAAGAACCCGCTTTGATAAGAACCTTCGGATTCGCTTAGTGACGAGTATCTTAACACCAAACTATTTAGCCCGCAGATCCTTGGGGGCGGTACGATGCCCGAAGCCGTTTCAATCCGGCCCGACAGCCAGAGACAGGTTCGCGCGGCGCGATCCTCGAAGGGCTCCGTCATCGAGGTCGACCACCTCGTCAAGGTGTACGGAGGCCGAGGCCAAGAAGAAGTGAAGGCCGTCAACGACGTCAGTTTCTCCGTCGGCGAAGGGGAATTCTTCGGGTTCCTCGGCCCTAACGGGGCGGGGAAGACTACGGTCATCAAGATTATCACGACGCTCCTCGCGAAGACGAGTGGCACCGTCCGTGTCGCCGGACTCGACGTCGACCGCCAGGGAGCGGACATCCGGCGCATCATCGGTTACACGGGTCAGTCCATCGGCGTCGATGGCGAACTGACCGGCCGCGAGAACCTCTGGCTCATCGGGCGGCTCTACCACATGCCCAACGCCCTCGTCGAAGAGCGGGTCGAGGAGCTCCTCGACGTCCTGCAGTTGAAGGACGCCGCGAACCGCCGCGCCTATACCTACTCGGGCGGAATGCGGCGGCGGCTCGACCTGGGCGCGGGACTCGTGCATCACCCTCGAATCCTATTCCTGGACGAGCCCACGACCGGCCTCGACCCGCAGACGCGCGCCGCGGTGTGGGAGTATCTGCGCCGCCTTCACCGGGAGGAGAACATGACGATCTTCCTGACGACCCAGTACATGGAAGAGGCGGACCAGCTCTGCCAGCGCATCGCGATCATCGACCTAGGCAAAATCGTCGCCGAGGGAAGTCCCGCGGAGTTGAAGGCCGCGATCGGCGCCGACATCATCACGGTCCGGATCACCCGCGACGAGGCGTTCCAACAAAGTCGGGACCGGGCTCTCGAGATTGCACGGACCATCCCCGGTGTGAGCCGCGCGACGATCTTCGACGAGGGAGTGAGCGCCTACACGGCGGACGGGGGCGCGACGCTCCTAGAGGTCCTGCGCCGACTCGACTCGGAGAAGGTCCCTGTCCATCAGGTCGCGCTCGCACACCCCACGCTCGACGAGGTCTTCCTGCAACACACGGGGCGGCAGATGCGCGTCGAGGAAGTGAAGCCGATGTCGCGGTCATTCGGCAGGCGGAGGCGATAGCATGGTCACAGACGTTGGACACGCACAGCGGGTCATCAGGCCGACACGAGATGCAGAAGCGAGCGGCGGGGTATTCACGGAGATCGGGCTCGTCACGTGGCGCAGTCTCGTGAAGCTCACGAGGACGCCGGTCCTCCTGTTCTTCAGCCTCTTCATGCCCCTGATCTGGCTCGTCATGTTCAGCCAGACGTTCGGGACGGTGTTCTCCTCCGCCGCCAGCGGCGGTTTTTCCGGGACCCCACTCCCCTACGATTACGTCGCGGTCCTCCTCCCGGGCATCACGGTCATGACCGCGATCCAGAGCGCATCCCAGTCCGGCTTCGGGATGGTGGCGGACCTCGAGTCCGGATTCATGGACAAGTTCTTCGTCGCCCCGATCCACCGAGGCAGCGTCTTGGCGGGCAAGCTACTCGCGGACGGCTTGCGCATGGCGGCCCAGGCCGGGATCATCCTCGGCATCGCGGCGATCCTCACGCTCTTCGGCTGGCGGATTCCGTTCGCCACGGGCGTCGTAGGCGCGGTGTTGATCACGCTCCTCGCGGCGGCCTTCGGCGTCGCGTTCTCCGGCCTCTCGAACACGGTCGCGCTGCGGACGAAGAACACGGAGTCGACGATGATGGTGAGTTTCTCCCTCACGTTCCCGCTGTTGTTCCTGAGCACGGCGATGCTCCCCAAGGCGCTCCTGCCTGCCTGGGTCCAGACCTTCTCGACGGTCAACCCGGTCAGCTACATGGCCGATGCCGCTCGTGCGCTCATCCTGACCGGCTTCGACTGGACGGCGATCGGGAACGCGTTCGTTGCGATTGCGGCGTTCGGCATCGTGCTCAACGGCCTGGCCATCATGGCGTTCCGTGCGCAAGGCAAGTGAGACCAAGGAACGGCAGTGGCCACGGCAGCCTGCTCGCCGGCTAGGACTGACTAGGCGGCCGCGATCAGGGGCGACATCGCGTCGGCGGCTTCCCCGGCGAAGCGGCAGGCGTCTTCCCAGGTCTGTAAGTGGCCTTCGTTTCGACCCTCGAAGTCACGGATGAACCGCACGAGATCGCGTCGAATCGCCGAGGTGTTCGCGCTTCGGAAGACCGCGCACACGCTGACGTGGGCCCCGCGAACTGCGACGAGGGCTTCCTCGTCGAAGCGCATGCTCGTGACGTCGTAGCCCTGGCTCTTCGGCATGCTGGTCTCGACGAAGTCCCGGACCGTCCAGATGATTGGCTCAAGCTGTTCCGCGGCGAACGGCGGCGCGTGGTCCGGGGCGACCATCGCAATCGGTTCGCCGGTGCGGTGGAAGAGGTATACGGCCCGCATTTGTCGGTCCCCCGCCGCTGCGGGGCGGAAGTGCATCCCGAACGGTAGGGCAAGCATGAGTGCCGCTGCGGGCGCGGCGAGAAGCGTGATCAGGTCAAGCATCCGAATAGGCCTCTCTCCGTTCTCGGAGGGAAGGAGGGGGTCAATACCGTTTGGTCAAGGGAACTTGAGCAGGCCCCTCCCACACCGCGAGAAACCTCAAGGCCCGGCGTGGACTCGGGGTTCCATGGCCTCCCGTCCCCTCCTGTATTCGATGGACATCAGCCACTATTGCATCTCCGCGGATCGCATGCTCGCGTTCAAGGGCGTGGAGTTCGACACGCAATACGCGCCGTACCACGACCGACAGGAAGTCCTCAAGGCTACGGGCCAGGATTACGTCCCGACCTTGATCTGGGAGGGAAAGCCGGTCATGTGGTACGACATCCCGGACTTCCTGGAAACGGCCCGGCCCAGGCCGACCCTGTATCCGTGGGGACAGAAGGGCCTTGCGGTCACCCTGGAGAACTGGGGTCATCAGGTCCTCGAGGAGCGCGTGTGGCGGTACGTCGTCACGAAGGTCCCGCCGGTCCTCAAGAGCGACGAGGAACGATGGGTCTTCGAAGAGATGCAGACCCGGGCCCGCGGTCCGTGGCATGTCCTCGAGATGCGCCGCGAGGAATTCCGGCAGGAGATGAACAAGCACCTCGCCATGGTCGATTCGATTCTCGACGGACGAGACTGGGTCCTCGGGCAGCCGAGTCTGGCCGACTTCGGGATCTACGGATCGATGTCGCCGCTCCTCACGGTCGGCGAGAGCGTGCCGTCCGAGTTCCCGAGGCTCGCCGCTTGGGTTTCGCGGATTCGGGACCTCGGGTCGCCGGTGGGCTGAGGATCGCGTCCGCCAGGTCGGCCAGGGCGACCTCCCGCTGGACGCCGGACGCCATGTCCCGCACCGTGGCCCTCGTGGCCTTCAGCTCCTTTTCGCCGAGCAGCACCGCGTATCGGGCCCCGATCGCGTTCGCGTAGTCGAGGTTCTTCGACGGTCCCCGCCCGACGAGATCGATGTCCGCCCCGAGGCCCGCGGCCCGCAGCGACGTTAGGACTTCGATCGCCTTCCGCTGAGCACCCTCCCCGATCGGCACGACGTACGCGTCGAGGGGGCGCGGCGGCTCGATCGCCTTCTCCGCGTCGGCGGACATGACAAGCCGGTCCAAGCCGAGGGCGAAGCCGGTCTGCGCGATGGGCTCTCCGCCGAAGACCTCCGCGAGGTTGTACGCGCCTCCGCCGCCGACCTGCTTCTCCGCCCCGAGATTCGGGGAGTCGATCTCGAAGACCATGCCGGTATAGTAGTCGAGTCCGCGGACGACGCCCATGTCGAACGCGTAATCCTTTCGGGAGACGCCGTACGCATCGAGGAGATCCGCGATTTTCTGAAGGTACTCGAATCCCGCGCTCCCCGCACCCTCGAGGATTCTTGCGGCCTTGTCGAGGATCGAAGCGTCCCCCGAGAGCTCGACGAGTGACCGCAACGACTTCGAGAGATCGGGCCGACCCAACCGGGCGAGTTCGGCGTCGAGCATCGGAAAATTCCGTTTGTCGAGGGAATGCAACACGACGGCCTGGTCCGCGGGCGCGAACGGCAAGTATCCGCGGAGGATCCCAATGTTCCCGATCCGCGCCTTCGCCTGCTTCAACCCGATCGCCCGCATCGCGCCGATGCCGAGGGCGAGGGCCTCCGCGTCCGAGGGCAACGGAGTCCCGCCGATGATCTCCGCGTTGACCTGGGAGAACTCGCGGTACCGCCCTTTCTGCGGCTCCTCATATCGGAACACGTTCCCCGTGCTGTACAGCTTGAGCGGCTTCGGACGACTGCGCAGGTCGGACACGTAGAACCGGAGGATCGAGGCCGTGAACTCCGGCCGGAGCGCGAGGTCCCGGCCTCCTTGGTCCTTGAAGGCGTACAATTCGCGGACGATCGCGGGGCCGGACTTCGCCGTGAAGAGATCGAGGCTCTCGAACGTCGGGGTGGAGACCTCGCGGAAGCCGAACGATTCGGCGAGCTGGGTGAACCGCGACTCGACGAAGCGACGCTTCGCCATGTCCTCGGGACCCCAGTCGTTCGTCCCGCGGGGCCGTTCGAACATCGGAGACGCGGCGTAGATGGTGACCGATGATAAACGTTTCTGGATGAGGTGTCGGAACGCGGTCACGCAGTCTCGGCGGCCGCGGTTCGGCGCTGCTATGCCGCCAAGATTGGCGCGGGAGAATCTCGGTTCCGTGGATGGGCGTCGCAGGGCGGTGACGTCGGGTCAGTCGATCGCGAAGTAGTCTCTCCTCAACGCTTCGAGATCGAGCAGTTCCGCGGGCGGACCGGCCCGGACGACGCGTCCATTTTGCATGACGTACCCGAAATCGGCGATCCGCAGAGCGGCATATGCGTTCTGTTCCACCATGAGGACCGTCAAGCCGCCTTTTCGCAATTCGTTAATCTTCTCGAAAATCTCGGAGACGAGCTTCGGAGCGAGTCCCAAGCTCGGTTCGTCGAGCACGAGGATCGAAGGTTTTGACATCAGCGCGCGTCCGATGCCCACCATTTGCTGCTCCCCGCCGCTAAGGCGGCCGGCCTTCACCGACGCCCGCTCGCGAAGGCGCGGGAAAAGATCGTACACGGACGCCAGCGTCTCGTCCGCGGCGGCCCGGGCCCGCGGCGCGTACGCACCGAGGCGCAGGTTCCCCTCCGCCGTGAGCAGGGGAAAGAGTCGGCGGCCTTCCGGGCACGAAGCGATCCCGCGTGCCGCCCGCTCGTGGGCAGGAAGGTTTGTGATGTCGTTCCCATCGAAGGACACCTGCCCTCGGGAGGGCCGGAGCAGGCCGTTGACGATTTTCAGCGTGGTTGACTTGCCCGCGCCGTTCGGCCCGATGAGCACCGTGGTGACCCCTTGCTTCGCTTCGAGACCGATCCCACGGAGGACTTGCGTCCCTCCATATCCTGCGTCGATTCCCTCAAGGCGCAGCATGAGCCGCCTCCACCCCGAGGTAGGCCTCGATCACCGCCGGGTCTTCGACGACCGTCCGCGGGCTACCTTCGGCGATCTTCATGCCTTCCTCGACCACAATGACGTGCTCGGACAGGGTGAGGACGGCCCGCATGACGTGCTCGACGATCAGGGCGCCGAACCCGATTTCCTTCTGGACCCTTTCGAATAGGTTCATCGCATCCCGGAGTTCTTCGGGCGACAGTCCGGCGAAGATTTCGTCGAGCAGGACGATTCGGGCCCCCGTCCCGAGGACCCGGGCGAACTCGAGTCGTTTCCGTTCCTGGACGGTCAGATTCGAGGACAGCACATCCGCCTTGTGTTCCAATCCTACCAGGGCGAGCATGCGACCGGCCTCGCCGAGGGCCTTCGCGGATTCCCTTTGCTCGCGGTTTCCAAACATCACCGCGACCGCGACATTCTCCCGACACGTCATCGCTAGGAACGGCTTCGGGATCTGGTGTGTCTTCGCAATGCCCTGTCCAACGATTCGATGGGCGGGCCAACGGTCGATCCGTCGTCCGTCCAAGGTGATCGCCCCCTTCGTGGGCCGCTCCACGCCCGCAATCAAGTTGAGCAGCGTCGACTTGCCGGATCCGTTGGGCCCGATGAGCCCGACGACCTGCCCCTCCCGAACGTTCAAGGAGACGCCCTGGACCGCTCTCACGCCGCCAAAATACTTGTGAACGTCCGATACTTCGAGCACGCGAGTCATTCGATAAATCCTCGGAGTTCGGGAACATACTTCCGGAGGGAGCCGACGATTCCCTCGGGGACGAACAGCGCGATGATGATGACGACGATGCCGATGATGATAAACTGGAAACCGATGAGGACGGTCAAGAAGATGTAGGACGGAATGTAGACTGCGACGGCGCCGATCAGCGGACCGAGCAACGTCCCCATCCCTCCGATGACAATCATCGCGAGCATCTGCAACGAGAACATCAGATTGAACGCTTGATACGGGAACGCGCCCGACGCGGTCCACGCGTAGACTCCACCGGCGCCGCCGGCGAAGAGCCCGCTCAGGGCGTAGAGGAAGAGCTTGACTCGGGCGGCATTGACCCCGACGGACTTCGCCGCATCTTCGTCGCTCTTGATCGATCGGACGCCGTACCCGATCCGACCATGGGTGATCCAGTACGTCACGAGGACCTCCGTGGCAAGGATGACCCAGATCGTGTAGAACCAGGAGAGGGGCTCGAATCCGATGTTCAGGATGATGCCCTGGCCGTCGCCGAGTTCCTTGATCTCGAGGACGATGTACAAGGCTGCGACGGCGACGACGAGGGTTGCGATGGCGAAGTACACACCCCGGAACCGCAGCGTGACGAGGCCGATGCCCAGGGCGAGGGCAAGGCCGACGACCGCGCCCAGCGCGACTCCGGCCACGGGAGGGAGGTTCAGGGTACCGACCCCGAAGGCGAGGGCGTATGATCCGAAGGCCATGAACACGACGTGGCCGAAACTCACATACCCGGTCAGGCCCGTGATCAGGTTGAGGGAGTATGAGAGAGCGGAGAAGATCAACAGCTGGATGAGAACGGTCAGGAGGAACACGGGAATCCACGGCGCGGTCGCGGCGAGGACGACCAGGAACGTCACGATGCCCCACAACGTCGGGCCGAACGAACGAATCGCACGCAGCCTCATTGGAGGAGTCCCTCGGGCCGGAGCAACAGCACCGGGATCAGCAGGAGGAATCCGATGGCCGTCGCAAGCGCGACGCTGCCGACGAAAAGCTGGCCCACGTTGATGATCACGCCCAGCGTCAGGCCGCCCACGAGACTCCCCCACATTTTCCCCGGCCCGCCGAGGACCACGATGACGAAGCTGATCGGCGCATACAGGTTCCCCATGGCTGGGAAAATCCCCGTCGGAAGCCAGACGGTCAGGAGAGCCCCGCCGGCCATCGTGATGCAAAATCCGAGGGCGGTGCCCACGGCCGCGGTGAACGTCGGATTAATCCCCACGAGCTGGGTCGCGGGGATGTCCTGGCTGTAGGCGCGAATCGCGTTTCCCAAGTAGGTTTTGGTCAGGAATACATGCGAGAGGCCGATGATCGCGACGGATACGATCGCGACGTAGAGACCGCCGAGCGGCACTTGGAAGGACCCGACCGGAACGACGCCCGGGCTCCAGGGGATCCCGACGTCGTTTCCAGTCCATAGCGTCTGGACGGCGTTGATCAGGACGAGGGAAAGGCCGAATGTGGCGACGAGGGTGACCATCTCGCTCTGCAAGCCCATCGACTCCTTGCCGCGGAGCTCGCGGTGGAGGAACCCGAAGTAGAAGCCCACGCCCACCGCAAGTCCGATCGCCGCATCCACCGGTACGCTCAAGAGCGGATTGAACCCGAACCAAAGGTTCAGGAAGTACGCACCGTACGCGCCGAGCATGATGAACTCGCCGTGCGCTACGTTCACGACTTTGGCGACGCCCCAGATGAGGTTCAGGCCGTGCGCAATGACCGCGAAAACGCATCCGAGCAACAGGCCGAGGGCGAGGTCCGCCATGAACAACGTGGCGTCGGCCATGCGCCTCCGTGGGCCCCCGGCCTACATGCCCGTGTACGGATATTGGCACGTTCCGTCCGCGACATCGCTCGGCAAGACGACCTTCTTCACCCCGGCCTGCCACTGGACGAGGACCATCGAATGCGCGATCTGGAGGCCGCGGGAGTCCACTTGGAACTGTCCGAAGAAGTCCATGATGTGCATGCTCCCCAGTTTCGCCCGGACATCGGTCGTGTTCAGGCTGTTCGCTTGCTGGATGGCGTTCGCCAAGACGAGCAGCGCGGCCCCCGCTTCGCCGGCATGGTAGGATGGCGTTGCGCCGCCGTTCATGGTTCCATAGAGCTGGGTGAATTCGGCCGGGGTCGGGCCGTACCAGGCGAGGCCAAGCGTCTGGGCCTCAGCCGGGCTGTAGGTGACCACCGACTCCCACTGGGAAGGCCCCGTCACGTAGTTCGCGTTCGTGAGTTGCGTCTGGAAATTGGGCTCGGTCACCGCGACGAGCAACGAGATGAATTTCGGCGACGGCATCGTCCACGTCGTCTTGAGTTGATTCATGATGAGGAGACCGTCGTTGAAGTGTCCCCCTCCGATGAGATCGTCGGCACCTGCGTTCTTTGCTGCAGTGAGTTGCGTCGACAGGTCCGTCACCGTCTGCGGGTACGACTGATTGTACACGACCGTGAAGCCTTGCGACACCGCGTACCCGATTGCGGCTTGCGTGGCAAAGGAGGAGAACGAATCGCTCGCGTAGAGCGCCGCGATCTTGTCCGACGGGTGGTTCACCTTGAGCCAGTCGATGGCCCCCTTCAGGTAGATCGAGGCGGGGCTCAGGACTTCCACGAGGTTTCGTCGCGACGTCTGGGTCCAGATGAGATCCGACGAACCTCCGTGAGAGAGCATCACGCGGTCATACTGGTCCGCGGCGGGCGCGGCTGCTGTCGTCAGACCGCTGCTGTACGGGGCCAGGAGGAATTGGGCTCCGTCCTGCTGGATGATCTTGGTGTAGAGAGTGCCGATGTTCCCGGCGGGACCGCTTTGGTCGTCGTAATAGTCGAGGCTGACGTTGTACGACTTCCCGCCGACGGAGACTCCGCCGTGACTGTTGATCCAGTTCGCGGCCGTCTTGATCCCGTTGAGCGAGTTCGTCCCCTCCACATTGAAGGTCCCGGTCAACGAAATCGTGAAACCGACCTTGATCGTGCCCGCGAAGCCTGACGGCCGGGTCAGGTAGTAGATCCCGGCGGCCGTGAGAGCGACGAGAATGACCAGGAACGCGACCCCGATGGCGATCAGTTTTCTCCGTCTCCCCGGCGAAACCGGAGGCGCCGGCTCCGCTTCGATTGGCTGTCCCATGCTCTTCACGACCCCAACGTGCCTTCACAGTGATTGAACGGGCCGGATCGCGCGTGTTGCCCGTCGAACGGGCGCCCGCCTCCTCCTGTCCCGCTGCGTCAGGCATGGGTCCCCGGGAATTAAACAATTGCCGTCATGGACCCGTGCGCGCTCCGGCGGTCCGGACCTGTCACCCAGCGAAACCCTGAACTAGCTCCGTTCGTTCGCGCGGCGGATGGCCCCCTCGAGGTCGCGCGACTACGGCCTCCTCCTCCTTGCAAGCGTCCTCTGGGGCACGTCCTTTCCCGGGAGCAAGCTGACGGTCGGGACCGTCGACCCGCTGTTCCTGACATTCGCGCGCATGGCAATCGGCGCCCTCCTGGGTCTGACCGTCCTCGGCGCAACGCGTCGCCTGGATCTCCAGGTATTCCGTCAGCCCCTGGTCTGGGTCCTCGGGGCCATCAACGCGATCGGGTTCGAGCTCCAGAACGAAGGAATCCTCCTGACAACGGCCTCGAAGACCGCTCTCTTGGTCAATGTGAACGTCGTCATCATCCCGGTCCTGATGGTCCTCTTCTTCCGAGAGGCGATGACCCGCATGAAGGTCACCGGGATCCTCATCGGGACCCTCGGCGTCATCGTGGTCGCGACGAAGTTTGATCCCACGTCCCTCACGGGTGGACAGTTCGCCGGCGACGTCCTCGTGTTCGTCGCGGGTGTAGTGTGGGCGTTCTACGTCGTCGGCGCCAAGAAGATGGTGGACCGCGGCGGGGATTACGTGGCCTTGACCGCGGGGATTCTTGCCACGACTGCGCTCCTCGCGGCGGTACCCTTGTTCTTTGTGGGATGGCCCCTCCCGACGAATGGGAACGGTTGGCTGGGAATTGCGTATCTTGGCCTCGTCCCGACCTTCACGCCGCTCATGTTGTACGTCGCGAGCATGCGCACGATTTCGCCGACGATTTCCGGACTCCTGATCCTCATGGAGGTCGTGGTCGCGGCGATTCTTTCGTTCATCCTCCTCCAAGACGCGCTCAGCACGTACACGATCGCCGGTGGCGCACTGATCCTCCTCGGGGCCTTCGTCGTCACGCGTGGGGACGCGGAACTGCCACAGCCGGGGGGCGAAGGCCTGGTGCCCGGGCCGAAAGTCACCGACGAGCCTGAGTCCGGTGACAAGTCTCGGCGGTAGGTTCCGGCTCGACAGAAAACCGCGAGGTGCCCCCTGGGTTGCCTTGTATGACGACTCACTCGAGCCGATGAGTATCTGTGGACCGTGCGCCGCGCTCGGGCTCCGGCTTGCGCCGGTGAGCCCGCTGTACCGACTCCGCTCGTCTCGAGATTCCCGCGGCGGCCAACGCCGCCAGGAGAGATGCAATCGAAACGAGCGTGATCATGCCGCCCGTCGCAGCGTCGAAGAGGACCGACAGGAGGAGGCCCACGACGACGGCAAGCATGGCCATGAAGACCGAGGCGGCGAGCGTCCCTCGTAGGCCGAGCCTCAGCTGGAGCGCGGTCGCCGCGGGCACGACGAGGAGCGCGGAGATCAGTAGGATGCCGACCACGCGCATCGCGAGGACCACGGCCACCGCCGTCACGATCGTGAAGCCGGTGTCGAGGGCGCGGACCGGAAGGCCGCTGACGCGCGCCCCCTCCGGGTCGAATGTGAGCAAGAAGAACTCCTTGTACAGCAGGGACATCGCGACCCCGGTCACGGCGAACAACGCGGCGATGAGGGCGACGTCCTGCCAGGTGACGGTCAGCACGCTTAGGCCGAACAGGAACGAGAGGATGTCCACATTCAGCCCGCCAGCCAAGCTGACGACGACGGCGCCGCCTCCGAGGCCCGCGGCCTGCACGATCGTCAGGGACAGTTCGCCGTACAACCGGCGATCCTGGAGCCAGCGGATCGCGACGCCACCAAAGACCGCGACGGCGACGGCGACGTAGAGCGGCAGGATACCGACGGCGAGCCCGAGGGCGAGTCCGCCGAAGCTGACGTGCGCGAGCGCGTCGCCGAGGGGGGCGGTCCGCCGCAGGACCACGAACACCCCGAGGACGCCGCTGATTCCGGCGACGAGGAGCCCGGCGATCAGGGCGCGTTGCATGAACCCAAACCGGAAGATGTCGAGCAAGTTGTCGGCCATGATCTCCCTCAATGTCCGTGCGTGTGCGGTTGGTCTTGGTCGTGCGCGATCGTGACCATCCCGGCCCCGTAGAGCCGCCGGAGCAACTCCTCGTCTCGGAGCGCACGCGGAGGGCCTTCGTACACGAGGGTCCGGTTCAGACAGGCCACGCGGTCCACACGGGCGCTCACCACCCCGAGATCGTGCGAGACGAAGATCACCGTGAGGCCGAGCTCGTCTTTGAGCGTGCCGAGAAGATCGTAGAACCGTCGCTCGCTCTCGGGGTCCACGCCCGCGGTCGGCTCGTCCATCACGAGGAGGTCCGGTTCCGCCGCGATCGCCTTCGCGATGAACACACGTTGCTTCTCCCCGCCGGACAGTGCGCCGACCCGTCGATTCTCGAGCCCGATGAGCCCGCACAACTCGATCGCGCGGCGGGCCGCATCCCGGTCTTCCTGCCCCAGCCACCGAAAGAGGCCGCGGCGCGCGACGCGCCCGAGGAGGACGATCTCCCGCACCGAGGCGGGGAAACTCTGATCGAATCCGACGGCGTGTTGCGGGATGTATCCGATTCGGTTCCAGCCGCGGAATCGCGCGACGGGTTGGCCGAAAAGATCAATCTCGCCGCGGGTGGGCCGTTCGAGACCCAGCACGAGCCGCAGGAGCGAGGTCTTGCCGCCTCCGTTCGGACCGACGACGCCGAGGATTTGCCCCTTCTCCACGACGAAATTGATGTCTCGGAGGACCTCCTGACCGTCCCGAACGAGATCGACGTCGCGGACCGCGACGACGGGGCCGTCGTACGCGACGACCGGGACTTCGGGCCGCGCCGCCGCGCTCATGTGCACTCCAGCGCCGTCCGAAGGTTCGCGAGGTTCATCTCCATGAGCGTGAGGTATGTATCCCCGTTCTGCGACTCCGTCGCGTTGAGCCCTTCGATCGGGCTGAGCACCATCGTCTGCACGTGCGCCTCTTGGGCCAGGGCCTGCGCCACGGCGGGGCTCACGAGTTCTTCGTAGAAGATGTACTTTGACCCGGTCTGATTGATCACGTTGAGGATCTGCTGGATCTGGGCCGGGGTCGGCTCCTGGTCCGGTGAGAGGCCTTGGATGGCGTACTGCGTGAGGTTGTACCGCTTCGCCAGGTAGGCGAACGCCTCGTGCTGCGTGATGAACTCCCGCCGGCCGCAATGGGTAAGGCCGGATTCGAACGTTGCGTTCAGCGCCACGAGATCTTGGACCAGCCGGGCGGCGTTCGCATGGTAGGTCGCATTGCCGGCAGGATCCGCCTTCGTGAGGCCGTCCGCGATGTTCATCGCGGTCGTCTCCACGTACACCGGGTCCAGCCACAGGTGCGGATCAATGGCCGAGGCGCCACCCTCGCCGCCGTGCAACACGCCGAGGCCAGCGGACGCGTTGATGCGGACGGGTTGGTCCGGAGGAAGGTCCGCGAAGAATCCCTGGAGATAGACTTCGATGTATCCGTTGTACACGAACGCGACGGAGCTCGCCATACGTGCCGCATCGCCCGGAGTCGGCTCCCAATCGTGGGGCTCGACGCCCGGCGGGACGAGGGCCACGACGGAGTATCGATCTCCCGCGACGCGCGACGTAAAGTACCGGTACGGGTAGAAACTGGCGACCACCTGGGGGCCGGTCGGGCCGGCGCGCGTCAGGGCGTAATAGGCAACCCCGGCCACGACGAGGCTGACGGAGACGGCGATGATCGCGATGATCGTCCACTGGGCGTGTCGCTGCAAGTCCAACCGATCGTCTGAACCCCTCGCGGTTATTAAGTTCTCCTGTGAAACTATCAATCTTCCATGCGGTGTGAATTATTACGCGGAGGAGGGGGTTCCTCACAACGGCTGTGCGGGTGATCCCATCGAATAAGGATGGCGACAATCTTAATATCAATTGATACATGGTCCAGGCGAGTCGTATGTCGATCATGTCGGTTTCGCTCCCGGACTCGCTCGTGCAGCAGATGGATGGTCTGACCAAGGAACGCGGATTCGCGGGGCGATCGGATTTCGTCCGCGCCGCCGTCCGCGATTTCATCCAGCAGCTGATGTCGGATCAGACGAAGCGCGGAAAGCACTCGGCGACGATCACGCTTCTGTATCCCGAAGAGCTCGAGCGTCGCGTCGCCGAGGTTGCCCACGACCACTCGAAGCTCGTCACATCCATGATGCACGCCCATGCCGGCCGAGGTCGCTGCGTAACAGTGTACATCGTCGAGGGCGAGGGCGAGGCGATTCACCAGCTCACGACGAAGTTCAAGAGCTTGCGCGACGCGGAAGTCGTCCGGGCGACATACGTCGATGTGCCGGAGCCCCCCCGATAGGGGTTCGGGCCAAGTCCTCCTGCTATTCGACCGTGACGCTCTTTGCGAGGTTCCGCGGCTTGTCAATCGGACAATCGCGCATCCGGGCGGCCTCGTAGGCGAAGAGCTGGAGCGCCACGCTGACGGGAACCGGCGAGAAGATCCATGGGATCGACGGAATCTCGATCACGTCGTCCACGAACTTGGGCAGCTCCTTGTCTCCCTCCGTGCCGATCGCGAGGACCGGAGAGCCGCGGGCACTCACCTCGCCCACATTCGAGCGCATCTTCTCGTAGGTCGGATCCTGGGCGACGATCGCGACGACCGGAGTGGCGGATGTGAGAAGAGCGAGGGGACCGTGCTTCAGCTCTCCCGCGGCGTACGCCTCCGCGTGGATGTACGAGATTTCCTTGATCTTCAGTGCCCCTTCCATGGCGACCGGATAATTCGCATGCCGACCGATGTAGAACATGTCCTTCGTGTTGCGTCCGTATTTCTCGGCGAGTGCTCGGATCTCGTCCGCCTTGTTGAGGACATATTGAGCCGCCCGCGGCAGCGACCTCAGCTGATCCTTCAGCCGGTCGAGCTCGTCGTATCCGAGCGTTCCGCGGTCTTGGCCCAGCTTCAGTGCGATCAGGTAGAGGACGACGAGTTGCGCGATGAACGTCTTCGTCGCGGCGACCCCGATCTCGATGCCCGCGCGCGTGTAGATCGTCTTGTCGACCTCGCGGGAGAGGCTTGAGCCGATGACATTGCAAATCGCGAGGGTCTTGCAACCTCGGCGATGCGCCTCCCGCGCCGCGCCGAGCGTGTCCGCAGTCTCGCCGCTTTGCGAAATCAGGACCACCAGGGGTCGCTCCGTCGCGCCTTGGCTGTAGCGGTACTCCGACGCGAGCTCCGCAGACGCGGGGATGCGCGCGATCTCCTCGATGACGTACTTGCCCACGAGCGCCGCGTGGTACGAGGTTCCACACGCGACGAGCTTCACGCTCGTGATGCCCTCGGACAGGAAGCCGTCCACCTCGAGGTTCGCGAGACGGCCGAGGAGGGTCTCGTGGATCGCCTGCGGCGCCTCGTGGATCTCCTTCAACATGAAGTGCTCGAAGCCGCCTTTCTCCGCGTCCTCGAGGGACCACGTGATTCGCTGCGGTTCTCTTTGCACAACGTGGCCCTCGGAGTCCTTGATTGTCGCCCCTTTCGGCGTGATGACGACCATCTCCCGGTCCATCACGTACGCCACCCGGTCCGTGTAGCGCAGGAGGGCGGGCACGTCCGAGGCGAGGAAGTTCTCGTCCGGGCCGAGTCCGACGACCAGGGGACTCTCGTTCCGCGCCCCGATGACCTTGCCCGGTTCGTCGGCGTGGACCGCAAGGATGGCGTAGGACCCGCGAATGTCGCCCAGCGCCTTCCGTGTCGCGGTCTCGAGGTCGCCCTCGTAATAGGATTCGATCAGGTGGACGAGGCTCTCCGTGTCCGTTTGACTCACGAACTTGTGACCGCGGGCCTGCAGCTTTTCCCGGAGGCTCGCATAATTCTCGATGATTCCGTTGTGGGCCAGTGCGATCTTCCCGGTGCAGTCGACGTGCGGATGCGCGTTCACCTTTGACGGCGCCCCATGGGTCGCCCATCGCGTATGCGCGAGACCCGTCGATCCCTGCAGTGGCGGGAGCTGCGCCTCGAGGTTCGCGATGAAGCCTTTGTCCTTCATGACTTGCAGGGCGCTCCCCACGATCGCGACGCCGGCACTGTCGTACCCGCGGTATTCGAGTCGCTTCAGGCCGTCGAGCAGGATCGGGAGGGCATCCCGGCGACCCGCATACCCGACGATCCCGCACATCTACAGGACCACCGCTCCCGCAGGGATCGTGCCGCGGAGCCTCGCACCGGATTCCACGCGGGCCCGTTCGTTCACGACCGTCCCGGCCGCCGCGTTCACGCCGTTCGCGATCTCGACGTCCTCACCGATGAGCGCGCCGATCTGCGGCACGGAATGCCAGGTGCCCTCGATGTTCACGTCGCCCGGTCCGGAGGCGGCCAGGAAGCCCGCCCGTGCGACGACGCCGGATCCGATCACGGACTCCTGGACGACGCTCGAGGGACCGAGGATGACATCGTCCATCAGGATCGAATTCGCGACGGTCGTCAGGGCGCCGATGCGGACGTTCTTCCCGAGGCTCGTCGACGGCAGGAGGACCGCATTCGGACCGATCTCGCATCCGGCGCCGATCGATAGAGGGCCTTGGAGGTATGCACCCGAGCGGATCACGCAGCCGTCCCCGATCGTCACGCGCCCGCGAATCGTGACCGCCGGCTCGATCGTCCCCGCGCGGCGCTCGGCGGTCGTCTTCAGGGCCGCCGCGTTGAGACGGAGCAAGTCCCACGGGTAGAGCGCGTCGACCCACATGCCTTCCGTGAGGAGGGCCGCCACCGAGGCGCGCTTGGCCAGGGCCGAGACGGCGCTCGGCAGGTCGTTCTTTCCTTCCTTCGCGAGGCGCTCGATCTCGTCGAAGAATCGAGAGTCGAGGACGTACGCCCCCGTGTTGATCAGGTTCGAGATGACCTCCGCGGGTTTCTCCGTGATCGCGACCAGCTCTTTGCCGCGGACCGTGACGACCCCGTAGCTCTGCGGCCGTTCGCTTTGCGTGATGAGCACCGCCGGTTTCGGGGCGGCCGCGAGGAGGTCCTCGACGAAACGCGCGTCGACCATGTTGCTGCCATTCAGGACGATGAACGGATCCTCGAGATGTCCGCGGGCCTCCCAGATCGCGTGGGCCGTTCCGAGCTGCTTCGTCTGCGTGACGTAGGTGATGTGGGCTCCGAACGCCTTCCCGTCCTGGAAGTGCGACTGGATGCGCTCCCGACGATATCCGACGACGAAGATGAGGTCCCGCACGCCGTTCTCGGCGAGGGCCTGGACGACGTACTCCAGGAGGGGGCGGTTCCCGACGGGGATCATGACCTTCGGGACCGACGCGGTGAAGGGACCCATCCGGGCGCCCTCTCCCGCGGCGAGGATGACGGCCTTCATGCGCGGTGCACCTGCCGATGATTCCGGCGGACGCCCCATCCCACACGCAACTGGTATATCCCTTGCGGGCCCAGTTGTCCGGCTGAGAATTCCATGGGTCCGGGGAGAGGAGGGACCGCGGAGCGAATCGACATAACCGATCGTGAGGCGCAGCCTGTATTATAAATGCATCTACAACTTTCGGATAACCATTACAAAAGCGTTAATAGAATGAGACCGTTGATGCGGCGTGGTCCGACGCTGGCTCGTGGAAGAAACGGCGCACGGGGCCGTGGGGCGGGAGGTCGAGATTCTCGATCGGCCGGAGCGTGTGGCCGCGCTGACCTCGCCGCTCGCGTGGCGGATCATGCAGGAACTCGCGAAGTCACCCGACTACCCGAACGCCTTGGCGGAGCGGCTCAAGGTCCACGAACAGAAGATCTACTACCACGTCCGCCGACTTGAGGCCGCGGGCTTGCTGGAGGTCCTTCGAGAGGAGCCGAAACGCGGCGCGTCTGCTCGCATCTTGGCCCCGACCGCGGAGGCCTTTGCGATTGTCCTCAAAGGCCGTGGGAACCCGGTCGCCTCACCGATGCTTCCTCACGCCGGCGTCGTCGCCCGCTTCCTCGAGGAATTCACCCGCGACGGAGTCTTCGACGGCTCGATCGTCGTCGGGTCGCCGTACACGCACGGCCCCTTCAACACGACCGCTCGGGACTCGCCGTACGCAGTCGAACTCGGCTTCTTCCTCGGCCGTCTTTTCGCACCCCGAAAGGGGCTCGTGGTCCGCCTCGACACGGAGGTGAAGGCGCTCGGGGCCGGCAAGGAGGACATGATCCTCGTCGGCGGGCCGGTCGCCAACATCATCACAATGGAGCTGAATCCGCACCTCGCGGTGAACTTCGACTGGAAACAGGTATGGCGGATGGAGTCCTCCCGCACGCGGCGGCCGTATGCGGACGAGCAAGTCGGGCTCGTCGCGAAGGTCCGGAATCCGTGGAATCCGGCGCACGTCATCGTCGTGCTGAGCGGCCTGCACGCCGTCGGCACGATGGCGGCGATCCTTGGTCTCACCCATTTCGCCGAAGACGTCCTCGATGGGTATGCCCCGGGAGAGGATTTCTATCGGGTCGTGGCGGGACAAGACCGCGACGGCGATGGCCGGCTCGACGCCGTGTCGATCCTCGAGTGACTAGCTCAGCGCGACGCTCTCGTAGGGGATCTTGTCCTCGAGCTTCGCGTTTGCCGCCTCGATCGCCTGGACGGCCTCGATGGCACGCTCTTCCGGTGCGAGGAGCAGGACGTTCACCCCGCGTTCCGCGGCTTCGACCGCCGCGGGGACGACGCCGAACTCGATCCGCGGTTTCAGTCCCAGTTCCTTCGCGGCGGCAAGTCCACCCACGTCGAGTGCGGCCACGATGAATTCGTCCGCATCGCGCAACACGCGCTTCGCGGCGGCGCCGGGAACGGCGTGGCGGCCGGCTGCGCGGGGAGACACCCGTCCGATGATGATTCGGCCAGGACGAAGGGCCACGATTCCTTCGAGACTCCGGACCGCGAGGAGGTCACCTTTCGTCGCGTCGTGCACGGCCACACCCGAGGACGGTGACGAGCGGCCTGCCAAGGCCACGAGGACGCCGTCTTCCATGAACAACCCGACTTTGTTCCCACTGCGAATCGTGTTTCCGGCAATCGCTGCGGTGGTCTCGATGAATGCCATTTCGCGACGGGCCCGCTCGACGAAGCTCCTCAGGTCTACGAGACGGTCGTGGAGGAATTCGACGCCTTTCTTCGTGGCTCGATATTCGCCGTCGACCATGGAGAGGAGTCCATCCCGCTCGAGACCGTGTGCATAATCCGAGCAGCCTTGCACGGTCATCCCGAGTCGCTCCGCGATCGTCCGGAGCCGCGAGTGTCGACTCGTCGTCACCTCATAGAGAAAGAGGACGCGCGTGCTGGCCCGAAGATTCCTCAAGAGTTCCACTGAAAGGAGAGTGCTCGGGCGCGAGTTAAGCCCGCGCCAACATTCTTATATAGTCAAGTTCATCGAACAAACATCAAACGTACTTGAGGAGGAGGTTCAGGTGGGGTTGATTGTGCGGGGGGCTGCCGCGACCGCCGCGGTGTTCATGCTCGTCGTGTGCCTGTCCCCGCCGATCCTCGCGAATCCCGCGGTGGCGATTCGCATCCTCTTCGATCTCGGCGACGGGACATACGTGTGGGCGAGTGAAACGGTCTCCGACCCCGCGGCCACGAACGCGACTTGGCATGCGGTGCTGAGCGCCGCCAAATCGAACGGAATCGCGATTGCCTCGACCTGGTACGCGTCCTTCGGCGTCGCCGTCTTGGACCTGGCCAATCGGCACCCGCCGGCCGGGTTCATCGGCCTGTACGAATGGAACGCCACGAACCACGGATGGGATCTCACCTCCGTCGGGATTTCAAGCCTCGTCGTCTCCCAGGGGGACGCGATCGCTCTTTACAATGCCGGCTTCGACTCCCACACCTTCGGTGTGCGCCAGCCGGTGCCAACCCCGGACGATCCGCTGCCTTCAACAGAATTCCGAGGGGACCTGGCGAACAGCGGCGCGTCCAATTCCCCGGCCCCGGACGCGGTCCAACCGATCTGGGACCGGGACACCGGCGCACGTGAGATTGCCGCAACACCCGCAGTGGCATACGGAAAGGTGTTCGTCACCACGATGCATGGCCTCTTCGCCCTCGATGCAAAGACGGGCGGTACGCTCTGGACCGAACCGTCGGCAAGGGGCTTCTCGTCCCCTGCGGTCTTCGACGACTCCGTCCTCGTCGGCACGTCGAACGGCACGGTCATTCGTCTGAACGCCTCCGACGGGAGCGTGCAGTGGGAAACGCAGCTCCTCGCGCAGCCGCTCTTCAGCGGCATCACGTCTTCACCGAAGGTCGCATTCGATCGGGTGTTCATCGGTACTTTCAACGAGTCAGGCGGACCCGGGGAGGTCGTTTCTCTCTGGGCGAACAACGGGAGCGTCGCGTGGCGGCACCCGACCGGGTCCGTTCATTACTCTTCGCCGGCCTACGCCGACGGGTCCGCGTACGTGGGCATCATGGGGACGTACAACACGACGAGCCAAGTGACATTCGACCCGCCGTATGGAGTCCTCGCACTGAACGCAACGACTGGGAAGGAGAACTGGTTCTTCCCGACGGCGGGCTCGGTCGCGGCGTCCCCGGCCATTGCGGGACCGCGGCTCATCGCGCCCTCGAAGGACGGCAATGTGTATGCCATCGACCGGGCGACGGGGACGCTCGACTGGCAGGCCTCGGTGGCCGCCGGGATTTCATCGCCCGCAGTCTCCAGGGGCATCGTGTTCGTCGCCGGCGGCGCGTTCGGAGGAACCGGTCGCGTCGTCGCCCTCGATGAGACGACGGGAACCTTGCGATGGTCGTTCGCGCCGAACGGGCCGGTGCAGGCGTCGATCACGTACGCGGACGGCAAGGTGGTCTTCTCGACGAATGCTGCACACGGGACCGTCTATGCCCTGAACGCGACGAGCGGGACCTTGATCTGGTCGTTCGAACCCTCCCCGGCGGAGTACATCCTCGGCTCCCCGGTCGTCGCGGACGGCCTCGTGTTCGCGCCGAGCGACAACGGTCACATGTACGCGCTCGGACAGTCTCTCGCGGCCCCTGTCTCCACGCCCGCCTCGCTCTCGCCTTGGGTGTATCTCGGCGCCCCGATCGTTGTCGCCGTGGTGATTGCCGTCCTCGTCGTGTTCGCGTTTCGACGGAGGCCTCGCCGTGGCCCTTAGGCTGTCTGAGAGGCGGCAGGCCATCGTTTTCGCGGCCGTCCTCATCGCTGCGATCGCGGGGCTTTACGGCACGACCCAACTCCTGCAGCCAGCTCCGGTGCAGGCGTCCATCGTCCACCTCGTGCAACTCGAGGTCGTTGGTTACGGCTGGTCGATTCAATACGGGCCGCTCACGACAGACAACAATACGGCCTTCGGACTGCTCCTCGAGGCCTCCGCGAAGCTGGCCTTCCCCGTCGCGTACGTCTGGTACCAGATCCCGCAGGGAGTCTTCGTGACGGCGATCAACGGATCGGTCAATGGTGAGGGGCGGTACTGGCTGTACCAGGTGGACGGCGTGTACCCGAATATTGCCGCGGACCACCGGGCGTTGCACGATGACGATGTCGTGCGATGGAGTTTCAGCACGGCCCAGGATGGGATGTGAGATGCGGCGAACGTGGCGGGCCGTCCTCGAGGCGGGCTTAGGCGACGCCCGAACGCGGATCCTCGGCGTTTTCCTCATTGTCGTCGCGGTCGTCGGGACGGTCCTCATGCGTTCCTACGCGAACATCGAGACGGTCTTCGCCGCGAGCCTTCTCGCAGGCTCCCTCCTCGGTCGCTGGTGGACGATCCTCGTCCCGCTGACGGCGTTGGCGGTCCTCCAACCGCTCGAGTGGTCGACGACCTATGCGGGCTACGGCCTCAACGCGATGACCGGCATCACCTTCTTCGTGGTCTCCGGCTACGCGTTCGTCGGATTCCTGGGCCGCCGGATTCGACCGAGGGTCTTGTTCCGCGTGAAGTCCGTCGCGCTCCTCGCGACGATCAGCGTGCCGGTGACGATCGCATACGACCTGTGGACCGCCTTCGGCGAGTGGTACTTCATCACGCGCCCGTTCGGCGTGGGAATCGTGACGATCCTCGAAGCCCAGGTGCCGTTCACGCTGTACCATCTCCTTAGCTCGCTCATCTTCGTGCCGCTCTTCGGGAGCATCTTCCTCTGGCTCCACGCATACGGCTGGCCTGCCCGGGCCCCCGCGGCGCCATCGAAGTCGCCGGACCGCGAATGATCAGAGCAGTTCCTGGATTTTCTCCCGCATGCGACGGACTTCTTGGCGGCGACGCTCGAGCTCCGCTTCCTGGCTCTTGATCGCCCTCTCCCGGGTCTCGAGGCGCGTCTTCAGCGTCTCCAAGTCCCGGCCGAGAGCCTGCAGCCGAATCCGCTCCCGGTCCGTTGCCTTGTCCTTGCCCTTCAAGTCCGCAGCCGCGGCTCGCACCTTCTCCTTCTCGTCGACGAGGGCTATGCGCTCCTTCTCGAGCGTCCGCTCAATTAGAGATTCGACTGTTGCTTCCTTGCGGGAGACGCGCTCCCGTTCGGCTTCGAGGTTCTTCCAGATCGCCTTCGTCTCCGTTCGTTCGCGGGCGATCCCGGTGACCTCGTCCTTCAGCTTTTTCTCCCGTTGGTCGAGTGCCTTCGCCCGTCCCTCGAACTCAGCCGTCGCCGTTTCGAGATGGCGTTCGCGCTCCTCGAGGTCTTCGTAAGCCCGCGCGGCCTTTTCCACTTTGACCCTCTCGGCCTCGAGGCGGGCGTCCTCTTCCTGGACGCGTTCCTTCAGTTCCCGGCTCTTCTCATCCGCCGCTTTCTCCGCGTACTTGAGTAGACTCATGGCTTTCGTCTTCAAGTCCGCAGCCTCCCCTTCCCGCGATTCGATCAAGCCGGCCTGGGACTCGAGTTCCTTGGTGCGCCTAGCGATTTCGGCCTTCGAGCGGTCCATCGCCTTCCGCGCCTCGGAGAGCTTCCGACCTTGCGCGGTAAGACCGTCTTTCGCGACCCCGAGGTCCTTCTCCATCCGGTCGAGTCCCGCTTTGCGCTGGTCGATTCCGTTCTCGATCCGGTTTGCTTCCGCGCTTCGCTTGTCGAGGGCCGTGGCGAGAACCTTCAGCGCGTCGTCTCGCTCTTTCATCTCCGACTGGCGGTCGTCCAAGCTCTTCGCGGCTTTGGCGAGGTTCGCGAGCTTGTCCTTGATGTCCGCTTCGTGAGTCGAGAGTTCGGTCTCCCGCGTCCGCAGGGATTCCTCGCTGGCAACGATCCTCGTCTCCGCCGCCTTGGCGGCTGCGAGGCGGCCCTCGAGTTTCTTCGACTCGGATCGCGTGCGCCTGTCGAGTGCGACGAGCGAAGCTTGAGCGCGAACGAGCTCTTTCTGGGAGGCCGAGAGATCCCGGTCATCCTTGGCTCGGGCCTGGGCGGCCGTTTCGATTTCTTTCTTGCGGGCCGCGAGTTCGTCCGTGGCTTTGTCCATCGCCTGTTGTCTGCGGTCCAGGTCGCGTCCCCGCTGAGCGAGCCGGGACTCGGTCGCCTCCAGGGAGGCTTCTTTCGCGGTCGCATCTTTCGTTCCGGTGCTCAGGACGGACTCGCGACGCTCCACATTTGCTTCGGACCGGCGCAACTGTGCCTCTTTCGCGCGGAATTCCGTTTCTCGCAGGCCGAGTTGCTTTTCTTTCGTCTCGGTGGCGGCCAGAATGCGTCGGGCATCCTCGAGTTCCAACTTGGCCGCGGCTTCGCGTCGCTTCGTATCACGGGTCGCCGCGACCTCGCGGTCCTCCCACTCCTTCCGGGACGACGTCAGCAACTTCTCGCGCTTCGCGAGGTCCGCCTCGGATGAGGATATGGATTTCTCACGCTCCACATGCGTCGCTTCTTTCGCAGCGGAGTCTCGGAGGCGCGATTCGAGAGCCTTCGTCTTGTCGGTCAGGTCGGACCGCATCGCATCGACGGCCTTCCGATCGGATCCGAGCGCCTTGCGGCCCCGCTCGAGTTCGGCGTACGACTCCCGGAACTCCAACCGCTCCGCGGCGATTCCAGATTCCCGCTTTCCGAGGTCCGCGAGAGCGGCCGCCTGCGCTTCCTCACGGCGTTCCAAGTCAGCGAATCGGGACTCGAATTTCGCGGTCGCGGCCTTGTGGGCATCCACGGCTGCGCGCAATTCCTTCTCCTGACCGCCGATTTCATGGCCGCGGTCCTCGAGCGTTTTCTCTCGCCGGGCGAGCTTAGTTTCATCTCGTTGCAGGGCTGCGCGTCCCTCGTTCAACGACTTGTTCGCCCCCGAAAGCAGGGACTGGGCTTCGGTGATCTCTCCCTGCAATTTCGTCAAGTTGGCCTCGCGGATCTTAGCGGCCTTTTCTTGCCGCTGGACCGCCTCGATGTGGGCGGCGACTTCCGCTCGAGAGGCTTCGAGGGCCTTTCGCCCCGAATCGAGTTCCTTTCGGGCCTGCTCGATCTCCGCGTTCGCTTCCTTCAATTCGGTCCGTTCCTTGGCTGCGTTCGCGTCGCGCTTCTCGAGCTCGGCACGCGCCGACGCGATAGTCTCGTCTTGTCGTTCGACAGATGCGATGCGCGATTCGAGTTTCGCCTGGGCGGCCTTGAGCCCCGCTTCCGCGGAGCGGAGTTCTTTCTCTCGCTGCTCGAGGGCTTTCGCGTCCGCCTCCAGATGGCTCTTCCGTCTCGCCAGTTCATCGGACTCCCGCGCGAAGGCGGACCGTTCCGCTTTCGAGGCTTTCTGGCTCTCCGCCAGAGCTCCTTGAGCCTCGGCGAGGTCCCTCCCTGCCTTCGACACGCCAGCCTCGCGGGCCCTCAGGAGGCGATCCTCCCGCTTCGCGGCCTCCGTCTGAGATGCAACTTGAGCCCGAGTCCCCTCGAGTTCTCTTGCGCGTTCCGAGATATCGTTTTCTCGCTTCGACAAGTCTGCTTCTCGCGCGTCCAGTTCTGCCGTCGAGAGCTTGATTCGCTTCTGGATCCCTTCGAGTTCCGTGCGGCGGTCCGAGAGTTCCTCCCGTCCCTTCGCGAGTTTGCTTCCGTCTCGTTGCATCGTCGCACGCTGGGTGATCAGGGCCTTCTCCCCATCCGCGAGTGCCGAGCGGCCCTCCTCGAGTTTTTCCTGGGCTGCCGCAAGGGCCGCCTCGCGTGCCTTGACCGCCCGTTCCGCTTGCTGTGCGGTGCCGAGTTGAAGGGCTACTTTTGCGACCGCTCCTTCGTGCGCCTTTGATTGCCGACCGAGTTCCGCCTCACGCTTCTCGATGTCTGCGACGTGCTCGGCCGCTTGCGCCGTGGCACGCTCGAGTTCCTTTTGCGTCCGATCCAGATCAACGCGGCGCCCCCGAAGCTCATCGCGCAGCTTGCCGAGGTCCGCCTTTTCCTTGGAGGCCTTCGCGGCGAGTTTCTCGAGTTCCCTCCCGCGCAATTGGAGATTCGCCTCGTTCGTCTTCGTGACCGTCTCCCGTTGGACGACTGCGTCTTCGCGGGACTTCAGGTCTGAAGCGGCCGCCCCCGCTTCCTCCCCCGCTTTCTGCATCTGTCGTTCGCGTCGTTCGAGTTCGGACCGGAGTCCCCCCAGTTCGTCTTTTGCTTCGGCTTGGCCCCGCTCCTGGGCCGCGAGAACCTTCGATTGGGAGTCCAGTTCTCGCTTCTGCTTCGATAGGGCTTCGGAGCGCTCGCGCAGCTCCTGCTCACGACGCGAAATGCGGTCCTCCGCCGCCGTCGATCGGGCTTCGACTCGCTGGTCCCGTTGGGTGATCTCCCGCTCCCGCAGGTTGAGCGCCTTCGCCGCCTCCTGGTTCTCCGTTTCCGCCTTCAAGGCCTCTTTCTCCCGGCGGGCCAAATCTCCCTCCTTGCGCTGGAGGATCTTCGCCATCGAGTCTTGGTCGGCCTGGGCCTTCGCGAAGCGCTTCTCGCGGGCCTCGAGGTCCGTATTCGTCTTCTCGACCGCGGATTCGCGAGCCGTCAGCTCGCTCGCTTTCGCGGATGTCGTTCGCGCGGTCTCGAGACTCTTCGCGAGCGAGTTCGCCCGGTCGGTCTCGGACTCGAGATGGGTCTTCGCGCGGGTGAGTTCCGTCTTGAGTTCGATCTCGCGGCGCTGAAGGGCCCCGTTCGCCGCATGCAGCGATTCTTGGAGCCCGTCGACCGCTTTGTCCCGCTTCGCAATCTCGCGGTCGCGGGCCTGAAGGAGTTTTCGAGCTTCGTCGAGTTCCTTCGAATGTTTCTCGTCTCTCGCCTTTTCCCGTTCTGCAATGTTCTCTTCCGTCTCGACAAGCTTCTTCTCCGCCTTCTCGACGGTGCGCTCCCTTTCTTTGATCGTCTTGAGAGCGTTCTCCGCCTCCAGAGCTCGTTCCGCGGCGGACCGAGCCGCTTTCGCCGACTCGGCTTCGCGTTCTCGGACCCGAGCTTCGCCGCCCGCCAGCATGGCCTCGCGCTGCCCGAGCTCCTTCGATCGGGCATCGGATTTCGCCAACTGCCCCTTGAGTTGCGCCTCTCGGCCACTTAGCTCGCTGGCTCTCCCCGCCTGTTTACGGAGTTCGTCGACTTCGGCTTTGAGTCGTACGGCATCCGCCTTCGCTTCATCGACGGCTCCTTGCGCCTTGGCGCGTTCTCCGACCAGCTCCTTCTGCCGATCCTGAGCGTTTCGTCGCGTGGCCTCTGCTTCCGCCTTCGCGGTCTCAAGGCTTCGGATCAACTTCGCGAGGTCTTTCTGCGAGGCATTGAGGTCTTTCTCGAGCGTGGCGGATCGGTGCGCCTCGGACTCGAGGGCCGTCTTCGCTCGGGTGCGTTCCGCGTCGATTTCGAGTTCGCGGCGTTCCAGCCCTTCGTTGGCGGCCCGCAGGGACGCCTGCAGACCCGCGACTTCCTTGGTGCGCTTTGCGTCTTCCCGGTCTCGAGTCTGGAGAAGCTTGCGGGCTTGGTCGAGCTCCCGCCCGTGAGTTTCCTCTCGGGCTTTCGTTCGTTCCGCGAGATCCTGTTCGGTCTCCTTCAGCTTCTTCTCGGCTTTCTCGAAGGCGCGTTCTCGCTCCTTCATCGCCTTCAAGGAAGTCTCCGCCTCGAGGGCTCGTTCTGCCGCCGCACGTGAAGCTTTCTCCGACCCCGCCTCGCGCTCTCGGACGCGGGCTTCGTTCGCCGTAAGCGCGGCCTCGCGGTCCGCGAGGTCCTTCGATTGGGCTTCGAGTTTCGCGAGCTGGCCCTTCAGCTCGGACTCCTTCCCACTCAGTTCTCCGGCCTTGCCTGCGCGCTTGCGAAGCTCGTCGACTTCGTCCTTGAGACGTACAACCTTTCCCTTCTCTTCCTCGATCGCACTTCGCGCCTTGGCGAGTTCCGCGCTGAGCGCCTTTTCTTGATCCTGAACCTGGCGGCGAGAGGCTTCCGCTTCGCCCCGGACGGACTCCAGGGTGCGCACCGCCTTCGCCAGATCTTTTCGTGATGTGTTGAGATCCTTCTCGATGGCGCCGGATCGGTCGGCTTCCGACTCCAGGGCCGCCTTCGTCCGAGTGACTTCCGCTTCGAGTTCGAGTTCACGGCGCTCTGTGGCCGCATTGGCCGCCTGAAGCGATGCCCGCAAACCATCGACTTCCTTGGTCCGCTTCGCGATCTCCCGAGCTCGGGCCTGGAGGAGCTCTCGGCTGTCCTCGGTCTCGCGCGCCCGAGCCTCGTCCTTGGCCTTGTTCTGTTCTGCCAACAGTTCTGCCGTTTCCCTGATTTTCTTCTCGGCCTTCTCCGCGGCCCGTTCTCGTTCTTTGATCGCTTTGAGCGCCTTTTCGACCTCGAGCACTCGCTCCGCAGCGAGCCGCGACGCTTTTTCCGATTCCGTCTCCCGGGCCTCGAGCTGCGTTTCACTTCCCGCGAGGGCCGCCTCCCGGTCGACGAGGGCTTTCGTTCGCGTGTCGAGTTTCGCCCATTGCGCCCGCAGGTCCGACTCTTTCTCGGTCAGTTCGCCGGCCTTGCCCGCCCGCTTTCGGAGTTCGTCCACCTCATCTTTCAGGCGGGTGACGCGGTCTTTCTCCTGGTCGACCGCGTTTTGTGCTTTCGTGAGTTCTGCGGTCAGCGCAGCCTCTCGGTCCTTTCCTTCGCGTCGCGTGGATTGCGTCTCTCCGCGCGCCGACTCCAGGTTGCGGAGCATCTTCGCGAGGTCCTTCCGTGCGTCCTCGAGGTCCTTCTCGAGTTCGGTCGTCCGCTTGTCCGCATGATCCCGCAGCGCTTTCCGCGTCTCCGCAAGCTCGGCTTCCCGCGCCTCGAGCTTGGTGCGGGACGATTCGATTTCCCGCTGCGTCTCTTTCACGTCGCGATTCGTCGCGTCGAGTTTCTCCTGGAGCGCGGCGAGCGACTTCTCGCGGGCGGCGAGTTCCCGATGCCGGCCGTCGAGGGACTCGACGAGGGTTTCGACCTCCCCTTCGCGCTTCCGGAGGGACGCCTCCTTCGCGTCGACGGCCGCTCGTTTCTTCTCGGCCTTGTCCATCGCGGCTTCGGCGTCCGCCGTCGCGGCTTTGTTCTTCCTCAGGTCCTGGAGTTCCTCGCGCGCCTCCTTGAGCTCGCCCTCGAGTTCCTTCAGGGCTTTCTTGGTCTCGCGTTCGGCACCCGCACTCGCAGCCTCGAGTTCCTTCACCCGGGTCTGCAGGCCATGGATCGTATCGTCGTGGCGGGCGATCTGCGCGGTCTTCGCGTCAGACAGCTTGCGGGCGTCCTCGAGATCTTTCCGGAGCTGGGCCTCGCGGGCTCTCGCCTCTTCCCTCTCGGCGGCATCGACCTTCAGGAGGACGGGCGCGTCAAGCTCTTCCTCGTTGGTCTCGAGGGACTTCCGGGCCTTCTCGCGCAGTCCCATCGGCCATCACAACAGCTGGAGCTGTTCGAGGAGCTTTTCGTAAAGCGCGAATCTCTCCGACTTCGCGAACTTCCGGATCTTGTCTTTCGGTAGGTCTCCGAGCAGCTCGTCGATGTCTTTCATGACGACCTTCAGTTCGCCTTTCAGGTTGAGCAGTTCCTTCTGTTGCTCCATCAACTGGTTCCGCTCCTCCATCAGGTGCTCCATCTGCTCCTCGAGCTGGATCATCCGGGCCTGGAGGGCGCCCAGCTCTTGATCGGACTTGATCGTGACCGGCGTCGGCTCGTCTTTCGACGCGGCGCGGGCCGCGGTGGACTTCTGCTCCAGGTCCCACCGTCGCCGTTCGAGGTCGACTTCCGCCTCGCTCAAGGCGTGGTGCCGCTCGTCGAGAAGCCGCGCCTTCTCCCTCATCAACTCCTCGCGCTTCTCGATCTCCCGCTCCCGCTCGTGAACGCGATTCATGACGGTCCGGAACTCGTCCTCCCGCCGGACGAAGTCCGACTCCCGCTCCTTGAGTTGCCCGAACGCCTTCTCCCGCGACTCCAGCTCGTGCCGGAATGCGGAGATCCGCCCGCGGAGGGACGACTCGCGCGCCTTGAGTTCGTCCTTCTGCATCCGCAAGATGTTGCGGTACGTCGTTTCCATGTCGACGAGGCCTTCCTCGAGTTTCAGGATGTCCTCCTTCTCCAGGAGGAGCGTCTCGATCTGCCGCTTCAGTTCCTCGCGCTCCCGCAGCTGGTCGGGATCCTCGGAGCCCTCGAGCGCTTTGATTCGGGCCTGCGCTCGTTCGATCAACGCCTCCATCTGTTCGAGGCGCTGCTTGCGCCGCTCGAGCATCCGGTCGAACGGTTCGGCGAGCTTCCAGAGCGACTCTTCCATCTCTCCCTCGGTGCGATCCGCCTCGAGGGACGACGCCGGCTCCGCTCCCGGGCCGCCTCCGGGCACCCCACGGCTCCGCGCTTTCTCGCGGCTCAGTTGCAGGATACGCCGTAGGTATACTTCCTCCGGGGATTCCTGATTGGGGGGCGTCGGGACTTCGTCGAATCCGGCCTCCGGGAACTTCGCGTTGCAGTTCAAGCACTCGGTGGCGGAGGCGGGATTGATCGAATTGCAGATTGGGCAGAGGACGGCCTGCATCGAGCCTTCGAACGGCTCGCCGCAGCGGGCGCACGACGCGGCGTCCGGCGGCGTTTCCGCCCCGCATTCGCTGCAGTAGGCGGCCTTGCTGGGGGTGAGGGCGCGCTGGGCCATCGATGCCTGCTCGAGGAAGATGGGATGCCGGATCGCTCAATCGTACGCGTTGTACGCGAGGATTTCCGACAGATGCTTCCTGCCCGCCGGGGCCTCGTAGGCCTCCGGGATGCCCAACGGTGTCAACCCTACCACGTGGGCGTCGGCCGGGATGTTCAGGAGGGATTTCACCTTCTCCTCGTTGAAGGTGAAGATCCAGGAGGTCCCCAACCCCTCACTCGTCGCCGCCACAGTGACGTTCGCAAGGGCCATGCCCACATCGACCGGATACGAGTTCATGTATCCGCCGATCATCGCGACCGCCTCGTCGAGCCGGGCACAGGCGACGACCACCAGGGGCGCGTCGGTCATGTGCCTCCCGTTCGTGCAGGCGCCCGCGAGCTTCCGCTTCGTGTCCTCGTCCGAGACGACGATGAACTTCCAGGGCTGGATGTTGTCCGCCGACACGGCGAACCGCGCGGCGTTCACGACCGCCTGGACTTTCTGCTCGGGGACCGGATCGGGCTTGTACTTGCTCACGCTTTTCACCGACTTAATGGCCTCAAGGACCTCCATTTCGTCCCGAGGCGTCCGATTTGGCGTGGTGATAATAAGCGTTACGGCCACGAAATCAGGGGCACAACCGTCGGACGCGGGCTGATCTCTCCCGCCATCGTGGTCTGTCGAGCTCCGCAGGGCGGCTACAGTTTCCGTTGGACCAAGGGCCAGCCGATGTACGGGGCAAGGATGACATACAGCGCTACGACCAATAAGACGACCCCCGCCACCGTAATTCCGCGCCCCAACAGGTCGTACCCGTATTCGATGCACCCGTTTTCCCCGGGCCCGGATCGCGTACAGGTCGAGGAGACGAACGTTCCGGCAATCAGACTCGCGGCACCAAGGAAGGCCGAGACGATGGGGCTCCAGAACTTCAAGTCCACCTGGCGCAGAGCGTGTTTCGTTTCGCGATTTGCCCCACGCGGACTTCTCTCCAAGATTGTACCGGGGAGCGGAGTAGCCCGACACGATTGGAAGGTTTCGGTCTGACCTCGCCCGACAAGGTGATATCGCTACGCAGAAACGCGCGACCTCGCCCGCGGTGAGGGAACGTTTAAGTCGGCCACGGGTCTACCGCGGTCCCGCGGGCCCGTAGCTTAGCCCGGTTGGAGCGTCCGGCTGATAACCGGAAGGTCGCCAGTCCAAATCTGGCCGGGCCCACTCCCTGCCGATTTTGGTCGCGGGAGCGCCATTCAATGGAGCTCTCTTTCCGGGGCGCGAGCAAGGTCGCAGTGGGACTCCCCCTCCTTCGAAATAAAGGTCGCTTCAGTAATCCCAGGAAAGCTTAAGCCGCGAATGCGCAGCGTACGGTCCGGTGTCGATCCAATCCACGGCCTCTCATCGGTGGTTCCTAGTGGCCGTCTTCGTGGCCATTGGTCTGGTCATCGCCACGTCCACCGTTCTGTACTCCCTGCAACCGCCGCAGTCACCGCCGACGGGCAATCTCGTCTTCGCTCCGGTAACGCTCGTCGATGGCAACGCGTCGTTCCCGGTTCAGAACGTGTCCCACGGCCCTTACGGTTTCTCCGGATTCCAGATCCGGCTCGTCGTCAACAATTTCGCCGGAGGCCCAGCCTCGCTCGGGCCGAACAACTCCGTCGCGCGAATCGTGATTGGGACGACGGCCTATCGAGTCGTGTGGATCGACGCGGACGGCGACGAGGCGGTGAGCGTGGGCGACTCGTTCCTCGTCACGGGCGACCGGGCGCCGTTGTCACGGTTGAGCGATTACGAGTTTGACTTGTCGTGGCAGAGCGCGTGGACCGCGCACGTCTTCTGGTCGACGTACTGAACACGTCCCCCTGCCCTGGTTTCGGCCGACGCTGCTTACGATGGCGGGGATCGGCTCTGTTGGATGTCCCGCATCATCTGGTCGAACTGGTCCTTGGTGATCTCGCCGCTCGCGTACCGCCGCCGGAGGATCTCGGCCGCGCCGTCATGGGAGCGTCCGTACATCGGATAGCCTCCCCAGCCCCATCCTCCCCATCCCCACGGCCGGAAGAATACCCGGAAGGCGAAGAACAAGAAGAAGATGAAGATGAAGAACCCGAACGGGAAAAAGAAGAAGAACGGGGAGTAGCCAAATCCCGTGGCCGGCCCGACGATTGCCCGGACGACCACTCCGACCACAATTGCAATGCCGATCAGGAGGAGGAGTGCCGCGATCCCCCAACCGATGAACCTTCGATGCCGATAGACGTCACGATCCGCCTGCATGCTTGCCATGGTGGGTACCACCGCAAGGCCTAACGCACGCGCGGTATTTACGCATATCGGATTTCCGATACCGGAAAACCGATTCGCATGGTAAGGGATAAATATCGGTTATCCGATTCGATTTACGACGTCCATGTTCCCTCCTTTTCGCTGGATGATGCACCGCCGCAGAGGGTTGCGCACCTGGATCATCTCGATCCTCGCAAACGCACCGAAGAACGGCGCGGAGATCATGGACGAGATCGAGACGATGACGCAAGGATGGTGGAGGCCGTCCCCGGGTTCCGTCTATCCGTTGCTGGACCAGATGACTCAGGAGGAGCTCCTCAAGAAGCGGGACGACGGCCGATACGAGTTGACCGCCAAAGCAAAGGAAGAGCTCGAGTGGCCCTTCGGGATGCCGGGCCGCAAGCCGCAAACGGTCGAGGATATGCTGAACGAGATGACCGGTTACGCATCGTACCTGGAGGATCTGAGTCGTTCGGATCGATCGAAGATCGCGCCTTTTCGAGATAAGATCAAGAACGTTGCGGACCGCCTCGCGGCGCTCGTCGGAACCGGGAAGCCTTAGGCGAGGCTCCGAGGCCAAGTGGGCTTCCCTCCGCCTCAGTAGCTTTCTACCTCTAAACGGAGGTAGGTCGCAGATTGCTACCGAAAGGAGCCGATGGCCTCGTTGCCGAAATGTGTCCTTTCGATGGGCGTTCCATAAGGGTCATAGTGGGCTCCCACCACGGTAGCCACGGAGGTGTCGGATGATATCCCTCGGGATCGCAGCCGCCATCGGAGCCGCGATCGGAGCCGTCGCACTCGGGGCCGCATCCGCCGCAACACACGGCGATGTCCCCGGGCTCGCGATCGCGCTGCAGCACATCCCGCCGACGACGCACGGCTATGAAGTCGTGACGGCGGTGAAGAACGCACTGGCGGGCGGCGCTGCAGGCGGCGGAATCGGCGCGGCCGTGGCCGCCGTCGCGAAAGCCGGTGCCAAGGGCGCTGCCGCCGTAGCTCACTAGCTTCGGCCAGCGTCTCTTTTCTTTTCTCCAGGGCAACCCCGGATCGTGGCGTTCGCTTCACTCGAGGCGACACCCCGTCCGCGCGGACGACCCTGCCTCTATCCGTGCGCCTTCGCGACTTCGGCCGCAAGTTCCGCGGCCCGCTTCGATGCGGCCACAATCGCATCGCTGATGGCTGGCGGGACTCCCCGCTTCTCCATGACGGCCCAGCCCGCCTCCGTCGTCCCGTTCGGCGTCGCGACCATCCGGAACAACTGCATCGGCTCGAGGCCGTCGATCAAGAGGAGTTCCGCGGTCCCTTTCATCGTCTGGAGGGCGAGCTTGTACGCGACGTCCCGCGGCAATCCGGACCGCACGCCGCCTTCGATCATCGAGTGCGCGAGGGCCGCGATGAACCCCGGACCGCTGCCACTCAGGCCGGTCACGGCGTCGAGCATCGGCTCATCGACCATCGTCACCCGACCGATCGCGCCGAAGATCTCCTCGACGACGAGCGCATC
>Ga0137415_10000229_pt1 | contig 48993 bp, 36 predicted proteins | sample CZODoug3_1_1_16f_FD_183082 | JGI IMG/M metagenome (GOLD analysis project Ga0137415, IMG submission 183082) | Vadose zone soil fungal communities from Angelo Coast Range Reserve, California, USA - CZODoug3_1_1_16fungal (Hybrid Assembly) | ecosystem: Environmental > Terrestrial > Soil > Vadose...
TCCGAGGCCTTTCCAATCTTTCTGATGGAAGGGCAGGCTAGATCGGCGCGATTTGAAAAACCACTGTTGAGGTTGTCATTCGAGATGCCGAAAGTCAGAGGCTGTCCGGATTGCAGGACTGTAATAGTGCTGAGCTGCCAACCACCTAGCAACAGATCCACAGGACGAGAGCTATTAGCCAGCCATTCCCTGCCCCGTCCGAAAGGAAGCTGATAGACAACGCTTGCTATGAAGTTCTGCGGCACATTGGGAGCCTGGCTGGTTCCAACTGCCCGGTTGTAGCGGTCGTCGAGAGCGTAGAAGACGTTCATGTCATCGATCTCCTTCGACCATGTGTAGGAGATGCGCCCTTGTAGTCCATGCGAAAAGTTCTTGGTCAGCTCGGCCTGGAGCGAATGATAGATCGACCGACCGTCGGAGGTTGCATTGTTGATCGATGTAACCTCCGGAGCAATTGCATAGTAGGGTCTGCGAGTCGTCAGGTCTCCTGGGCCGGGCATCGGCGTATCGATGTTGTAGTTGCGGTAGAGATGAATTCCTCGCGTTCCGACATAACTGAGGCTGAACGCTGTAGATGGTGTCAGCTGTTGCTGAACTCCAAAATTCCAGGCATATGCGTTATCCGGACGGAAGTTCTTAGGAATGATGGTGACCGAGGAGTTCGGTTGTGGGGTAACGGGCGCAGAGGTTGAGATGGGAACGAACGCAGGCAATCCGTTGGTACTGACCTGCCAGAACGGCGTGTAGGAGAGTTGCTGATTGACGTAGTACTGCTGGAAGAATGGGAAGTTGCGCTCAAGATTGCCGCCGATCGCACCGAAGTTTCCGGGGAAAGTGGTGATGCCGAAGGCACCGCGAACAGCCGTTTTCCCATTGTTAGGTGAGTAGGAGAATCCAACTCGCGGCGCGAAGTTGCCATAATAGTTGTCAACGTTCGGCGCGCGATTGCTAGACGTGGCAATGTCGAGCAGGCCGGTCGAGAGATTGAAGTTGGACTGCCGATTGAATTTGTCAATAGCTTGTGTGATGACGTCCCAGCGAAGAGCAAGGTTCAGAGTAAGGGACTTCGCTATGTGATACTCATCTTGCCCATAGATGCCTGCGAGGTGCGCGCGTGTCGCAGGATCCGTATCGACAAATCCTCGATAAAGCGAAGATGGAATGCCGAGCAGGAAACTGGCGAAGGAATTTCCCCCTGTACTGCCGCTGCAATTCGGCTGTCCAGTACAACTGCTCGTATAGTCGGCATTGAAAGAAAAGCTTCCGTTCTGACTGGCATTGGCATTCGTCAGTGAAGCCTGGAGACGCCGGTAATCTTCGCCAACTGTGATTGTGTGTTTACCCAGAACCTTCACGAAGTTGTCTGTAATTTGATAGACATTCGTGATGCGGTGCGAGTTGGTCCAGTCTTGCGATCCAGTGGAGGCGATTGAGCCTTGCGTTCCGGTGGAGGAACTACTTGCCCCGAAGCTGAAAATAGCCATCCCGGAAGCTCCCGGAAAATTGGCGTTGTTTCCGTTGGGAATTCCCAAAGTGGTGTTTTCATTCGTCTGGAAGTCGTTGCCGAAGTCTTTCGTATAAAAGCGATTGAAGCCAAAGCGAAGCTCATTGGTCGCCGTGGGTGAGAAAGTGTGATTGTAGCCAACCGCTATATTGTGATTCCGGGATGCAGCATTCACATCGTTTATCTGGATGAATTGCGTACCCGGTGATGGAGCTGTCAAATCGCGGCGTTGATAGGATTCACGCGCGAAGATCCGATCGCCATTAGAAAGCTGATAATCCCCTTTGACGTCGAACTGGTGGTTGTTGTCCGTCTCTGATGTGTTCGCCTTGTAGTTCTGGTTAACGCTGTTCGGATCTGTTGCTTCCGGCCAGATGGACGTGCCTGCCACCATCTTGGCTGAGACGGAATCGAAGCGCGACGTGGGAATCTGGTAAGCCGGTCCCTGGCTCGTGGTGACGATGGGGAAGGGATTACCGGTAGATGGATCAAACAGCGTTGGGAATTGACTGGTAAGAAAGCTTCCTTGCCTCATCAGATCAGTCGGCACGGTGAGGTTGTATGAGATGCCGTTGTTTAACAGCAAGCCTTGATAGTCCACGAAGAAGAATGCTTTGTTGCGGATGATCGGACCGCCCAGTGAACCGCCGAATTCGTTGGAGCGGTAGGGAGCTTTGGTCACCGCCTGCCACTGAATGGCATTCAGACTGTCACCACGAAAGAACTCATACGCCGATCCATGAAATTTGTTGGTGCCCGATTTGACGAAGGCATTTACCTGCGCGCCACCATATGTGCCAACTGTAGCCTCCGCGTTGCTGGTCGAGATTTTGACCTCTTGAAGTGAATCTAGTGCCGGAGTGACGTTGATGAACGCATTCAGTAACTCCATGTTGCTGACCCCATCCAGGGTGTAGGTGGTTCCGCCCCAGGGTAATCCGTTCACGCTGGCCGTGATGGAACCCGCCGCACCTGCGCCCGCAGCTGCTTCGGGAGCGCTACCAAAGCCGGTCGCCACAGATCCAGGAACCGTCTGCACTAACTGTGAAAAGATCCTGCCGTTGAGCGGCAGACTTACAATGTCATGTGTATTCAGAACCTCCCCCAGGGACGAACTCGTGGTATTCACTAATGGATTGTCACCTGTCACCTCCACCGACTCTGCGGCAGTGCCCAATTGCAAGGTCACATCTACACGTGCGATACCGTCAACTGTAACCACATTCCCAGTAGAAACAGTTGTGCGAAATCCAGAAGCGCTAATCTCGACCTTGTAGTTCCCCGGAGGCAACAGGTTGGCGATATACTCTCCACGACCGTCTGAGGTGTACTTGTTCACGACTCCAGTGTCCTGATTGGTGACAACAATGTGGGCGCCGGAGACCACAGCCCCGGTTCCGTCTTGAACGGTGCCTTGAAGCCGGCCGCTCACGCCTTGTCCGAAAGCCGCTGTGGCAAAGATCAGCAAGGTCATGAAGCCAAGCAACATCCGATGGGAGGATTTGGGTGGAGGCCAGGGTCTGCTGAGACTCTGGAACAAGTACATTTGCGATTGCATACAGCCTCCTTAAGGCATTGCTGAAACCCGATTCTGGCGCAGCGGATTTTTCGTCCAGAATGTATCCGCTTTCATTGAATTGGATTTCGTACAACGCGATCCACCCTAGAAGCCTGGCTTAACCTCGGTCTAGCTAAACGTGGATACCACGGGGCTACAGCAAAGTAAGATGGGCATTATCTGTAAGAAACGATATAAGTTACATAAGCGTTACGCCGATGTTACATGCACTCTCATCGGTAAAAATGCAGCTGGAACTACTATTTGCTTGCGCGATAAGGGGCAAATGGAAGACGCAGGTCCTTTATCTAGGCGAGTGTTTTGAGGTAGGCCGAAAGTTATTCGCCGTGATGGGTTCTCGAGGCCTCATGCCAGGAGATTGGCTGACACTCGATTACTTTCTGGCTGGCACCGAAGAATCTTCCCGACCGGCTACAGAGGGTTTTCGGTTTGGGAGTGGATGCACTGCCATCAGTTCCGTGCTCAACACCTGATCGCCCTTCTCAAGATGAACAAGGACAAGTGCCTGGAACCACGGGACCCCTGCTGATCCGCCCTTTTTCACGGAGAGACCTTTGGCGGTCAATGAAGCGGATAACGCCTCTATGCCCGAAGGAGAGGTGATGAACCGAGTCACGCCCTCGGTGCCTTTCGTATCCAAGCCTCCGAGCACGGCGATGTTGCGTCCCGCTACAACTCCAGGCTGGATGGAGATGAGACTATAGTCCCGCTTCAGCATCTGGGTATCCGGGTCGCGTTCGGTGTGATAGGTCGAGCTTTCGTTGTTTTCAGGATGAGCGTTCACTATCTGACCGCGCCATTGCTCACGACGTGAATCGGGGTTTTGAAAGGCAAAATCTCCAGCAGCAAAAAGCTGGGCAACGGCAATATTCTGAAATGGCGAACCCAGGAGAATCACACTGTGTTGTTGCAAATCGTCAGGAGTGATATTGCGGCTGGTTTTGATGATTGGCTTTAAGCCCATTTGGGCGAAAAGCTCCGTCAACATGGCAACGCCTTCAAGTTCGCCTGTACCTGTATAGCCGTCCTCGTAATAAAGTTGGCCGGCGTTTGCTACAAGGGTGGGATTCGATGCAAACTCGCGGGCTAAGTGTCCATCTACGCGAGCCCCGCGATTGTCGCTCGCTCCCTGCCGGAAGCGAAGCAGATCATTGGAGTCATCCAGCAGGAAAACTGCATTGGGATAAGCGATGATCGGAGCAGGATCATTGTTGAGAAATGCTGCCCAGAATGTCTTTACCGGATCGGACGGCGAATGAATGAAGGTACTGTTTCCTGATGCAAAACTGCCGTTGGCAATCGCACGCTGCGCGCGGTAGCTGCCGACAAAATACCCAATCCCTAGAACAAGCAAGAACACCGCAGTCACTCCTGCTGGTATGAACAAGTATTTGCGGACCGCTCTATTATCCAAAGTCTTGACAGACTTTATGTTAGCGAGCTCTTCGCCATGAGCCGAAAGCCGATCGGCGCTGGTCTCCAAGTCACCGATGCTATCGAGATTGTAGTGATCAAGATCCCGTTGTATTCGAGAATCCTCTTTGACCCGAAAGACAGGACAATAATGTCCTTTAGGAATCTCAATGAGTATCGGATCATGGAGACCTTCTTGCTCGTAGTACTCTTTCAGCTTCTGCCGTAGCCTGTGAGTCTGGACCCGAACAATCGTATCCGTCTTTGGATCAAAATCGGACTTCCGGCCAAACGCTTCTACCCCGATCGTGTATTCCTTCAGCCCATCCAGATTCCCTTCCACGGATTTTAAGACCAGGAACTGTAACAGCTGCTGAAGTGTTATTGAGTTACGCAGAGTTCTGGAATGAAGGATTCGCTGAAGTTGTTGCTGACTTTGCTCGGCTGAAAGCTCTCCGGGATTCGGCGCAGACGTTAATGTAGTGTTTGTCACTTCTGCTTCTCTAGCCCGCTTATCACCAGCGTAAGTTTAACAGTTCGCGATTACGACGGACAAACTATGGGGAACTCGAAAAGCATTTCTTGCTGAAAATACCGGGGCAATGGATTACGGATAGAAATATAGGATTTCTAGGCATCGTCAACTTAACGATGTGAGAAGTTGGGGCGGTGACTACACTTGCGAGCAGATATCGTCGTCACCGCTTTCCGATCGAATTAGTGCTGGTCACGATAATGTGGCATTTAGACCGATTTGAACATCTTTTGTGGAATCATTCTCGATCTGAGATGGTCCCCTAAAAAGATTGCCGGTAATAATCGCAGCTTCAACATCTTTCCCCAACCAAACGTGAGGCTTATTCTCGCGAAATTCGCAACCCTGAATCAGAATGCTGCCTCCGGCAGCTTGGACTGCCGCGCGGATTCCTTCCTTGCCCCATTGCACAAATGTGCAATCGTTAAAACCAACTGTACCCCGGCCATCGATTTTCGCAATCTGATTGCACGGCCCCCAGAACGCGCTGTTACTGATGCGGACAACACCTCTATTCGTCGCTCGAACTTCCACCATGGTTGGATCTTCACCATGGAAGGAAGTAAATTCCCCATTCGTGATGAGAAGCCCGTAAGGAGCGGCCTGCTCGACAAGGATGGCGCGGTTGCAGTCATCCGCGCCAATGCCGAGAAAGTTCCCGTTGCAGCCTCCAGTCGAGGTCTCAACGAACTTATACCCAATCCGATAGCCATAGCAGAATGTGTTAAGCACATACTCCCAGTCCGAACGTCCGAAGATAAAGGCCTCCCCATTCTGCGTCTGCCACTGATAGGCCTTGCTGTGTGAGTTCCACCACGGGTTAAAGTGCACGTTTTCGATGCGTCCAATATCGTAGATAGCATCTACCCAGATGCCACGCCGCAGTGGCTGTCCTGTAACATTGCGTATATTGTGACGTTCGTTCTGGCTGGCATCGATGCCTTGATAGGGGTTCAACAGCTCGACGTCAAAGACCGCCGGATTTTTACCTCGCATAGCGATCGCCCAAGGGTAAGGGATTGGCTCGGCATCGCTCCTCTGCTCTGGATAATAAACTGATAGCCCGCAGACAGAACTGTTGCTATTCAGCGTAAGGAATGGCGTTCCTTCTTCTGTTCCGCGGCCAGCATCGACAAAAAGCGCTGTGCCGTCATCCCCTGGCTTCGGCTGGCCTTTGTCGCGGATGCCATTGTGTGATGGCACACAACTGAACGAGCCGCGCAGGGTTACGCCTTCCGGCAACACCAGCATTCCACGAAACAAATACCGCCCCGGCGGAGCATAGACCGTTCCGCCACCGGCCTTGTGAGCGGCATCCAATGCGTGTTGGAACGCAGCAGTGTCATCGGTCGACGCATCGCCACGCGCGCCGTGACTTCGTACGTCGATATAAAATCCGCCAGCTCTGTTTTCATCCGCATACACTAAATTCGAAGTCCCCATCCATGCCCCTACACCTGCGGCCGCGCCAAGAGATAGAAGGCGGCGGCGCGATGGTGCGGTTTCATGTAATAGATTCATTTCTGGTCTCCTGTTTGATCCACGCTCATCGACATCGAAGGCGGCACATCATCCAGTGCACTGCCCCACTGCAGATTTGGCTTATCTACCATTTCCAGAACGAGAGTTCCACCGTCGGCAATGTCCGCATGTTGAAACCACGCCTTTTTGAGAGGCTTCCCATTCAGCTCTGCTGATTGGATATATTTGTTACGTGCCGAGACATGATGCGCGATTACGGTAAATTCCCTTCCATTGCCTAAACGAATTGTGCTCTTCGTGAAGATAGGACTTCCGATTTCATAAACTGGACTGCCGGGGCATACGGGATAGAAGCCGAGTGCGCTGAGAACAAACCATGACGAAGTAGCCCCGCCATCATCGTCTCCGGGAATGCCGAGCGGGCCATCCCCATACCAAACATCCATCAACTGGCGTACACGCTTCTGCGTCTTCCACGGCTGTCCAGAAAAATCGTAAAGATAAGGAATGTGGAAGCTCGGCTCGTTGCCTTGCGCGTAGAGGCCTACGAGACCGGTAGCGTCCGGGAACTGGCCTAGAAATTCATACTTTGAAGTTCCATATTGCTCTGCAAATAAGCGGTCGAGCTTTGCATTAAAGGCATCACGGCCACCCATCAGTTGGATCAGTCCGGCAACGTCATACTGCACGCCGAAGGTATAGAGCCATGAATCCACCTCGGTGAAGTAATCGCGGCCGCCTTGTCCGCCTCCAAGCTTCGGATCGAAGTCTGCAACCCACTCGCCATCTGCGCTCTTCGGAGCCATGAAGCCAATCTTCGAATCAAAGACGGTTTTGTAGTTATGCGCCAATTTTGTGAAATAGGTTACGTCTGATGTCTTGCCAAGTGCCTTTGCGAGCTGCGCCACGCACCAGTCATCATAAGCATTTTCCAGAGTCACAGACGTCGCCTGCCGCCGCTCGCCTGTAACCTCGGTCACTGTTTCGCGTTCACCTTTTGCCAGCGCTGGGAAAAACCCCTTCTCGAAATACAACTTATCGAGGCTCGTGAGCGGCCCACGCTGCCAGGGGATCATCGTCGCTTCTGTCGCATTCTTCCGCATCGCAGCATAGGCAAGGTTCAGATCAAAATTTCGATAGCCTTTCACATACGCATCCGCAATGAGCGACGCCGCATGATGCCCGATCATCACCGCCTGATCGCCAGCTACGGATGGAAAGGATGGCAACCAGCCGCTCTGCTCATACATGCGCAGGTATGAGCGGATCATGTCTTCCTGCTGTTTTGCATCCAGTAGCATCTGCAGCGGATGCAGCGAACGATATGTATCCCACAAGCCATCATCGATATAGAAATCGTGGCCCTCTGTGTCATGCACTTTATGGTCGTAACCGCTGAAGTACCTGCCATCTTCGCTGATGTCGGTCATGCGTCCAAGAGAACGATAGAGCGCTGTATAAAAGATCGTGCGCTGCTTCTCCGTTCCGCCTGTCACATCGATCGCGCCGAGTGCCTTGTTCCATACTGCGCGCGCTTTGGCTTTCGTCTGATTGAAATTCCAATCGGGAATCTCGCGCTGCAGGTTGCGGCGCGCCTGATCTGCGCTGATGTATGAGATTCCAACGCGTACCTCGATCTGCTCGCTGGTTTTTGTCGCAGCATCGATTACAAATCCAAGGTCATCGCCCGAACGCTTTGCTTCCTGCGAAATCTCGCCACCTTGCCATGTCAAATAGTTTGAAAACGGCTTGGAAAATTCCACATAGAAGTATTCTCTGGTCTCTCCCTGTGTTCCGGAAAGCTCCCCAACTGGCCCGACTACCTTCTCGCTTCCCTCAATGGCGTTGTTTCCAATGACCACCAAATCGGCATGATCTTTCATGCTCAGAACCAGATGAGCATGCGCGCTCGCTGGAAAAGTGAACCGGTAATACGCTGCCTGCGCACTTATAGTCAGCTCCGCCTCCACGTTCCATGTCTGCAGATCCGCTTCGTAGTAATACGGAGTCGCAGTTTCAAAGTCATGGTCGAAATCGGAGGCATAATCTCGCGGGAGGGTGCTGCTGTTGCCAACCGAAGCCATCAGCACCGCAGGTCCAACCGGGAAGCCATAAATCTTATCTGCCAGATACCGGTCCGTAATTCCGGGCGTAGTGACCGGCGCCACTCTCATCATGCCGTGCGGGTACTGGGCATAAGGAACCGTAGGTTGCAGCAGTTGTCCAATACCACCAATATTCGGCGAAACATAATCTACGGGAGCCTTGGTCTGCTGCCCCTCTAATCCGATCGCACACCCCAGAAACGCTGGGAACATCCACGCGCACCAATATCTCATTCTACTTTTCATGTATGGGCTCTCTGTTTTAGAAATTCTGAAAGCAATTCAATTCATTTGCTTGATCAGGACGACAGACCATGCCAGAAGCTTCAGGTTTACATGCAATGTCCCTGCTTCATCTGACTGAACGATCTTCTTTTCCGTATTCCAGGCTAGCTTCCGCAATACTGCCGTCTGCTCTCTGTTCGGCGGCTCGGGCTTACCCATTGCTTTCCATGCTGCAACCCCGTCTCCGTGCTGTTTGTCCAGCGTTTCAATGAGGAACGATGCCTTTGCGGGAACATGATGCAGATCGAAGGTGAAATCTCGCGCACTCCCGCTGTTATCAATCGCATCGGCGGCTTCCTGTGTTTGCGTAACAGGCAAGGATACCTTTATCTCCGGCGGATAATTGTAGGCCACAACCGCGATACGCCCGGATTTGCTATCGCGCGATATGATCCCGCCCGGCGTCTGCGAAAGCACTTCGTCCCCCAGTTCATTCATGAAACGATAGGCGTGGAATGCGGGCTTTACGATCTCCTGATAGTTGATCAAGCCGAAGCCCCCGTGAAAGACGGAATCGATATTCCTGTTTTCCTCGAATACATCGGTGAACACCCAGTATGAGAGAGAATCGACCAGGCCGATCGATTCGAGATTAGTTTTTGCAACGAATGTTGCGGCCGCCAGCGAGTCATGCGAATGATCGACCGGAGATGGACTGGAGTTCCATTCGGTCAAATGTATCTCGGCTTTTGGATAGGGGCTGGCATCGATGATTCTACGCATGGTTCGAAGGTCATCGCGTGTTGAATCGATGCTGCGTCTGAACCCCTTACCTTTCGGCATGCCTGGCTCGTCGATGGCGAAGTCCTGCGGATAGGGATGCGTGGAGACAAAATCCACGGGCAGATGATTCTCATGGCAGTAACGAAGAAAGTCATCGATCCACACTGGCCGCCAGGGAATGGAAAAGGGATCGAAAGGCTTGCCGGATGCCTGCGCCGTTTTAAGTGCTTCGTCATCCATGTTGAAGTTGCTGGTTGCTGGACCACCAACTCGAAGCCGGGGATCGATTTTCTTAATTGCTTCTGCGGTTACTTTGTACAGTTCGAAGTATTTTTCCTGTGAGCCGCCGCGAAAGAACGACTGATAGAGATTCGCCTCATTCCATACTTCAAAGTACCACTGGCTCACTTCGTTAATGCCGTAACGCTGAATGCAGTGCTCTACGAACGCGCGCACCAGGTCCGCCCATTTGTTGTAGTCGGAGGGAGGGCTGCCATCCGCGCGCCACCAGAAGGTCGTATCGTGCACAGGAGACAAAGGACCAGGAGAAAAACTCAACTCTACAAAGGGACGGATATCTTTGGCGAGCATCCTGTCGTAAAGGTCATCTACATATTGAAAGCTGTAGATGGGATTACCGTGCTCATCTTCACGATAGATAAACATGTCGTCCTGAAAAATACCGTGGAAGCGGACATATTGAAAGCCAGCCGACTTGCCAGCCATGCCAAGTTCTTCCTGCCACGTAGCCCGCAGGCCTTCGTTTGCCCGGCCTGCGCCAACTACTTTGCTCCAAAAATGAATGAGTGGCTTTCCTTGAGCTTTTGCATCAGCGGTCATATGAACAGCTATGCCGCTTGTATCTTGTGAATACGCAATCCTTACATTGCTGGCACAAAGAAATCCGCACACAACGAGTGAATATATCCAACGGATGGTCAACCGCATCGCTTATATCAGTTCCTTCGCGGAAATTGATTACCTTCCCACCAGAATGCGGTGGAGATGATACCGCGGACAAATCCCCGGGGATTCATCCGCAATGTTTTTCGTTTCAATCAAAAGGCCAATCGTGCACCAATCTGCAGATTGCGTGGCTGACCGCTACTTGTAATTTGCCCAAAGGTGCCGCTCGTAATAGAACCGTCGGGCGTGCCAAGATTTCTATTGTTGAATGCGTTGAAGGCTTCAAAGCGTAGTTCGAAGCTTACGCGCTCGCCAAACTGCTGTTTGCGGTTGAGACTCATGTCCCAGTTGCCCAGGGCAGGGCCGCGAAGCCTTGGCTCATTGCGATTCCCGTCTCCTGTTGTGTAAGGTGCGGGAATTGCGTAAGCAGTGGTATCGAACCATTTCTCCGGATTCTGACCATGCTTCAGTTGCGGATCGTGCAGCCTGTTTGCGACTGCGCCGATACCGGGAGCGTTGGTGTTGTTGGGTACGGTAATCACTACCGGAAGTCCGGAGCCATAAGTGGTCACGCCAGCCCATTGCCAATTCCCAACGATGTTGCCGACGATGCCCTTGCCGAGTACTTGATGACCGTGTCCAAAGGGAAGTTGGTAAATATAGTTGAAGACCAGATAGTGTGTGCGGTCATATTCCGAGAGAGCGCGAGACAGTCCTAGATTTGTTGGATCAATGATCGAACCGCTTCGTCCTGCATAGCGCTCCGGTATGTCATTGATGTTCTTGCTGTATGTATAGGACGCCTGCAGAAACAGCCCATGCGCGTCATCGCGGTGCTGTAACTGCGCGGTAAAGCCGTTATAGTAGGAATCGCCCACCGGGTCGTGATACCAGCTCACTCCCGTATATTGCGGGAAAGGTCGCAGGAGTTGACTGTAAGCGACGGTCGGCGCCCCCAGTTGTCCTTGCAGCTTCCCGGCAAAAGGATTCTGGACCTGCTGCGTCAGCTTAGAGCCCAGGCTCAGGTCAGTAAGCGGCACGGAGTTGCGGTCCAGGTTATACCAGATGTGCTCGCCACGAGTTCCCGCATACGCCACAGTAAGCACTGTGCTGCTTGAAAGAGCACGTTGTATGCTCAGGTTCCAGTCCTGGTGATTTGGCAATGTGCCGGGGCGGAACGGCGTACCAATTCCCTGACCTACCAATGAACTTGGCGGCGCGGGATAAGGAAGATATCCAGCGACAAATGGATTCGAGAGCGTCGCTCCGGCAGGGGGCGTATTCGGAGCAGGCGATGGCGGTCCGGTATACACGCTGGTGCTTACCTGCCATCCCGTGCCCGCAACGTTGCCATTGCTGTTGGTTACCCAGAAAAGGCCGTATCCGCCACGGATTGCAGTTTTGTCCCCGAGCTTGTAAGCAAAGCCGAGACGCGGTGCGAAGTTGGTGTAGTCTGTATCGTTTTCCGATCTCGAATTTCCATTCGCTCCTGCGAACTTTACAACGCCCTGAAGGCCCGTAACCGGATCAGGTGCTACAGGGTCGAACCACGTCAGCTTGTTATAACGGTCTGTCCATCCCGTCAGTACATCGTAACGAAGCCCGAGGTTAAGCGTGAGGTTGCCTGTTATTTTCCAGTCATCGTTCACATAAGCGTCAATATTTTTCTGTGACGATGTCGCCGACGCATCCTTGGTCGTGTAGCCGCCATCAGGTGCGCCCAGCAGAAATGATGCGAATCCCCAGCCGGCATCGGATGTTGCGCTTGCAGGGTCAGGTCCCTGCGTATAGGCACGGCCAAAAGTAAAATACCCCGCCGGGTTTAACGGGCGGAACTGGTTGAAGTAAACAAACCGGAACTCAAATCCTGCTTTCACCGTATGCGGCCCAGTTATCCAGGTCAAATGCGCCTGCCCCTGATTGCTGCCTTCTGTATCCGAGTCAACGGCGGAGTTCGCAATGCCGAGATTGCTCTGATCTCCGATTTGGAATTGTGGAAAGACTTTACTCCCCGTCTGATCCACAAATGACTGAGGAAAACCAAGAGTGGAGACATCGAACCCTGCGCTTGGAACCAGCGTTCCATAAAAGCTGTGAACGAAGTTTCCGCGAAACTCTGCCAGCAGGTTTGGCTTGATAGTCCAGGTATCGCTGATCGTTCCCGTCCACGCTGTATTCGTTGCCCCACCTGGATTTCCGTTTGTATCGGTCTGCGGAAATGCAATATTGACCAAAGGTGTGATGCCCGTATAAGCGTGGCGTCCTACTGCGACGAAAGCCTTATGGCTGTTTCCGAAATTCTGATCAACACGCGCAAGGAATGTATTCTGCGTGGTTTTCCGCGTCCGCGTAATTACATAGTTGTTATAGATTCCCTGCACGCCTGTCGTATTCGGCAGTGGATAATAATTCAGCACATTCTGCACAATCGGATTATTCATGCGGTCGGCAGGAATGATGTTGCCGGGAAGCGGGCTGCGCGTCCATGTATTCGTGGTGCCTGGAACCAGCGTCGTCATGTTTGGATCATAGATTGTGATTCTATTTCCACTCTGATCGACAAGCCCTGAGAAATCACCCCCTCGCATCGCTGCTGTAGGAACACTGCCGGTAATGAGTGACGGTGTGCTTTGCGGGTCCCATTCCAGGTTCAAGAAGAAAAACGTCCTGTTTTTGGCGTTGTAAACTTTGGGAATCGACAAGGGGCCGCCGAGGCTGAATCCGTAATTGTTTTCGCGGTAGGTGCTTCGCTTCTGCCCAACGTGGTTTGGATACCAGCCATTGGCATTAAAATCCGTATTGCGGAGATATTCATAAGCACTGCCGTGATAGATATTTGTTCCCGATTCCGATGCTGCCGTAACGACCCCTCCGCCAGACATGCCGTATTCCGCCGAGTAGTTGTTCGTGATCAGCTTCAACTCGCCAACTGACTCGAGCGGCGGTGTATAGGCCAGATCGCCCGATGAGCTGTTCACCTGCGTGGCCCCATCCAGCAGAACGTTACTCGTGTTCGCCATGCCGCCGCTAATTTCCGCCTGGATGCCAGCGTTGAAATATACCGGAAGCACACCTGGCTGCAACGCAAGCAGGTTGTAAGGATTGCGTCCCAACTGCGGCAATTCGATAATCTGCTGACGGGAGACCGTGCCGCCTAGTTCGGAATTCTCCGTCTCAAGCTGAATAGCATTGGCCTTTACGGTGACGTTCTGCGACACGGCACCGACCTTCAGGATCAGATTCACGTTTGTCGAGAGGTTCACGGTAATGTGAACGCCGGAAATCGTCGTCTGAGAGAATCCTGTCGCCTCTGCCGTCATGTTGTAAGTGCCTGGTGCCAGATACGGAATCGTATAGTAACCGTTGTTGAGGGAAATTGTTGAACTCACCGCGTTCGTGGCAACATTAAGCACGCTGATCTTTGCTCCGGTTATGACTGCTCCAGAGGTGTCTTTCACCGCGCCGGTAATCGTACCCTGCTCGGCCTGCCCGTATGCGAAGCGCTGAAAAGATACTGCACACAGCACCGAGCAAATGACTGTAAGCAATAAACGGCTGGTTCGAATGGACCTTTTTTCTGAGACCGTTTTTATAGGGGAAGATGTGTCTCTATTTCGGAATAATATTTCTTGCATTGAGCCTCCTACTGTTTGGGGGATCAGAGGTGCTGCTCCAGTTCCCTCTTTTGGCAGCTCGAAAGCCACTCCGGCTTTGAGCAACACCAACCCTACGGGCCGGAGAAAGGGTTTTGGCAACGTTAGGTAGGCGCTTTAACGGTTGGACATGCGCTAGTGAAATCAGCCAGTTAGGGGGAATGAAGGGCGTTAACCGTAGCTACGGGGCGCTATGTTATTGACTATCCATAGACATTGGCAATTTAAGCCGATGCCCGAGCCGAACGAAGTGAACGGTCAATGATTTGTTAGAATTGCTTTCTCTGGACCCCCATATGCTGCAGGCTGGTCATACCGACTCTAAGACAATCGAATTGGCAAAGATTCTGAGGACAGAGGAAGATATTGCCCTCATTCAGCAACACGTCAAGGAGATTGTCGAAGGTGCAGCCTTCCGGGGAAGTCAGCGCAGTGGACAGTTCCTTAAATATATTGTTGGCCAGGCGATTGCTGGCCATTTTGAGGCATTGAAGGAACGAGTCATCGGCGTCGAGCTGTTTGGGCGTGATCCTGCTTATGACACCGGTGATGACGCAATTGTGCGAGTCACTGCCAGCGATGTCCGCAAGCGGTTGCTGCAGCATTATGGACGATATGGAGCGGTCACTGAGTTTCGTATCAGTCTTCCAACAGGGTCTTACGTTCCTGAGATCACGCGCGACCTGGCATACGATGCCACCCCAGCACACCCGGAGGCCCCGCGCGACGTCGTTGAGTCAGGGATACACGCGGAAATTCATGAACTATCTGCATCGGGTCCAATTGCAGTTGTAATGAGCGAGACCCTGTTTTGGAAGCGGTCTCGTTGGTGGATCGCCGTTTGTCTAGTTGTAACTGCAGTGAATCTGACCTTATGGGGTTTCTTCTGGTATCGCTTTAGTCATAGATCGAACTCCGCCTCTGCCGTGCTTCCGTGGTCCGTTTTGCTCAATTCGTCACGCTCCTTGCAGGTCATCACCAGCGATCCCGATATCGCCGAGATTCAGGGTTACACAGACCAACCGATCTCGGTCTCGGACTATGCCAACCACAACTATATTCCTGAGCCTGATAAGCTGACGCCTGAAGTAAACCAGATCTGCCACATTCTGTTGCGTGGCAATAAAGCGGCCCTGGTCGATGCACCTATTGCCGTAAGTATTGCTGAGTTGGCACACTCCAACGCCAAGAAGATCGAGATGCATCCGGCACGAAGCGTGCAACTCACCAATCTTCAAGTTGACGATAACTTCGTTCTTCTCGGAAGTCCTCGCTCAAATCCTTGGAGCGCATTCTTCAGCGATCAACTTAATTTTCGTTTCGTCTATGACAAGAAATCCGGACAGGATATTATTCGTAACCTTCACCCACGCCAGGGCGAACAGCCGCAGTACGTTCCTACAGGACTCGGATGGGCGACAGGCCAGTCGTATGCGATCGTTGCTCTGGTCCACAACCCGGATCAAAACGGTCAGGTACTTCTGTTGGGAGGAGCCAATGCCGAAGGCACTGAAGCTGCGGGAAAACTTGTTACAGACCTTCCTCGCTTCTCCGCTGCACTCAGAAATTGCGGGATCTCTCCTTCGGGTCCGCTGCAATACTTTGAACTGCTGCTGCGCCTGAATATGATGGCAGGCTCCCCCACCAGCGTGAACGTGGAGGCTTGTCACATTCTGTCAGGCAGTTCCGTCCGGTAAGCCCTAAATGGCGTGTGCCTGTTCCGGAGACTTGAAGCGCTTCATTTGCCTTTCTCGCAATCGGGTGGGTTGATGCGAGTTCTCGGCTCCGTTATTCAGATAACAGCTCTGCCGATGGATCACCTTAGGCAAGATCAGTCTTTTCGCCGCAGCATAATTCCGCAGCTTGTCCGTGATGATGACATATGGTGGTCTCTCCGCCGCGCGCAATAGCTGACGAAGGAAATGCAAGGCTGCCCAGCGATCGCGTCTTGGTTGCACCAGAATATCGATGACCATTCCGCGCTGGTCTACAGCTCGCCATAAATAGTGTCGGACTCCATTCATCTTGATGGATACTTCGTCTAGATGCCATTTCGTCCGGAACCGAACGCGCTTCTTCTTCAGCCGGGTGGCGTAAACGGAGCCGAACTTCTGACACCATTCCCGGACCGTTTCATAGCTCACCGGGATGCCCCGCTTCGCTATCATCTCCTCGATATTCCGGTGGCTCAAGGCAAAGCGATAGTGCAGCCATACGCATTGTTCTACTACTTCGACAGAAAAACGGTGCCCGCGATACCTTTCGGGAATGCTCACCACATCAACTTCTCACATCCTTAAGTTGACCGTGCCCTGTTGAGGGCCCACTCTACCGAAAGATTCTCTGCCTGCATAAGGCTGTAAACCAGAGAGCACGTCCGCAATCGCTGGCGTAGATTAAGCTCTGCGAATCAGCAGTCCAAATTGGTTCAACATTGTTGCACGTCGCATGGGTCAATCTACGCATCTGTCCATTTTCCAAATCGCGCAGCCAAAGATTCCAGTTTCCATCTTTCAGTTGGCTATATGCGAGCCAATGACCATCTGGAGAAATGGCAGGGTATCTGGATTTGTCAATTCCGAGAGATTTAATATTTCCGAGATGGTCTCTCATAAATAGGCTCGGCTGACCGTCCAAAGCTGCAGCAAATATAAACTCACCTGTCGGCAAAAAAGACATCTCAAAGACGTTAAGTTCCGATGGCGTGGCTGGAATTGCAGCATTGTTAGGATGATCCAGGGCAAGCGTCCAAACACGGGCTCGACCACGATCTTCGCGTAGAAATGCCAACCATCGGCCGTCAAACGATACCATTGGCGATTCGGCTTGCCGAATATCGCTTTGCATCTTGGGTGTGGAAACGATAGTTGATTCATGACCCGTTTTTTCCGTCCAACTTTCATTGAATGTGGCAGTTACAGCAAGATAGTCACCTTGGCTTGTATCGCTGAACCGAGCAAAACCGAAGTGTTCAACTACCGAGTGATATCCATCGGGTAGCAATGCAACGAACAAGGTCGAGTCATCTTGGATAGCCGGATAGACAGCCATAAAAACTTCTCTCGGAGTATGAATTCTCCACTGATAATCGGTGTAGAGACCTCGTTGGTGACGGAGATTTCCTATGACATTGCACGTCAGAATGACAGCAAGTGCGATAACCCAAGCAAGACGATCGCGTCTTGCACTCTTCAATGGCTGTTGTTTCGTCAGGCGTGTATAGGTAAATACACAGAGCAGAATCAACGCGTAAAACCTCGGTACCATCAGTAGCGCGCTCCACCCCTCACCCCCACTATTTATGCCTCCCAGGAATCCGGCCGCAATATAAAGAAACAACAGAATTGCAAGATGTATCTTCTCTTGTTGAAGCGATTCCGCCAGAAAACATACAGGCAAGATCAGCAAGGTGAAGAGGTAGGACGCTGGTGATGTCGAAACCGCAAGACTTGCTAACAAGATTGCTGCCCATTCGAGGCGGAGTCGCCGCGGACAAGCTTCCTCTGGGGTTGCTAAGAGCAATGCCGGCACTATTACTGCCATTTGCAAAATAGGATGAAGCACTGCAAACAGCCAGGCAGCGTTTACAGCGGGATGCTGATTCAGCTGAGGTTCATAGATGAAAAGACGATGTAAGAGAGACGAGAGAGAGGCCGCTTTGAGGTTATATGGACCTAATCCTTCTCCGCGAAGTGTTGCTGGAAGTACTTGAGAAAGATATGTCCGATTTAATTCCCATCCAAATACCAGAACTGATATGGTTGCCGTACTTGCGGCTCCAATAACACCACCAGCAAATGCTCTGAGATCTCTTTTGCGGAGGAAATAGATTAAGTAGATGACAGGGAATATCTTCAAGCCCGAAGCGAGGCCTATTAGAACTCCGGCTAGGAATTGCCGTCGCTGCGCATATAGCCAGTATGACAGCATCAATAAGAACAGCAACAAAACATAAAATTGTCCGAGAAGAAAATTTACATGAAGCGGGAAACTTAATGCGGTGAACAACAAGATTCGCCGCCAGGGAAGTTGAGTCAGGTCGTGTAGAAGAACTATAGTCGCACACAGTAAACCAAGGTTGAAGATTAACCACCAGCGTTTAGCCTCCAGAGCAGGCATACGTGCGAGTGGCCAAAGAGATAGGGTTGAAAATGGGGTGATTGGCACCATGCCGACGATCCGCTGTTCGATGTCTCGATGGTCTTTCTGCCGTTGCAACCAGACCCACTCGTAGATTCGTGAGGTATCGTAGTGCTCGCGCACCAGACGCGCAGTTAGATAATAATTGGGAAAATCTGTGTTCAGAGTTCGCCACGCACGAGGCAAAGTGCGTATCCCCATATATGCCACCAATAACGCTAGCAGCACCCATTCACCTATGCGGATCCATTCATGGAGCTTGCGATCAGAAGCGGGGAGTGCGGAGCTACCTAATTGAATATTCATGTCGCTACTGGCGATAGTTCAGTGAACAGACACACCGTTGACAGATAGCATTTTTAGCCATATCGAGTGTGCTTCGGAAGTTGAGTGCTGCTGAGCTATTCACTGACTTTTCTAGGCTGAGCTGATTTACGTTTCCAACCGCAGCATGGAAAAAGCATGGCCGTACACTTCCATCCACATCGATAACGGCTGAAACCCAAGGCGCATTGCATAGCGGAGCTATAGGTAAAGTATGATCCAGACGCTCGCGGAAGCGATCCGTAATCCGTCGTAATTTATCGCTGGCCTCTGTGATGAAGCCGTTGCGTATCTCGTCTGAGTATGTTGCGATCAGAAGCTCTATTTCGTGTTCAAGCGTGTAGAGTTCACTGCGAGTAAGCGCGACTTCGTTTTGTCGTTCTTCGCTCCATCCTCCCTGCCTATGAAAAGCTTCTGAAAATACATCGGCAGAAAGAAAAGAAATGCTATTAAGTTCAAGGGATTTAGCTGCCAATATCGTGGATCGCAAGTGTGCATGATTTAACTTTTGCACGGTTGTTCGGCAGGAGATTGGCATCTTAGGCCGGAGAGAGCGAACTGCCGCAACGCCTTTCTGGATGGAGGCAAAGGCTCCCTTTACACGACGGATATGATCATGAATATCAGGTGGCCCATCGAGCGAAATAATGATGTCATCGAAACTATCTGCAACACTTTCGGCCTTTTGGGATAGCAAGAGCCCTGTTGTTAGAAGAGTGATTCGAATTTTCAGATCCCGGAAAAATCGGCAGATTATGTCCAGCTCCCGATTTAATAGCGGTTCTCCTCCTGTCAGCACTACATGCTTTACATCTAACCTCTGAATGGATTCGCGGTGTCGTTCAAGGTCAGCTATATGGAATGTAAGTCCGTCTCTTCGTTTCCAAATATCGCACATAACACAACGGCAGTTGCATGCGCTGTGTACGTTGATCAGCAGTATTGGCAGCTTCGAGATCCGCGATTTCTCCAAGTAGATTGGCGGGGCAGACTGGATGTTATAGAGCTCCGGCATACTTTACCTGTCTTCTGCTGATCTGCAAATTACCCTTGCCTAGAATGTTCTCGGCAGCTCCGAAAAGGGTATCGAGAGGTGCTCTGATCCAGCGCTGATTACCGGCAACATCCAGAAGCTGCATATTCAACCGCAGATCATGTCGAAGTCTCTCGTAGATGGATTGGGACGCCATTTGAATTCGACCAGAGAGTATAACTAACTCTATCTGGTCAAAGGTCAGCTTCGAGAGCGCGGAAACAGGAGTTTCGTGATGGCCACGAACAGCAATCAAGTCAGCTACACCTAATTCTACTATCTTCCCTACACCATACTGAAGACGGAGTATCTCGGCGGAGTTAAATGTGACCATCTTATAGATCAATTCTGCATCGAGACCGATATCGGAGTGCAAGTAGCGAACGTCATCGAGCAAATCACCGGCTGCGGTAAGCGGCGAATCGCTACCGAGTGCGATTCGCTCGATCGAGGCAAGTTGATAGCGGGAGAGAGTCTGGTTAAAGAGAAAGATGTTCGACGTTGGACAAGTAACCAGTGCAGAACTGCGTCGATTCATAAGGGATATCGCTTGTGACGTGAGCGCTAGACCGTGGACAAGTACTGTGCGTTTGTCGAGCATGTGCATACTATCGAGCTGGAATATTTCATCGTAGCTCTTTCGGTCAACCCCTTCTCCTGCATGGAGAACGAAAGGATATTCCGGCGTCTTGCGAAATCTTTCAGACGCTTGGGGATCAAATGCGAGCGAGTGCGACCAGCCAAATCGAGAAACTACATGTACCGGAAAATCAGGCAGCCCAAAGTCCGGATGTAGCGGATTGTGGTGGCAAACTGTTGTCACTCCACATAAAAGATTGCGTATGGCTCCCCACCAGAGGCGGATTGATTTCGGAACGCGTCGATGCTGTTCAATAATTCCAGCGTGGGACTTGTGTATCTCTTGTGCCCATTCGGTTGCATTCTGATACGGAATACCATCTGGACTGCGTCCCAGGTTTGGAAAGAGGCCGAAATCGAGGTGATCGTGCGCATTGACAAGGCCAGGAAGAAGTGAGTACCCAGAGAGATCAAGAACAGGGGTTGTTGATTTTGGAGCTCTATTAATGGATGTAATGTACTCAGCTTCGATCTTGACAGTTCTGCTCTCCAAAATATTGGGTTCGACAGCAATGCGCGCGCCGGTCAATTGCAATCCGTGAACTGCAGAGAAGGCTGGTTGAGCCGAGGAACGCATTCGCTTCTGAAACTTGAGTATGTAGATCGCGGGCACTTCTGTAAGACGTTCAAAGTCCAACTGCTTTCCTGCCGATTCGAAGGCGCGACGTTCTGGTACACCGAAGGATGGCTCAACCCGTGTCTCGACATCAAAGCCATACTGCCTAAAAGTCGAGATAATTTCGTGTAGAGATCGGGAGTACGCGGCTATCTCTATATTTGTATCGTTGATAGGAAAGCTACGTTTCCAGTTACGCTCTGCCGCTGTTGCAGGATGCATATCGGAAACAAGCAGCCATCCGCCCGTACGGATGATACGGGCACATTCCCGCGCGAAGGCGTGCAAGTCTGCGAGATAGCTCAAGACAAACGAGGCGAGTACAAAGGTTCTGGAGTTATTTTCACCAGGCAGATTTAAGCAATCACCTTTATGAAGTTTGGTGGTTGCACGGACTTTTTTCCGGGCACGCTCGAGCATTGCGACGGAGTAGTCTATTCCAGTGAGAGATGCCGGGCCGAGCGTTTCAAGTTTCCAAAGCCAGCGGCCGGTTCCGCAGCCGACATCCAATACGTCGCGACCGCCCAATGAAAGAAATAGCGGCATCATATGACGCTCTTCAAGTATCAAAAGCGGGTTTAACTGCGTGTCATATACCCGCGCCCAGAGGTTGAATATTTCTTTGTTTACCACTGGCGGACGGCTCATCGCGGCGTGATTGTGTTGATTCATAGGCTTTCCCGCTTGGGCTTGCGTAGAGCAATAAACTGGTTTGCGAGGTGCAGCTCAAAAGGAAAGCTATAGATATGCAGCGAATAGCGCCAAGAGCTTAAGGCCTTCAAAAGGGCACGGCTCCAGCGAGGAGCACGAATATCCTGCACGGTTGGCCAGCGCGAACCGACGACGAGTTCGAAGTTATCGATGAGCTTTTTCGTTTTGCGCTTGAGCCACGGAGCATTCGTATCGATGCGTAACGTGAAGTTCAACCATTCCTTGGATGCCCACTCGGCGGGCGTGTCTGGAAATCGGATTTGCCCATCAATCTTGCCGTACATTTCGCCTCCGGCATTGTGGGGCTGAGGCGTTGGAGTGTAGTGCTGAATAATGATTTCCGCGGTTGGATTGATACGCTTAATCTTACGAATAAACTGGAGGGTCTCTCTTGTATCGCGCTCAGGATCATTGGGATTGCCGACGACAAAGGAGAACTCGGGAATAATGTCAAACTGGCGTGTACGTCGAGCGATCTCGAGTGTCTGTTCGGTGGTTATTCCCTTCTGCATCTCTTCGAGTACCCAATCGGAGCCAGATTCTGCGCCGAAGAAGATCATGGCGCACCCTGCCCGCTTAATTGCCGAAAAGGTCTCATCGGAATATCGCGACAAGATATCAACACGAGCCTCGCACCACCAGCGAAGGTTGAGGTGCGCCATCCGGTCGCAAAGTTCACGCGCATGATCTTCGCGAAGGAAGAAGTTCATGTCGTAAAACTGGACTGAGTCGATGCGATAGCGTTCAACTAGATGTGTCAGAATGGCAACTGTACGTTCCGGCGACTCCATTTTTTCCTTGTTGCCGTATGCCGCATGGACCCCGCAGAAGCTGCAATTGAAGGGGCAGCCGATGCTTGCCTGATGAACCGCGGTTCGTTTTCCAAAGAAGGAGGGTCGCAGATATTTTTCTACAGGCAGACGGTGAAATGGAAACCAGGGAAATGCATCGGGACCCTTCATCGGCCGTTCTTCATTATCACGGCGCAAGCCGAACGTATCTTTGTATGAGAGTCCCTTCACTGAGTCGAAGCTGCGATTGTCGCGAATCGCATCGATCAGTTCCACTAAAGTGTCCTCGCCCTGTCCTCGGACGACGAAGTCGACATATCGAGCATTAAGTGCTGCATTCGGATATATGGAAGGGAAATATCCTCCCCAGCAAATAGGTATGTGCGGCCGAAGCCGGCGAATTTCGCGAGAGGTCTCCATCGCTGCGACCATCTGTGGTCCTGGCATCGCCGAGACTGCGAGCAATTCGACAGTGTGTCTGTCAATCAGTTGAAGAATAAGAGTTGTAGGATCGTATTCAAGGTTGCCGTCGACGATCTCGTACTCTTCTTTTCCTTCAAGCGCCGCCGCGAGCGCAAGAACCGCGAGTGGCAGGCGGCGATTACGAGGCCGGGTTGCACGTGGATGATAGAGGATAATCATTTATCTATCCATGCTGCATAAATGCGGAATTGTGACGGTGGTCGCCTGTTACGAAGTTTTGCGCGTAGCGGCCGGAGCCACCAGCCAATTCCGTAAAACGGCCTGTAAATATTCCACTCCGCACCAGAGTGAGTTTGTAGTTGCCGCAGGCGGCCTGGGGTGAGGTATTCAAGGCTGGAAATGGAATTGGATGAAAAGCCATATGTCGCCGCGAAGCGAGCGTGTTTCTCCTCTACCATCCTCACGCCGCTTATCTCATCTGCATACCACGGAGTGTCGGCAATGAGAACAACCCCTCCGGAACGAGTACAACGAAGCGCCTCTCCAAGTGTTCGTTCGTAGTTCTCAGAATAATGAAATGAAGCGTTGAAGATGGTGAGGTCAAATGAAGAAGAGGCAAATGGCAGGTGATCCAGCTCGGCCTGCACGCGAGGAAACAGTGGCTGAATATGACGACTGAAGTGAACGGCTGCGCCGAGACCATCCTGGTCGTTGATCAATAAATCGACTGCGACTGGAAAATGTCCTAGCATTGCCAATCTGTAGCTCATCCAGCCGTTGCCTGCGCCAAGATCGAGAATGCGCAATCGTCTATTACGAAGTGAGGCTAGCGGTGAAAGAATATGCCGTGCAATATAGCGGAAGGTGCGTGCTCGAATTCGCCACTGATCGCTGTTGTTGCCCGAAAGATCTTTGTATGGCAACGCTAGATAATAATCGTCGTCGGCACTACCGCGGCCTTCAGCAGAACGAATGAATTCGTACTCGGCGATAAAACGGTTGAAGTAGCAGGCGCGTTGAGGTGCGAGGGAAAACCATATTCCGTTACGGCACTCTGTCACAACGCTACAGATGGGACACTTCTGCGCATAGGAACCTGTTGCAGGTACCGGCGTGATCGGTCCAAGCGAGACTCCGCATTGCCGGCATAAAAGTGAAATGGAACGGTCTCGGAGTTCTGTTTTGAGCGTAGATGCAATGACTGTTTGAAGTGTTGTCATCCGGACACCTTCTCAAAGCAAAGAAGAACATGATCTCCCGTGACGCGAAGGATAGGGACCGCTGAAAGGATACCTTCCAGACGGCAGAGCATGCGGAAGGCTGCACGATGCCTGCGAGCCCAGTTTCCGCAATAGGATGGGGGCACAGCGACACCGATCCCGCGATAAGCGCGCAGTGTGAAATGCGGAGCAAAGCGATCGCGAATCTGACGCAAAGTCGGATAGTAGACGGGTAACTGCTGATTGGCGAGCGTCGCCACGGTGTATCCTTTACAGCGTCGCCACGCTTTTTCCCCTTGACCGCGGATGAGATAGTAGACAATCTCGATCAGGCAGTAGCGTGTGGAGAAACATAAAAGCAGACGCCCTCCTGGCTTTACCAGGTTTGAGAGAGACAACGCTACTGCGCCAAGATCTTCAACGCAGTTCAACCCTGAGAAGTTTGAGAATACTCCGTCGAATAATGTCTCCGGACGAAGCTCCCCTATACGCTCTGTTGGCAAGTGACAAAATGCAATGGGCAAAAGTGATGTTTGGCGACAGAGGCGCTGTTCTGCTCGGGCTATCATCTGCGGCGACGCATCGCATGCGAAGACGGATATGCCTCTTCCTGCCATAAAGGCTGCGTCTTCGCCGGTGCCGCAATTGAGTTCAAGGATATTGTCGTTCACCTCAAAAGTATGGGTAAGGACCTCCCACACTGCATTGCGCTGAGCACGACCGATTAAAGATTCGGTGAAGTTCTGATCGTATCCAGCAGCCAGCAAGTCAAAAGCAGCTCCTGAAACCGGTACCCCGCTGGAAGTAAAAGTGATGGTGGCTTGATCCATGCTCATGCCTCCAACTCGGCATACGTTTCGGCGAGGGCATTGCGAGAAGCCTGAATGCTCCCATTGAGTTGTTCAAGAAGAATAGTATCCGGCCTCCCCTCCTCTAGAAGCCGCGCCAGTTGGACTTCGTCGCGGAGAAGTTTATCGGCATGAGCGTAGTATGCCCGTGAGTGGCGACCGGCAATTGTGATCTCGCGATCAGAACTCTGTCCCCAGGGCTTGAGCTGCACCAACTTGCTCTGAACTTGCTGATAGTAAGGTGTGCCTTTTATGGGGTAAGAGACAGTGGTAAAGAAGATATCGGGTTTTGATCTGCTGACATGCCGGATCGTAGCCTCAATATCTTCCATTTCTTCACCTTCATAGCCCCACATCAAGAACATTCCACTCTGGATATTGCGTGACCGGCTCATTTCGACTGCGCGTTGGACCTGCTCTACTTTGACTCCGCGCTCCATAGAATCAAGCAGTCGTTGTGATCCACTCTCCGAGCCGATCCAGATGCGGAAACATCCTAACTCAGCGAGTAAATCGAGCATCTCTTCGTTAAGTCGATCGGCCCGCGAGATGCATTCGAATGGGATGTGGAGACTTCTATGACGCATCTCCGCGGCGTATCGGCGGATCCACTCATGGTTGATGGTAAATACGTCGTCCGATACCCAGACAACATCCGGTGCATACTCAGCGAGTAGCCACTCAACCTCATCCACTACTTTGAGCGGGCTCCGGCGGCGATGTGTCTGACCGTATACCTGATGGCTACACCAGCGGCATCGATAGGGGCATCCTCGCGCAGTGATGAAGTTTACCGAACCCTGTTTATGATGAGTTCGCCAGGTATCAACATAGCGATGCAGATCAATTGCCTGCCGCGCTGGCCATGGCTGCTCATCTAGATTGGCAATCTGCTCGCGTGGTGGATTCTGATGAAATCTGCCCTCCTCATCCAAATAAGCGACGCCAGCAATTTTTGACTTCCATTCTGCACTACAGGTTTCGCCATGGCTGCGAAAAGCTGTCAACAGTTCCTGCATGGTGGATTCACCCTCACCAAATACCACAAATTCAGCGCCCGATTCTAGATATTCCTGCGCGTATGCTCCCGGCTCTGGTCCTCCTACAACGATCCGCCAACCCGCTTCGCGGGCAACCTGCATAATCTCTACTGCGTTGCTGCGAGTCATGAGATTTGCATAGATGCCGAGAACAGAAGGTTTTTCCGCTCGCAGGTGCTGGAAGAGGAATTCGCGACTAGAAAAGGTTGTGTCGAAGACTTCCACGTCAAAACCCTTTTCACGCAAGTGCGAGCAGATATAGAGAATGCCCAAAGGTGCGTAGGGCTTCATAATCTGAAGCTCTTTGGGGTCCTCATATAGAAAATAACCGTGCGTGAGAAGAAGCTCTGGCATCATGCCCCCTCGGTCTTCAAGACGAGGTTTTCGACTGGTATGAAGACACTTTGCGAATCCTCCAACGAAGGATCGCGTGGCAGCGAGAGTGCATTAGGGTTCAGGCTCACAGGCTCCATTTCAAATACGCGTCGCCAAAGCGATTTGGATGAAGTTGTTGAGGTAGTTGAGGCATGCCATTCCGCGACTTCCGCATGCAAGGCATCGCGAAGTGCAAGATAAAATTCGTCTGTGTAGGAAGCGGTAAAGATCGCGCAGAGGTCGTCGCTGTCAGCCCAGTTGCGTTTGCGGCCTAATTGGGCTTGTACACGATTGAAAAAAACCGTTCCCGGAAGTGGATAGCTGATTGAAACGCCAATGTCATCCGGCTGCGTTGCGCGAACGAGTTGAATCGTATCGCAGATCTCGTCCCATGCTTCGCCCGGATAGCCAAATTGGAGAAAGTAGCATGCACGGATGCCTGCCCTCGAAAGCCTTTCTCGAGCGGTATAAATCGCCGATAGCTTAAGACTCTTACCCATCGCGTCTAGGATCTTTTGCGACCCAGACTCGACGCCCATCCACACCTCAGCGCAGCCTGCGCGTTTCAGGGCTGAAACTGTAGCTTCACTCATCAGGTCCGCGCGCGATTGAATTTTGAATGGAATGGGCTCGCCATATGACTCGACCGCATTTGCGAACGTTTCTACCCAACGATGACTTAGCGCAAACACATCGTCGCCGAACCAAATGTGGTTTATGCCATATAGCTCTTTAAGCTCGTGCATCTCGGCGGCGACATCCTCAGGAGAGCGGACATGAAACTTGTCACCGGAAATTGGCTTTGCGCACCAGTTGCAGCGATAGGGACATCCGCGGCTTGAAACTACATTTGTAGAGAAGTAGCCGTGCTTTTGGGTCCAGGCCTGCCGGTAAGGCTCGATATCGATGAGATCTCGTGCAACCCGTGGAAGATTCACCCATGAAGGGTTCTTCGGTGCGTTATCCACTTTTCGCAATGTCTTGCCCGCCGAAGTGGAATGCACGAGCCCAGGGATGTCTCCTGGCTTTTGTGACAGAAGTAGCGCAGTGCAGAGATCGGTCAATATCTGCTCAGCTTCTCCATTCAAGACATAGTCAACTCCACTGTCGAAATATTTCCGAGGATGATCGGTGGCATCGGATCCATGCGCGATCGTGATGATGCCCTTGGAGCGGGCTATCGCAGACAACTGATTCGCCAGATCTCGCATGTGCGCAAGGCACATCTTCGTAACGAAGTTAAAGTCGTCTTCGTAGATGACAACGATCTTCGGCTGATGCTTTTCCAGCGCGTCGATAAAACCAGGCATCGGTGCGGCAAATGTTGTATCGAAGACAGCAACGGAGATGCCTGCACAGCGCAGAGCAGTGGCCGCATAAAGCGTGCCGAGAGGTGGATATGGTTGCATTTTCCGCAGTTGCTTTGCGTCATTCAAAAGATGATTAGAGTGTGTCAATAGGACATCTGTCATAAGGGACCTCCGGCATTGGGCGAGTCAGCACACATTGACGGACTCCAGGGGGAGTTCCTGACCGGTTACGAGAGAGCGGCGTTTGATAAGGTGTTCGAAGAGTTGCGAAAGCCAAATCTCCCAGGGAAAAGAGAAGAGACTGGAACGTAATCGCCAGCGAATGGATGCCTGTACAGCCAGATTGGCGATTTGTTGTGCCAAAGAGACTTTCTTCAGGCTGCGTCGCGATTGATTGAGGAGCAAAAAATAAGAAAGCATTCGATCGAGACGAGCAAGCTCACTACCTCTAAGCCAAGGTAAAAAGTTGGCGCCAAGGGGCATTTCCATCCACTCATTTAGTGTTTGTGGTTCGGTCACTCCGAGTTCACGAAGCTGTGGCCAGATAGGAATACCGGGATATGGTGTGAAGATGTTGGGTGAAAAAGAGACATTGCGAAACTGACGGCCAATATCGCTCATTGTCCTGAAGGTGATGAGCCGGTCGGCTTCGGTCTCGCCGGGGTAACCAAGAATGAGGTTGAAGGTGACGCGGATGCCGGCTAGGTTTGCCTTGCGAGCAGTCTCGTACATCTCATCGACACGCTGGTGGCGTTTGTTCATCATCTTCAGGACGGCTTGCGAAGTAGATTCTGTACCGAAGCCCATGTAAGTTACGCCGCTGTCGGCAAGCAGTTGCACTTCCTCTTGACTCATACGACAGATGAAGTCTGTAGAAGCTTGAAAGGTCCACCTGAACTTAACACCCGACTCGTAGATACCTCTTGCGATGACAATAGCCCGTCGCAAATCTACCGGGAAATTGGAGTCGAGCAGTGCCACACTTTGAATGCGATACCGTCGTACGAGATCAACTAACTCCGCGACAACGTGCTCGGCTGGATATGCGTTGAAGCGCCGCTTGTATACGACCATATCCGTACAGTAGTTGCATGCGTATGGGCAGCCAACACTTGTTGCATACGCCAACTCGCGCTTACCGGATATGCGTTCATAGGCGTCGAAGTCCGTCAAATCGAAGGCAGGTGGAGCAAAGGTATCCACAGGCTGGACTCGTCGCTCAAAGTTCTCTATTAGGCGTCCATCTTTTTTCCAGGAAAGCCCAGCAATGAGATCAAGAGGTCTCTTATCGACGAGGGCATTGGCAAGTTCAACAATTGTTATTTCACCCTGCCCACGTACGACAACATCGACGTATGGCTCACGAAGAGTCGAGTCGGGACATAGAGTGGGGTGCCATCCACCGAAGATTACACACACGTTGGGCGCGACCTTCTTGACGAACGTAGCCACTTCGATGGCACCTCGTATCATAGGACCGGTAAGCACCGAGATGCCGATACAGAAAGCTGTTTTACATGCTTCTTCAATTCGTGCCAGATAACATGGTTCAATTGCGGCATCAATCAGCACCACTTCAAAGCTGGCTTCGCGCAAGGTGCCGGCCAGAGCAAGCAGGGACAATGGCGCGCCAAGCGGCGGGCCGTCATATGGCGGATAGAAGAGGATCACTTTTCCGCGTGTCAGCACGCTGCCTCCGCAGGTGTGTTAGACAATCTCTTTGCATCTACCGCAGGTTTTTGCGCTGTCAATCTACTTTTGAGCTTGTTGTTCAGCCAAATCTCGGCTGGATATCTGTAAAAGTCGTGATCGAGGCGCCAGCGGGCAGGCAATGAGATGGCTTTCTGCACTACCCGTGTGATTGGATCACGAGTATCGGCCGCAATTGGAATTCTGTCGAATGCAATGCGTAGATAATCACGCATGGTTTGAAGGCGCTTATGTTCTTCGCCACGGAGCCACGGAAGAGTCGTATAACGAGGGAAAAAATCGGCCCATCCTTCAAGTGAATCTGGAGCCTCAATTCCGATTTCCTCCGCTTTTTTCATAATGGGTGATCCGGGGTAAGGTGTGAAGATATTTGTCCAGAATTCAGCTCCAGGGAAGCGCCTGCAGACATCCATCATGAAGTCGACTGTTTCCCTGCGTTCTTTCGGACCTTCTCCGGGAAATGCGAAGATGATGTTGAAGGATGGTCGGATTCCAGCAGAAAGACACCGTGCCGCACTCTCATAGATCTGATCAAAATCCTGGAAGGTCTTATTCATGAGCTGCAAGATCTTCGGAGATCCGGAGTCAACGCCCTGGCAAATCTGGTGCAAGCCTGCCTGGCGAAGCAGGCTCAGATCTTCGTGTGAGAGCCGTGAGACCAGGTTCGTTGTCGCCTGTATGCTCCACTTGAACTGTGAGTTCACGCGCACCAGGCCCTCAGCAATATCGCGGGCACGGTCCAAGTCGACTAGAAAATTGTCGTCAACTACCCAGAGCATCTCGAGGCGATAGCGGCGTGTAAGATCAACAGTTTCCTCGACGAACTGTTCTGCTGGAAGAGCGTTCCATTTGCGTCCATAGACGCCACCATTAGTGCAATAGGAGCAATTAAATGGGCAGGCAAGACTGGAGGTATACATTGCCCATCGCTTACCACAGCCACGCTCGTATGCATCGAAATCAGCTATGTGGTAGGCCTTTGGCGGCATATCTGCGAGTGGCTTGAGTGGGCGCTCCGTGGTCATAACGAGTTTGCCGCCGCGTTTGAACCCGATACCCGAAATGAAGTCTGGCGCTGCCTTGGACTCAAGATGCTGAACCAGCTCCAGCAATGCATCTTCACCCTGGCCGCGTACCACATAGTCCACACAGTCGGCTTGTAATGTTTGTTCTGGGAGCAGCGAGGGGTGCCAGCCACCCAGGATTATAGGGAAATCCGGATTCCATTCTTTGACTGTCCGCGCTATCTCGACGGTCTCTCGAATCATAGGCCCGGTTACAAGAGAGATTCCGAGGCATACGGCATCGCGGACCTCCTCGAGAACGCGCTTTTTGTAGTTCGGCGAAATGGTGGAGTCGACTAGAACGATCTGATAGCCTGCGCGTATCAAAGGGGTTGCGACAGCCAGGATTCCGAGCGGAGCTGTTGCCTCTGAACTCGCAAAGGACGGAAAGAAGAAAACTACTTTTCTTGAGGAAGAACCAGCTTTTGGCATCGGTTGATCGTCCGCACTCTTTCTGTGCTTTCAGTGTGGTTCTTCTGGCAACCGGAATTGTCAGGAATTTGTCAAAGCATTGTTATTAGATTGTTGTTGTGTATAACGGAGCATCCTGGAGCGCACTATTTCTCTGCTTTTCGTTATGACAATCGCCAGCTAAGACCACGCAAGATGGTGGTCATATTTAGATAGCCATATGAAGCACAGCGAGAGAGCACGTAAGCGATGTACTGTATATAAGGATGTGCATCGCGTGATTTCCTGGGTTGCCTGTTCTTAAAACGTACTGTAGGGGAGTTTGTAGTTGGGATCTTATTTGGGATAAACACTCGCCTGAGCAGAGCTAGTTTGGCCTTAGGCGAATTGAGGAAACTCAAATGCAGCCAGACATAATCCTTGTTCTGTTGAAACATCCCTTCGAGCGCAGATCCAGCGAAACGGTGAAGCCATCGTTGTTGAGAAGATGGAAGAGCCGTGATTTCATCTAAGGCATGCTGATGAAGATCGCAGTCAAACCAGGCTCTAGCATAATAAAAAGCGATTGCCTCAAACGATCGAAGAGACAAAGTGTGAGTCTCTCTCCAGGTTTTCCAGAAAGTATCGTCGGTCGCGTGGGCATGCAGAAATATGGCTAGCTCGTACACGTGGTGGATAATCCAGTCGCTGGAAAGTATGCCGCGGAGAATATGCAAAGCGAGATAACCGAGATGATCGACTTGACTGAGACATGGGAAGGATAGGCCATCGATGTCGCGTATAACTCGCCGCTCCCAGAAATCATCGATTTCCGGAATGGAGAGAAAAGAGACTGTCTGGTTCCAAAGACAGAAGTGTAGTTCGATGGACAGCGGCATCTCTGGATCAAAAGGATTTTCTCGCCACTTCCAGTTGCCTAAACGAATCATGCTCGGTATATGATCCGCTCGGCTATAGTCTTGCTCTTTCTCGGGTATATAGCCAATTGTCTGTAGGGCGATTTGTGCAGACTTGATCGTCTTGGCTTGGCAATACAGGTCGAGGTCAGATTGCATGCGGAGTCGCGGGTTGTTGACATAATCTGGTGCTTGCGTGAAACCTTTGATAAGTATGTGATCGATCCCAGCTCTTTCGAGTGTTTCTGCAGCTTCTGCATATGTGACCTTCACCCGTTCGAAGCGCTGAGCATTGTCGGCAACGTTGACTTTGAGACGTTCCGCGACCCAAGATGGAAAATCCTGCATTGGTAACTGCGCGAGCACTAGAGTCAGGTGTGCTAGGTCGCAGAAGGTAAGCAAACTCGTCCACTCTTGATGAGACAAATTGTTCAAAGACACTACATCCGTCTTACGCATGTGAAGGGACTTGATGAGTGCGGCTATTTCGCGTGGAACGCGTAAGGAGGATCTATCTGTTCCGATAAAGCATGGGTTCATGGATGGCCTAACCTCCTGTAGCGGCTAGGGTCTGGAGCCGCTCGATAGCCCAGTTCAAATCGGTGTAGCGAAGTTCGAATATCTCAGCATCAAGCAGATGGAGAATGGCCGCGTCCTGCACCGAGTAAGATTCCGTGGTCTTTAGCGGGGATTGATGGAACCATGACAATGCGGTTTCTTTGTCAAAAGGGAGAAGCTCTGGAATATTTGCATCGTTACGATTAAGGAAGATGACAGATTGAACGGTGGCGGAGTCGGCGGTGAGTAATTCCGGCAAATCGGCTGTGGGAATCTCGATGGAAGGCTTACCAGCAGCACGTGGGGTTATGGGACGTCCCTTCAGCTCAGGAAAAAGGAGGGCTCCCGAATCGCGAAGGCGAACTTGATGACAATTGCCAACGACCAGGCGATCTCTGCGCTCGAAAGGAAGATAGCTGGCATCGTCACTGACAAAGGTCCAGCCAGAGCGAGCACCAGCAAAGGCGAGAGATGATTTGCCTGCTCCTGAGTCACCGCAAAGCAACATGCCGTGTCCCAACAGAGCAACACAGGCAGCGTGGAGTGGCACAGCACGAAGAGCACCTATCATACTGAGAGCCGCGGCTTCTAGAAAGTGATAACGCAGATATAGCTCGGACTCTACTGTTTGTTGAGTGATCCAGCCAAACGAGAATCCAGCATTTAGATCGCAAATGACGAAGTTGTGAGCGTCGGCGATGCTTGACAGCAGGTTTTTTTTGATTCTGTGGATGGGAACTGTTGGCAAGCCGGGAGATTCAAGTGTATTCTCAGTCACTCCTAAGCGGAGAGTGAATGGAGGAGTAGGGAACTTAGGTTGAAAGAGTCCCCAGCTTCGCTGGGCTGCTTCGAGCACCGTAGGGGAGTTGGTAATAATCTCCAGAGGAAATCCCAGAGGATAGTAGAGGGCGCGCAGGGGTAACACGGCATTTGCAAGCACTGGGTCGGACTCAGTAGGTACGATTTGCTCCATCGCTCTAATAACCTCGATTACTTCTCATACTCCTCACCCGAATAAGCGTGAGGCTCTCCTAAGCTCCCAGCTGGAGGCAAGTGACGCAGATAAACAACAATCGCCCACATGTCGTCATCGCCCAGAGTTCCCTTAGACGCGGGCATGCCAGATGGAGAGAGGCCATTTTCGATAATCCATTTCAGCTGTCCGTCGCTATATCTCTGAACCTCCGAGGAAGCAAGCGAAGGGATGGGGGGCGACATGCCGGCAGCAAAAGGTACGCCAGTATTCTGTCCATCGCGCCCATGACAGACGACGCAATAAAAGCCGAATGCCTGCTTACCAGCCTCAATCTTGTCCGCAGTGTTTGGAACTGGATTTTTATCGCGACTGCCCCCGACTGTAAGGGTGTGTTTGGTCCATTGGACGATCGCCGTCTCAGCTCTTCCCGGTGGCGTTACTTTGCACCCAGTGAGAACCAGAGATGTCGTACATCCCAGAACGGCAAGGACCAGGTCGCGCCGCACAATGTTAATCCTTGACGTGCACGGTAAAGAGCATAGAGCCATGGCCGCTACCGCAAAACCTTCCGCATTTACCACGAAAATCTCCGAGATTGTTAGGAGTTACTGTGATCTCTGTTGGATGGTTCTTGGTAATTGTTTCTTTGATTTTCAGGTCGGGGATAACAAGGCTGTGGGGAACGTCTTCGGAACTCAATCGCAGCTTGACAGTCTCTCCTTTCTTTAGAGTGATCTCAGCAGGAGAGAAGTCGAAACGACGCGCATGGATCTCGATAGTACGAACCTGATCTTGTGCCGAAGAAATAAATGGTACCTGCGCAAAGATGCCAAACATCAGTGCTACAGATAAAGTGTGTCGTATGGGCTTCACTATGCAATCCTCCGTTTGACTCAATGTCAGTGATATTTTTGAACGAGTTGCTTGTTATGGTGCCATGTACTTTAAGAGAAGCTGTTCATCTCGGCGGGATAGACGTGCACGTGTGCGCATGTGCATGATCACTGTTCCTGTGATCCTCGGGGAGATGCTCATCGGAGGAACATGGCAGCGGCCGCAGTTTGCTTTGAAAACTTCTTCTCCTGTGGGTTGTGCGTGATGGCTGAGAGAATTCTTGCCTTGTTCGTGATCACTGGAGTATGGCTCAGCCTTCAATGCAACGGCGGCTGAAGCCAGGCTAGAGAGGAGCAAGAGGATAACAATGCAAAGAGTAGAGCGCCTCATTTTGTTCTCCCTGGCCAAAGAGGAAATAAGAATCTGTAAGTAAAACCCACGTTCCAGACATTTGCATTTCGTTGAGAACTGAAGCTTCTGCCGTAACTCGAGACAAATCGCAGATCATCGCGCACATAGTAATTGAGCCCCACATCAAATCGTTGTGAATCAACACGGGGAAGGCTATTCCCTCCTCCATGGGAGGGAAAGAATTGCTGCATACGACCTACAACCTGAGTGCGTCGAAAAACGGATGGTATTGGCAGTTGCTGAAAGAGATATGCGGACTCAAGCCAGTATCCACGACCGTTATAGCTGTAGTCGGCTTCAGCTTTTATATCCAGTGGGCTTGAAGGGGGCTGCCAGGAAACATACGTAGCAACGCTGTTGATCTGGTGGTTCTGAAGAAAACGTTGATAGGATGTTCCGATCTCCAGATGGGGGTGAGGAAGGTACAGACTTACATCACCTCCCGCAACACGCGCTGACTGAAGCTGATTAATGTTACTGCGCGTAGAAAAGTAAGCAGTGTACTGAATAGAGTAAGGTGGTTTCTGCGTGGCAACTCCACGAAACATAAAACCATCACCTGACCCACTTGTGCGTGTACCGATGGTAGCGGTAATAGGGGAATCTTGTAGGTTCCTAATCCAAATTGGCTCAAGGCGTTCACCATATAGACCAAAGGGCAGCAAATACCTTCCAGCCGTGGCAATGACATGCGTATTGACCAGCCAGTTTACCTGCGCAAATTCAACCGTCTTGAATACCTTCCCAGTGAAGGGTCCGTTGGTCAGATTCTTTCTCTCAAAAAAACCTGTGAAGTCCGTACGGGATTCGAGCAAGACATGAGAGCCAAAAGGCACAAGCAGAATAGGGTTGATCTGAGGTTCGAGTGTGGTTATTCCACCATCCACATTGTGGACATAGCCTATGCCACCGGATATTACCGGTACATATCCAGCATGATATTCAATGGGTTGCGAATCTTGTGCGGCGATGTTGCGGGATAGCATCAGATAGAATGCAATTCCCAATGCAAAACATAGACGCGTTCGTGCATATCGCAATCTCAAAATAGTTGAATCCATTTCTCTTGATATTGTTTGAAGCTTCGCTCTTGATATGTATGAACAACTCAAGTGCTATAGAACTGAAGTCGAGTATAGAGAGATATGAAGCCTTGACATGTCACTGGCTTGTCATCGATTTGTCAAATAGTTGAAGCTTTTGCGAGGCTGGCGAGAACCGAACCAAATTGATTTGGGATCGTAAGATCCGTGTGCAGTTGAACCATGGTGGCTGAAAAGGTTCTGCTGCAAACGAAAAATCAGCCCGATCCGACAACTACATATGGCGCTTACCCATAAAACAAGACGCTAAATGTAACGCCTAGAGAATTGCGAATTTCGTATTTGCACCAGAACCTTCTAAATTGTCTTCGAAGGAAGGCGTTGCTGAGTGAGTAGACGATGATGCGCCAATTGAGTTCTTAAGCACACAAAACTTCCAGATTGCTGACGATTCAGAAGTAGGTGATGAGAAGCGCCTTTATCGTTACTTAAAGATTTGGTCCTAATGCTGTTTCAAGTTAGCGGGGGTCAGAAGCTGGTGTTTGATGAAGACTGCATTCGGGACTGAAGCTCGTCGCGTCAGCACATCCATGGCGAGCGGTATAAGTTCCTCTCCGAATCGTTCCGGAAAATAAGCCACGGTGCCAATTAAGCGTGAATTCGGCTTCCGCATTTGAAGAAGAGCTTCGGACGATCCATTCTGCCCAACGATCGCACAGTTGTGCAGACGCTCCATGTCCTTGAAGGCCTGCAGAGCACCGAGTGCACTTGGATCAAAGATGGCGCTTACTAGAATTCTGCTCGCTTTGGATTTATCCAAATGACGTTTAACTGCTTCACGACTGGCTTCCAGTTGCCAGTCTCCGTCGATCATCGTCGTCTTGGTGTGCGAGGAGTTAGGAAGGACTTCATTGATTCCCAGAAGACTTCCCGTAAGGCGCGCTTCTGATAGTGATCGGTTTCGAGAGGAGCCAATGAGAAGAATCTCATCGACTTCCCCTTTCCAGCGTTGTTGTGCCCATCGAGCCAAATGACGTCCGGCTGTGAGTCCTGCGAGACAGTTATTAACACCGAAATAAATTGCATTGGGGTGAGGTATCTCAATAGCAATGATCGGAATTTTACGACGATTGGCATGTGTGGATATTGCAGTCGCAGCCTGCGTGTAGGACTGACACATAATTGCGAGTTCTATATCTTCAGCAATTAATCTTTTTGCGTTTGTGAGTGCTACCTCCGGGCAGTGCTGGCTATCGTTGTCCATGACGATAAGATCGATCCCTGCTTGCTCAGCACTCTTGATAAGACCTTGGGCTAACGCGTTGTAAAACGATGTCACACCCGTCTCTGCCAGATAGCCAATCCTGTAGCGACGGTTGGAGCCGAAGCTCTGAGACAGTTGGTATCTCCGATTTGAATCGCGAAGGACAAGACCGTTTGTCTGAAGTGTAGCAAGCAGCCGGAATGCCGTGGAGCGACTCAGTCCCGCAAGTTCAGCCAGCTCAAACAAAGGCAGTTTATCCGCTGCCTGAAGGACGCGAATGATGCGGCATGCACGATCGACAGATTCAATTTGATAAGGAACTGTTCGTTCTGAATTTCTGTTCGAGGAGAAGTGAGGGGCGGCCATGAGCGAGATGATTCCACGTGATGAAATCCATTGTCAAAGCTGTGTAAATACGATTTACAACTTTTGCATGCAGCATTTGTTGCAAAATAAGACATTTTTTCTTCAATATGTTACAGCACGACCACAGGATGAAATTCATCTCCATTTGATGGCATAGCTCCGTTGACGGAAGAGTTTGTGTCTGTCTATATTCCATTTCCATTGGTAACAAATTCTCCTATTGCACACACTATGCAGATAGCGCTCGCTCTGGGCAAGACTTCTAGGGGAATTTGGGGAGGTTATCGATGTACTTTTACGAGCAAACAATTAGAGGAACAACATGCTTCACCCGCAACAGCATGATGAATTTGAGAAGGTTCGTATTCTTCGCTATTTTTTGCTGCGCAATGTTTTGGATGACCTGCACCTCTCTTGATGCTCAGACCAATCTCGCGGGTATAACGGGTACGGTAACTGATAGTTCCGGGGCAACCATTCCGAACGTGAAAATCGAGATCAGAAATACACAAACAACCGCTGTGCGCGCAGTGACAACGGACTCAAACGGTTTCTATTCGGCTCCATCGCTGACCGTCGGCCCATACACAATTACGGCTATAGTCAATGGATTCGAAAAGACAACGCAGTCATCCGTGCTGACGCTTGGTGGTCTCAGTGTCAACCTGGAGTTAAAACCCGGCAGCGTTTCCCAAGAGATTGTGATCAACGGTTCATCGGGTTCAGTTGCGCTCCAAACAGATAGTCATGATATCTCCATCTCGGTGGACACACACCAGTTAGTAAACTTGCCTAACAGTGGTCGCAGCATCCTGAATATCTCCACACTTGGTCCGGCGTCGCAGACGGGAACAGATTCGAGCACTTCAGCAGGCGATCAAAGTTTTTATGGCCAAACAGGTTCCGCGGTGGTGCTGTCTGGACTAGGGCCTGCACAGACGCAGTTTCTTCAGGATGGTATAGACAATACAAATCTTCTGACACAGACGGCGAATATCCTGGCTTCGGTCGAAGCCGTGCAGGAGGTCTCGACTATAACCAGCGGCGCTGCCGCGCACTTTAACCAGCCTGCAGTAGTGAACGTGATTACCAAGAGTGGCTCCAATGCCTTCCATGGCACCGTATACGACTTTCTGCAGAACGACGCAGCCAATGCAACAAACTGGTATGCATCGTCAAAGGCGCCTCTGCGCTACAACCTCTTTGGAGGCAACCTGGGCGGACCTATTCTGCGCAATAAGCTATTTGGGTTCTTCGATTATTCGGGTCTGCGCAGCCACACCAGTTCTCTCTCTCAAAACCGCGTCCCGACTGTGCAGGAGCGAGCAGGCAACTTCTCTGCAGATTCAGGAACCATCTATGATCCATCAACTTACAACCCAACGACTGGAACATCTTCTCCGTTTCCGAACAATACTTTGCCGCGTATAAGCCCGTTTGCGCAGCTCTGGCTGCAGAATTATCCACTGCCCAATGTGCCACTCAATGCGAACAATGTAAATTACATCGCCAACGTCCCGTCAATCGCCAACTACGACGAATATCTTGCAAGAGTTGACTGGAATATGTCTGCGAAGAACCAGTTGTTCGGCACGGTGGCTCGGTATACCAGTTCGGGTGGCGGCAACACGATCGTGCCCGGCCTCTTTGGCATCAGCATTCCCCTGCAAGGTACGAATGCTTCTCTGACCGACACGTATATCGTGAACGATCACATCGTGAACGCACTAAAGATTGGCTATAACCGAAGCAATCTACTGCGAAGTCAGCAGGGTACCGGCGCCAAAAACTATGCGCAGTCCTTTGGATTGAAGAATCTTAACCCACTGCTGGAACAGTCAACGCCACCATCTATTTCTATTACTAACTACACCTCATTCGGAGATCCGTACTCCCCTCAGGGGGCGATTCAAAACCGCTACCAGTTTGCGGATGAACTGACGTGGAAGCTCGGCAATCACACCCTAAGCCTTGGAGGTGAATTCATTCGAGTCCAATTCAACGGCGATTGGGTGGTTGGAAATAACGGTATCTATTCCTTTGACGGCACGGCCACTTCGCAATATGTCAATGGCGTTCGCAGTTCTGCGAATCAAGGTAATGCATTTGCGGATCTCGAACTTGGATATCCAGTAACAGGAAACGCGCTGACTGGTGTTTCAGCGGGAGCCTTTCGAGAATACGACGTTGCGGGATACGTGCAGGACGACTGGAAGCTGACATCGAAGCTCACTCTTAATTTGGGTTTTCGGTACGACTACAACAATCCGCCCACTGACAAGAATGGCCGGGGGGCTCTATACGTGCTGCAAACCAATTCAAACGCTCCTGGAAGCTGGCTCGCGAATTACAACGACTGGGGACCGCGAGTTGGCTTCGCCTATAGTGCGACGAAGACCACCGCTATTCGTGGTGGATACGGCATCTACTATGCGCCGATTCTCTACAACAATCTGCAGTTCATGCTGCTATATTCGCCAAATGTGGTAAACCAGACCTACAGCTTGAATATCCAGAACCCGCAGGATATACAAGGCCTGTTTAGCCCCAATCCTCCGTCACTACCCGGTCAGGGCGGTTATACGATCACTCGCACACTGAAGGATCCCTCCGCGCACGAATGGAACCTTAACCTACAGCAGACGTTGGGGCAGAACATGATGCTTACCGTGGAGTATCTTGCCAATGTGTTGCGCCATCAGTCAGTACGTGCAGATTTGAATCAGCCTAATTCACGTACTGCGGGTAACACCTCCGGCAAACTCGATGCTAGGCCGTATCCGTCGGCAGGTCCCCTTGATGGTCAGATCAATTTTCTGAATGCCAACTATAATGCGTTGGCGGTGAAGCTGGAACTCAGACTTTCCAATAACCTTCAGTTCCTTGCCGGCTATACCTGGAGCAAAGCAATGAATGACGCTGACGGTGATAACAATGACGTGCAGACGATATACAACACTCATCTCACGTATGGTCGAGCCAGCTTCGATAGAACTAATAATCTGTCGATAAGCGGCATCTATGCTCTTCCCTTCGGCCCCGGGAAACAGTTTGCCAAATCGAATAATGTTTTCAATCGCGAGATTGTAGGTGGATGGCAGCTTACAGGGATTCAGCAGTATGCTACGGGCCAGCCCTTTTCGATCAACGCAAACAATAATGCAGATACCAGCCCATTGCACAATGTGTATGCCAATCTTGCTTGTGATCCGATGAGTGGATTTCAACGTACCCGATTCCATCTCTACAACAACGCCTGCTTCACCCAGCCCGGCGCTGGCCAGTATGGCACCACACGTTCGGTGGGTTCTCAACCGAGCACATTCGGAACAGATCTGTCACTGATGAAGGATTTTGCTATTACTGAACGTCAACAGCTGCAATTTCGCGCAGAAGCATTCAATGTTTTCAATCATCCTCTCTTCACGGCTGCGAGCAGCAGCGTCACTTCGCCAACATTAGGACAAGCTACCTATCAGATGAATGCACCACGATCCATGCAGTTTGCGCTACGGTATTCCTTCTAACAATGAATTGGCGGCTGGAGAAGTATTGGTTCTTCTCCGGTCGTTCATCAATCAGTTCAAAGCTGTTCTCAAAGATGGAGATGATGGATTTGCCTAAAGATCTTATGGTCAAAGAATCAGGTATGCCACTTGGTGGCAGAGATCTCAGCCGTCGTAATTTCATCCATGGCTCGGTATCTCTCGCATGTGGAGCGCTGCTCTCGAAAGAGATACTTCTGCCGCAGAAGATGTTGGCTCTACCTTCTCCGGCATCGATTCGTACGACTCATCGAATCGCAGCAACTCCTACGCACAGCTACAGGCCCTATCGCTCAAAGCGGGCGAAGAGCGCAGATGTCACGTCATGGGTGCAGATTGATCTTGGTGCATCAGCGCCTATCGACGCTGTGCAACTTTACCCAGCAAACCAGAGAATGAAGGCGGGGGAAGATGCTTACTACGCAGGAGAAGGATTTCCTTTACGTTTCAAAATCGAAGTGGCCTCAGAACCGGGTTTTGTTCACCCTAAGCTGATCGCTGATTACACTCCAGCGGACTTTGAAAACCCGAAGGACGCGATTCTCAGTATCCCGGCAGTGGGAATCTCTAGCCGCTATGTGCGTATGACGGTCAGCAAACTCGCCGAACCGGAGTGCCGTAAGGGCAGCTCTGGCGCTCCTGAAGCGAATACAGAGTGTTCGGCAACAGGAGATTATTTTTTCGCGATCTCAAAAATCATCGTGCTGTCTCAGGGGAAAGATATATCGATTGGACAGCAGGCCAGTGCCGATCCAACGTATGGAAACCCTGACGACCTGAAACAAATTACTCGACCGGAACGTGTTGAGACAGAATTTGTTCGTCATGACAGGCCGGAGAACGTGACCGATGCGGCAAGCTGGAAACGCGTGGAATACGCTGCGCAGGCACCACAGCGTGGGGTTACACTACACGGCGGCGTCTTTGAAATGGCGATGCGCCAGAATATCCGGTATCTTCTCGATTCATTTACGCTTGATGATCTACTGCTTCAATTCCGTGAACGTACCGGCAAGCCTATTCCAACAAGTACACGAAAACCCGACAAGTTTTGGGAAGAAGATCTCGCCGGCTCGAACGCTGGTCGCTTCCTTATGGGGGCAGGAAATACGCTGCGCTGGATCGACGATCCTGAGTTGCATGCGCGGTTCAAAGGCGTGATGGACGGTATATATGAATGTCGTCAGCCTGACGGATATGTCATGGCGTATCCGGAAGACACGATCTTTTATTCCGAGCGAGGCGCTTATACACGGGCATGGCTCACGCACGGATTGATTGAAGCAGGGTACGCCGGAGATAAGCGCGCATTCGATCTTTTGCGCAGCAACTACGATTGGTTTAACCAATGCAAATACCTGCCTGAGCTTTTACGTGGTGCAGTGCAGGGCGGCCAGGGAATGATTGCGAACACGCGTCTGTACTTCACGCCTGCAGGTAAACCTGCCGACATACAGGTGATCCAGCGTTACTTCCTCGAAGACAAGTGGCTCGAAGTACTGGCCAAATATGAACGTGATCAGATATGGCAGTATCCGTATGATCGGCCGCATTGTTACCTGTTGACTAACCTGGAGGCATATCTGGATGTCTACCGTGCGACCGGTGATAAGCGCTGGCACGATGGAGTCAAAGCCGCATGGGAGATGTATCGTCAGCATTGGGAGCAGATCGGAGGATCGATCTCCATCATTGAATACAACTACGATCCACCGGATTCTAATTCAATTACCAAAGAGTTGGGAGAGCTATGCGGGAGTTCATTCTGGGCATTTCTGAGCCAACGGTTCCAACTCATGAATCCAGAAGAGGAACGTTACGCTGCGGAGATCGAAAAGTCGATTTATAACGTTGCGATGGCTAACCAGCAAGGAGCACACGGTCTTCGCTATCACACAATTCTTGTAGGCAAAAAGGAAAAAGGCACGCGTAAGAACACCTGCTGTGAAGGGCAGGGAACTCGGTTCATCGGCTCAATCCCAGAGCATATCTATTCCATTGCGCAGGACGGTCTTTACGTCAACCTTTACGAGCCGTCGACGATCAGGTGGAAGCAAGACGGTGTGGCACTGAGTCTGCTCATGGAGACGAAGTTTCCTTATGATAAGCACGTAAAGCTTACTATTTCCGTCAATCATCCAACAACCATGAAGCTTAGACTGCGTGTTCCGTCGTGGGCCTCCTCTGAAATGGAGGTCGCCGTAAACAATGAGAAGCACGCTACAAGTAAACCTGGTTCTTATTTGACGATCGACCGTACTTGGTCAAGGGGAGATTCGATTGCGTTTACACTGCCTGCTCGCTTTGCGGTAATTAAGTACACAGGAGAAGACCAGATTCCTGGACATAGCCGCTATGCACTCACCTACGGACCGCTTCTCTATGCCGCAGTAGGCAACAAGCAGGCCATGCTCCGTCTACAAAATAGTAGTCAGCCGGAAGATATCGTGAAGCAACTTAGCCCAAAGCCGGATGCCGCCTTGCACTTTACGGTGGCTGGAAATCCCGGAATCGTCTACATGCCCTACTGGCAGGTTGAAGACGAAGAGTTTACTTGCTTTCCGATAATCAGCAGTTAGGATTACGATCCTCGCTTGTTCCCCGGTCTATTCAGTGTTCATGCGATCGCCAAACATCAAAGCCTTCGCTTGATCAGCGATCTCTGAAATAGTAGCGCTCCTGACTAATTTGCGCATTCTTCCACGAAAGGAAACAGATCGATATGACTATTACGCGCCGCGACTTTATTATGACTAGTGCATGTGCGGCAGTCGCAGCAGTAAGCACCACCACGCAGCATACAGCAGTTAGACCGTATCAGCTCGGCGCGTATTATTTCCCTAACTTTCATGTTGATCCGAGAAACGAAACAGTTCATGGCAAGGGGTGGACGGAGTGGGAGATTTTGAAACGTGGCGAACCGAAATTTACAGATCATCATCAGCCTAAAAAGCCACTATGGGGTACAGAGGATGAGGCTGATCCAAAGGTATTCCAGAAAAGATAGGTGCCGCTGCGGCATCAGGGATCGGGCATTTCATCTTCGATTGGTACTGGTATGAAGATGCACCTTTCCTTAACCGTGCTTTGGAGCAGGGATATCTTGGCGCAGCATATAAGAATGAGGTCAAGTTCTGTTTAATGTGGGCGAATCACGATTGGCACAACATCATGCCAGCCAGACTGCACGAAAAGGAATCGCCGCTAGTCTTTCGTGGATCCTATGATGCTGCAGCCTTTGATAAGATTATCGACTACATTCTCACGCGGTACTTTACGCAATCGTCGTACTTGATGATCGATGGTTGTCCGTATTTTTCGATTTACGAATTGAAGAACCTCATAGACAGGATGGGAGGTCTGGAAGTTGCGAAGACGGCATTCCAGCACTTTCGAGAGAAAGTTCGCGCAAGCGGTTTCCATGATGTTCATTTGAACGCTGTTGCATGGGGTATCAGCGAGATGCCCGATCTTCCAAATGTTCTGCGTTCGCTGGGAGTTCGTAGTGTTACATCCTACACCTGGGCTCACCACTGCAAGATGTCGGGCTTTCCAACGTCAAATTATGCAGATGTTGTGACGCAAGCAGAGGCGTACTGGCATAAAGCGTCAACGCTATTTGGTGTGCCGTACCATACCGACGTGAGTATGGGCTGGGATCCCAGCCCAAGAACGTGTCAGTCCGATTGTTATGAGAAGACTATATATCCGTTATCCGTTCACGCCAATCCTCAAAGGAAACGATCCTCAGGCTTTTCGAGATGCACTTGTCCGAGCAAAGGCTCATATGGATTCACTCCATGAAGTGCCGAAGATCCTGACCATTAATTCGTGGAACGAATGGACGGAAGGAAGTCACCTGGAGCCTGAATCTTTGTATGGAATGGGTTATCTCGATGCAATTAGAAGCATCTTCTCGTCAGACATGTAATGGCACTTCGTGAGTCCAGGCCGTCATCCTATCGTCTGGAGTTGCTTCGACCCATCCACGCTGTGCTTTGAACGACTCTGGTGCAAATGTGCAGGATAGGCCGCTGGGCCACCTGCAGCGAGCACTGCATTCCAGATCTCAGGCGCAGCCTGGTCTTCGACGCGTAAACGATGGAACGAGAATTGGTTCTTGCCAATACGCCGGAGTAGTTCGATGCCGGCGATTGTAGTGGCCGCGCAATCATAGTTCTTGAAGCCGAGCATGGGCCTGATCCGGAACTTGATCCCTCGATGATCCTGCTGATCAGGTTGTTCAGGCATTTCGGCGATCGCAGCTTGGTGTACTTCCATGCTTTGCTTTCGTTCAACATCTCGCGCATAGCGCGATGTGACGCAGCATAGCCATCCAGAGTAATGCTGATGGGAGCGCGTTCTTGTGTTCGAAGCGCTTTACGGAAGAATGCCTTGGCGGCCGCTACATCCCTCTTCGGGTTCGACCGGAAATCGACGGTATTGCCATCCCGGTCCACCGCACGATAACATAGGTAAACCCAGCGGCCACGGACCTTCAGGTACGTCTCGTCCATGCGCCATGAGCGGCCGCTTTGGCGCATATAGCGAGACTAGCGCTTTCAAACTCCGGAACATACCGCTGCACCCAGCGCATGATCGTCGTATGTGCAAGTTGCAGCCGGCGTTCGGCCATCATCTCCACCAAGTTGCGCAGACTGAGCTTGTAACGCAAGTACCAACGCACGCACAGGATGATGATTTCTCGATCAAAATGTCGACCCGAAAACAGTTCCTTCACGTTCACTAGCCTGCTCAAGTCGATTCGTAATTCGGCTCCAACAAACACTCTATCCGAGCTGGGTTTGTCATTTGCACCAGAGCCATGCCAAGATCTCGACAACTATCGAGATCTATACCCAAGCTGGCATGGGCAGAAAGCGCATCGCACAGCAAAAAGCGGTCGATGTTTTGTTTAACCGCAACCAGAAAACGGAACTGACAAGACCGGGGAAATAGGTGTGTTCCCATATTGTTCCCAGAAATGTGCTTGTGTTCCCGGAACGGACGCTCTAACTCTAAGCTGTTGAGATGGTTTGGTGGACCTGATCGGGATCGAACCGATGACCTCTTCCATGCCATGGAAGCGCGCTCCCAGCTGCGCCACAGGCCCACTTGCGCTGGTATTTTTATTGTCGTTGAGCGGCGCGGATTCGTCAATTCTCTGGAGCCTGCTTTGGGCTTAGGCTTACGCTAGTATGCAGAGATCTGATGCTGCCCTGGCAACCACTTTGCCACCTCAAAGCATCGTCCCCGGAGTATGGATATGCAATTGCGGCAATTTGTACCTGTTATCGTGTTGTTTTTGTTCCCCACAACGTTTGCGCTGGCACAAGCTCCATCGCAGCCCACAGCGCAAACAACTCCTTCTCAAACCACCAGCATTGGTACCCAGCTTCAACCGGCGCTCTCCGATGTGAATAACACTGTTGGCTCACTCAACATCGGGCGCTGGAAAACGTCTGGAGAAATCCGCAACCAGACACAGCAAAATGTCCTGTCGATCCAGAAAGATATCGATAGCACGCTCCCCGGCCTTATCGGCCAGGCCGACGCCGCGTCTGGTTCCGTGCCTCCGGCCTTCGCTGTTTACCGCAATCTCGATGCGCTCTATGACGTTTTACTGCGCGTAGTTCAGACTGCAAATATTGCGGCACCAGGCAGTGAACAGGCAGCACTTCAGTCGGCGCTCAGCCATCTCGAATCTACCCGCACCAGCCTTGCTCAAACAATTTCAGGCAATTCTCAATCGCAGGAAGCGGAACTCGTCCATCTGCGGACAGCCCTCAAAGCTGCTACTGCGGCTCCGCCGCCGCCACCGAAATCCATGGTCGTTAACGATGGTCCTTCGACATCCACCGCCGCAAAGCGAAAGAAGAAAAAGCCTGCTTCCACGACGGCTCCTGCCAGCACGAGCACAACACCAGCAACTGCTCCACATCCATGAAGCTGTTGATTTTTATGCCTGCCACAACAAACCGGGAACCAATTCACCTGCATTCGGTGTCTAAGTAGACAGAGTGAGCGAGACACTCGGGGTCCCCAGCATACGCGTGTGATGGGTACTCAGCCGCCGGCGGCAAAGTCTGTTTCGCTCATTTGCGGGCGTGCAACCGCCTGGCTTTCCCTGTTACTGTAGGGAGGTAGTCCTGAATGCAAGCGGGAACCGCAGTGGGAAATCTGGCAAGCGCAATCGGAATCCGTTCGGAAGAAGCCGCAGTCGTCGCTCAATTAAAAGCCGGCTCGGAAGAGGCCTTCGCGTGGCTGATCTCCATGTATCATCAGCCGATTTACAGCCTTATCTATCGCACCATTCCTAATCCTTCTGAAGCTGCTGACTATACGCAGGAAGTCTTCGTTAAAGTTTTCCGCGGCATCTCCGGTTTTCATGGCGAAGCCAGTCTTCGCACCTGGATTTACCGCATCGCGCTGCATGAAGCCTCGAACCAGCGCCGCTTCTGGTCGCGCCATCGCCGCCAGGAGATCACTATTGAAACCGAGACCGGCGAATCGCATGACGGCCACCCCATCAGCATCAAGGACACACTCGTTGACGAGCAGGAATCGCCGTTCGAGATGGCAGCGCATGCCGAGATTCAGGCCCGCGTCGAGGCCGAACTCCGGCAGGTTCCTGAGCCATTCCGCACCGTTGTCGTCCTTCGCGATATAGAAGGATTCGCCTACGAAGAGATTGCCGAAATCCTCCATACCAATATCGGCACAGTAAAATCCCGGCTCATGCGTGGCCGCGCGCATCTCAAGTCACGGCTCGCACCCTTTGTTGAAGCCGCAACCAAACGTCCATCCACCAGTTCCCTTTCATTCAAGCCAGCCTGCTCTACCGGGGAGGCCCTATGACTCAATGCCATTCCATCCGCGCTCAGTTTTCCGAATACCTTGACGGAACACTTACCGGGGTCGCCATGCAGAAGGTGGCCGGACATACGGAGCATTGCGCCGAGTGTCAGCAGGAATTCTCGCGATGGAGGATGACGCAGCGCGCTTTGGCCGATCTCGGCCCGGCTAAGCCGCCTGCCGAGCTGGCTTTGCGCCTGCGGGTCGCTATTTCCCAGGAGCACGCACGCACACCCCGTCATTTTCTGGATATGTGCAAGGTGCGCTGGCAGAATACCGTCCAACCTTACCTATTGCAGGCTTCAGCCGGATTCGCCAGTGCTGTCCTGCTCGTTGGCACCATGGCCCTGCTTATCGGAGCCTTCGCCGCACCCGAATCAGCAGACGCACGCGATGAAGCGATAGGTACACCTCAAAGTCCGCACTTGCTTTACACCACCGAGGACGGCAGCAACGACGGGATCATCGGCCAGCGTGGCAACCCCCTGGTTGTCGAGGCATATGTGGACGGCAATGGACGCGTGTATGACTACCACATCGTCTCCGGTGTAGAAGATGAGATCACTCGCGGCCAACTGGAAAATCTGCTCCTCTTCAGCGTCTTCCAACCAGCTCTGAGATATGGGCAGCCGGTGCGTGGTGTTGCAGTTCTCTCGTTCTCGGGTGTTTCGGTACAGGGGTAGCAGCCCTCACGGCTTGTATCCTCAGATTGGCCTACCTCCCACCCACCCCCTTGATTTTGATACGCATTTGAAATAAAAGGACTTATCCCTGTTTATAAATTCATAAACATCTGTATCTATTTGATTTCACGCCACTTCTATCGGGGTATCGAGGGGGCCTTTCAGTGGTGTTTTGATGGCATTTGAAATCGCGAACGCTTGATTTGATGAAAAACAGATCATTTACAGGTAAGCCTTATCTCCTGTTTTGAATACGGCGAGAGGCCAGCTTCTTCTGCTCAATAAAGAAGCCCGCCCATGCAGGCGAGTTTCTTTCCACTATTTCTATTTTACCAACTCCGGTGTAATTGCACGCCAATTTTATCTCTTGACAAACCACTTAGAATGAATGGATTACTGCTCTTTGAAAAGAAAAGCTCTTGACATGCTCCGGCTGTTGCATGCCGACATTGACCACTATTATTTTTTCACTGAAGCTGACTTCCTGTTACTTATCTGTGGAGATGACCTCTACCTAATTCCAGGGGAGCTCAGCATGAAGGGATATTCAGTTTCCAAGTAGGGCCGTCGTTCGGTTGGTACTCCTGCTTTGACCTGACTCCGATCTATACCTCGTCTCCTCGACGAGAATCTGCTCAGGGTCATATCCAACATTTCGAGCCGCGTGAGGTTCTGGTTGCAGCCGTGATACAAAAAATATATAGTCAAGTGGCTATGCAATC
>Ga0137415_10000231_pt1 | contig 48875 bp, 45 predicted proteins | sample CZODoug3_1_1_16f_FD_183082 | JGI IMG/M metagenome (GOLD analysis project Ga0137415, IMG submission 183082) | Vadose zone soil fungal communities from Angelo Coast Range Reserve, California, USA - CZODoug3_1_1_16fungal (Hybrid Assembly) | ecosystem: Environmental > Terrestrial > Soil > Vadose...
AACTCCAGCCTGTGGGCAACGGGGACCTTGGCGCAGTTGCGCCCGACGGCGGATCCTTTAAACGACATCACCAGCCACTTCTTCTATGACGGTGAGGGTAGACAGGTCGGCGTGCTCGATGGCGAGGGCTACTTGTCGGAGACTGTGTACGACACGGCCGGGAACGTCTCTCAGCAAATCCGCTACGACAAAGCGCGCGTCTACGTTGCCGGCGCCACCTTGGCCGATCTGCGTACCCTCAACGTGCCCACCCACACGATCAGCTTCCAGTACGACGGCGCCAACCGCCTCGTTCAGCAGACCAACTACGAAGGCACCCTTACCACCAACACCTACGATCTCGTTGGCGATCTCATCAGCACCACCCAAGCGGCCGGAACCTCGGACGCCCGCACCACGCAAGAACGGTACGACTCGCTCGGACGGGTAATCGCCCAGCTGAGCGCTCAGGGAGCCAGCCTGATATCGAGCGGGATGACTCAAGGGCAGATCGAAGCGGTCTGGACCCAATACGCCGCTCACTTCGCCTATGACCTTCTGGGACACAAGATCTCCTCGACCGATCAGAACAACAATGCCACTTTGTACTTCTACGACTCCGATGGGAGGTTGACGTACACAGTCAATGCAATGGGTGAGGTAACGGAGCTCCGCTACAACGCGCTTGGGCAGCAGACCGACGCGATCGCCTACTACAACAGAATCTCAACGGCCTCTTTGACCGGAGGACCGCCGAGCACGGCGCTCACCTCCCGCATAGCTGCTGTGGCCGACCCGACCAAAGATGCGCATACGGTCATGACGTATAAGCTGACGGGCCAGCTCGCTGGCGGCGTGACCGCGGAAGGCGCCAGCACCACCTATACGTACGATGCGTTCGGGGACGAGTTGACTAGTGTCGAAAAGATCGACTCGACCCATTCTCTGACCCACCAGTACGGATACGACGCCCGCGGACTTCTCACCGGTACGATTTGGGACCCGACGGGACTCGATACGACGCAGTCGGAATCCTACGACGCCTTTGGAAGACAGACCTCGGTAGCCGATTCCAACGGAAACACGACGCACACCGAATACGACCGCCTGGGACGACAAGTTGCGACAGTCAATGCGTTGGATGGCCGTACGACGACAACCTATGATGCCTTCTCTCGCGTCCTGACAGTCAAAGATGCCCTACAGAACTCTACTTCCTATACATACGACGATACGGCTCGAAGCGTTGTCGTCACTACGCCGGAAGGTATTAGCGCAACCACCGTTCACAATCGTGAGGGGCAAATATTTAGTTTGACCGCCGCGGGGTTGACGACCAGCTATAGCTACGATGCGAACGGCCAACTGCGAATAGTCAGCGACAATCTCGGTACGCTCGAAAGCCGCACCTACGATGCTTCCGGACGTCTGTTGAACGACACGGACGCTCGCGGAGCAGTCACGACCTTTACGTATGACGCCGCCAACCGCGTATTCACGCAGACCGTCGACTCCGCGACCGGTGGCCTCGGACTGGTTACGACCTACACATTCGACGCAGAGGGCCGGACTGTTCAAGTGACCGATCCTCGGGGCAAGGTCACCAGCACGGCCTATGACCGGGACGGTCGTGTGCTGGTTGTGGATCAAGATCCAACGGGTCTCGATGTCCGAACAACATATACATACGATGCGGCGGGCGACGTACTCACGGCTGTCCGCGGATATGGCAGCACAGCCACGAGCAAGACCCAGTATGTATATGACAGTCTCGGACGCCGCACGCAGGAGATAGACGATCCGGTTTCTCTGGGCGGGACGCTAAACCTCGTCACCCGATACAAGTACGACGCCAATGGAAATGTCACGCGGAAGATCGATGCCAACGGAAATTCCACTTGGTTTGTCTATGACGCCACCAACCGCTTGCAGTACACGATCGACGCTTTGGGAGGGGTGACTGGAACAACTTACGATGCCGACAGTCGGGTTCTCGCAACGCACAGATACGCGACCCCCATCAACACCAGCACGCTGGGCGACGTAGTCACGAGCGTTCCGGTAACGGCGAATGCTGCCGCGGACCGAGTCACTCAGTCCGTCTACGACCGCGACGGTCGGAACGTTTATTCGATCGACGCCGCGGGCACGGTCACTGAGCGCCAATTTGACGCCAATGGCAACGTGACGCGGGTGCGGACTTATTCCGATCAGATCGCACCGGGGACATACACCTCGATTGCGGCGGTGACGGCGGCCTTGACGGCGGTCAGGAGTGATATCACTGATATCGGCGGCAACGACCGAGTGACCTGGACTGCGTACGATCCGCTTGGCAACGCGGCCTTCACGGTGGACGCGCTCGGGGATGTGGTTCAAAACACCTATGATGCAGCCGGGGACCTCATTTCCACCACCGCGTACGCTACGCGTCGTCCTACCGGGTCCACAGACCTTTCTTCGCTGCAGAGTTGGGCCCAAAGCAACGCCAACCCCAGTTTGGATCGCACCACGCTTTACTGGTACGACTCCATCGGGCGCCTGCGATTTGAGCAGGATGCAGACGGATACCTGCATGAAACCCGATACAACGATGCCGGACGGACGCAATCGACTGTTGTATACGACGGTAGAGAGCTGAGTCTGGCCGGCTCCTCTCTTTCGGCCATAGCCCTCAAGGTACAACAGAAGGTCGATGCGCACCGCGCGACGACCACTACCTACGACGTCCTGGGGAGAGTCTCGACCGTCACAGATGCAAACGGCGGAGTGGAAAGTTACACCTACGACGCTCTTGGAAACAAGACGTCGTTTACCAACCAAAACGCAGATACCTGGAACTATACCTACGACGCGCTCGGTCGAATGACAAATGAGATCGACCCCCCCGTTTCGGTCACCTCGGTATCCGGAACCACGAGCTCACTTGGCGCTTCAACTCAGACGGGCGTACGGCTCGACACGGCTTTCACATACGACGCGCTCGGAAATGTTCTTAGTCGGACAGTCGCGTCAGGTACCGCACAGGCGACGACCACGAGGTACGCCTACGATGCGCTTGGACGTCAAACGATCACGTATCTGCCCGCTGTGGGCGTCTACAACCCATCCGCGGACAGCCTATCCCGGTCGGGAACTTCAGTCGTCCGCACGGAAACCACAGAGAATCTGTATACCGAAGTCTGGTATGACGCGCTCGGCAATGCCTATCGCAGTCTTGATGCAGCAGGGAACTACAGCTTCAAGGCGTACGACGCTCTGGGTCGGGCGGTATACGACGTTGACGCGCTCAACTATGCGACGGCGTACAAATACGACGCGTTTGGCGACCAGACGCAGCTGACAAGATACGCGAACCCTCTCACAACTCCGTTATCGACGACTTCGGCCAGCGTGGCGCCGGGTGATGTTGCCGGGCGAATCAGCGGCAATGCCGCGCAAGACAGAACAATCACGACCGCGTACGACACGCTCGGTCGAGTGATACAGGTCACTCAACCGCAGGCGCTGAACTTCGAGGCCAACTTGAATTCGCCCGGTGGTACGACTTTCACTGCGGGTGCAACGACGATTACAGAATACGACGCCTTCGGAGACGTCGTTTTGAGCCGCAGTCTCGTGAATCCCCTCACGGGGACTTACGCGGACACCTGCTATTACTACGATCATGTTGGAAACAAGACCGCGGCGGTGGATCCCGTTGGCTATGTCACTACCTACACGTATGACGAGAGTGGGAATGTACTTACCCAGAACCAGTATGCGAAAGCCCTGGCGGCCGGATCCTGGAATACGGCAACTTTTGCTGCACCGACGCCCACTACAGTGTTCGGCCAGCCGGGTGACCCCGCCGGCTACGATCGCGACATGGTGTACACCTATGACGGAATGAGCAGGAAGACGAGCGAGACCCTGCTGAATTTCCAATACTACTTTCTGAACGGCGTTCTGCTTACGGAGGCAACCACCAATCGCCTCACTACCTATGCATACGACGCTGTCGGTAATCTTACTCAGACGACCACCGCGCAAAAATCTCCAGGCGGGGGATCAACGATGGACGGCGAAACCCTCGTTGGCGCGACTACCTACTCCTATTACGACGCGCTCGGCAGACTCATCGCAGTAGCACAGCCCCGGCGAAACACAGACGGCAGTCTCAATAGCAATGGTGCTTCAAGGGACGTTGAGCTCACCCCACTCACCGAGATGAAGTACGACGCGCTCGGTAACATGGTGGAACAGATTCAGCATGCGAACGATGCCGGGGTCATCAACTATGTCAGGGCAACGCCACCATCGGTCGCGTCATCCAGTGCTGATCGCGTAACCACCATACTCCGCGACGCCCAGGGGCGCGCTATTCAAACTCAGGACCCGGCCGGTGCTGAAAGTTTTGCGTCTTATGACGAGCGCGGCAATGTTCGAAAACAATGGCAGTACGTCACGAACAATGATGGGGTCACCGAGGCGCTCGTAAGTGTTAATGAGTATGACCGGTTGGGACGCGAAACGGATGTTCTGCAGCCGCAACGCAGTGGATCCACCGTCGTGCATACGATGGTCGCCTACGATGCTTTCGGGGACATCATTCACAAGGGGGTCTACGCCGCCGGCGCGGAGGGTGCGTGGCAGGAGAATTACGACTTCGACCAGGCGGGGCGCCTGTGGCGGTCCAATTCCGGCGGCGAGGTCTCCAAGGTCTACCTCTACGATCTCGCTGGCAATGCGACGGCCCAGATCGAGGACCAGAGCGTTGACTTGGGGGGCGTCAGTTCGGCCGGCGTCGCGAACAGCATGTCCGGGACAATGCGCACCGAGACGGTCTACGACCTCGACGAGCACGCGATCCAGCAGCGGCAACCTCAGTTCACCATCACCGACAGCGAGACTCTAATCGACGCGCAGCCGGTGATCAGCACGATTCCCACGCCCGTGCCGCCTCAGGCGATTTACCAACAGATGCCGATTTTCGACGCGCCCGGAATGTACTACTACGCCGCGAGCCCGACCGATTGGGCCGACGGTGGCGGATACGAACAGGTCGCCCCGCCCAGCGCCAGTAATCCGACGGGTACTTACGTACAGGTTCCCCAATCCAGCTATCAGCTGGTACAGGCCCGGCAATTCAATTGGGCGGCGCCAGCAGGAATCGGCGTCGTCGCGACGTTCCAATACTGGTCTTTGAGCAGCCCGGGCAATGTGCTCACCGGAACCGTGTACACCGTCGCCGCCGGACAGTTCGGAGTCAACATCAGCGGCCTCGCGAGCGGGCAGTACGGATACACGATCAGCTATTCCCAGCAAGGATCCCCGAGCGTGTTCGCCACGCAGACGGGCACATTCAATACCGGCACGGGTTCCGTTACCGTCGCATCGACGGCTTCGCCCGCGCCGGTGACGGTAACTCCGACCACCACTCAGGCATTCGATCGCTGGGGAAACGCAATCACCGTCCAGGACTCCGGCGGCGGCATCACGCAGTACAAGTACAATCAACTGAGCCAGTTGACAGCAACCCTGCTGCCCGTCACGAATGTCGTGGATACGCGCGCGTCCGTCGATGCCTCCATCGCACGCACCGAGCTACGCAACTATTATGACCTCCAGGGGAATCTGGTCGAGAGCCAGGACGGCAACGGCTTCTCGACGTTGGAGACCTACAACTCCGCTGGCCAGGCGCTAACCAGGCAGGACTCCGACTCAGCCCATTTCGCCGGCGGAGCCATTACGCACAATGTGTACAGCGGATTCGGCAACCTGATCCAGGTGACCGACGAATTAGGCTACCGGACACGAAACGTCTATGACAACGACGGGCGGTTGACCCTGGTTGCGCAGGAAATCCAGCCCGGCAGCTTTGCCAGTGCCGCGCCCACTGATACCACCACCACCACGAACTTCAGCAACTACGTCGCCTATACCTCGTACAGTTACGACCAGGCGGGGCGTCGACTGACCGTGACCGATGCCAATGGGTACACGACCCGCGACTGGTACGACCTGCAGGGGAACGTGGTTCGGGAAGAGACCCCGATGATTTTCACCACGACCTATCAGTACGACGTTCGCGGCAACAAGATCAAGGCAACGGACGCGGACAACAGCTATCAGACCTGGACTTACGATGCCAACGGCCGCCTGCTGGGTCATAGCGACCTGCAGAACTCCGCCGCTTACGGATTTGGCGGCGGCACGTCCTATGTTTACACCTATGACTATGCCGGGGAGCTAAAGCAGCAGACCAGCTCAGTGGGACAGAACCTTCAATACGGCTACGACGCTGCCGGTCACGAGACATCCATCACCGACACGGGCGCCGCTACTGCCGCGTCCGGTTTGCAGAATTCAAGCAGTGTCAGCACCTTTGCCTATGACGGCACGGGGCGCCAGTCCCGCCAGACCGTCATTGTGGACAATCATACCCAGGAGGACACGCGGACCGGGTACGACGCGTTGGGCCGGATCCGGTCGCTGGACGATCCGGGTTACCAGCTTACCTATTCCTATGACGGCGCGAACAATCGAACCGTCATTGCGACAACGTACGTCGACAACAACCTCGCGGTGCAGAAGCAAACATCCTACTACCGATATAACGAGAGGAACGAGGTCATCATCAGCCAGGGGGTGGAGACCACCGGCGCGGTGCCAGATCTCACGGTCAACGCAAGTCAGGGCGTCGAACTGACCTACGACGCGAAAGGCGAGCGCATCAGTGTGCTCACCGCAGGAACCCAGTTCCAGGAGACTGAGGTGGTGACGAACGGAAACGTCGCCTCGACGACGATCAGTGAGGTCACTGCCTCCAACGGGCTGGGCACCGTAAACTACACTTACGACGGTCTCGGGCGTTTGACGAGTATCGGTAAGGCGAGCAATTTCACGGTTGTCAACACCAACACCGGGACCTCGACCAGCAGCACCTTCAATCAGCTGTTCGACGTGCGAACCTATGACAAGGGAGGCCGCGAGACCAGCGACACCACTTCCTTTCTCCAGAACGGCGCGTTCTCCAACCAGGAAGTGACATCTTCGTACGACGCCGACGGAAACCTCTCCGGTCAAACGACCAAAACGAACGCTGTGACCCAGTCCTCGGTGGGCTATGGGACGGCCACGCTGCAGTCAAACAATATCTGGACCGGGGGATTCGATGCCGCGGGAGTTCTGCGTGGCTACACCGTGGGCGTGTACTCGACTGCCGGTAATCTTCTGTACACGACGACGTACTACAACACGTACACACTGGCGAGCAGTTATCTGGAGAACGGGCAAACTGCCACGTCGTCCGGCACTCAGGCGCCGGGGCCCGGCGCGACCACTCGTGATTACAACGTCAACTATGCTCTGGTGCAAACTTCGGACGTCAATGCGCCGGCAAACGATCGCCACTACGCGAATGACTCCTCCGGAAACATACTGGGGGAGATTCAGGGGCAGTTTGACGGGGTCAACGGCGATCCGACTGTGACACAGGCATGGACCGCCGCGCTGTCTCGAACGAGCGCGAATGGAACGGGGTTGCCGCAGGCCGAGTTCTTCTATTACGCGGACAGCAAGTATGTCGGGGAGCTACAGAGGTCGTCCACCGCCTTCACGGCGAACTTCGATGTCAACTACACGCCCATCTCCACGCAATACCCTGGCATTACGCCTACCCAGGTGGTCGCTCAGGCCCGCGATACACCTCGGATCATCGCAGCCCGTGTCTACGGCGATGCGAGCCTGTGGTACATCGTCGCTGACAAGAACGGTCTGACGGATCCCAACCAGGCGATCATCGCCGGCACGACGCTGACCTTACCTAACCAGGTCGTCTCACTTTCAAACACCAGCTCGAGTTTCAAGCCGTTCAATGTGTCGCAGGCGCTCGGCGACACCACTCCCACTCAGCCGTCACCGCCGGCGCCCCAGCAGAGCAGCAGCAGTGGCGGTGGTTGCGGGGTGCTGGGAACGATCCTGCTCGTGGCGGTCGTGATTATCGTAACCGTTTACACGGCGGGACTTACCGCGAGCGCCCTGGGTGCTACTACAGATATTGCGGCCGCGACGGGCGCGACCGCTACAACGGCTAGCATTGGAACAGCGGCGTTAACCGGTGGGTTGGTGACCGCCTCCGGAGCCCCAGCGATCGGCACCGGTATCGTCGCTGCAGCGGTCGGCGGGGCTGTGGGCAGCATCGTTTCGCAGGGCATTTCGATACTTGCAGGCGACCAGAACGGGTTCAACTGGAAGGGCGTGGCGGAGGGGGCCATCGGTAGTGCCGTAACCGCAGGAGTTGGTGGTAGCGGATTGTTCAGCGGTCTGTCAACGACGGCGGTTGGCACGTCGGGAGTGCTCGCCGCGGACGCCGCGACGGGTAGCGTATTGTCACAAGGGATTGATGAGCACTTGGGGCTGCAGAACACGTTCAGCTGGCGCGACGTGGCGGTCGCGGCGGTCGCGGCGCCGCTGGCGCACGCCGTGGGCACTGAGATTGACCCTAACTTCGGATCTCCGCTCGATACGGCGGGTTTTGGAACGCAGCTCGAGGCCAATGCCGCCAGTGGTTTGGCCAGCGTGGCCGTGCAGACGACAATCGGCGGCCAGGTGCTCACCAAGACTGTGTTGGCTGACGCCTTTGGCAATGCGCTTGGCAATGCGATCGTAGCGACTCTTCAGTCTCCCGACACAGTCGGCATACCTCGGGCAGCCGCCAATGGGGCCTTCGGCATATCCAATCAGCAGATGGCCGACGTCAATGAGCAGCTTTCCGGGCAAGTAGCTCAGGGCGCGGCGCAGGTCAATGAGTCGGCGACCGACTCAAACGCGGCGTACCTGGCCGACTCGAATACGGCGGTCGAAAATCAACGGCAGTTCGTCGCGGACGCGGATCAGACTGTGCAACTTTCCGCCCGTGACTTGAACGCGAGTCTTGCCAGATCGATGCGCGCGGTGTCCGCCATTCCACAAATCAACTTCCCGGCGGAGCCGGTCGACCCGGTGGTGGCTGCAGAGTATGCGGCGCGCGTCGGACCCACGGTCGACTTTATGGCTGCTCAGGCGAACAATACCGCCGCCGCGGGCGCGTTGCCCGCTCAGGCAGTCGAACCCGTGCCGGATCAATACGATGACATGGGGCAGCCGTTGCACGGGCGCTCGAATTTCAACCGATGGTCCGCAATGGCCGATGCATGGGAGTCCAATGATTCGCTCGGCGACAAGATCGCGGCGGAATGGCATGCCTTCAACTACGTAGTTCCGGACGCTGCACAGAGAATTGCCGAACGTCTGGGAGCTCAAGACCAATATAGTCGGTTAGATCAAATCGAGGCGAGTCCGCTGGGCGGCACGGCATACGCCATCGCTTCAATTTTCGGTGCTGATCAGAAGACGCAGGACCTCGCTCTGGCTCTTGCGTCGGGCACCGAGGGGCTACTGCTGGCCGCAACCGGCGCGGGCGGTCGGGCGCCACAGTTTGTTGGCGCGCAAAATATGGACTCCTTTGAGATCAAGGGCCTCCAAAACTCCGTCGCGTCCTCGCCGAATACGGCAATGCGCGACAACGCCAATGTTCTAGGGACCTATATCGATCCCTTGACGAATGAGGTCGTATCGGCGACCGGCCGACTGTCCGCGGATCACATCGTTCCCCAGGATTGGATCAAAGCGCAGGCGGGATTTGATACTCTTACAACCGACCAGCAGAGCTGGGTGCTCAATCATCCCCTCAATACGCAAGGTTTACCGCAGTCGTTCAACTCCTCAAAGGGGGCCAACTTGCCAGGCGAATGGAGCACTTACCGCGGAGAGCCCCTGGATCCAGGGTACATCCAACGACAGACAGACCAGGGCCAGTTCATACAGAACTTCCTGCAGGCGCAGATCGATAGATTCAATGCGTTGAACGGTCAGTAATCTTGGAAACCATTGTCCACAAGACAACCGCCTGCAGTCGCTTCTCCCATCCGGAGATCTCAGTTCTTTTGGACCGTCGGGCCGGATTCAGCCCTGACTGGCTCATTCAGTATTTTGAAACCGAGGTCGGCAAGGGACGGGTGTTCAAAGCGGGGCAGACGGTACAGGTCGGCTGGGGGCTGGTGCAGCTTCGCGACACGACCACAGGGGAACTGGAGCTGTGGGAGCCCGATTTCCTCTCCATGCCCCTCCACTGGCAGCTGGGTGCGAATGAGACGCTGCGGCATTTGATAGTGCAGAAATCGCTCGCCGAGGCGTTGCAATGTGAGCCGGACTTCCCATCTCTGCGGCAACCCGGTTCGGTGGAGCACGACTGGAAGCGATTGGCTGAATTCCATCTGTGGAGGCAGCCGTCACACGAGAATCATTCAGGTTGGTTCTTCGCCGCCGATACGCCTGCGGCGGCGGTTGAATACACCTCGCTGTACGAATTGGCCTGTCATGCTCCGGCAGCCATTGCTGTCATGGGGCTTCCTCAGGGGGCGGAAGCTCAGCTCTCGCGTGACAGCATGGAGGTCAGATACGCGGGTCGCAGCATTTCCAGCGCTGATAATCAACTGCTTCGGGGGCTGCACAGCCGATATCGTGACTCACTGGCCCACCGGCCGGGCTGAGCGCCCCGCGAGATCGGCTCCCGCAACGCCAGTTGCAATTCATCCTGTTTGAGCGAGATGCCACGGGCACATCGGCCGCCCGGGCTTGTTGGTTGCCGCGCGCTTCGTGTGATTTAACCTTCCTGCAACAAAAACAAAACATATCAATCACCCCCCCGGCCGGCCCCGTTATCCGACTCGCGGTCGCGAATCAAGACTTTTCTTTAGATTGTCACCCCTTGACGCAATGCCACACGCGGTGGTTAACATATGTCCACAACGCGGCCAGACCGTTTGCACGTCGGTCCAGGTCGCAACAGGGATCTAAGCAACAACAACTTCAGATCCGGCGCAAGCGGCCGGGTCGACCGCGGAACTCGGGGAGTTATGGGAGACCTAGGGACAGAGTCGGCGCTCGCGCTGACGTCGGATACGCTGTGGACGGCGCTCGTGCTAGCCGGTCCGGTCATCGGTATCACTACTTTAGTCGGCCTGCTGGTGAGTATTCTGCAGGTCGTCACACAGATCCAGGAATCCTCGCTGACCTTCGTGCCCAAGCTCATCGCCGCCGCCGCGGTGCTGCTGCTGCTGGGCGGCTGGATGATGAGCACGCTCGCGCAGTTCGCGACGCGCCTGATCAGCAACATCCCCAGCTACTTCTAACCACCGATGTCAATTCGCTTTGACATCGGGTGGTTGCTCGCCACCGGCCTCCTGTCCGTGCGTGTTGCTGCGGCGACGATGCTGGCGCCGGTATTCGGGCCTACGCAGATACCAAGCTCGGTGCGCGTGGTAATCACCCTCGCGCTGAGTGCGATGATTGTCGCCGCACTTCCCACGCCCGCGCCGCAGATCAATTCCGTACCGGAATTGACTGCAGCTGCCATCAGCGAGCTCATCATCGGTGCAAGTCTGTCCTTCGGGTTTCTCGCGGCCTACGCGGCCACCCAGGTGGCTGGGCGTGTGCTCGACATACAGATCGGGTTTGGTGTGGCCTCGGTGCTCAACCCCACCGTACAGGGCTTCGGCTCGCTTCTGGGCACTGCCTTCGGAATGGTTGCTGTAGCGGTGTTTCTGAGCATGAACGGGCATCACGTTCTGATTCAGGCACTTGCCCTGTCCACACACAGCGTCCCGCCCGGGGCGGTCGCTTACACCCTGGACTGGGGCGCGGTGTTTCAGCAGTCGGGCGTGATGTTTACTTTTGGTGCAGCGCTGGCCGCGCCGGTCATGCTGGCTCTTCTGTTGACCGATCTGGCCATGGCGGTACTCGCGCGCAGCATGCCGCTGTTGAACGTGTTCGTACTGAGCTTCTCCATAAAGATCGTTCTGGGTCTGACCGCCCTGGCCGCGTCGATCAAACTGTCTGGGCCGCTTCTGCGGGCCCTGTACGGCACGACATTCGAATACTGGGAGCGGATCGCAGGCGCGCACTGATGGCCGAACAGGAACAACATCGCCCCGAGCCGGCTACGCCGTACAAACTCGCGGAGGCCAGGAAGCAGGGCCAGGTCGCGAAAAGCATGGATTTCAATGCCTTCGTGACGGTCTGTGCACTGCTGGCGGTTGTTGTCGCTCGTGGCGGCAGCGTTTCGGCACAACTGGCTGACCTCTCGGTTGCACTCTTTCAGGCATCGGGCTCCGCGCGGCTCGAACAGCCCGGGGATGTGGCGTGGTTGGGGCAGCTGTTGCTCGCTTCGCTGAATGTCATCGCGCCGTTTGTGCTGATCGCGGTGCTGGCCGGGATTCTGGCCAACCTGGTGCAGATCGGCCCCGTGTTTTCGTTTACGCCGTTGCAGCCGAAGTTCGAGCGCATTCACCCGATGGAGGGCTTCAAGCGGGTGTTCAGCAAGCGAATGCTGTTTGAGGCCTTCAAGACCGCGCTGAAACTGGTGCTGTTCGGAACGATTCTCTCCGGGTTTCTGCTGGGCATGTGGCCGGGACTCCCCGCCGTTGCCACCGCCGACAGTGGGACGAGGTTGTCGTGGCTGGCGGTGGAGGGGCAGTCGCTGCTGTTCCGGCTGGGGCTCGCATTGCTGTTGATCGGCCTTCTGGACCTGATCTACACGCGGTGGCAATTCGGCAAGCAGATGATGATGAGCCGGCGCGAGATGAAGGAAGAGTCGAAGCGCCGGGAAGGCGATCCTCACGTGCGGGCCAAACTGCGCGAGTTGCAGCGGGAGAACCTCAAGCAGGCCCGCTCGCTCAGCCGCGTTCCCGAAGCTGACGTGTTGATCACCAACCCCGAGCATTTCGCCATTGCGTTGAAATACGTACGCGGGGCGATGACCGCGCCCCAGGTGATCGCCAAGGGTGCTGACCGGTGGGCCGTCGACATGAAGGCGATCGCTCGCGCCCACGGTGTGCCGTTATATGAGCGCCGTAAACTGGCGCGCAGCCTGTTTCGCCAGGCGCGACTCGATCAACCCATCCTATCCGACTCATTTGTCGACGTTGCCCGCATTTACGCCGACGTTGACGCCGCGCGGCGGCGCGCGGCGCGCTATGAGGTTGCGCGATGAGCTGGGGGAAGCGCCCGTGACTGCCTGGCTTCGCAAAGTGTCCGACGAGGGGAGATCCTCGTGACCGCCTGGCTGCACAAGGTCTTCGGCGAGCAGAGCGAACTGGCGCTGGTGGCCCTGCTGGTCGGCATTCTGTTGGTCCTGTTTGCGCCCATTCCGGCGGGACTGCTGGATTTTCTGTTGATTGCGAACTTCTCCTTCGCGCTGCTGATCCTGCTGCTCACGTTCTACATGCTGCGGCCGCTGGAATTCTCCACCTTCCCGTCTCTCCTGCTGGTGGCCACGCTGTTTCGCCTGGGGCTGAACGTCGCTGCCACGCGCCTCATTCTGTCGGAAGCAAACGCCGGCCGAGTGATCGCATCTATCGGCAACCACGCGGTCGGCGGTAACTACGTCATCGGGATGATCGTGTTCATCGTGTTGATCATCGTCCAGTACGTTGTGGTGACCAACGGAGCGCAGCGCGTCGCCGAGGTTGCGGCTCGATTCACGCTCGACGGCATGCCTGGCAAGCAGATGAGCATCGACGCCGATCTCAACATGGGGCTCATTGATCAGAACGAGGCGCGTGAGCGGCGCAAGACCGTGGAGAAAGAGGCAAATTTCTATGGCGCCATGGATGGCGCCAGCCGCTTTGTGAAGGGCGACGCAATCGCCGGCATTCTCATCATTCTCGTGGACGTCATCGGCGGATTGGCGATTGGTGTTGCGCAGAAGGGGATGGGCTGGGGTGAAGCGCTCCAGACCTACACTCTCCTGACCGTCGGCGACGGAATAGTGACCCAGGTTCCGGCGCTGGTGATTGCGACCAGCACCGGCATCATCGTGACCCGTGCGGCATCGGATGCGCGCCTGGGTGCGGAAGTGTCCAAACAGATATTCGCTCATCCACGCACCATCGCGATTGTCGTGGTGGTGCTCGTTGCCCTCGCTTTTTTGCCAGGCCTGCCCGTGGTGCCGGTCCTCACGCTGGCAACGGGAGCCGCGTTGCTGTTCTGGGTGGCGCTCAAACGCACTCCGGGCGGTGAGGCTGTCGCCAAGACCGGTGCTACGCCGGCGGCCGAGACTCCGGAGGATCTCTACAAAGCGTTGCGCGTTGATCCGGCGGAAGTCACCATCGGCAGTGGACTGATTGCGCTCGTCGGCGAGGAAGGCCGGATCCTGGCCGACAAGTTGGCTTCGATTCGCAAACAGTATGCACTCGACATGGGAGTCGTTTTGCCGCTGGTGCGTGTCAGGGACGAAAAGCGGCAGGCGCCCAACCGCTATGAGATTCGCCTGTTCGGCACTCGAATTGCCGAGGGTGAAGTCCATCCCGACCGGCTCCTTGCCATCAATCCAGGCGGAGAGCGTGCGGCCATTGACGGCGTTGCCGCGATGGATCCGGCCTATGGCCTGTCGGCCGTATGGATCGGCGAAAGTGGCCGTGGTAACGCCCGCTCATTGGGGTACACCGTCGTCGACGCCGCGACTGTCTTCATGACGCACATCTCTGAAGTACTCAGGCAGAACGCACACAACCTGATTACGCGCGCCGAAACAGAGCGCCTGGTTGCGCGAGTACGCGAATCACAGTCGGGACTGGTCGAGGAGCTGATCCCGAAGATTCTGTCGGTAGGTGATGTGCAGCGAGTGTTGCAGGGGCTGGTCAAGGAGCGCGTGCCGATTCGCAACATGGACGCCATCCTGGAAGTCCTTGCGGACTTCGGCGCCCGCAGCAAAGACCCCGAAATTTTGACAGATCAGGTACGCGAACGGCTGGGCCCGGTGATCTGCCAGCAACTGGCGGACAACAAGGGCCAGATGCAGGTCCTGACACTCGATTCCAACGTAGAACAGTCCGTCGCCGGCTCGATCCGGGCGGTGGAAGAAAAGCCGACCCTCGTGCTCGAGCCGCGTTTTGCGGAGTCATTGCTGCGCAAGTTGTCGGACGAGGTTGAGCGCATGACGCGCGGTAACCTGCGCCCGGTTCTGCTGTGCGCGCCCAGCCTGCGGCGTCACATCAGGCGCTTTACCGAGCGGCTGGTTCCCCAGCTCGCGGTGATTTCGCTCAACGAGATTCCGACTCACGTGAGCCTCAGGGCGTTTGCCGTGGTGAAACTGTGACGGTCTCGCACGTCGGCGCCGCAACTCATGTCGCCGGTTCCGGCTCGCGACGTAGCGCTGACGGCCATCTGAACGGGTCGTTTGAAAAGTTCAGGGTGGGTCAACGGCTCGACATGAGCGTGATGCAGCAGATCGAGGAACAGCAATACCTCGTATCAATGGCTGGCGGTCAACACGTCGTCGACAGTTCAGTACCGCTCGATGTGGGCGCCCGTGTACGAACCGTTGTGGTCGCGGTCGGCGATCGGCTGGAGCTCGAGTACCTCGCCTCCGATCAGTCGGGGGCGGAAACGTCCGATGCCGCGAGCAGCCCGGATGAGACCGCAACGGCGCCGACGTTGCTGGCGAATCTGCAGGCCCGTTACAAGATCACTCTGGATCCGGATCAACATGAGTTGCTCGAGCGCGCAGTCAGCCGCGCGGCAGATCCAACCTCGATGGCCCTCGGTGGCTTGTTTCTCGCCAAAACAGGGAATCCTGTTGCCGAGCAAGGGTTGCAGGCGCTCTATGCAGTCCAGCGTCGCGACGGGGGTGCGGCGGGGCAGGGCGGCCCGGATGCTGACGCAGTCGCGGGGGGGCGAGCCGGTGCGGCCGCCGACGTTTCGAAGTTAATCCCCGCAGCGGCTGGTGGAGACGACGCGGCCGCTTCAGGGCTTGCCGAAATGCTCGCTGGCGCATTGAGTGCGCAAACCTCGCAGACAGGAGGGACCGGCGATGCCAACGCTGGTCAGTCAGGTGGGGATGACGGCGGCGATCTGTCCCGCTGGCTCCTCAATATACAAAACGACGGCAGTGTCGCTTATCGCTACGGAACTCTGCCCGTCATGGTTGCCGGCCAACTCGTCGAGCTCGACCTGGTGCTCTTTCAGCAGCGCCCGTCGACGGCCGCGGCAACACAGATCCGCCGGCTGGTGATGACGCTGGATACACAGACTTTCGGACCGCTGCAGGTTGAGGCGCGCGCCCTGGACAGCCGGCTGGTTATTACTTTCACAGGGCAGTCGCCCGAGTCGGCGTCCGACCTCGCTTCGTACAGCGGCGAAGTTCGGCAGTTGGCGAGCCGCCTCGGTTGGAATGTCGAGGGCGTCGGATATGAGTACGGCCGTGAAGGGCGCGCCGCGCGGCAGATCATCAACCACGTGCTTTCGGCAGGCACCGTGGATATGGAGCTGTGATGTCCAGGAAGCGTGTGATCGGAGTGAGTTACACGGAGGGCGGGTCGCCGCCCACCGTGGTTGTCAAAGGCGCGGGGGAAGCGGCCGAAGCGGCGTTGGATCAGGCCCGGGCGCAAAACGAAGTGCCGATCGTTCGCGATCCGGAGCTCGTGGCCCAGTTGTATCGCGTGCCGGTCGACAGCGCGATCGGGCGGGACCTGTTTCCAGTGATGGCAGCGCTGCTGGCCCATGTACTTCACATTGATAGCAAAAGGCAGCAGGCCGCTAAATGACCACGACCATCGAGATGATTGCGGGCGCAATGCAGTCGCAGGCGGAAGGGCTGCGGGTCATCGGGCAGAACATCGCGAACTCCCAGAGTGTCGCGTATCGCCGGGAGATCCCGGTGGCGCATGCCACCTTTGATCAGATTGCTGCGGCTTCGCGAGGAGGGGATCTTGTGGCGGCGCAGGCGGCGGATGGCATGTCGGCCGCATCGGCGGTGCCGGGCGCGCCGACGATGTGGGCAGGCGCGGACTCGCACGCGCGCGTCTCGGGTGCCACGGCCGGAGCCGGCGGCGCCCGATCGCAGGCTAGCGCACAACCTCGGGGTGCACTCGATTTGACCCCCGGCACTCTCCAAAGCACCGCGAGTCCGTTGCACCTTGCAATCGAGGGATCGGGCTTCTTCGTGGTGAGCACCGCCAACGGCGAAACGTTGACCCGACGAGGCGATTTCCGGCTCGACGGCGACGGCCAACTCGTTACCCAGACCGGCGATCCCGTGCTCGGTGCGTCGGGGCCCATTGTGATCACCGGCGACCAGCCCACCATCTCGCCTGACGGAACCGTGCGAGTTGGAACCGACACGATGGGGCAGCTACGCATCGTAGACGTCGCCTCGGGCTCAGCCCTTTCGCCTGTGGGTAACAGCTCGTACGTCCTGGCCGATGGCGAACAGGCGCTGGAGTCGCCGTCGCCCCTCGTTCGCCAGGGATTTCTCGAAACCTCCAACGTCCAGACCGTGAACGAGATGGTGCAGCTCATGGACACGATGCGCCGCTTCGAGGCGGGCCAACACTTTGTTCGCGGCTACGACGACATGATCGACAAGGCCATCAGTACGCTCGGCAAGATCTGAACACGACACGGAGCAGGAAACATGTTTGACGCTCTTTATATTGGTGCAACCGGAATGCGCGCGCAGCAGAGTCAGATTGACGCTGTAGCCAACAATGTCGCCAATCTGAATACCGTGGGGTTCCGCCGCAGCGTGGTGTCGTTCGAGGAGGCTACTGCTGCGATGACTCCGACTTCAGTCGACCCGATGCTCGCGGCGGTACGGGCAAGCCTCACCGAGCGCGGCGCCGGTGCGCTGGCGCATACGACCTCATCGACCGTCGGTGGGGCGCTGAATCAGACCGGCGAGCCGCTGAATATTGCGATAGACGGCAGTGGTTACCTCGAAGTAATCCGTGCGGACGGCACGCCGGCCTACACACGAAACGGTGCTCTCGAGGTCAATGCGGATGGTGAATTGGCTGCTGCCGATGGCACGCCGCTCGCCGGCTCGATGCGGCTGCCGCCCGACATGCAATCGCTGCAGATCTCAGCCGATGGCCAGGTGTTGGCGACCGTTGCCGGGCAGAGTCAGCCGGTCCAGGTTGGCAAGCTCGAGCTCGTTTCGTTCGCAAACCCCGCGGCACTGCAGGCAGTCGGCAACAACCAGTTCGTCGCCACCGCGGATTCCGGAGAGGCGCGCACGGGTACGCCGGGCGAGCAGGGTCTGGGCTCCATCAAACAGGGCTTCCTCGAGGCTTCGAACGTTCAACTCGTCGAGGAGCTGACTTCGATGATGCTCGCGCAACGGGGATTCGAGCTGAATGGGCGAGTCGTGCAAGCCGCCGACCAGATGATGGCCATCACCAACAGCCTCTACAGGACCTGAAGCCGTGCTGCCGGGTGTCGCCTGGATGTTGCTGGCTGTGGCCGAGCCGACCTCGGAGTCCGGGCCATCGTCAGCGGGCACGGCTGCGTCGACCCCGGAGTCCGAGCGGTCCTCAGCGGTCGCGGCTGCGTCGACCTCGGCGCCGTCAGTCGAACTGGCCCTGCGAGCACGGCTGGCGGCGCGCTATCCGACCGTCAGCCGCTGGGAAATCAAGCCATTCACTGCGGAAATGCCGGTTTTCGGGAGCGATGTGAAGGTCGTTCTGCTGGGATCCAGGAGCGCGGTGCAGGTCGGGCGGCGTGTCTACTGGTACTCCGTCGCCGGGTTTGGCCAAGTCGTGAGCGCGACACGTGGCGCGGCCCCCGGGCAGGCCCTGGTCCCGGGCGACGGCCAACTCTCCGAAAGCAACCTCCTCGCCGCCAACTGCGACCCGGTATTGGATCCGGCGGAACTCAACGGGAAGCGGGCAAAGAAGACTTTGCGTGCGAACGAGATTGTTTGTGCGGCGTCCATTGAGCCACGGCCCCTGGTCGCGCGAGGTGATGAAATCACCGTCCGCTACCTGAGTTCCAATGTCTCGCTGACAATCGACGGCGTTGCGCAGAACGACGGCCGCGCTGGCGATTCCCTCCTGGTTCTCAATCCCCACAGCCACGATTTGTTTCGCGCTGTCGTCAGTGGCGCGCGCGAGGTCACGATCCATGAATAAATCCAGTCTGCTGTGGGTCGCCTGTCTGGCCGCCAGCTCGGCGTTGGCACAGAGTGGTCCGAGTGAGGAGCCGCGCTCATTTTTCGCGGACCGGCGTGCCCATCGAGCGGGCGACGTCTTCACAGTGCTGGTGACGGAGGCCTCGTCGGTTTCAGCCGCTGCACAGACCACGACCAACAAAACTGACTCTGCGCAGGTCTCGGTGCTCGATAAGACCGGCACGGTGAAGCCGCTGTCGGCCACTATCGGCAGCAACTCCGGTGGCGGTGGCGATATCGAGCGCAGCGACAAGCTCGTCGCCAATCTCACGGTCACTGTCCTGAATGTCGACGATCGCGGCAACCTCATAGTGCATGGCGAGCAGGACATCCAGGTCAACAACGAGCGCCAGCGAATACGCCTGGACGGCATCGTAAGGGCCGAAGACATCGGTCCGGACAACACCATACCCTCATCGAGGGTCGGCTCCGCCCGCATCGAATTCACCGGCAAGGGGATCCTGGCGCGCAAGCAGTCTCCAGGCCTGATCAACCGCATTCTGTCCTTCCTGTGGGAGTGAGTGATGCGATTGTTGCCCCACGCCTGGATGCTGATGTTTGCCGCAATCGCCGGATTCGCGGCAATGCCGTCTCACGCCGCGGTTCGCATCAAGGATCTGGCACGGTTTGAGGGCGTGCGGGACAACGCGATCCTCGGATACGGCCTGGTCGTCGGACTACCGGGGACCGGCGACTCGCAGCGCAACCTGCCGACCCTGCAATCAGTCTCCAACATGCTGCAGGAGTTCGGCCTCAACGTCCCACCGGTTGGAGTCAGCAGCCGCAACGTCGCCGCAGTGCTGGTTACCGCGAGTCTTCCCGGTGTCTTGCGCGTTGGTGACAAGTTGGACGTGAACGTGTCGTCCATCGGCGATGCGCGCAGCCTGGCGGGCGGTACCCTGTTGCACACTCCGCTGCTGGGTGGCGATCGGCGCATATATGCAACCGCGCAGGGGCCCCTCGCCGTGGGTGGCTACCGGTTCGAGCAGAACGGCAATGTTGAGCAGAAGAACTTTCCCACCTCCGGGACGATTCCAGAGGGCGCGGTGGCGGAGAAGGAGTTGTCGCCCCAACTGAAAAACCGCGACGGGACGGTCGATCTCATTCTGAACGATCCGGACTACACCACGGCGACTCGGGTAGCGGACACCATTAATAAGGAGATGCCGCGGGCCGGAGCGGCGGCGCTCGAGTCGGGACGCATCCGCCTGCAAACCGCCGATCTTTCGGCGGTCAGTTTCGTGGGACTGATTGCCGCCGTCGAAAACCTGGTTGTTGAGCCGGATGTGAAGGCCCGTGTGGTCGTCAACGAGCGCACAGGAACGATCGTATCCGGAGGCAGTGTCTGGCTATCCGCCGTGACCATCACGCAGGGTGACCTGAAAGTCTCCATAACAACGGATTACCTGGTCTCGCAACCCTTCGGTACGTTCGTTCGTCCGAGCCCGGACATCCGCACCGCTATTGTGCCGCAGACCCGCATCAAGACTCAGGAAGACAACCTGCAGACACAGGCGATCAACCTCCATCAGGGGGCAACGATCTCCGATCTGGTCAACGCGCTGCGCGCAGTGAAAGCATCCTCGCGCGAAATCATCGCGGTGTTGCAGGGAGTCAAGCGTGCTGGCGCGCTCCACGCAGAACTGATCGTTCAATGAGACTCATCATTCAATGAGGCAGGCATGAGCTCAATAGTTTCCGCGCCAGTGTTTGGCGTTCTGTCGCAAGCGCTCGATGTGGCTGCGCTCAAGCAGGCGGTGCACACGGCCAACATCGCGAATGCCGGTGTTCCCGGCTATCACCATCTCGAAGTGTCATTCGACGCGCAGGTGCAGCGGGCTGCGGATGAATCGGACGCGGCGGATGTCCAGAGCGATTCGGGTGCGCACGTAGTGCGGTCGGCGGATGAGACTGTCCGGCTCGACAAGGAAATGGCTCTCATGGCGAAGGACGCTGCGCGTTATCAGACTCTTCTGAGCGCGTTCGACAGGACAGTGGGGCTTTTGCAGATGGCAATCAAAGAAGGCAGGGAGGGTTGAGCGATGAGCATGTTCGGCATTCTGGATATCAGCGCGGCGGGTATGGATGTGCAACAGGCGCGGCTCGAAGCCGCTGCTGCCAACCTCGCAAATGCGCAGACAACCGGCCAGGGCGGTGCGGTGTATCAGCCACTCACGGTCATCGTTCACAGCATCCTCGGCAAGGGGGTGGGTTCGACTGACACACTGTCTGCTGATTCGCTCCCGCGCCCCGCAGTGAGCGGCACAGCGGAGCTGGATGTGCCTCCCCGGCTCGTGTACGACCCGGGCCATCCCGATGCGGATTCGCGCGGATTCGTGTCCATGCCCGGTGTCGATCCCATCGCATCGATGCTCGATCTGATTTCCATCTCGCGCAGCTACGAAGCGAATCTGCGTGCGTTCGATGTCACACGCACGCTGATGCAGAGGACCCTGGATATGGGGAATCACCGATGAGTGTCGAGGCGGTGGCCGCGGTCGGGATGGAACAACCCGTGATGCCCGAGAGCCTGATGGGTATCCAACCGCCCATGGGAGCCTCATTTGAAACAGTGCTGGGAAGCCTGGAAACGCTGAACACCCAGCTCATGACCAGTCAGAACGCTACAGCCAGGCTCGCTTCGGCGGATGCTCCCGAGAGCCTGCATCACACCGTCATGGGCATGGAGCAGACGCGGCTGTCCTTCGAGCTGATGCTGGCCGTTCGTAACAAAACCCTGGATGCCTACCAGGAACTGATGCGCATGCAGGTTTGATGTGAACGCCATCCAGACACTGTGGAATCGCCTGCAACCGGGCGCCAGGCTGCGGCTGGCCGCCGGTGTGTTGCTCATCCTGGGCCTGGGGGCGTGGGCTGCAATAGTGGCTCTGCGGCCGCAATACGACGTGTTGTTCGCGCGACTTTCGGATGCCGACGCAGCCTCGATCGTCGATCAACTCAAGCGCCAGAAGTTGCCGTATCGACTGGCGGACAATGGCGCCACCATCGAGGTTCCGGCCGAGCAGGTGCACGAGACCCGCCTGACCCTCATGTCGGCGGGCGTGCCGCTCTCGGGGGTGGTCGGATTCGAGATATTTGACAAGCAGAGCTTGGGAGTTACGGACCAGTCGCAGCGCGTGTCCTACCAGCGGGCGCTGCAGGGCGAGCTGGCGCGGACCATCGGTGCGCTGGAGGATGTAAAGCAGGCTCGCGTACACCTCGTGCTGCCCGATTCAACTTTGTTCAAGCGGGATCGGCAGGAAGCGCGCGCTGCGGTATCTGTGACAGTGAAGAATGGCGCGACGCTGAGCCGGGAGCAGATCTTGGGGGTGCAACGGCTCGTGGCTGCATCAGTTGCGGGTCTGGATCCGCCCAAGGTGGTAATCACAGATCAGCGCGGCATTACCCTGTCCGGTGATGACTCTCTCGGTGCGGCTGCCACCGCCAGCGGGGCGCGTCTCGAAATGAAGCGGGAGATCGAGGACTACGTATCCCACAAGGTCGCGAAGCTCCTGGATAGTGCGTATGGACCGGGCCAGGCCATTGTCAGTGTTGATGTCACACTCAACTTCGACGAAATAAAACGTACGGTGCAGGACCTGTTGCCCGTGCATGGGGGTGCCGCTATCGGCATACATCACAAGCACCAGGTTGTCACTGGAGCTGCCGACCCCCTGAGCGACGAGCCCACGGACAAGGAGCCGGCTGCGCACGCATCCAACTCGACAACCGATGTCGATTACGAGTATGGCCGCAGCATCGAGCAGGTGATTGCAGCGCCCGGCGGTATCACCCGGCTCAGTGTCGGGGTGATCGTGCCAGGGGAGTTGGGGGAGGAGAAACAGAAGCGGATCACGGACCTGGTCCGGATGGCGGCCGGGATCAACGACAATCGTGGCGACGCCATTGTCGTTCAGCCGCTCGACCAGCTCGGTATCAAGACCGTCGCGACGCCGCCCGCCGTGGCGCCGGTTGTGGCGCAACCAGTGATGGAAACGCCTGTACCCGTCAGGCGAAGCTTCCCCGTGCAGACGGCGTTGAGCTGGGTGGTCGTCGCCATTCTCGGGGTGGCCATTCTCGCGTTGGCAAGGGTGTTGATGACGTTCCTGCGTCGCAAGCCGGCCGCCGCCGCGCGCCTGGGAAAACCCTCTCCGCTGTCGAGCCAGGAAAGGCAACAACTGCTCATCGAGATTCAACGCGTGCTGGGCGAAGGCGCGCCGTTGGCTGAGTCGAGAGTCAAATCATGAGCGCGGGGGCGAACTTGGGTGGGGTTGAGGAGGCGCTGTTGCTTCTCGGCCGCCTCGAGGAATCCGATCGCCGCTGGATACTGGAGCATTTGCCGGCGGCGGCCAGGGCGCGGCTGGCTGATGGGGTTGGCGCTCGCGATCCACGGGCTCGCCTGGCCGCGTACGACGCGGGCAGCGTCATTGAGGTGTTGAGCGCCGAACCCGCGTGGCTGGTGCATGCCGTCCTCTCAGCCAGCCACTGGCCTTGGAAGAGGGAGGTCAGCGAGCGACTTCCTGCGACGGTGCGAATGGAAATCAATGGCATGACGCGCCGCGCACTGACCCTGGCCCAGCCTGCGGTGGAGTTCCTGTTGAGTGCGCTTTGCGAGCGGCTGCAGGCACCGCGGGCGACCGCGGTGAATGACTTGCGATTCGATTCTCTGGTGTTGGATTTCACCCGCCGGGTAGATCAATGATCCTGCGCGGAGCCTCTGTGGCAGACGAGCGGCTGGCCCTGGAAGCGGTCAGGGTGCCGCTTCCGGAGGTGCCGCGGTCCGCTGTGCCTGCCATGACGCCGGTGGCTGCGACTCCGAGCGCCGAATCCATTGTTGATTGGCTCGAGCATAGCGACGGGCTGTCCAGGGCGAGTGTCGCGAAGTATCTCGCGTCCGACATCGAGAGCCTGCGGCTCGAGGCGCATGCCGATGGATTTGAGTCCGGCTGTGCGCAGGGGTTGCAGGAGACACGGACACGCATGGAAGCCTCAGCAGCCTTGCTCGACTCGGCTGTGCGAGCCGCGAAAGCAGCTCTGGAGGCAGAATCAGCGCAACTGGCCGACCTGTGTGCCGACATCATCGTTGCGGCACTCACCAAAATCGCGGGACCGATTCTCACCTCCCGCGAAGCCGCCGTTGGCGCGGTCGTGAAGATTCTCGAGCGTGTGAAGGACGAGTGTGAGCTGCTGATCAAAGTCAACCACTCGGATCTGCCGGTGCTGCAGGAGCTCGAGGGTACCCTGCGCAGGGCCTTGGGCGGCCGGCAGTTCTCGATCGCCGCCGACGACAGTATCAGCCTGGGTGGCTGCATCGTGGGCTCGCAATTGGGAACCTTCGATGGGCGCGTCGAGATACAACTGGCCGGCCTGCTGGAATCCATTCGCGGCGCCCGGCAGTCGCGCGAGGTGAGCGCGTGAATCGCGCAGCGGCGCGTGTAATGGCGGCTGTACGAAGCGCCGATTGGGTGCGGCGGGTCGGCCGTGTCACCCGCTTTGTCGGACTGACTGTGGAATCACGCGGACCGGACGCGCAACTCGGCGAGCTTTGCAACATCGTTCCAGGCGGTGACGCGGCTGCGACCACGGCGGAGGTCGTCGGGTTTTCGGGGAGTCATCTGTTGCTCATGCCGTATGAGGATCCGGCCGGAATCCGGATCGGCAGCGAGGTGATCGCCACAGGACGAAGCGCCCAGGTACGGGCGGGCGAACACTTGCTCGGGCGCGTGATCGACGGGTTCGGGGCACCGCTCGATGACGGTGAGCTCGCCGCGACCGGTACAGCGTGTGCGCTATATCCGCAGCCGATCAACCCTCTGCAGCGTGGAATGGTCGTCGATGTGTTGGAAACAGGCATTCGCGCCGTCGACACACTGCTGACAGTCGCCAGGGGACAGCGCGTCGGCATCTTTGCAGGCAGCGGTGTTGGCAAGAGCATCGTGTTGGGCATGATCGCGCGCGAGGCGAAGGCGGATGTATCGGTCATTGCCCTGGTAGGCGAGCGCGGACGCGAGGTCAGGGCTTTTGTTGAAAATGGCCTGTCGCCGGCCGCGCGAGCCAAGTCGGTCGTGATTGCAGCGACATCCGATCAGCCCCCGTTGGTGAGACGCCGCGCCGCATTCCTCGCAACCGCAATCGCTGAATACTTTCGCGACCGGGGTCAGCACGTCTGCCTGACAATGGATTCCGTCACGCGGGTTGCAATGGCACAGCGTGAAATCGGCCTCGCCAGCGGCGAGCTGCCGACCGCGCGCGGTTACACTCCCTCGGTATTTTCCTTGTTGCCGCGACTGTTGGAGCGCGGCGGGGTACGAGCGCAAGGAGGCTCGTTGACCGCCCTTTATACGGTTCTCGTGGAGGGAGACGACCTCGAGGACCCGATTTCCGATTCGGTGCGGTCCATCCTGGACGGTCACATCGTGCTCTCACGGAAGATCGCGCAGCGCGGACGCTATCCGGCGGTCGACATCACCCAGAGCGTCAGCAGGCTCGCATCGTCAATTGTCTCGGAAGCCGAAAACCGGCTCATCAGTGAAGTCACACGGCTGCTGGCCCTGTACGAGACCTCCCGCGATCTGATCGAGGTCGGCGCTTACAAGGCGGGCACCCACAACGAGCTCGATCGGGCCATTCGTCTGACTCCATTGATTGAGAGCTTCCTGGCACAGAAGCCCGCCGAGGTCGAGCGGCGCGGGATTGCGATGGAGCGGCTACGGCGGCTTCTCGAAGAACCCGGACGGGCCGCATGAGTTCATCGAACCTCCCAGGCGATCGATTGCATGCCGTGCAGCGTCTGCAGGAGATCGAGCTCGAGCAGGCTCGCGTGGAGCGGACTCGGCTGCAGAAGGCAGCTGAAGTGCAGCGCCAGCGGATGACCGACCTGCAAGGCCGGTTGGATGCGAGCCGCGCGCTGGAAGTCACACTGATCACGAGCCCTGCGGGTGTGTCTGTGGATGCTTTGCGGCAAATGCGCCTGTATCTGCGTGCGCAGGCACAGGAGCTCCTGCAGCAGCAGGAGGCGTTGGCGAAAGCCGAGTCGGCCGCCGACAACGCGCGGATGTCTGTCGTCGGAAACTTCGAGCGGCTGTCGGCAACCCGGCGGTTGCGTGCGCGCCGCGCCGCCGAGATTCGCGCACAACAGCAGCGTGCCCGATTCAGGGAGTCTGATGATATGGCCATTGTCACGAAGCGAAACGCTTCAGTAGGAGCCGAACATGTCAGTGGATGCGATTGGATTACCTGCGACCACCACCGCCGCGACGTCGACCGCGACCTCGATCAATCAGCAGGACTTCCTGCAGATACTGCTGACGCAATTGCAGTTCCAGGATCCATTGAAGCCCGTGGACAACGAGCAGTTCGTAGCGCAGCTGGCTCAGTTCAGCGCGCTCGAGGTGTCCACGGAGCAGAGTCAGAAGATTGACTCGCTCCTGACCATCGAAGGAGCCGATCAGGCTGTCGCGCTCATGGGCAAGACAGTCCAGGCCGGCGCGGACCAGGCCAACGCCGTGGGGACCGTCACGGCCATATCGTTTTCGACCGGCGAGCCGTTGATGACCATCACGACTGCAAGCTCCTCGGTCACGGACGTGAAGCTCTCGGACGTCACTCTCATCCAGTAACGGCAGGTCAATCATGTTAGAAGCTATCTACATCGGACAGTCCGGCATGTCGGCCTACTCCAAGGGTTTGGACGTCATCAGCAACAACGTCGCGAATCTCAACACGGCCGGCTTCAAGGTGGCAACGCCTTTGTATTCCGACGAGTTGTATCAGAACGACTCGGGTGCGGTACCTGGCACGGAGGGCAACGCCGCGAGTGGCGCCGGTGTGTCAGTCGATACACAGCGTCTATCCTTTGCCGCTGGACAAACACGGACAACGGGCGATCCGCTGACCGCGGCGCTGGATGGCAATGGTTTTTTCGTGCTCAACCGGGATGGGCAGATGCTGTACACCCGTGCCGGGCAGTTTGAGTACGACGCGAACGGTCAACTGGTCGATACCACCACCAAGGCGCCGGTCCTCGTGCGCAATGACTCAGGTGCTTCGACCAGCTTCAATGTGAGCGACTTTCGGGTGTATCCGCCTCAGGCGACGACGTACTTGAAGCTGACCGGTACGCTCGCCGGCACGGGAACCGCGACCTTCTCGCTTCCAGCGGTATCACTGGTCGACTCGGGAGGGAACACAGAACAAGTCACTGCGAAATTCGTGCGCAGCGGCACGGATGCGACTCAGTGGAGTGTGGAATTCGACGACTCGAGCGGTAACGCGATCGGGACAGGCGACCTGCGCTTCAATGCGGACGGCACCCCCCAAGATGGTCACAACACCATGACGGTGACCCTGTCGCCGGCGAATCTCACTCCTTTTACGGTGACTGTCGATTTCGGAGCGGCCAGCGGCTTTACGGGTGTAACCAGTACGGCCACCGGGACCACCTCGCAGGTGCAGATGCTGAGCCAGGATGGTGTGCAGCTGGGATCGTTGACCGGGACCTCGTTTGATGATCACGGCAAGGTGACGTTGACCTATTCAAATGGACTGACCAAAACGCCCGCGACGCTGATGCTGGCCCAGATTGATGAGCAGCAGCAGTTGACGCCGATCGGCAGTGGGCTGTTCACCGCCCAGGGTGGCACGCAACCTGAGTTCGCTCCCGCGCAAACGGCCGGCATCGGGCGCGTCATGGGGGGCCAGATTGAGCAGTCAAACGTGGATCTGACTCAGCAGTTCAGCGACTTGATCATCATCCAACGCGGTTACCAGGCCAGCTCGCAGACGACCTCGGTCGCCAATGAAATGATCCAGACGTTGTTGCAGATGGGACAGCATCAATGATTCGTAACAGCGAGGCCGTCACTCCCATTGCATTGCTGGGAGACACCCGGCGCCGCGTGCTCGCAGAGCACGTCCGCGCTAGCGTTGAACGCTGGCGACGCTCGTGGGCGGAAGATCCCAGCTCACGCATCAGTGTTGAGATTTCCTGCGGTAAGTCATTCACGGGACGCTGGTCCAGCCAGAGTGGCTTCCAAGCCAAATCCGCACGAGGCGTGACGCTCTACGTGTTTGTCGCTGCGCGTTGCCTGCCTGCCATTGCCGGCCTGCGACCGTTGGCGTCTGACACTGCCGATCGACAGGTCGATCCCGCGAGCCTCGCGGGGCGCCTGGAGCACGAGGCGTTGGGGCACCTCGCCCGGGAGCTGCTGGGCGCCGCTCGAGCCCCAATGGTCTCGTTCGAGCGAATCCCGCTCGGCATCCGCCAGGCTGCGCTGACGCATCATGCGGTTGCCTCGATCACCCTCGGTGAGGCCGAAGCGACCTTCTCGGTCGCCCTCGATCCTGCCTTGGTCGCCACATTGCTGCCGCCGCAGGTTGGATTCAAGCAGGACGAGCGGGTCGAGCCGCGCCGTGTTGCGATTGCCGGGCAATCCGTTGGACTCGAGGCGGTGTTGGGTCAGACGGAGGTGTCGATTCGGGAACTTGCGCAGCTCGCGGTTGGAGACGTTATCGTGATGGACGAGTTGCTGTCTGACCCGGGCAGTTTTCAGATTGAGGGTGGCGAACGGGTCGGTCGCATCTCGATCGGTCGCTTCGACGGCCTGCGCGCCGTGCAATTCAAAGGAGAATTCCAGTGAGCGCGAACGTTGTGAATGCTATTGAGTTGCCCACGCTCGTGAGTGGTTCCGAGCGAGGCGCCGTGCTCGGAGAGCGTCTCGACCTCGTCGAGCACGTCAAAGTCAAAGTCTCAGTCACACTCGGCGGCTCCGAGATGCCCCTCGGCAAGCTCTTCGCTCTTGCCAGCGGTGATGTGGTTGCCCTGGACCGTGACGTCGACGCGCCGGTTGATGTGCGGCTGCACGGGAAGCTGATCGCTCGTGGTCATCTCGTAGCTGTCGGCGACAAGTTCGGCGTTCGGCTATCCGAGATCCTCGCGAGCTGAGTGCTGTCAGCGTGTTGGGCACATCTGTGGACAGTCTCGGCTTGCCAAGCGTCGGCCGGGTCGTTTTCGGTTTTCTCGTTACGGCAGGTCTCGCTGTCGGCGTGGCGTGGGTACTGCGTAGCGGATGGCCGATTTGGCTGAGGCGCAAGCCGTTGAATTCCGCAATGCGTCCATTGGATCGCGCCGCCGTGTCCCGCACATTGACAGTCCACTTGGTGGAAATAGATGGCGCACGCGTGATTATCGCGGAAGGTCGCAGCGGCGTTGGGATAACGGTCCTTCCGCCTGGCTCCACAAGACCTCCAGAATGAAGAATCGCTGGTCGTTCGCACTCTGTGCCGTGCTGCTGAGCTCGGGCGCATCCGCCGCGCCGGTGTCGATTGTGCTCGATACAGCCACCTCCGGAGGTGAGCAGATCGCGGGTGCCCTGCGCATCGTGCTGCTGCTGACGGCGCTCGCGCTGTTGCCGTCAGTTGTCATTGCGATGACTTCGTTCACGCGAACGATCATCGTGTTGTCGATACTCCGACATGCATTCGGGATGCAGGACACCCCGCCGAACATGGTGTTGGTGAGCCTTGCTCTGTTTCTGACGCTGTTCACCATGGCGCCCGCCATTGAAGAAATCAACACCGCGAGTATTCAGCCGCTGATGCACAACTCGATCGCGCTGGATGCGGCGGTCATCGCGGGTGTGCGGCCGCTGCGCGAGTTCATGATCCGCCAGACGCGCGAAAAGGATCTCGAGCTGATGATGGAGATCGCCCGCGTGCCCGTCCCCGAAAGTGTCGAGGACGTCAAGACGATTCACATCGTGCCGGCCTTTCTGCTCAGCGAGCTGAAAACCGGGTTCCAGATCGGCTTTGTCATCTTCCTGCCGTTTCTGCTGCTCGACCTGGTGGTGGCCAGCATCCTGATGTCGATGGGCATGTTGATGGTCCCGCCGACGATCGTGTCCCTGCCGTTGAAGATCCTGATGTTTGTGCTGATTGACGGATGGGGGCTGACCGTTCGGGCGCTGCTTGGCAGTTTCCACTGAGTCGGCTCACTCGCTGTGGGCACAATTCGCGGCGTCCCGCCAGGGGCGCCACCGCGAGGAGCTGATTGCTCACTATCTGCCGCTCGCGAGAATCTGGGCGGCGAAGTTGTACCGTGGGCGTGCCGACGATTCGGTCTCGTTCGATGACTACCTGCAGTATGCGCGGTTGGGACTGCTGGAAGCGATTGACCGGTTTGATCCCGAGCGGGAAGCGTCGTTCGAAACCTTTTCCAGTTACCGCATCCGCGGCGCCGTCCTGAACGGTCTGGGGCGCGAGTCCGAGGTCGCCGCGCAGCGAGCTCAACGCAGTGCCCTGACCCGGGACAGGATCGATTCCCTGCACCCTCGAGCGGATCGTGCCGCTGCGGATCTCGAGGATCTTGCGCAGCTCACGGTGGGCCTGGCGCTGGGGTTGCTCCTCGATGAGGGGACTGAGCCGAGTGACCCTTCAGTCAGCGCGAATCCGTATTCCGCGACCGAGCTGGCCGATCTGCGTGGCGTGGTGCGGCGGCTCGTCGATCAACTTCCGGATCGCGAGCGTGAAATCGTCCGGCAGCACTACTTTGACGAGCGCGAGTTCCAACTCATCGCGCGCGATCTCGGGGTCACCAAAGGGCGGGTCTCGCAGCTGCATTCGCAGGCGTTGGTTCGGATCGCCACGCTCCTGGACCAGGCGTCGCTGCTCGACCGCCATTTGTAGACGGACCGCCCTCGAACGGCGTACTGCTTGGCAGCCAGCCGTAGCAGGAGCGGCGTACTGCCTGGCCGAACGGCTCACTGCCCGGTCGCCAGCCGTACCAACAACTGGTGCAGATTCTGCGCAACCGTGGGCTGCGACTCCAGCTGCTCGCAAACCCGGGTCACCAGCGCGCCGAAGTCCGGATCGCGCGCCAGGTTTTCGCCCAATTCCCGCAGCAACACAGTCTCGACGAAGGCCTGGCGCAGGCGGGCGGGATTCTCGGTGTCGATGCCGGCAATTCGGGCGCTGAGCCTCGATTGCAGGGATTCATCAACATTCGGCGTGTGTTGGGGGGAAGGTCGGGCGGTGTGATTCGCCGGCGACGCCCGCTCTGTGGCCGAGGCGCGGCCGCGCCAAAGCGAACGGATGATCTGTGCAAAGGGGCGGAGCGGGTCGGTCACTGATCGTAGAGTGAAAAGTCGGTGCGCACGGCACGCAGCTCAGTGTCGCGAGCCCGGGCAATGACCAGGTTCATGTCGCGATTCAGGGCTGGGTTGGTGGTGTTGGCTGCGATGCCCTGGGTGAGGAGCCGTATGCACCGCTCGAAATCCTCATGGATGAGCGCTTCCAGGCCGCCTTTGAACAGTCGCAGCGCGGCCCGCTCGTCGAGGCGGTCGAGCGGCTGCCATGCCGTGATGGCGTCCGAGGGCTCGTTCATTGTGAGCAGCAGCAGACCGAGCTGCAAGGAGGCGGTATGCAAGTCCGGCTGCATTTGCACCGCGGCCCGCATCTCCTGCACCGCGCGATCATAGTGGCCGGCTTGCGCCAGCTCCGCACCGAGCAGGTAGCGCGTTTCGGCTTCAGTGGAAACGGTCATGGTTGGGAGTGTCCTGGGCAGATTTGAGTGTATCCGCGATTCACGCCCCCAGTTTAGTCGCCGACGCGGATCACGAGAGCGTCGACGTCCGCGGCCTGCAGCTGCTTGCGCAGCTTGTTCAAGTCGTCCAGCTTGGTGATGGGGCCAATTCTGACGCGATGCCAGACATCCGAATCCACAGCGACGCGTTGAACCTTGGCGTCGATCCCTTGCATCGACAGTTGTGCGCGAACGCGGTCGGCATCAGCTTCATTGCGATATGAGCCGGCCTGCAAAACGTAAACGCCCGGCCGCTCGACACGAGCCGTCGCCGGCATGTCGCGTTTGACGTCTTTCTCCTTCTCGGGCACCACCACCTCAAAGTTGGGCAGCATCTCGTAGAAGTCGTATTTCTCACCTGCAGCGGCCGTCGTCGTGGCCTCAGGATCGGTGGGTGCCTTGCGGTGCGGATCAGGTCGCGGCGCCTCTGCCTTTTCACGAGCCGGATCGTGTTGCCGCGCATTCATGATGTAGACGGTGGCACTGCCAGCCAGAACGATTCCGACCAGAGCGCCCATTCCAAACTCGCGCATCTTCCACAGCTCGAGGGAGCGTTTCTGATTGCGCTTGTAGTCCCGCGTGCTGGCCCTTGTCATGCGCTGCGCGCCGGGAAGATTGCCATCACATAGTCTCCGGTGAGGTGACGCCCAGGAGTGTGAGCCCGTTACGGATGACTTGTTGGGCAGCCTCAACCAGTGCCAGTCGAGCGTTACGCAGTTTGGGGTCGGGGACGATGAATTGCTCCGCGTTGTAGTACGTATGGAAGGTGTTGGCCAGCTCGCGCAAATAGTGCGCAAGTGCGTGGGGCGCACGGTTGGTTGCGGCCAGCTCCAGCGCTTCCGGATAACGTGTGACTGATTTCAGCACTGCCTGCTCGTTTTCTCCGACGAGCAACGCCGTATTTGCGAGGCCCTCGTCCCGATCGTACTCAAAGCCGCGCGCGTCCGCTTGCTTCATCACGCTGGAGACGCGGGCGTGTGCGTATTGAATGTAGTACACGGGATTTTCGCGTGTGCGCGACTTGGCGAGCTCCAGGTCGAAGTCCAAAGGTTGATCGTGGCTGCTGATCAAGTAGAAGAACCGACAGGCGTCGTTACCCACTTCGTTACGCAACTCGCGCAAAGTCACGAACTGCGCCTCGCGTTTGCCCATGGGGATCTTCTCGCCCCCACGGAACAGGCTCACAAACTGAATGAGGTTGACCTCGAGACTGTTCCCCGGTTCACCCATGGCTTCCAGGCCCGCGCGTACGCGTGCCACATAGCCGTGGTGGTCTGCGCCCAGAACGTCAATCAGACGTTCGAAGCCCCGCTCGCGTTTCTCCAGGTGGTACGCGATGTCAGACGCAAAGTAGGTCTTCACGCCGTTCTCGCGAACGACCACTCGATCCTTCTCGTCTCCAAATTCTGTTGCGCGGAACCAGGTCGCGCCGTCTTTCTCGTACAGCCGTCCCTGAGACTTCAGGCGTTCCAGCGCGCGATCGATCGCGCCGCTTTCGCCGAGGGCCCGTTCTGAATACCAGCGGTCGAAGCTGACGCCGAACTGCTCTAGATCCTCTCGGATGTCACCGAGCATTCGCTCGAGCGCTAGTTCGAGGACGCGCTGGAAGCCGTCATCACCAATCAACTCACGGCATCGGGTGATCACCGCGTCGATGTAGGCGTCTTTGTTTTCCGGCGAATCTTCAGGAAGATTTGCCAGGACGGCCGCTGCGGGTCGATGGAACTCGGCACCCACCTTCGTGCGCAGCAATTCACCGACTGGCTTTACGTAGTCACCGCGATAACCGTTGGAGGGAAACGGAATGCTTTCGCCACCCTGCTCCAGGTATCGAAGCCAGGCGCTGACGGTGAGGATGTCCATCTGCCGTCCGGCATCGTTGATGTAGTACTCGCGGCTGACACTGAAGCCGACGGCGTTTAACAGGTTGGCGAGCGTCGCGCCGTAGGCGGCCTGACGGCCGTGTCCCACGTGCAGTGGCCCGGTGGGGTTCGCCGACACGAACTCCAGCATGACCTTTTCGCCGTTGCCGAGATTGGACCGGCCGTATCGATCCCCCAGCTCGTGGAGCTTCGTTAGCTCCCGGGCGTAGGCGTCGGTCGTCAGGAAGAAATTGATGAAGCCGCCGCCCGCGACCTCTGTGCGTGCCACCAGCGAATTGGACGGCAGCGCGGCAATGATCGCCTGCGCCAGCTCACGGGGATTGCGGCGAGCGGGTTTGGCGAGGCGCAACGCGATGTTCGTGGCGAAATCGCCATGCTTGGGGTCGCGAGTCCGCTCGACCGCGATGGCGGCGGGCTCGGGGGCCTCGGGGAGGATGCCTCCCACCAATCCGCTCACGGCGGTCAGCAGGAGTTGCTCGAGTTGCTGCTTCAAGGAGTCGCTTCCGGCAGGGGGCCCAAGGGGCCTGAAGGTTTATGGGGCCGGCAGTTTAACTCGAGGCGTCGCGCGCGGCCGCCTTAGGACTAATGGCGATGGCGGCTGGCTGGATCGCGCGCTGAAGATCTACGGCGTCCCATGCGTCGCCGCAGTCCGCCCGCAACCCGTAGAGCCATTTCCGGGACACTGTCAGAATGGACTCATGATCCTGCGAGGAAGTGGGCCGAAGGCCATGACATGAGGTTACCGAAACGGGCGCATGACGCCATGCTCGAGCGCATCGCCGCTTATTGGCAATCGCAACTCGTGTTTGTGGCGGCTAAGCTCGGCATTGCCGACGTGCTCGTGGCGGGGCCGCTCACCGTTGATGAAATAGCCGCCCGTGTAGGGGCGCATCCTCCTTATCTGAAGCGCGTTTTGCGTGCCCTCGCCAGCGTGGGCATTTTCGCGTCCGACCCTCACGGCCGATTCCATCTCACCCGCCTGGCGCAGACGCTCCGGAGCGATCACCCCGAGTCACTGCGCAATTTCGCGTTGATGCTCGTCGACGATTACAACTGGTCGGCGTGGGGCGCGCTCGAGCATTCGGTTCGAACCGGCACCTCCGCATTCGAGCACGTCCATGGTGCCCCGGCATTCCTGTGGATGCGCGAGCATCCCGAGAAGGAAAAAATGTTCTCGGCGTCGATGGCAAGCCTCTCGGCCGTGGAAAACGCAGCAGTGGCACGGGCGTATGCCTTCGCAAAGCTACGGAAGGTGGTGGATGTCGGGGGGGCGCATGGGCATCTGCTGGCGGCGATTTTGCGCAGCTATATCAAGGTTCGGGGGGTGCTCTTTGATCAGCCGCCGGTGATCGAGGAGGCCGGCAGAACGGGGTTTATTTCCGCTGCGGATGTTGCGGGTCGCTGTGAGGCCGTGGGCGGGGATTTTTTTGAGTCAGTTCCCGCGGGCGCCGATGCCTATGTCCTGAAGTACATCATTCATGACTGGGACGACGAGAAAGGGGTGCGCATCCTGCAGAATTGCCGCAAGGCGATGGCCGCAGAGGGCCGCGTGCTCGTGGTCGATCATGTGGTTGCCGCCGGCAACAAGTTCGACTGGGGCAAGCTGATAGACATCAACATGATGGTGATGATGGGGAGCAAGGAGCGCACCAAGGATGAGTTTCGGCAGTTGTTTGCGCGGGCGGGGTTGCGATTGAAGCGCGTGATTCGCACCGCTTCGTCGCTCAGCATTCTGGAGGGTGTGGCGGGGTAGCCAGCTTTATTCGTGAACGGCACCGCATATCGGCGGGGACTCGATCGATGAGGTGTTTTCGGGAGCCTGAAAAACAGGATGTTTTTCCGGCAGCCCCCCATGGATGGGTTCACGGGCGGTCCCGAAAACACCTCATCGATTGAGGCGCCGCCCGCACCGGCGTCACCCGTTCACGAATAAAGCTGGCTCGAGCGTCACGCGCTCAAAACAGCTCGATCGGGTCAACATCCAATGCCCACCGCACTCGCCGTGCGCTTTGCAACTGCTCAACTTTGGGCAGCCACGCCTCGAGGAAGCGATGTAGGGCGCTCCGCTCCGCGCTCTCAACCAACAACTGCGCATGATGGCGCCCCGCCCGTTTGGCCATCGCCGCTGGAACCGGGCCAAGCAACTTGACGTTGCGAGGCGGCTTGGCAAGCTTGCGCGCCTCTGTCAGAAATTCCAACGCGGCGGCGGCTGTAGTCGCTGAATCGCGTACCGCGGCCAACCGGCTGAACGGCGGCCATGCAGCCTGCGCGCGTTCTTCCAGCGCGGCTCGTGCAAATCCATCGTAGCCTTCCGTCAAAAGACTCAATAGCAGCGGGTGCCCCGGAAATTCCGTCTGGACCAGTACCTCGCCCGGGCGCGTTCCACGACCGGCGCGACCCGCAACCTGCACGATCGTCTGCGCAAGCCGTTCCGGCGCGCGGAAATCGGTGCTGAATAAACCCTGGTCGGCGTTCAAAACAACAACGAGCGTGACGTTCGGAAAATCGTGTCCTTTCGTCACCATTTGCGTCCCAACCAGGATACGCGCTTCACCTGAAGCCATGCGACGCATCGCTTCTTCCATGTCACCGCGCTTTCGAACTACGTCGCGATCCAACCTGACCAGGGACACGTTGGGAAACAAGGTGGCCATTGTTTCCTCGATGCGCTCGGTTCCTTGGCCAACAGGCTTGACGGCAAAGCCGCACTGAGGGCATCGCGTAGGTAGCGGGCCGTCTGCGCCACAGTGATGACACCTGAGTCGGCCGGCAGTCATATGCACGGTCATTCGTGCGTCACACTCGCTGCAAGGCGCTACCCATCCACAGGCCGTGCAGAGCAGAGTTGGCGCGTAACCGCGCCGATTCAGGAATACGAGTACCTGTCCGTCTTCCTTGATGTGTCGTTCCATCGCCTGGACAGCGGGAGTCGATATCCCTGCGTGAACGGCATGTGCCCGCAGGTCAACGAGCGCCATCCGCGGTGGCGCTGCCTGGTCTGAACGTCTTGGTAACGTCAGTCGGACATAGCGGTTGGTTGTTACGTTGTTCAGGGTCTCGAGCGCGGGGGTTGCGGATCCAAGCATCACTGGAACATCTGCCCGCTGTGCACGAACGACGGCAAGATCCCGCGCCGAATAGCGAAACCCGCCCTCGTGCTGCTTGAACGACGAGTCGTGTTCCTCATCGACGATGATGATCCCCAAGTCGGGCACGGGGGAGAACACAGCCGAGCGTGTTCCGAGAACAATTTTCGCGCGGCCGCTGAATGCTTCCCGCCAAGCGAGAAGCCTCTCGTGGTCGGTTAACGCAGAATGCAACACCGCCATTGGCACGGCGAATCGCTGCCGAAAACGACCCACGAGCTGGGGTGTCAGACCTATCTCTGGCACCAATATCAGGGCGCGATGCCCGTGGGCCAGCACTCGTTCAACTAGGCGTAGATAGACCTCGGTTTTTCCACTACCAGTCACTCCGTGAAGGACAAACGTGCCGTAGCGATTGAGAGCGTCGCCGACGACTTCGACGGCCTTTCTCTGTTCCTCGGAAAGAGGGGGGCCGTCGGTTTGTGCAGAGGTGGGGGTATCCACCGTCGCCGGCTCAATGTCCATGGAGCCGATCCACCCCCGAGCGACGAGCTGGCGGGCCGCTTCGCGCCAGTTTGGTCGTTGCTCGGTCAAGGCGTCGGCCGTCGCGGCTTCGTTGGCAACGAGGAATTCGAGGAGCTTGCGCTGCTTGGGTGCGCGCTTCGGCTCGCCTTGTTGATGCGCATCGTGGCCAGCGGCGGTCACGCTCCATCGCTCCTCGGTGGTCGAGGTGCTGGCACCGAGCCGCAGCGCCTTGGGCATGGCGGTTGAAATCACCTCGCCCAGTGGGTGGTGGTAGTACTCGGCAGCCCAGCGAAGCAACCCGACAGCCGCCGGGTCCAGGATGGGCCGGGGGTCCAGGACCTCCAGGATGGGCCTGAGGCGCTCCAGCGGCAGATCGGAGGAGTCGGCGATTTCCATGACCACGCCGATGAGACGCTGCCGGCCAAAGGGGACCCGCACGCGGGTACCCAGCTGAATCGCACCAGCTATCGGTGTGGGCGTCGCGGCACCAGGCTCGGAGCCAGCGGCTTTCGCTTTCATTGGCAGCGCAAGCGCCAAATCGGGCTCCACAGGCGCCAAATAATCAAAAAGCCGTCGCAAAGGCATGTCGAGCGCGACGCGAAAGACCTGGGGTCCGGTCATGGGGTACTATGAATCAATGGTTTACGCTTCGCGGGCCGAGTCAACCAGGTCCGGCGCACGCGCGTTATACATCCCATGTCTGGGTTTGCTACGCTCGCGCCGCCTTATAGCATGCCGTCCGCATCACACGGCGACGTGGAACTGTCGGATTCGACTACAAATAGCCAATCGCGTGCGCTGAACCAGTTTCTGGCCGGCGTCGAATTGAAGGCATTCAAGATCGCACAGGCGGCGCTGCGTCATGAGGATGATGCCCTCGACGCCGTCCAGGATGCGATGTTGCAGCTTGCGCGTGCCTATTCCGAGCGGCCGGCCGAAGAGTGGAGGCCGCTGTTCTACCGGATCCTCGAAAACCGTATCCGGGACATGCAGCGGCGTCGCACGGTGCGCGGTCGCGTGATGTCCTGGCTGCCGTTCCGGGGCAACGACGAAGACGACGAGGAGCAGGACCCGATTGCCCAGGCGCCGAGCTTCGACCCTCAGCCGCCCCGTAGGCTCGAGATATCCGAAACCATGGACGCGCTCGAGAAAGCGCTCGAGTCGCTGCCTCGCCGCCAGCAGCAGGTGTTCATGCTTCGGACCCTGGAGGGTCTGGATGTAGCGGAGACTGCGACGGCGATGGGTTGCTCGGAAGGCAGCGTCAAGACACATTACTTCCGCGCGTTGCAGTCGCTCCGCGCGCAACTTGGAGATTTCTGGACATGAGTCCGCCCGCCCCAGTGGGCCACGAAACGCCCGGCGAATTCGAGCAACATGCACGCGCACTGCTCGAACAGAGCGTACAGCGCGTCGACGGCCGAATCCGGTCGCGCCTGAACCAGGCGCGACACGCCGCCATTGAGCAAGCGTCGCGACGCCCCTCACTGCTGCGGCGTTTCACATTGATGCCGGCGGTGAGTGCCGTGGCAACTGCGGTGCTGGTTGCGTTTGTCCTGTGGCCGCACTCTCACTCGGGCGATCCACTTGTCGCCGAAGGCGGCGGCCGCGCGGGTGTCGAGGATCTGGATTTACTGGCAGACAGTGATGCGCTCGACCTCGTCTCCGACGAGTCGACCGATACCGGGCAGTTTTACGAGTGGGCGGTGGATCAAGCGGATTCGAACGAGGCGAGCAGCACCGGTGCCTAGACATGCTCCCGGCAGTGGCATCGGCCTGCTGGTGGCACTGTCAGCGCTCGCACTCGTGTGTGACATCGCGGCTGCACAGGACCAAAAAAAGGCGGAAACAACGACGGACGCCGATCTGCTGGAGTTTCTGGGCAGCGTTGACTCTGGAGCGGATTCACAAGCAGCTGCGGACGATGGAAGTTGGATTGATTACCTGGCGCAGACGGACATCGGTAAGGTCGCAAAGGCGGCTGACCCGAATGACGCTGCAAGCAAGCAATCCGCGACGGGAGCACAGCCTCCTGCGTCCGGAGACAAAAAAAATGACTAAGGGGTCTTCACTGGTGTTGATGGTGCTGCTCGCGGCAGCGGCGCCCTCATTTGCCCAACAACCACCCCAGCCGGCGGCGCCCGCACAGGCTCCCGGTCAGAGCACGCAAGCCGTGCCGTGGTCGAGCCTGTCGGGCGAGCAGCAGAAGCTGCTCGGGAAGTTCGGCGACAGTTGGAATACTTTGCCACCGGAGCGGCAGCAGGCCCTGGCGCGGGGAAGCAACCGCTGGCTGGGCATGACGCCGGAGCAACGGGGGCAGGCGCAGCAGCGCTTTCAACAGTGGCACTCCCTACCGCCGCAACAGCGAGGCGTGCTTCGGGATCGATGGATCAGGTTTCAGTCGTTGCCGCCGGAACAACAAGCGGCGGTTCGCCAGAATTTCCACCGGTTCCGGCAACTACCGCCTGAAAGACGTCAGATGCTGCGCCAGCGTTGGCAAAGTGCGTCTCCGGCCGAGCGGCAGATGATGATCCAGCGGGCTCGGGAGCGGCACATGGAGATGCGTGGACAAGGTCCGCGCGGCGCCCCGCACGCGCCACCGCCGCCGCGGCCTCACAGATGAGCCGCAGCGCTGCTTGCCTCGCGGTCCGGCCGATCAGCCGCTCGGCAAACGGCCTCACCGGTTCGGTGAGCCGCGCTGCACGCGGACCCACCATAGCGTCTCCGCCGATCAGCCCCCGGGCGCCGGGTCAGTGAGCCGTTTTGGGTCTCACGACGACGGGCACATTACACACGTCAACGTGGCCGGCTGGCACTTTGAACCACTCTTCGCGGCGATTGCGGCGCGCCTCTACATATGCCGTGAATGTTGGCGTATCCGTACGCAACACCTCCAGCTCCGTGCGCTGAGACGCGGGGACATCGGCAGCGACGCGGACTGATTTGATCGGAACTCGCTGCTCGGGCTTCTCGTAGAAGCCGAGTGGCCCGGTGCCACGGGGTAGATCCGACAACATTTCGATCCCCTGCACAACCCGACCTACCAACGTCACATTGCGGTCGAGGTGGCGGGGTGCGTGTCCGGTTACTACATACAACTCGGTACCACCGCCGCTGTCCACGTCGTTGTCACGGCCCGCACCGACCATCCCGTAGCAGTGCACGAGCCATGCGCGGCCGAACTTGGGATCGCGTGCTGTTGGAAAGCCGTCTGAAAACCCAACTTCGGGGGCGTACGTGTCGGGATCGACGAGCGGCGTAAACGGAATGCCGCGCGCAGTGCGTTCGAATTCGGCCGCCAACGTCTTCTGAGCGTTTTTGATGGGACGCTTGCCGTCTGGATCTGCCCACTGGACGACGTAATTATCCTGTGAGCGGACGATGGCAGTTCCGTTGTAATAGCCCTCGCGCGTCAGGGCCACGATGTTCGCAGCGTGATGAGGCGCGAATTCAGTGTTGAGCTCAATGATCACGCGGCCCGTCGGGAGCTCGAGGTACAGCGTGTTCTGAGGGTCCAGGGGACGCCAGTCCGTGGCAGCCGATGTCGAGATGACGTCAGCCGTCGTCACCGGGCGGTGCGCCGGCTCGGTGGCCGCCGAGGGCGGCGGGGGTACCGCTGTGTTCGCAGGCGGGGGAGCGGCCGCAAGCGTCACCGGGCGCGCTGTCGTCAACGCCCCCGCGCCGGGCGCCGCCTGCGCGACCATGATCAATGCCGCCAACAGCGGCGGCACCGCGAAAGCGGCCTTAACCACGCTCACCCAACCGCCTTGATCGCCTGGATCAGCTCCGAGCCAGCCTTCTGCGCGTCGCCGTACAACATGCGGGTGTTGTCCAGGTAGAACAGGGCGTTCTCGATTCCTGAGAAGCCTGCGCCTTTGCCGCGCTTGATCACGATGACATTCTTCGCCTTGTCGGCGTTGAGAATGGGCATGCCGTAGATCGGGCTCGACTTGTCGTTGCGGGCCACCGGGTTCACGACGTCGTTGGCGCCGATGATCAGGGCAACGTCCGCGGTCTCAAACTCGGAGTTGATTTCGTCCAGGTCTGAAATGAGGTCGTAGGGCACACCGGCTTCAGCCAACAGGACGTTCATGTGCCCGGGCATGCGGCCGGCGACCGGGTGAATGGCGAATTTCACGGTCACGCCGCGATCAATCAGCAGCTGACACAATTCCCAGATCTTGTGCTGCGCCTGGGCGACGGCCATTCCGTATCCGGGGACGACGATGACCTTCGAGGCAAACGCCATCATGACGCCCACATCGGAAGCTTCGATGGGCTTGAGGCTGCCCGTCACATCGCCAGTCGCCGCCTCGCCGCCCGTGTCACCGAAGCCGGAGAACAACACGTTGCCGAGCGACCGGTTCATGGCCTTCGCCATCAACTGGGTGAGCAGCGTTCCAGCCGAACCAACGACCGTGCCGGCGATGATCATGGCCGCGTTGCCCAGAACGAAGCCTTCGAAGGCGACTGCGAGACCGGTCAGCGCGTTGTAGAGCGAGATGACAACCGGCATGTCGGCGCCGCCGATGGGCAGAGTCATCGTCAGGCCGAGGAGTAGCGCGAGCGCGAAGAAAGCCGTGATGACAGCCGGCGTGGCACTGAGGTTGAACGCCACCATGGCGCCCAGTATCAGGGCCGCCGCCAGCAACAGCAGGTTGAAAACCTGTTGGCCGGAGAAGCGGATGCTCTTCGTGATCAGACCCTGCAGCTTGCCGAACGCAATCGCGCTGCCGCTGAAGGATACGGAGCCGATGATCCCGCCGACGACGGCGAGCGAGGAGGTTGCGTAGCCCGGATTCTCACCGCGGTACAGCTCCACTGCGGCAATCGCCGCGGCCGCGCCGCCGCCCATGCCGTTGTACAGCGCGATCATCTGCGGCATGTCCGTCATCGCGACCCGCTTTCCGCTCCACCAGGCGAGACCACCGCCAACAACGATCGCTGCGAGAATCAGGTCGTAGTTGGTCATTCCCGGATACAGGAATGACACCACCGTGGCGACCAACATTCCTGAGCCCGCCCACAAAATGCCGCTGCGGGCGGTGACGGGCGAGCTCATGCGCTTGAGGCCGAGAATGAACAGCGCGGCCGTGACGAAATAGCTCGCCTGAATCAGGGTTTCCCTGCTGAGGACCGAAGAATCCATCAGTGCGCCCCTTTGCCGGGCTGCGCAGTGTTGCCACGCGTACCGGTCTGGCGAGACCCGCTGGATTTGAACATCTCGAGCATGCGCTCGGTCACGACATAACCGCCAACCGCATTACCCGCGGCCAGCAACACGCCAATGAAGCCGATTGTCTTTTCGAGCGTCGTGTGGGCTCCGCCCAGGGCCACCATCGCGCCAACCAGCACGATGCCGTGTACGAAGTTGGACCCCGACATCAGCGGCGTGTGCAGGATGACCGGCACGCGCGAGATGACCTCATACCCGCAGAAGGCTGCGAGCATGAATATATACAGAGCGACAATACCGGTCATGTCAGGCCTCTAAGGATTTGCGTGTTGCTTCGTGTTTGATCTCGCCGCCGTGCGTGAGGCACGACTGCGCAAAGACCTCGTCGTTCCAATCGATCACCAGCTCGCCGGCCTTGTCGATGGCCGGCTTGAGGAAGTTGAGCAGGTTGCGCGCGTACATCTCGCTCGCGTTGTAGGCGAGCTGCGCGGGAAGGTTGACCGCGCCGATGATCTTCACGCCCTGGTGCTCGACGATCTCGCCGGCCCGGGTGAGCTCGCAGTTGCCCCCCTGCTCAGCCGCAATATCCACAATCACCGACCCGGGTCGCATGCGTTCAACCGCCGCCCGCGAAATGATCTTCGGCGCCGGCCGGCCAGGCACTGAGGCGGTCGTGACCACGGCATCGGCGACCGCGATCCGCGAGTCCAGCACTTCCTGTTGTTTGGCCTTTTCCTCGGCCGTCAGCTCGCGCGCGTAGCCACCGGCGCCATCCGCGCTGACACCCGTATCAACAAATTTCGCGCCGAGCGATTTAACCTGTTCCTTGGTAGCGCTGCGAACGTCATACGCTTCGACTACGGCGCCCAGGCGGCGAGCCGTGGCGATGGCTTGCAAACCGGCGACGCCGGCTCCAATGATGAGCACACCGGATGGCCGGATGGTGCCGGCGGCGGTGGTGAGCATCGGCAGAAATTTCTGCAGGTTGTCGGCGGCGATCAAGACAGCCTTGTAGCCGGCAATGGCGGCCTGTGAGGACAGGGCGTCCATGGATTGAGCCCGCGAAATGCGGGGCACGAACTCCATGGCGAAACTGGTGATGCCGCGCTCCTGGAGGGCCTTCACTTCAGCCTTTCGGCTGTAGGCCTGCATGTAGCCGATGACCACTGTCCCGGATTTGAGACGCGTAATCTGTTCGACAGACAAGGGCTGTACAGTCAGCACGACCTGCGCCTGATCCAGGACCGCTGTCGGTGAATCCGCCCATGCAACGTTCTTATAGGCGGCGTCAGGGAACATGGCGCGTGTGCCCGCGCCCTTTTCGATGAGTACCTTAGCGCCCGCCTGGGCGAACTTGTCGGCGACCTCGGGCACGAGGCTGACGCGCGTTTCTTGCGGCGCGCTCTCGCGGAGCGCACCTATGGTGACTGGCATGCACGGTCCTTCCGGAGGTGTTACGGGATCCCGCGCGTACCCATGGCGATACGCATTTGGAAATCCTCAAGCGAATTAAGACGTTGCAACGTTGAATTCTTGCATAAAAGTGCTTTATCTTACAGCGCCCATGCTAGGCATAGATCTAGATCGCGCCGACCACGGCAATCAGGATGACTTGCGGATCGTCGCGAGCCCGGGGGCCCGTTCTTTGTCGCAACTGGTCCTGCGTACCGATATTGCCGGCATGCCCCTCGAATGGATCGACTATAAGGAAGCAGCCCGACTCTATCATCAGGAGCAGGTTGCTTATACCTGTGGATCTCCACTCTACAAACTCTACGGTGGTGTCAACGCTGCGAGTGGACTGCGCACGGTGCTCGAAGTCAACTCGATCGTGGCGACTGTCGGCCATACCGGCAATCCGGGCAACACGCGGCACGACTATGTTCCACCATTGAACAATCAGACACTCTTCCGCCGTGATGCTTTTCTGTGCATGTATTGTGGCATGCGGTTCGCATCGCGCGAGTTGTCGCGGGATCACATCAGGCCTTTCAGCCAGGGCGGTGTCGATATCTGGACAAACGTCGTAACGGCCTGTCGCCGTTGCAACAACCAGAAGGCGTCGCGAACTCCCGAGCAGGCGAAGATGCAACTCCTCGCCGTGCCGTTCACTCCGACCTACGCTGAATACATATTCCTCAAGGGGCGCCGCGTGCTCGCGGACCAGATGGAATATCTGCTCGCCCACTTTCCCCGCTCCAGCCCGCTGCATGCACGCATTCACCGCTGGTTGTCGTGAGTCGCAGACGTTGATTTTTCTGATCGACGCGTCGGTGTATGTATTCCGTGCGTATCACTCAGCGTATCCCGGCATGGTTGACCGCGATGGCAATCCGGTCCACGCGGTGTTTGGTTTTGCGCGCTTCATCGGTGATCTGATCGAGCGGATGCGGCCGCGATACATGGCGGTTGCTTTCGATCAGCGCCTGGCCAACTCGTATCGCAGCCGGATCTATCCGGCCTACAAGGCGAATCGCGAGCCTCACCCGGTGGACCTGCTGGCGCAGTTCGAGCACTGCCGCCAGGTGTGCCGGCACCTGGGCCTGGCCGTGTTCACCAACCCCGAATATGAAGCCGATGACATCATCGGTACGCTCGGCTGTCAGATGCGGGAAGAGGGCGTTCGGTCAGCGTTCATCACGCGCGACAAGGATCTGGCGCAACTGGTGCGCGATGGCGACCTGTTCTGGGATTACGGGGCTAGAGACCAGTTTGGCTACCATGACATCGAACGTCACTATGGAGTTACGCCAGAGCGGTTTGCGGACTATCTCGCGCTGACGGGTGACAGCGTCGACAACATTCCGGGTGTGCCGGGCATCGGACCGAAAACAGCCGCCTCACTCATGAAGGAATTTGAGTCGTTGGACGATCTGTACGGCAACCTTTCACGGGTCGCGGCAATGAAGCTTCGCGGTGCGAAGACGCTCAGCGATCGTCTGCGCGAGCACCGCGAGTCAGCCTACCTGGCGCGGCAACTGACACGCATTACATGCGATATGGAGCTTGGCGTCGGGGTTGAAGGTCTGCGACGCCGTATACCCGATATGTCTGCCCTCGGTGGCCTCTACGACCACCTAGGGTTCGGACCGTTTCTGCGCCGCCAGGGAGAACGACTAACGCAGCTTCCGGTAGGCTGATACCGCGCTATTGCCCCACTGGCGGCGTCTCGCCAGTCACGCATCCCAGCGGCTCACCCGAGCCATCAGTACGACGGGCTTCCAGATGAACCGGGCGTCCTGCCAACAGCTGCGAGTCGATCCGCAGGAGTTGGCTTCCGTCAGGTTGTATCCTGGAGGCGTAGTCGCCGGCTGGAAGCTCGCGCTTCTCGGAGTCGAGAGCGACAACACGAAGATCTTTTGAAATCCCCGGCACACGGAGCACGACTAACCGCGTATCTGACGCTAGTCGCATAGCGGTGCAATCGCCTGCACCGCGAGACACGGAAGGGAGGTTGAATACCACCGTCCGCGTCGAGTCCAGGTCCGTGGCCGTTGTGGCTTTTCCCAACCAGCCACCCGTAGCACCGATGACTCCGGCGCCCACCAAAGAGGCAGCCATACGCCATTCGCTGAACGCGGCCAGCTTGCGGCGGGGAACCAACGTCCGTACTTCGTGGCTCTGCCGCGGCATCTCGAGCTTGATTGCGCGCCAGACTTCAACGTCGGCGACGCATTCGGAGCAGCCCATCATGTGGAGCTCAAAGGCCTCCTGGGTGTGCTCGTCGAGGCCGTTGGCTACGTAGCCGGCGGCGGTTTGATTGGCTTTGAACTGTATGTGGTCCATGGTTCTCCCTATCCCTCTCGAGTCGATTGCGCAGACCCCGTCTCGCCCGCGGCCAGGCCGTGTCTGCGAAGGATGTCGCCGAAGCGCTGGCGTGCGCGCCAGAGGACCTGGTTGAACTGCATGTCCGTCAATTGCAACGACTCTCGAATCACTGTCCGTGGCTCTTCATGGAGGTAATACCGTTCCAACACTTCGCGATCGCGCTGCACGGGCAGATGCACCATGAGGTCACGAACGCATTTCGCGAGCTGCTCATGGTCGAGTCGCTCCTCGAGCGATATCGCCTCATCCTTGAGGTTCGACAGCAGCTCACGATCGTTGTCATGCCGCCGTGAAAGCTCCCCGCGCCAGTAGGCAGTAGCGAGCTTGCAGGCCGTGCGATAGAGATAGCCTCCCAGATTGCTCGGGTCATCCAGTCCTTCAGTACGAATCTTTTTGATCGCCTGCAGGAACGTGCGTTGCAACAGGTCCTCAGCCGCATCACGAGCGATACGTCTGTGGATGAATACCTGTAGCAAAGGCCGCCGATATCTCAGGTAAAGTTGATTTTGCAGGCCGGTCCGCTCAGCGACGGCCTCTACGAGGGACAAATCGCCGCCATTCCCCCTCTCAAGGGGCTTTTCAGCGCGGACGTCTGCCGGCGGCGATTCGGTATAATTCATGGACGCTGTTCCCGCTGCGATCCTGGCTGGGGACAAACGCGCGCTTTCCGGCGCTCCGTTTCCAGAAGACAAGCATCGGCTATCGGCACCCCGTCTAGATAGGGCGTCCGAGACCCAGGCTTCGAACGGCGCGGAGTCTCGACCATGCGCCCTCGTACGACCCTTGCCAGGAACTCGTCGGTACTCAATTTAGCATAGGGCGGGCTTGCCCATATGCCAGCGAGTAATCCCGATAGAATCGCTGTGGAGTTCGAACTCCCTTGTTCCAGTCTATAACGGTCGGGGGCGGCTCCCGCGCCAATCACGCACGCGCTTGGTGCACCGAGGTTGAGCCCAGGAGGGGCCACCGTCGTCCCGGGCGAGATCATGTCCTCGTTACCGATGGGGATTGCCCGGATGATCCTGCGGAAGGTGTAGGCCGCGGGGTAACCGGCCTGTGGTTCTCCCTTATTTGGGACGCTTGCGACCACTATTGCAGGGCGACGCGCGTCACGCCGATCCGCTATTTCCGCAAAGGCTTTGTCTAGCTCAGGCGTCGTCGCGAACCAATGTGAACTGAAGCTCAAAATCTGGGCCCCCATCCGTGTTGCATAATCCAATGCCCGAGTCAGGCGTTGAGGATCAGCGTCGTCATTGACGCCTCGATTACAGCCGACAATGCGCAGGATCATCAAACGGGCACCGTCTGATCCAGGTGCCGCAATTCCGGTGCCGTTGTTTCGCTCAGCGGCCACCAGGCTGGCCATCAGGGTGCCATGGCTGACCCGGGACCGGCATTCGCCCTTAGGTGACACATCTGGACTGTTGTCGACGAAGTCCCACCCGTGCAGGTCGTCGACATAACCATTGCCGTCATCATCGGCGCCCGGTTTGCCGTGCGCCTCGGCCTCATTGGTCCAGAGCTGATGGCGCAGATCTTCGTGATCGATAAAAGCGCCATCATCGAATATAGCGACTATGACGGGTTTGACCGGCCTGTGGTCACTCCAGGCGAGTGACCCCGCTACATAATCAACCCACCAGAGGTTGCCAACGCTATAGGCGCAATCGTTGTTGTGTGGATCGTCCACGGGCGTGGACGGCAGAAGTGTCGAGCACGTCACAGGCTGACACTGAAACGGCGTCTGCGTCTGCCCGTGGGCCTGCGAGAACCAAAGGCCGGACAGGACGCAGCACAGCCCGGCCGCGTGAACGGTACGGCTCGTCATCGCGATGATTGTAGGTCATACGGACGAGCCCGACGTCCGCTATTGCATGTGGATCACGCCGTTCTCATCGAGCTGCACTGTGCCCGGTGAAGTCACAGACTGCATCACGACGACCGCGGAGGGACCGCCTTGTGCCCCGTTGCGCGGGAAGATGAGAACGTGTTCGAGTTGCCCGCGGATTTTCGCAGTGCCGTACCAGTGAGCCTGCTCGTAGTAGGGCTCCGTGGCCTGGGCGTAATTGGACATCGCAAGGAAGGAAGAAGAGGCTTCCTGGCCGGGAATGCATTCGAAGTCCGCGGGTACGGACTTCATGGCGGTGCCGGGTCGATAGACCAGTTTCATTCCATTCCAGTTGGCAGCCCAGCGCAGCGAGCCGTTGTTTTCGGCCTCCACGACATAACTACCGTCCGCGGCCTGGCCGTCGGCGGATATCTTCAACTTCAGGCCCGTCTGGACGTGCGCGGCGAGTCCCGCATGTTGCTCGGTGCAGTTCTTGGAGACCGTCCATTCGGCGAAGAAGTAGTCGGGAATGGTGTCGGCGCGGGCCGGAGCGCCGGCGAAGGCGGCGACTAAACACTGAGCGGCAACGGCTGAAAACAGGAAGGACTTGCGGGAAACGGGCATGGGAATCTCCTCAATGGCGGTGGCAATGAATCCGCCGGGAGATAACTGCTCCGAGCTCGCCGCTTATCTCAGGAGAGACACTGCGATGTTAAGAGGTTAAATGGAGCTGTCGGGCCAACCATATAAGGAAAAGGCGGCCCAGTCGTGCGAGGACGCAGTTTCGGCCGCCTCAATCTGAGCCCGCCGCAGGGCCGTTGCAGCCGGCAGACGCTCCGCGAGGAGGTATTTGTAAAACTGCTGCATGAATTTTGAGGTAGTGACGTCGTCCACCCTCCAGTAGCTCGCAACTACAGCTCCGGCGCCGGCCTGCAGGAAGGCCTGTGCCGGGCCCAGCACGCCCTC
>Ga0137415_10000232_pt1 | contig 48835 bp, 42 predicted proteins | sample CZODoug3_1_1_16f_FD_183082 | JGI IMG/M metagenome (GOLD analysis project Ga0137415, IMG submission 183082) | Vadose zone soil fungal communities from Angelo Coast Range Reserve, California, USA - CZODoug3_1_1_16fungal (Hybrid Assembly) | ecosystem: Environmental > Terrestrial > Soil > Vadose...
GGATTCGAACCTTCGTAGCCCGCAAGGAGCGGCAGATTTACAGTCTGCTGGTTTTAGCCACTCACCCACCCGTCCCGGAAACTTCTGCCGGGATACCAAAATCGTATCCGCGAAAACTGCAAGGACACCTGCAACTTGTCCTATGTTTGACTGCCATGCCGTTGAACGGGAGCGCGTTGCGAGCAAAACACAAAATGGACTCGTGTCCGAAGACACCAGCCCTTTCATGTTACCTTGCCGGAAATCGTCCCGCCTCGCTCCCCTTGCCAATATCTGGTGGAGCTGGCGGAGGGATTTGAACCCCCGACCCTCTGATTACAAATCAGATGCTCTACCAGCTGAGCTACGCCAGCACTGCTCAAACCGCACAAGAATAGCAGATTAGGCACACCGCTTGCAAGTGGGGGGAATGGGGATTCGCTTGCAGGGAGCAGTTGGATGCTGTGGAAAACAGGAAAGTTAGTTCCCGCCGCCTTCTTGCACTTAACTCATTTATTTTGAATAACGTGCCGTGAACAGCCCAGGTTTGTCAGGGGCCGGAATCCACAGTCCCGCATGGCAACGTCAGGTGGGGGCGGTTTCAGGCTTCATTTTCTGCGGGAGAAACGTACGGTGATGCGAGAATACCGCAGTTAGCCAATCCTCATGTTGCACAGACGAGACACATGTTGAATCGCAAAAAGCTCGTACTTGGACTACTGATTCTCGCCGTCGCGGGCGCTTCCGCTTGGCTCTATCTTCAATCGCACGGACACGACGCACAGAGCGCACGCGAAAATCTGCTTTCGCATTTGCCCGCGGATTCTACTTCCGTGGTCTATGTGGATTTCCAGGAGTTGCGCGCTTCGGCGTTTCTCTCCCAGATCCTGGCCTGGGCCCCACGGCCACAAGCGGAAGAAGAGTACGGAAAATTTGTGCAGGCAACGGCTTTCGATTATGAGCGCGACCTCGATCGCGTGGGAGTTTCGTTCAGCGGATCGGCGCAGAGCCCAAAAACAATGGCGGTGGCGGAAGGGCGATTTGAGAGGAAGAAAATCGAATCGTACAGCGAACACTTCGGAACCCTGAAGACGGCCAATGGAAAAACGATTTACGCCGTGAACCTGAGCAACCCCCCGCGCACAGCGTACTTCACGTTTCTGCGCGACGACGAGGTGGCTATCTGTAATGACGCCTCGTGTTTTTTTCAGGCTTCCGGAAAATCGATGAACTCCGAGGAATGGCGCGAGCATTTTCTGCGCATGGCTGGAACGCCGATCTTCGCTGTGATGCGGCAGGATTCGCAGTTGCTGACGGCTCTTTCGCAGCGGACGCCGGGCGGATATCGTTCGCCGCAACTGGCTACGCTGCTGGGCCAATTGCAATGGGTCTCCGTGGGAGCAAAGCCCGAAGGCGACGAATTGCGCGTGGTGGCGGACGGAGAAACTTCGAACGAAATGGTGATCCGCCAATTGAACGATATGTTCAGCGGCCTGCTGATCCTGGCACAAGCCGGGCTGGACGATCCCAAGTCACGCAAACAGCTCGATCCAAAATTGCGCGAGGCTTACGCCGGCTTGCTGAAGTCGGCGGAGGTGCAAAAGCTGGACCGGGGAACATCCAAATCCGTACGGCTGATCTTCGAGATTACGCCGCAGTTGCTGGAATCGGCGAAGGACTCCTCCACAGCGGATCCGCCAGAAAAAACACCTGGTCCTGAGCCAGCGCGAAAACGCCACTGAGACGAGCGAGTAGTTCCCTTCTTGATAAAGCAATTCGGTGTGGAGAGAAGACCGACTCAGTCGGCGGAAGGAGTGCTGTTGCGCATATAGCGCCACGGATTCACGGGTGCGTTGTTCACGCGGACTTCGTAGTGCACGTGGGGCCCCGTGGAGCGGCCGCTGATGCCCGTGTAGCCGATAACTTCGCCGCGCTTGATGCGGGTGCCGGCGACGACGGCGTAAGCCGAAAGATGCGCGTACCAGGTGGTGATGCCGAACCCGTGATCCAGGATGACGACCCGGCCATAACCGGAATGCTGCCCGACATCGAGCACCACGCCATCTGCTGTGGCGTGCACAGAAGCACCGTAGTCCGCGCCGACGTCAACGCCGGTGTGGAACGCGCCCTCACCAGAGAATGGATCTAGGCGTTCGCCAAAGCCATCCGTGATATGGCCCATAACCGGCCAAGCCGATGGGGTGTAGTTGGAATCGGCGAAGGCCATCGAAGGCATCATGCGGAGCCCGCCCGAGGAGACGGCGATTGCAATGGCGTTTCGCTTCAAGAAGGTGAACTGCTCGACGGAGCGGTCAAAAACGTCTTCAGGTGTGGAAGGAGCATCTGTCTGTTCGAACGCGGCGGGGTGGTACTTCATTACGCCAAAAGTCATGGCCACGTCGGTGGCGAGGGATTGCACGGCATCCAGGCGCTGGTTGGTGTCCTTCACGGTGCTTTGCAATTCGCGAACTTGCTTCTTCCAAACGTCGCGCTCCTGGCGGACGGCGTTGTAGTTGCCGACCTTCCAGAGCATGCGGCTGTACGAGCCGACAGCGGCAAGAACCGTGATGCTTCCAATGATGGCGAGAGCCGCAATACCGTGCAGCACGTACGCAGGCACAACGAGTTTCCTCATCTTGCCGGGGGTGGATGCAATGTAAAACGTATAGTTCTTGCTGCTGATCACGCTGGGGCCCCTCAGGCCTTTGCCTGTTAGTCTTTAATAACGCGGCGCTTACACCCTGTCACCGCAAACAACCACTGGCACTAAGAGCAATCTGAACCGTGAGCCTTGGTTCGCGACTCTCTGCATATTAGTTTTTGTAGACTGCCGGGTCAACCCTGTATTTTTCTTTTTTTGGTACAGTGCCTGGGAACCTGTCCCCTGTCCTGAAGGACAGGGTGGGCTAGGATGGTGGTTGAAGATGAATCGCTTCCGCGACGAAGACGCATTGGTGAAGGAGATCGCCCGGCATTTTCTGCCTAGCCGCGGACGGAAACTTCGCCTGGGAATGGGCGACGATGCGGCTCTCTGGCAGCCAAAACCTGGAGTTGCGGGCGTGCTCACGAGCGATTGGTTCCTGGAAGGCTCCCATTTCTTGCGCGAAAAGCACCCACCCGACAGCGTGGGCTGGAAATGCCTGGCGCGCGCGGCCAGCGACATCGCCGCAATGGGAGGAACGCCACGATGCTTTCTGCTGAATCTGGCGCTTCCGGCGGACGCGACTGGGAAGTGGCTGAGGAGTTTCCTGGGTGGATTACGTCGCGCTGCAAGATCGCTTGATTGTCTTCTGGCGGGAGGCGACACAACCCGGAGCGAACGAATTTTGATCAGCGTCACGGTAATTGGGGTGATTGCCGAGGGGCAGGAGGTGTTGCGTTCGGGGGCGGATGTGGGTGATCTCCTTTATGTGAGTGGGACGCTTGGCGAAGCGGAACATGGATTGCAGGTTCTGCGAAAAAGCAGGGGCAAGGTGAACCACAAAAATGGCGCTTTGCGAAAACATCTTTATCCGGAGCCGCGGGTGGAATTAGGACGCTGGTTGGCGGAACAAAAACTGGCCACCGCGATGATGGATGTGTCGGACGGATTGTCGAGCGACCTGCCGCGCTTGTGCGCCGCGAGTGGCGTTGGCGCGCTAATTGATCCGGGGAAACTTCCTTTGCTGCGCGGAATTGCTATGGACTCTGCCCGGCCATTGGCACTGCACGGCGGCGACGATTACGAACTTCTCTTCACCGTTTCTCCCCGCAACGCAGAGCGGATACCAGCAATGTTTCGCAAGTTACGATTGACGCGAATTGGGGAGATTACGACAGGGCGCGGTGTGCGGATTATTGGGAAAGAGGGAAACCCGGAACCGCTCCCTGCGGCCGGCTGGGATCCCTTCCGCAAAAAAAGATAATCACGGACGAACTTCAGCGCTCCGAGGGTGGCGCGGCCGCGGTCGATTTTATCAGGGGAGGCGCGGCGGCAGGCTTCAGCCGCGGCGCCGGAACTTCTTCTTCAGGCGCAGTGTCTGGCACGTCGGTGTGGACGTGGTGCTCGTCAGCCTGCTCCTCCAGTGTGACCACGTTGGGGAAATCAAGCGGCGGCGTTCCGGCCATGGCCTTTTCCATGAACTCTATCCAGACAGGGAGCGCGGCGAGCGCGCCGGACTCCCGCTTACCCAAGGAAATCTGTTTGTCGTCGTAGCCAACCCAGACGCCAGCAGTGAGTTGCGGCGTAAATCCCATGAACCAGGCGTCGGTGAAATCCTGCGTGGTACCGGTCTTGCCGGCGGCGGGACGCCCAAGTGATTTGGCTTTCATGGCGGTGCCGAACTGCACGACTTCCTCGAGCATCGCGGTCATGGTGTGTGCCACGTCGGGCGATACCACGTCGTGGACTTCCGGATGCGCTTCCTCAAGCAAAGCGCCATCGTAGCTGGTGACGCGGCGGATCATGTGCGGGTCGATGCGAATGCCTTCGTTCGGGAAAACGGTGAACGCGGAGACGTGCTCGATCAGGCGCATGTCCGCGGCGCCAAGGGCCAGGGGGAGATACGGGGGCAACGGCGTGGTGATGCCGAAGCGCCGGGCCATATCAACGACGTTTGGTATGCCCACTTTTTCAGCGAGTTTTACAGCCGGGACGTTGCGCGAACCGGCGAGCGCACGGCGCAACGTGATGACGCCTTCAAATCTATCGTCGTAATTGTGCGGCGAGTAGGCTTGCCCGCCGCTGATGGTGGTAAAAGGCGTGTCCACAATCGTGTCGAACGGTGAGAAACCTTTTTCGATGGCGGTCGTGTAGACGTAAGGCTTGAACGAGCTGCCGACCTGGCGAACGGCTTGCGTGGCGCGATTGAACTTCGAGTCTTCAAAGCTATAGCCACCCACCATGGCCTTGATTTCTCCGGTGCCGTTGTCGATAGCGATCATCGCGGCCTGGGGTTCGGGCTGCTGCTCGAGCTGCACGTGCGCGGTGGTTTCGCGGAGTTCCTGGATGGAAAATTGCGCCAGGTCGCCGACGGCGAGAATTTCGTTGGGGCGCTTGTGGCCGGTCCAGGCCATGTCGAGAGAAGAAAGAATCGCGCGATAGGTGCCGATCTTGATGGTGGCGCTCTTGTCGTCAACTGCCATCACGAGGCCGGTGACGTAACTTCCCTTCTCGATGGCGTGGCGCCAGTCGTCGTCTTCGTAGGTGTCAAGCTTGCCGAGATTGTCTTTGAGGACGTTCGGCAATTTGTCGCGCCAGCCGTGGCGGCGGTCATAGAGGTGCAGGCCGTCGCGAATGGCCTGGTTGGCGGCTTTTTGCATATGGATGTTCAGCGTGGTGTAGACGCGGAGGCCGCGCTCGTGCACTGCTTCGGTGCCGTATGTGGATTCCAGATATTTGCGGATGTCTTCAAAGAAATAGGGCGCCAAGTCGTTGCGCGGATATTGCACGTGCAGGCCGAGGCGGGTTTTCTTCGCAGCTTCTTCCTCAGCCGTGGTGATTTTCCCCTCTTCCATCATCTGGTGGATCACCAGATTGCGGCGGGCCAGGGCCCGCGCCGGGTCGGTGAGCGGCGAATAGATCGGGCCGCGGATCATTCCGGCAAGGAGCGCGGCCTGCTGGAGATTCAGGTCGGTGACGGATTTGCCGAAATAAAATTGTGCGGCCGCGGCAAAGCCATAGTTGCCGTGGGCCAGGTAGACCTGGTTGGCGTACATGGTGAAGATCTGCGGCTTGGTGTAGCGGCGTTCGATTTGAAGGGAGAGGAGCATTTCCTGGGCTTTGCGGCGGAAGCTGCGGTCGCTGCGATCGAGGAAGAGATTGCCGGCGAGCTGCATGGTGATGGTGCTGGCGCCTTCGGCTTTGCGGTGTTTCAGGATGTTGCGGTAAGCGGCGCCGGCCACGCGCGGGAAGTCCACGCCCCAGTGATCCTCAAAGTGCTGGTCTTCGATGGCGGTGACCGCGTTGTAGAGAATTTTGGGGACCTGCTCCCAGGTCATCAGGATGCGGCGCTGCAGGGCGAAGCTGCCAACGAGTTGGCCGTCGTCGGCGTAAATTTCGGTGACGACGTTTGGGCGGTAAGTTTCGAGCGCGCGGATTTCCGGCAGGTCGCTTTCGTAAACGAAGAGCAATCCGCACGCGGCGCCCAGAGCCACGGAGCACAGCAGCAGGAATGCGAGCGCGACGCGGTCAATCAGTTTCCAGCCGCGGAGGCGCAGGGTGATCGGGGGAAGCGAAAACATGGACAGGCAATTCTAGCGCAGAACAATTCCGCCACGTCGGTTCGAAAATTATTACATTTGCGTTTTAGCAACATCCCCCGAACAGCGTCCTATCCCGTGGCGCGTAATCTATTGGATACTTATCCTGCTTTATATCCAGACTTGGGGGGATTCAGGCCATGTTTGTGCCTCTTTTTGCTGTATCAGTGATTGTAGCCTTCGGTTTAGCTTTCGGTGTTTCAGTGATTTTCAAGCGAATGACAGCGACAGTTCTATCAAGAAACCTGGCGGAAAATGTAAGCCAGGCGACCGCAAAATATCTGCAAATCGCCATTCTGGTGGTGGGAGTTTCGAACGGCGCACGGATTCATCTGCTGAAAGATTACCTGAACACACCTGCTTACAATATGGAGGCTGTGAATGCGCAGATGAAGCCGGCATTGTGGAGCCTGGCGATGTATAACACCGCGACTGATGCGCTGATGGGAATTCTCTGGCTGATGATTCTGTTCGCGTTTCTTGCGGCTGTGGCTGTGGCCTTCATCCGGAGGTCGAAGATCAGGTGGCTGCTGCCGGAGCAGCAAGAGATTCGCGGCAGTTGGTCCAAGTAAACCAGTAGAGACTTGAAGTCTCCTGGAATCTCAGTCCGCGTGCGCGTAATAGCATTCGCCGGCGCAGGCGCGGCAGAGGGTGCGCCCATTCTGGAGTACCTCGCGCTTGAAGTTGATGCCTTCGCCGCACTGGGCGCAGACGACGCGCGGTCCCTTGAAACCGGGAAGATCCTCAGGATGGATTTCGACCTTCACCCACTCTTTTGAAAACAGCGCCTCGTCGGAAAGTTGCGCGTAGGCCTTCTGTTGAGCTTCTTCGCGGGGCAGATCAGGAAAGAGATCCTTGGCGGCTTGCTTGGAGGATTCTTTCGCGGCGACGCGGATGGCGCGGCCGGTCTGGAGGTCGCAGAATGTGGCAGCGACTTTGCCCCAGTCGCGGAATTTCAGCGCGCGCTTGCCTAAGCGGCAGTTGGCTACGAGGGCCACGGCATCCGTGACGCAGCGATCGATTTCGACGTAGGTGACGATGCGCTTGCGCTCCGTAATGGGATCGAAACCCAGTTCGCGAATGCCCAGCATCGCCAGGCGCACGCCGAGCACCTGCCCGGCGCAGAGGTGGCCGTGGGCGACGGCGGCAAGTTCCAGATATTCGTGCAAGGTCTTCATCAGGTCCATTGTAGCTCAGGCCGGCCTAAGGGTTTTCGTTGCGGGAGGTTGGTTGCCGGAGTGATGGAAAGCCTCACCCCTGAAGGGGTGAGCTACACGGTTGGAGATTCGGCTGCGTTCCACGGATGCGGTTTGCGTGCTTCGACGAAGGCGAAGTAGGTCATCAGAACGGCTAGAGCGGAGAAGGCGGCGTCACGCACCACGGTCAATCCTGTAAGTTTCTCCGGCGTGCCGAAACATCCGCAGTTGATATCCATGTGCAGGAGATACGCGCGCGTTACCACACCGAGGAAGCCCACCATGACCAGCGTGGCCAGCGCGGCCCAAATCCGCAGGCGCCACCCAATGAACAGCATCAATCCGATGACAATCTCGGCAAAGGGCAGGCTGTGCGCGAGAAGACTTGCCGCCTCCGGCGAAAGCATCTTGTAAGACTCCACCTGCTGCTGAAACATCGTGAGATTTGTCGAAATGGAGAATTTCAGAAAGAAGAAAGGCCACAGGTGGGTATTTGGCATGAGGAGTTTTGCGAACCCGGCGTAAACGAAAATTGCACCGAGGACCAGGCGGCCAATCCAAATGATGATGCGGCGGTAGTTGAATGGTGCGGATTGAAGCATTGAGCCTCGGTGTTGTGAAAGCGATCAGATAACAGGAACCAGTAATCAGCAAAAACCATCTGCCGCGACCGTTACTTCTGCTACTTTTGCGCCACCAATTGGTCGAGGAATTCCTTCAGGACATCGTAGCTGAGCGTTCCAGCGTAGGGGTAGTTCTGTCCCTTGGAATGGAACACTGAGGTGGGCGTTTGCGTTATGGGAACAGTCATGCCAAGTTGCTTGTCCTTTTCAATCAACGGCTCGAGCGTCTTGGCGTCCACGATCGCCTGCACTTTTTTCATTTCCGCGGGCGAGAGCACGCTGGCCACGGTTCCCTTCACGTCACCGTTCGCTTCCCACTTTTCCTGGTTCTGGAACAATGCCTGCTCGACCGGTTCGCACTTTCCAATATGCGCCGCCGCACGGGAATAGCTGGCGGCAACCCGGGAATGGGCATGCATCGGCAGGGGAAAGTCGCGATGCACCAAGTACACTTTCCCGGTGTTCACGTAATTCTCCATGACCTTTTGCGTGGTGTTCAGAAAGAGCTGCTTGCAAGCGGGGCACTGAAAATCGCTATAGATTTCGACGACCACGGGAGCCGTCTTGGAGCCAAAAGCTTTGGTCGGATCAATGTCGTTAACGCCATTCACGGAGATGGTGGCCGTGGAAACCGCGGGTGCTTCAGGCGCTTTCGGAGGTGTGACTTTCTTGGCCGTCGAAGTTTTTGTCTGCGACTTCTGGTCCGGAGGCGCCGCCAGCAGCAGGGAGCCGCAGGCAATCAGGGTCAGAAGGCTGGAAGAAACAAGCGGGAGACGGCGATTCACAGATTCCTCCGTAGAAAAATAGCGGGTCGCGAATTCCAGCTCAGAGTATCACAGGTTGAAATGGTCAAACCTGGCCTCGGGTCCCCTGTTGTGTGGGTAAACCTCGTTGCCTTGGGTGCGGCCGGGGGATACGGCGCTGCCCCTGCCGAAGTCTAACCGTGCTGTTTTCTCGAGCATTGAGGAGAAATCACTGGAGGGAGCCAGTTCGGAGACGAATCTCAAATTCTGCGCATACTGGAGGAAAAAGGATAGGAAAGATGCCGGTAAGTCATGGCAAAGGGTACCTTTACTGGCGATATCAAATAACTTGACAACGCCACACTCAACCTGTATACTGCCGTCCGTTCGACGTTTCCCATGGCTGGTTTGGACGCCAGATAAGGGACGAATTCTTGTCCGGTCAGAACAGGCGCCTCGGGCATCTATAAGGATGGCCGGGCAATCCCCGGGCGAGCGAAGCACAAGAGTTTCAGGAAGATTTGGGAAGGAGAAGGAAGCGATGAGCAAGATTATTGGAATTGACCTGGGAACGACCAACTCGGTGGTGGCCGTGATGCAAGGCGGCGAACCGGTGGTGATTCCCAACCAGGAAGGCACCCGCACCACGCCTTCCGTCGTGGCCATCACCAAGTCCGGCGAACGACTGGTCGGTCAGGTGGCCAAGCGCCAGGCGGTGACGAACCCGGAAAACACGGTCTATTCGATCAAGCGTTTCATGGGCCGCCGCTATGACGAAGTGAGCGAAGAGATGAAGCGCGTGCCCTACAAGGTCGTAAAGGGCGATCATGACGACGCGCGCGTGGAAGTTGCCGGCAAGGTGTACAGCCCGCCTGAGATTTCCGCGATGATCCTGACGAAATTGAAGACCGCTGCGGAAGATTTCCTTGGGGAAAAAGTGACCAAGGCAGTGATTACCGTTCCGGCGTACTTCAACGACTCGCAACGGCAAGCCACCAAGCAAGCCGGCGAGATCGCGGGCCTGGAAGTGGTCCGCATCATCAATGAACCGACGGCGGCGGCGCTGGCTTACGGCCTCGAAAAGAAGAGCGACGAAACCATCGCCGTGTATGACCTTGGCGGCGGCACGTTCGACATTTCGGTGCTGGAAGTCGGCAGCGGCGTGGTGGAAGTGAAGTCCACCAACGGCGACACTCACCTGGGCGGCGACGACGTCGACCAGAAGATCGTCGATTGGCTGATTGACGAATTCAAGAAAGAGCACGGCATCGACCTGGGCAAGGACAAGATGGCGTTGCAGCGGCTGAAGGAAGCGGCGGAAAAGGCCAAGATCGAGCTCTCGCAGATGATGGAGACGGAGATCAATCTCCCCTTTATCACCGCGGGCGCGAGCGGCCCAATCCACATGCAGCAGAAGCTGACGCGCATGCGCCTGGAACAGCTGATGAGTGATCTGCTTGAGCGCTCGATGAAACCAGTGAAGCTGGCTCTGGAAGACGCGAAGATGTCGCCGAACGACATTCAGGAAGTGGTGCTGGTTGGCGGTTCGACGCGAATTCCGAAGGTCCAGCAACTGGTCAGCACGTTCTTTGGCGGCAAAGAGCTGCACAAGGGCGTGAACCCGGATGAAGTCGTTGCCGTTGGCGCGGCCATTCAGGGCGCGGTGCTCGGCGGGGAAGTAAAGGACATCCTGCTGCTCGACGTGACGCCGCTTTCACTGGGCGTCGAAACGCTGGGCGGCGTGATGACCGTGCAAATCCCACGCAACACCACGATTCCGACGCGCAAGGTGGAAACTTATTCAACGGCTTCCGACAACCAGCCGGGCGTGGAAATCCACGTCATGCAGGGCGAGCGGAAGTTCGCGAAGGACAACCGGTCGCTCGGCACGTTCAAGCTGGACGGCATTCCACCGGCTCCGCGCGGGACGCCGCAAATCGAAGTCACGTTTGACATCGATGCGAACGGCATCCTGAACGTGAGCGCGAAGGATAAGGCCACGAACAAGGAACAGAAGATCACCATCACGGCTTCCACTGGCTTGACCAAGGAAGAAGCCGAGAAGATGAGGGTCGAGGCCGAATCCCATGCGGAAGAAGACCGCAAGCGGATGGAAGAAGTGGAAGCGCGCAACCGTCTGGACGGCATCGTGTACCAGGCCGAAAAGACGATTCGCGACAACCGCGACAAGCTGAATGACGCCGACGTAAAGCAGGCCGAGGAAGCCATTGAAGAGGCGAAGAAGGCCGTCAACGAAGGCGGCGTTGCTCGCTTGCGTTCCGCAGCCGAGAACGTGGAGAAGACGCTGCACAAGATGGCGGAAGAACTGTACAAGAAGGCGCAAGCAGCGGGCCCGGAGCAGGCAGGAGCCGCGGGCGCTGGTGCGGGTGCCGGGTCCGCTTCGAGCGGCGGTGGCGCGCAGGGCGGTCAAAAGCCCGGCGACGTGATCGACGCCGAGTATGTGGACGTGGACGACAGCAAGAAGCCGAATTAAGGAAAGTAATCGGCGATTAGTAATCAGGAAACGGTCCGCGGATGGGATCGCTTCCCTGTGAAATGACGATGAACAAATCTGGGTCCAGCACGCGGCAGTTTAATGCGACGGGTGTTGGACCCATTTGTATGATGGAAAGGGCGGTGTGATCGAAAGATCTGCCGCTACAATATTCAGAATGCCGACGAGCGCTAAACAAGATTATTACGAACTGCTGGGAGTCGAGCGCAAGGCGACGACGAAAGATATCCGCACGGCGTTTCGAAAACTTGCGCGCAAATACCACCCCGACTTGAATCCCGGCGACAAATCCGCCGAGGAAAAATTCAAGCAGTTGCAGGAAGCGTACGACGTTCTTTCCGACACGAAGAAGCGCCAGATGTACGACCAGTACGGCTTCTACAGCGACAATGCTCCACCTCCGGGTTATACCGGCGGGGCCGATGCTGGCGATTCCAATGTGAATTTTGATTTTGGGGGATTCGATTTTGGCGGGGGCAGCGGCGGCGCGGGCACCGGAGGAAGTTTCCGCGACCTCTTCAGCCAGTTTTTTGGCGGCGGGCGCGGCGGCGCGATGGGGCCGGAGCAAGAACCCGGCGGCGACCTGGAATACCAGATCGAAATTGATTTTTGGGACGCCGTTCGCGGCGCGGTGAAGAAGCTGCAGATCACGCGGCTGGATACCTGCGAAGTGTGCCATGGCACGGGAGCCGTGGGCACGCCGCAGACTTGCCCGACCTGCAACGGCACGGGTCAGGTTCAGCAAGCCGCGGGGAAGATGCGCTTCAATGTGCCGTGCAGCCGTTGCGGCGGCACCGGAAAGCTGCGCACTGCTTGCAAGAATTGTGGCGGCGAAGGCCGGGTGCGCCGCACGGAATCGATTGACGTGCGCATTCCCGCGGGCGTGGCCAACGGCGGACGCGTGCGCGTCCCCGGCAAAGGTAACGCTGGAACGATGGGCGCGCCTCCGGGCGATTTGTATTTACGCGTGGTGGTCCGCCCGCACGAATTTTTCGAACGCCGCGGAAACGATTTGTACACCAAGGTGCCAGTCACGGTTGCGGAAGCGTCACTCGGCGCGAAAGTGGAAGTACCGACGATTGACGGCCGCGCGCTGGTTCGCATTCCTCCCGGCACGAACAGCGGCAAGACGCTGCGGTTGAAGGAAAAAGGCGTGCCGAGCGCGCGGAACGGCGAGCGCGGCGACCAGTACGTGGAAATCCAGGTGGTGGTGCCGGAGCCGACCGACGAGCGCGTGCGCAAGCTGATGAAGGAGCTCGAAGAAGTTGCGCCGGCCGACCCGCGCAAGGATTTATTTGCCAAGGCTGGAGTGTGAAGGCCATGCCACCAAAAACCAGAAAACGCGCCAAAGCCGGTTACATGATCAGCGCCGTTGCGGAAATTTATAAGCTGCATCCGCAGACGCTGCGATTGTACGAACGCGTGGGTTTGCTGAAGCCTTCGCGGTCGCTCGGCAACACACGGCTGTATACGGATTCGGACCTGGAGCGGCTGGACGTAATCCTGACGCTTGCGCGGGACATGGGAGTAAACCTGGCCGGAATCGAGATCATTTTGAATATGCGCGAGAAGATGATCGAGATGGAGCGCCAGATGAGCGAGTTTGCCCATGTGGTGCAGCAGGAATTGTCGCGCATGGCGGCACAGCCGGATGAGCGGACGCCGAAGCACGCGATTGTGAGGATGGGCCCGCGGGTGGTGAAGACGTGAGTGGTGGTGAATCGTTGAATCCGCGGTGTCGAGTTGACTGATAACAGATAGCAGATAACAGCTAACAGGAATCGTCGGAAGGCCCCGAGCGAATCGGGGCTTTTGCTTTTTTGTGCACAGATATCCGCAGGGGAGACGCATTGTGAGCGGCGGCGATGGGACGTATCATGCCTATGTTGAGTGCGGGAGCGAAGCTCCCGCTTTTGAGGTTGCAGCCGCGTTAAAGAATTTAGATGGGGAGCCGGCGCTCACACCGCAAAAGCGGAAGCTGCGCTTCCGCACTCAAAAGGGAAACCATGGCCAGGGAAGATTGCGCGCTGTGCAAGGGAACGGGTTGGAAGCTGGTGCCGCGGAAAGACGGCGCGGCGGGCCAGATGGCCGTGGTCTGCGAGTGCGGTATGGAAGAGCGCGCCGAAAAAGTGATGGAGCGGGCGCGTGTGCCGAAACGCTACGAGCATTGCGATTTCGAAAGCTACGCAACCGACCTTGCCGATGGCAAGACTTGGACCACGCAACATGAACAAGCGTTGAAGCAGGCAAAATTGATGACGCAGGGTTTTGTGCGGGATTACCCGGCTACGGAAAAAGGCTTGCTGCTGATGGGGCCGTCGGGCGTGGGCAAAACGCATTTGGCAGTGGCAGCGCTGAAGGAATTGATCCGCCGCGGGCATAACGGACTCTTTTGTGATTATCGGGAGCTTCTGAAAGAGATTCAGGCGAGCTACAACCCGGCGAGCGAGTCCACGGAGATGAGCGTCCTTGAGCCGGTCCGGACGGCGGAGATTCTTGTGCTCGACGATTTGGGTGCCAGCAAACCCTCGGCGTGGGTGCTGGACATTATCGGTTTGGTGCTGAATGCGCGTTATAACGAGAAGCGCATGACGATTCTGACCACAAATTATTTCGAGGAGACCGCCACTCCCGAGCCGGTTCCGCGCCTGCCGGGCGGCCAACGCGTCGTCGTGAAGGAAGACACGCTTGCGGACCGCATCGGCGCTCGGATGCGCTCGCGCCTCTACGAAATGTGCCGCACGGTCGAGGTCCATGCTCCCGATTTCCGCCGCGAAGCCCGCCAGGCCGGCCGCGCGCGGGCATAACTCTGAATCTACCCCGCCATGATCAATCCCCTTGATTGACACGGGGTTTAGGCGGCGAGTATTCTTTTAAGGCTGTAGCGCTCCCCGCGACGTTTGCAGCATCTCAGTAGCTAGAGACCGAGTTACTTCGAGCAGGAGCACTTCCTCTCTGCCCCGTTGTAACCCCTCCTTGCATTACCCCGGTTGGGATCTGGCAAGGATTGACTCGACAAAAACAGGGATAGAAATCCCGGAGGCGATTGAACATGTTTTCTGACCACGATAACCCCGTATCTTCCGCAGCAACCGCAGCAGCCCAGGAAAGCGAAACTCCCCAGAACGCGGAAACCACGCCGGCAGCTGAAACAGCACCTGCCGCTGCCGAAGCTCCCGCTACAGCTGCGCCCGTGCAGGCCGTGAAGCCCGAAGAGGCCCACGCGCACGCCGAAGCGCAGGCACAGACTGCCGCCGTTGACGCCGAAGCCGCCGCTGCCGCCGAAGAGGCCGCCAGCGCGGAGGAGATGAGCAAGCTCATCGACCAGTACGGCGAGCCGCAGGAAACCGCGTCGCAGAACGAAATTATTGAAGTGAAGGTGGTCGCGTACACCGAGCAGGGCGTGGTGGTGGACCTCGGCGGCAAGACCGAGGGCCTGATCCCCGCCTCGGAATTCACGGAAACCGAAGTTCCGCGCCCGGACCCGAACGCCACCATCGAAGTGCAGCGTACCGGCGAAACGAAGGACAACTTCGTCATCGTCTCCTATCAAAAGGTGCTGCGCCGCCGCACGTGGGAAAAACTGGATGTGCAGTTCAAGGCCAAGGAAACGCTGACCGCGAAAGTGGTGGACCGCATCAAGGGCGGCCTGGTGGTGGACATTGGCGTCCGCGCGTTTCTCCCCGGCTCGCAATACGATCTGCGCCCGACGTCGAACCTCGACGGACTGCTCGGGCAGCAAGTGCAAGTGCGCATCACCAAGCTGAATCGGCGCCGCGGTAACGTGGTGGTCAGCCGCCGCGCGTTGCTGGAAGAAGAGCTGCATGCCAAGCGCGCCGAACTGATGGAAAAGCTCAGCGAAGGGCAGACAGTGCACGGCACGGTGAAGAACGTCACCGAATACGGCGCGTTCGTGGATCTTGGCGGTATTGACGGCCTGCTGCACCTGACAGACATGAGCTGGGGGCGCGTGCGGCACCCGAGCGACGTGGTGAAGCCGGAGCAGGAACTCGACGTCATCATCCTGAAGTTTGACAAGAGCAAGCAGCGCGTCTCGCTGGGCCTGAAACAACTCCACAAGGATCCCTGGGTGGATGCAGGCGATCGCTACGGCGCGGGCGGAAAGTATCACGGCAAAGTTGTTGGCGTGGTGGACTACGGCGTATTCGTCGAGCTTGAACAGGGCGTCGAAGGCCTGGTGCACGTCACCGAAATGTCGTGGTCCAAGAAGCCGACGCATCCATCGAAGCTGGCGAAGGTCGGCGACGAGGTGGACGTGGTGGTGCTGGACATCAAGCCGAGCGACCGCCGCGTTTCACTGGGCATCAAGCAGGCGCAACCTGATCCCTGGCTGCTGGTGGCGGAGAAGTATCCAGTCGGCACGGTCGTGACCGGCAAGGTGCGCAACATTGCCGAGTTCGGCGCGTTCATCGAAATCGAAGAGGGCTTTGACGGGCTGGTGCATGTCGGCGACGTCAGCTGGACGGGCCGGGTGAAGAACCCGCACGAGGTGTTCAAGAAGGGCGAGCCGGTCACCGCGAAGGTGCTGCGCATTGATCCCGAGAACCGCCGCGTGTCGTTGGGCATGAAGCAGGTGAACGACATCTGGGGCGACTGGTTCAAGCAGCACAAGGTGGGCGACATCGTGCGCGGAAAAGTTTCGCGCATCGCCACGTTCGGCGCGTTCGTGGAGTTCGGCGAGAACATCGAAGGGCTCTGCCACAACACCGAAATTGAAGAGCGCAAGCGGCGCGACGAAGGCCCGGGCAATTTCCGTCCGTCCACCGGACCGCTGAAGAGCGCCGGCCCGCTGGAACCCGGCAAGGAATATGATTTCAAGATTATCAAGATCAGCTCGGAAACGCGGCGCATCGGCTTGAGCTATCGCGCGGCCGTGCGGCAGATCGAGCGCAAGGAGATCGAGCAGTACAAGTCGTCGAAGTCTTCGGCGACCGCCACGATCGGCGATGCCATGAAGCAGAAACTTGCTTCACGGTAGCCCCGAGTACATTTCCTTTACCCCGGCTGGTTCATCAGATAAATTCATTTACCTGCGGGTCATTTTAATGATAGGAAGAGGGACATCCGGGCAAGGGGATGTTCCTCTAAGTCGCCTCGCCCCAAAGAGTTGTGCGGCACGAGTGGTTTCCGATTAAAGAGGCATAGACCGATGACAAAGCAACCGACGCTCACGAAGGCCGATTTGATCGAGGAAGTGCTCCGGGTGACGGAGCTTCCACGGAAAGAATCGGAAACGATCGTGGAAACGATTTTCGAGAGCATCATTGATGCGCTGCAGAAGGGCGACAAAATCGAAATTCGCGGGTTTGGCAGCTTTCGCACCCGGCAGCGCCGCGGCCGCATCGGGCGCAATCCGAAAACCGGCGAAAAGGTGGATGTGCCGGCGAAGAAGATTCCGTTCTTTAAGCCCAGCAAGGAACTCAAGGACTTTGTGAATACGTCGGCTACCGCAGCGCAGAGCGAAGCCGCGCCGTCGTGAGCTAAAGCGCATTCGATCTGAGATAGGCACGACGCCCCGGATTAACGGGGCGTTTCTATTTGGAGTGCGGCGGCTCTGCCGCCGCTTTTGAGAAGTGGACTTCCTCACCGGAACAGTAATTCAGACTCATTGGCTACTCCGTAAAAGCGGGAGCAGAGCTCCCGCACTCCAAAAAGCCGCGCCGCCTCGGTTCGACGTCCCTGACAATTAATCACTACGGATATCCGCTTCCTATGCAATTACGCTATCCTGACATCCACGTCAATCACACGGCGGTGCCACTCGATGGACTATCTCTGGACTCCCTGGCGTTACCAGTACATGGCGCAGGCGGCAGCAGGCCGGCAACCGGAATGTATCTTTTGCGACGCGGTGAAGCGTAACCAGGACGCCGAGACGCTGATCGTTCATCGCGCGAAAAAATCCTTTGTCATCCTCAATCGCTTTCCATACACCTCCGGCCACGTCATGATTGTTCCCTACGCGCACGTGGCGGAACTTCAATTGTGCGAACCGGGGACGCTGGGCGAAATGATGGAGCTGGCGCAGCGCGTTGAAGCGATCTTCAACACAAGTTACAAGCCGGATGGCATGAACCTGGGTATGAATCTGGGGCGCGCCGCTGGAGCCGGCGTCACCGGACATCTGCATCTGCACATGCTGCCGAGGTGGATCGGCGATTCGAATTTCATGACCGTCACCGGTGAAACCCGCGTGAATCCCGAAGAACTGAAGACCACCTACGAACGCCTGAGCAAGGCGTTGAAGGCGTAATTTTTTGAGTGCGGGAGCGAAGCTCCCGCTTTTACAATGTCAGCCACACCACCCGAACAATAATTTCCTTTCGAGGCTTAATCCGTAAAAGCGAAAGCTTTGCTTTCGCACTCAAAATGTGACAACCGCTTGCCGCTCGGCTAAAATCGTACATTCAAATTTCTGATTGAACCGCGCGCGGAGAATCCCCTTGAACCTGGAACTTACTGAAGAGCAGAAGCTGCTGCAGAAGAGCGTGCGGGAATTTGCGGAAACCGAAGTGCGGCCACTGGCGAAAGAAAATGATGAGACAGGCCACTTTCCGCGGGAGCTTTTCCGCAAGGCCGCTGAACTCGGATTGACCGGGGTGGCGTTTCCAGAGGCCGAGGGCGGGGCGGGCTTCGACCACATTGCTTACACCATCGTCATCGAAGAAATTTCGCGCTGCTGCGCCTCCACGGGTGTGATTCTCAGCGTCCAGAATTCCCTGTTCTGCGATCCGATTCATCGCTATGGCACCGACGAGCAGAAGAAGAAATTTCTGCTCCCCTTCACGCGCGGCGAAAAGATCGGATGCTACGCGTTGACCGAACCTCAGGCCGGTTCGAATGCCGCGGCACTGCAAACTAAAGCCGTGAAAAAAGGCGACACCTACGTGATCAACGGTACCAAGGCGTGGATCACCAATGGCGGCGTGGCCGATGCGGCGATTGTTTACACGAACACCGACCCAGCGAAGGGTGAAAAAGGCATTACGGCCATCGTGGTGGAAAAGGGGACGCCGGGATTTAAGGTCGGCAAGGAAGAAAAAAAACTTGGCATCAATGCGACCGCCTGCAGCGAGCTGGTCTTCACCGATTGCGTGGTACCTGCGGGCAACCGCATTGGCAACGAAGGCGAAGGCTACAAGGTGGCGCTTTCGACGCTCGACGGCGGCCGCATCGGCATTGCATCGCAGGCCGTCGGCATTGCTCAGGGAGCGTTTGAGGCGGCGCTGAAGTGGTCGCAGGAGCGCATGGCGTTCGGGCATCCCATCGCGCAGTTTCAGGCCATCCAGTTCATGCTGGCGGACATGGCCACGGAGATCGACGCGGCGCGGCTGCTGGTACGCAAGGCGGCGTGGAAGCAGGATTCCGGCGGGCGCTTCAGCCAGGAAGCGGCGACGGCGAAACTGTTTGCCAGCGAAATGTCTACTCGTGTGACGCACAAGGCGATTCAGATTCACGGCGGCTACGGTTACAGCAAGGAATATCCCGTCGAGCGGGCGTACCGCGACGCGCGCATCACGGAGATTTACGAAGGCACCAGCGAAATTCAGCGGTTGGTGATCGCCGGCTGGCTTTTGAAATCCTAGGCGACTTTCTACGGCTTGCCGGCAGGATGCCGGCGCTACCCCGCGCGAGCGGCGCGAGAAAGCGCTCCGTAGTATCCTGACGAGGTGCTGGAACTCGACGCTGGCCTCGAATTTAATCCTGAACACGACGAGGAATTTTTCTCTCTTCTGCCGGAGCGGCCCGCGGTTTGCCTGATCGAGGCGCGTGAGGAAAAAGCAGAGCCGCACCTGATTCGCACTGCCAATTTGCGGCGGCGGCTTCAGCGTTTGCTCGGTCCACTTGATCCTTCGAGCAAGCGACTGAACCTGAGAGACTTCGCGCGGCTGGTGCGGTATCGCGTCACCAATTCGGCGTTCGAACAGTCGCTTACCTATTATCAAATCGCCCGGCAACGCTTTCCCAAGCGCTATCGCGACCTAATGCGGCTGCGGCCTTCGCCAGTCTTGAAGATCAATCTAAAGAACGCATACCCGCGCTGTTATGTCACGCGGCACATCGCCGTGAACGAACAGGGCGTGCCGACAAGCGGAATTTATTATGGCCCGTTCGCCTCGCGCCGCGCCGCGCAGATGTATGCCGACAGCGTGCTGGATTTTTTCAAGGTGCGCCGCTGCCAGATCAAAATTCGCCGCGACCCGACGTTTCCCGGTTGCCTCTACTCCGAAATGAAAATGTGCCTGGCGCCGTGTTTTGCGGGCTGCAGCAAGGAAGAGTACGACGTGGAAGTGAACCGTCTGGTGGGGTTTCTGGAAACTGGCGGTAGCTCGTTGCGCGCAACTTTTGAACAAGAGCGGGAACGCGCCAGCGAAGAACTCGATTTCGAGCGGGCGGCGGCGATCCACAAGAAACTTGAAAAATTGGATGGTGCCTTGCGCGCCGGGCCGGAAGTGGCGCGGCGGATTCAGGACCTGGACGCCGTGATTCTGCAACGCATGGCCGAAGAGCAGACCATCGGCATCTTTGGAGTGCGTGGCGGCCGGTTGGCGGCTCCCTTTGCTCTTCGTTTCGGAGACACCAGCCAGCCACGATCGGCTGAGGAAGCGGTGCGCGATTATCTGGAAGCCATGATGAGCGCGCCGCCCGCCGCGGCAACTCCCCGGCAATCCGCAACCGAACTGGGCGAACACCTCCGCCTCCTGGCGCGGTGGTTTTACAGCAACCCGCGCGAAGGTGAGATTTTCTTCCGCGAAAAAGATTGGCCGTACCGGCGGATTTTGCGGGCGTGTTCGCGCCTGCTGGCTCCGCCGAAAGAAGAAGCCAACGAATTGAGCAAATAGAGGGACAATCGTAGGAGTGAGGGAATCACGATGAGCCAGGGTGCAACGCCGGAAGGCACGGAGCGGTACGCGCAAAAATTCAAAGAGATCGCCGCTGAGGGACACTTTCGAAAGGCGCAGGGGCTGACCGTCTCTTCGCTCGGAGTCGGCACGTATCTCGGCCAGCCGACGGACAGCACCGATGCGAGTTATGCGGCTGCGCTGGTTGAAGCCGGACTCGCGGGATTCAATGTGTTTGACACGGCGATCAACTATCGCTTTCAGCGCAGCGAACGCAACGTCGGCACCGCGCTGAAGGTACTGGCCAACAAGGGCCTGGCCCGCGACGAATTCGTGGTCTGCACCAAGGGCGGCTACCTGACGCCCGATGGCGCCATGCCCGCCGACGCCAATCGCTATTTTTTCGACGAATACATCCAGCGGGGCGTGTTCACGGCGAAGGAAGTGGCCGCCGGGTGCCATTGCATGGCCACGCGGTTTTTGGAAAACCAGTTGAATCGCAGCCTGAAAAATCTGGGCGCAAGCTGCATTGACGTCTACTACCTGCACAATCCGGAAACGCAGCTTGGCGAAGTTCCCCGGCCGGACTTTTTGAATCGCGTGCGCCAAGCGTTTGAGTTTCTGGAATCGGCGGTGGCTGCGGGGAAAATTAAGTTTTACGGCATGGCTACCTGGAATGGCTTCCGCCAGGAAGCGAAGGCAGCCGATTCCCTTTTCTTGAGCGAATTGGAGAAAATCGCGCGCGACCTTGCGGGAGATGCGCACCACTTCCGCTTCGTTCAGTTGCCTTACAACCTGGCAATGACAGAAGCACTGACTTTGGGCAATCAGTCGATCAAAGGCCAGACGCGCACGATGATGGAGGCGGCAGGCGATCTGGGCATCACGCTAGTGGCGAGCGCCGCACTGTTGCAGGGGCAACTATCGCAGAATTTGCCGGCGTTCGTGGCGGAAGCCTTGGGTTTGCACAGCGACCTGGAGCGGGCGCTGCAGTTTGCGCGCTCCTCACCGGGGATTACGACGGCGCTGGTGGGAATGTCCCGCGCAGCGCACGTGGAGGCGAACGCGAAACTGGTTGGCGTGAAGCCGGCAGGGATCGAAGAATTCAGCAAACTGTTTGAGCGCGGCGAATCGGCTTGAACCATGCTTGCTCCCACGTGTCATCCTGAAGCTATCCGATGAGGATAGCTGAAGGATCTCAACTTCAAAAATTTGCGTGATGTTTCAGTTGAGGTCCTTCGGAGCGCAAACTGCGCGCTCCTCAGGATGACAAGTTTTTTCGGGTTTGCCTTTCTGCAAAATTCCCACTAGCGAAAAAAACATCGGAAAGCCGCGGTTTAACTTGGCCGCAGCGCCGGATGGCGCTCGGTCAGCCATGTGGTGATGGCGTTGTTGAATTCGTCCAGATGGCCCGCGAAGAAATGGTCGGCGTCATCCACAACTACCAGTTTGTTTTCTCCGGAGAGCGCCGCAACAACTTCCTCGACTTTCTTTCGCGCGCCAAATTTATCATTGGCCCCGTGAACGAACAGCTTCGGTTTGGGGCAATCCGCCAGAAACGAAAAATCGCTGCTGTTCACCGGGATGCCGATCCCGATCAATTCGCTGACGCGCGAATCGCGGCAGCCGACTCGAAGGCCCACGAAACTCCCGAAGCTGAAACCCGCAAGCAAGAGTGGAACGCCCGGAAATTGTGCAGCGAGGTAATCGAGCGCCGCCTGCACATCGCCCTGCTCGCCGCGCCCGTGGTCGTGCACGCCGCCGCTCAAGCCTGCACCGCGAAAATTGAACCGGAGCACCGGGATTCCCAGGGCATCCAAAGTTTTGGCCGCGTTATAAACCACTTTGTTGTGCATGGTCCCGCCAAAGAGCGGATGAGGATGGCAAATCACCGCAGCCAGCAAGGGGGAAGCGGGTTGCACGGGAGTCCAAAGAATCGCCTCAAGGCGTCCGGCGGGCCCCTCCAGGAAGAGATTTTGTGAATCGTGGATGGAGTGCATTTGAGAATTAGTCAACAAAAGTGTACCCGAAATGGAACTTTCCACCGAATCCCTGGTTGGTCCTAGTTCTATACCGCCCACTACGCAATGTGCTCGTACTAGTGCTAAATTGTGGCAATTTCACATTGCAACTTGCTGTTCCCAATGCTAATTTCGCCACGTCCGGCAACGCAGGGGGCCGAATGAGCGATCTTTCCGACCGGCGCGAAGCACGCCGTTTCGCGATGAATTTGCCAGTGCGCGTCCTGTTGAACGACGCGAATGGCCCGGAACTCAAAGCCAACACGCGCGACGTCAGCTATCGCGGCCTGTATTTTGTTGTTGAGGCTCCCTTTGAAAAAGGCAACGAGATTGATTTTATCCTGACGCTTCCCCAGCAGATTATTTCCGCGGGCGACGTGAATATCCGCTGCCACGGCCATGTGGTGCGCGTAGAATCCGACGACCACGGCAAGACCGGCATCGCCGCCAAAATCGAAAAATACGAATTCATCCCCGCGCGAGCCTCCGCCGCGTAGTCTCCTCTGTCATTTTCCCTTAGCTCGACTTCCGGTTGCTCGGTTTGCGCGTAGAATAGGGGCTTAGCGTATTGTATGGATGGGCGAGGGAAGCCCGTGGGGGGCGTTATGTATCACTACAACCCGAAAGTTGCTTTGGAAGAATTGCAGGAGGAGGCGGTGCTGCCGCATCCGGTGAAATTGCGCGATATGATTCTGCGCAATCAGTTGGGGCCGCAGGATGCACAGCTCCTGAACCACGACTTCCAGGAATATCTGACGCGTTTCGGCGAATTGCAAAAAATCGCCGGTGGAATCCTGGACAGGCTGGCGAATGGGCAGCGGAAGACGGCCTGACGGCGCCGCTTGATGAGTTCTTCCCTTCTTCCGAACCAGAAGCCGCGCGTCCTGATTCTCTCCGCTTCTTCCGGTGCGGGCCACGTGCGAGCCGCGCAGGCACTCGAAAAAGCGTTTCGCGCGGAGGGCAATTGCGAAGTGGAACACATTGACGCGCTTCAGCACGTCAGCAAGCTTTTCCAGCGCCTCTACGACAAGGCCTATATCCGCATGGTGCGCCGCGCGCCGGACCTGATGGGCCTGCTCTACGAACAAACCGACAAGCCCTGGCGCCATCCGCGCGAACGCCTGGCGATGGACCGCCTGAACACCCAGCCCATGATCCGCCTGCTGAAGCAAATCCAGCCGGACTTGTGCGTGGCCACGCATTTTCTGCCCGCCGAAATCCTGGCCTGGCTGATCGCGAAAAAGAAATTGCAGGCGCGCCACGCCATCGTGGTGACGGATTACGATGTCCACGCCCTGTGGCTGTGCCGCACCGTGGACCGCTACTACGTGGCGATGCAGGAGTCGGTCGAATACCTGGCCAACATCGGCGTGCCGCGGGAAAAGCTGCACGTCACGGGGATTCCCATCGATCCGCTATTCGAAAAGTCCGTTAGCGCCGGCGACGCGCGGAAAAAACTGGGACTAACGCCGAACGAACCTGTTTTGCTCCTGTCCGCCGGAGGCTATGGCGTGGGGCCGTTGGAGCAGCTCGTGAAAGATTTGCTGGCGATGCAGCGGCCGTGGCAGATCGTGGCCATTGCTGGAAAATCAGAACCGTTGAAAAAACGGCTCGACGCGCTCAGCAAAAGCGCCGGGAAAACGCCGTCTGGCCAGCCGCGTCTGGTCCCCTTGGGTTTCACAAGTGAGATGGACCTCTACATGGCCGCGGCCGATCTGCTGATCGGCAAGGCCGGCGGCTTGACCACTTCGGAAGCCCTTGCGCGCGAATTGCCCATGGCACTTGTCGAGCCAATCCCCGGCCAGGAAGAGCGCAACGCCGATCATTTGCTGGAAGCGGGAGCTGCGATCCGCTGCAACAATCTTCCCGCGGCGGCGTGGAAAATCGCCACGCTTGTGGACCAGCCGGAAAAGCTCCGCGCGATGAAGCAAGCGGCCCGAGCCATGGCCCACCCCGACGCCGCGCGCGTGATCGCGCAAGACGCGCTGGGGCTGTTACACTAGAATTTCGCATTGCTTGGGTAATCGAACCCAGCTGACCCTTCGAGCTTATGAAACGCAACACACTGCTGATTGATGCAGACGACACGCTGTGGGAAAACAATGTTTTCTTCGAAAAGCTCATCGAGGATTTCATCACCCTGGTGGAGCCGTGCGGTTACAGCCGCGCCTACATCCGCCACATCCTGAACGAAACGGAACGCAAGAACATCCGCCAGTACGGCTACGGCGTTCGCAGCTTCGGCCGGTCGCTGGAAGAGACGTATATGAAGCTGGCCGACCAGATGGCCAAGCGGGAAACGCTGGCGCAGATTCACGTTCGCGTGGTGGAGCTGGAGCGCACCCCGCCGAAAATCCTCGATGGCGTGCCGGAGACATTGGCGTACCTGACGGGGCGACACAGGCTTATCCTGTTCACGAAAGGCGAGCCTGCGGAACAAGCCGCCAAGGTGGAGCGCTCTGGCCTGCAGGGATTTTTTGAGGCCATCGAAATCGTCGGCGAAAAAGACGCCAAGACTTACCAGGTGCTGGTGAACAAGCACAAAATCGTGAAAACGCAGGGCTGGATGATCGGCAACAGCCCGCGCAGCGACATCAATCCGGCGATGCAGGCCGGCCTGAACGCCGTGTACATCCCGCATGTGAATACCTGGCAACTCGAACACGAGCCCGTGGTGGCAGGCACGGGAAAGCTGGTGATCCTGCCGGCGTTCCGCGAATTGCGCAACCACTTTTGATGTAACCTTGCGCCAATCTGATGAATCCCTATTGCAGGACAAACCCATAATGACGAATGAAAAGAATTGGCCGAAAGTTGCTGTCGTTGGCGCAGGCGCGGTTGGCGGTTATTTCGGCGGGTTGCTGGTGCGTTCGGGCGTGCCGGTGACGATGATCGGGCGCGCCGCGTTTGTGGAAGCGGTGCAGAAGACCGGCTTGCGCCTGGACACGATGCAGTTTCAGGAGACGCTGCATCCCGCTGTGTCCACCGAAATTTCCGCCACGGCAGGAGCGGACTACGTGCTGTTTTGCGTGAAGACGACGGACACTGCTTCGGTGTCGAAGGAATTAGCCAAGTATATTTCTCCGTCCACCGTTGTGCTGAGCCTGCAAAACGGCGTGAACAACGCGGAAGAAATTCGCAAAGCTTCCGGCATCGAGGCGATCCCGACAGTCGTCTACGTTGCAGCTTCGGCGCCTGCCCCTGGCACCGTGAAGCATCTTGGCCGCGGCGATCTGGTGATTGGGCTGCACTCCGCGAAAGTGGAAAAGACCGCGGAATTCTTTTCGCGCGCGAAACTTCCCTGCCGCGTTTCGGACAACATCGAAGGCGAACTGTGGACCAAGCTGGTGTGGAACTGCGCGCTGAACGCCGTCTCCGGACTGGGCCGCGTGACGTATGGAGAAATTATCGCGAGCGAAGATGCCAAGCGCGTGGTGGAAGCGGTGGTTTACGAAGTGCTGGAAGTTGCGAAGAAAAAAGGAATCCAGCCTCCAGGTCTGGAAGACCCCAAGGCGGCGATCGCCGGCGCGTTTCTGATTGGCCAGCAGATGAGCGGGACGCGCTCTTCCACCGCGCAGGATATGGCCCGCGGCAAGAAAACAGAAATCGATTCGCTGAACGGCCACATCGCGCGTCTCGGCGCGGAATTGGGCTTGCGGGTGCCCGTGAACCACACCTTATACACCCTGGTGAAATTGCAGGAAGCGAATTTCTAAAGAATTTTCGCTTTTATTGCCGAGCCGGTGCATGGAATGGAATGTGTACGATTGCCTCCAGGTCAACAGGCTGGCCTTCGCGCGTAGCCGGCTCGAATTTCCACTCTTTGAAGGCGTCCATCGCGTTGGCATTCAGGCGTTCATCAATTCCGCGCACAAGCTGGATGCTGTCCACGGTTCCGTTCTGCCGGATCACTCCGTAAAGAATCACTTCCCCTTCGATGCGCTCCTCAACCATCGTTGACGGATATTTCGGGTCCACTTTATGCACGGGCGCGGGAGCGGCTACGTTCCCTGCGTGGCTGGCGACGCCTGAAAGATGCAATTCCGAAAAGTGGATGATCCAACTGCCGGTGGCGCTGTTGAAATTCGGCATGTTGACATTCATCGAGTACACGCGCCGCCGCGAGAAAATCTGCTCCGGCTGTGCGCCCGGCGGCAGAAGGGCGAAATTCGGCGGGCCCGTGCGCACCGAATCGTCTTCCACGGCCGCGTTCGGGTCGGGGCGCTTGATGTACGCCTGCGGCTTCGCCATGCTGAATTTTCCGACGCCGCCGAGACCCGAGACGCTGGAATTTGGCTTTGGATTCCCACCGCTGATCACGATACCGGTAGCGTTTGCTCCGCCCGCGCTGTTGCTCGCTGCTTCGGAATTTCCGCCGCTCGATGCAGAAGACGCAGGCGCGCCGCCCGACGCCCCAGGCTTCTTGCCTTCGGGAGAAATCGCCACGCGCGCTGATAAATTGCCATCCGGCACGGGAACCGCAGGCGCGGGTGGCGCCGGTGAAGCGGAGAGAGCGATCAGGGTACCGGTGGAGCCCGCCGGGGCATTCGACGCCGAGGGAGCAACCTCGGGTGCGGCGGCGAGTTCACCGTCCTGCTTTCGCGCGCCAAGCCGCGGGGTGGAACCCGCGTTGATTTCGACTTTCGGTTTTGCAGGTCCATTCTGCTGGGCCATCAGACTGACTTCCGAAGGCCTCTGCTCCAGATTCGGCAAATCCGGCGAAGGTACATCCGTCGTCGCAACCGTCTTTTTTGTCTTCGGGCGAAGCTTCCTCAGCGTCTGCTCGCTGATTTCAAGGCGCGGGCGCGGAGGAGCCGCCACCGAAGCGAGATGCACCACGTTGGGCATGTCCGGCAAAATTTTCGGCGCGTCGAGCGGCGCAGCGGGATTTATGAGGGTCTGTCGCGGATGCGTCGGATGGGAAGGATCGGTGAAGATGCGTTGACGGGGATGAAACGCGTCCGCTCTTTCGGCAGGCGGCGGTTCAGCTGGATTCTTGGCTCGAGGCGCGGCTTTCTTTTCGCGCGGCATGTTCAGGAGCGGAAGATCGTCCATCGGGCCGGACCATGTCAGCTGCGTGTTATCAAAAGCAGGATTGCGCTTTGCCGATACCTGCAAATCCGGCCACGGAATCAGCAGCAACAGGATTTGCACCAGGGCGGCAAGCAGGATGGCACGACGCGGCGCAGGGTGCTCGACACGGCAATCACGGAGCACGTACACGAGAGGCACGCCGCCGGTGAGACGCGTTCGCTGAAAAAATACCGGGATGTTGCCGAAGAAATTCTGGTGGAAGCTGTCCCAGGCGATGTCCAGCTTGGGCTCCAGTGTACCTGGCAAAACTGTCTGCGGCGGAGTGAGTTCCGCCTGGCCGAGCAAATCATATCGATTGACCTTGTACCGCTTGCCCATAAACTCCCAATTGTATGGCGCCCTGATGGAGCGCGCCTTTTTCCCCGGTCCATTCAAGGACTCTGAGATAGATGAACAGGGCGGAACTAAGGTTTACTCGGAGCGGGGTATCTCCGGCTGACTGGGGGGACGAAACCTGAAAAAACTGAGCGCCGCGTCGCCCTGGCGAAGCACGCGAACCCGTTCGAGCTTACCAAAGGTTTCAGGAAGGTCAAGCGAGCGTTGGTGCTCGGCGATAACTACTGCGTTTTCAGCGAGCAAATTTGTTTCACCCAGGAATGAGAGCACGTTCGCATATTGCAGCTTTTCGGCGTAGGGCGGATCGAGAAACAGAATATCAATGCGCGCGCTTGCCGTGGCGGGTTCCTCGGCGAGACGTTTCAACGCCAGCAGAGCATCCAGTGGCAGCACGCGCGCGCTTTTGCGAATCTCCAGCGATTCGAGATTTTTCTTGATGAGCGCCACCGCCGGCCGATGCTTTTCCACGAACATCGCCTCGCGCGCCCCACGGCTTAGCGCTTCGATGCCCACCGCACCTGTGCCTGCGAACAAATCGACAAAGCGAGCGTCGACAACAAGTTCGCCAAGTACGTTAAAGAGTGTTTCACGCAGCTTGTCGGTGGTAGGCCGCAGCGCCATTCCCTTCAGGCTTTTCAACTGGCGGCTTCGAAATGTTCCGGCAATGATGCGCATGGAAGGCGGGCCTCAACCGATCCGCGCCAGATGATAGCGCCGCTGCCACTGCGGAGGCAGCAGGCGCAGCATGTGCTGCAGAGATTCTTTTTGCGTGGGGTCCTCTACCAGCAAAAAGGCTTCTTTTCGCGCGCGCTCCAGCAGTTCGCGGTCGCGCAGGGGATTGGCTACGTGAAAGCCGAGTTCCCCGGATTGCCGCGTGCCAAAAAATTCGCCGGGTCCGCGAATCAGCAAGTCCGTCTCGGCGATTTCAAAACCATTTGTGGTGCGGACCATGGTTTCGAGCCGCGCGCGGCCATCGTCCGTCATGCGTCCCGGCGCCACCAGGATGCAGTGCGATTTTTGCGCGCCGCGGCCGATGCGCCCGCGAAGCTGGTGCAATTGTGCCAGGCCGAAGCGCTCGGCATGCTCGATCACCATCACGGTGGCGTTGGGTACGTCCACGCCGACTTCGATCACCGTCGTGGCCACCAGAATCTGCACTTCATTTCGCCGGAAGCGCTGCATCACATCATCTTTTTCTTCGCTCGACATCCGCCCATGCAGAAGGCCCACTTTTAATTTCGGGAAAACATCGCGCGAAAGGCGTTCGTACTCTTCCATCGCCGCCTTCAGTTCGAGCTTTGATTCCTCAATCACCGGGTAGACGATATAGCCCTGGTGCCCGGCCTGGACTTCACGCCGCAGAGAATCCCAAACGCCAGGGAGATGCTTTTCCGTGGTCATGCGCGTTTCGATGGGCGTGCGTCCTGGCGGCAGTTCGTCGAGCACGGAAACGTCAAGGTCGCCATAAAGAGTTAGCGAAAGCGTGCGCGGAATCGGCGTAGCCGTCAGCACCAGCACGTGCGGAGCAAAGCCTGTTTTCGCGGCCTTGTCCATCAGGCGTTTGCGCTGCAGCACGCCGAAGCGGTGCTGCTCATCTATGGCCACGAAGCCGAGCCGCGCGAATTCCACTTCGTCTTCGATCAGCGCATGAGTTCCGATTACCAGGCGCGCTTCACCAGTGCGGATTCGTTCTCGGGCGGCGGCTTTCTCCGCCTGCTTCAAGCCGCTGATGAGAAGTTCCGCGGTGTATCCGCCAGGCGCCAGAATCCGCCGCGCCGAAAGAAAATGTTGGACGGCGAGAATTTCCGTGGGCGCCATCAGCGCGGCCTGGCATCCGTTTTCCATGGCGATCACTGCCGCTTGCATCGCCACAATCGTTTTCCCGCTTCCGACATCGCCCTGCAGCAGCCGATTCATCGGCACGGGTTTTTCCAGATCGGCGGCAATCTCGGCCAGCACGCGCTTCTGCGCGCCCGTGGGCTTGAATGGCAGAATGCGCTTCAGCGCCTCGCGCACTTTGTCTTCCCGCACGCGAAAGGCGATGGCGTTTTCCTTGCGTTGCGCCTTGCGCCCCAGCGCCATGCTCAGTTGATACAGAAAGAATTCCTCAAAGATCAGCCGCTGCTGTGCGGGGGACCGGAAAAGATTCAACGCCTCCAGCGATTCTTCAGCCGGAGGAAAGTGGGTATGAATCAAAGCCTCGCGCCGAGCGGGATAGTGCAACTTTTCCAGCAGCTCCGGCGGGAGCACGTCGGGAATACTCGAATCCAGATTCTGCAGCGTGTTGTAAATCGCGCGGCGAATCATTCGCGAGCCAAATGTGCCGACGGCCTCATAGATCGGCACGATGCGCCCCATCTCCGTCGAATCCACTTCCTCGCTGCTCAACACTTCGATCTGCGGATTCACCATCTCGCGCCGCGCCGGACGCAGCTTGTCGATTTCCACTTTGCCGTGCAGGATCAACTGCTGGCCAGGCTTCAGCCGGTCTTCCAGGTACCCACCGTGAAAAAATTTGCACGGCAAAGAGCCGCTGTCGTCCTGCACCAGCAAGTGATAGATCGCGTCGCGTCCGTACATGCCGCGAACCGCCTGTCCACTCATCACCCGAGCGCGCAGCGTGTAGGTGCCGCCGGGTTGAACATCTTTAATCCTGGAAAAATGGATGCGATCTTCGTAGCGGAACGGCAGGTAGTTCAGCAGGTCTTCCAGAGTATAAATGCCGCGCTTGCCCAGGAGTTCGGCGCGCTGCGGCCCGACTCCTTTTACCATGCGCACTTCGGTTTGCAGGCTGATGGGCATCCTTCCTTCTTTATATCATCCCCGCCTAAGCTTCGCTTTTCGTGAAACTTGCGCCATCGGCATCCGTATCGTTAGAGTGGGCTGTCGCGATGTGTTTCAGCGCAGGAGGCTGCCTTGGCGGATGCACGTTTGACGGGGTCGGAAAAGCGCGCGCTCATTCTGTGGGTGATCTGCGGCGTGCTGGGCCTGGTGTTCGCGCAGCGGTATTTCTTCCGCGCGTTTCCGGAAGCGGCGGTGGATTTCAAGGTATCGCGCACCGAAGCGCAGCAGCGCGCGAAAGACTTTGTGCAAGGCCTGGGCGAAAACCTGGACGGCTACCAGTCCACAATCACTTTCGAAGTAGACGATAACGCCAAAACTTATCTGGAACGCGAACTCGGACTGCAGGAAGCCAATCGCCTGATGTCTTCCGAGCTGAACATCTGGTTCTGGGACGTCCGCTTTTTCAAGCCGCAGCAAGAGGAAGAATACCGGGCGCGGGTTAGCCCGGCCGGAAAAGTTGTCGCCTACAGCCACAAGATCGAAGAAGCCCGCGCCGCAAAATCGCTGAGCCGCGAAGAAGCACTGGCCGCGGCGCAACAGCTGCTGCAAGCCAAACTCGGCACGAACCTGGACAATTGGAATTTTCTGCCTGAAGAGGCGAATTCGCAGGTGCGACCTAACCGGCTGGATTGGTCGTTCACCTGGGAACGCAAAAACTTCAAAGCCAAGGATGCGCCGTACCGGCTCGAAGTCGGGCTGCAAGGCGACCATATCGGCAACACGCAGGAATTTCTGCAGGTGCCGGAGGCATGGACGCGCTCGTACCAACATCTGCGCTCCAGCAACATTTTCTATAACCAGATCGCGCTAATCCCCTACGGTTTCCTTTTGGGCGCGGCCCTTTGGCTGGGGATTTCCCTGATGCGCCAGGACAAAACCTCCTGGGGCGCCGCACTGAAGCTCGGGGCGCTGGTGGCCGTCCTGTTCTTTCTGATGCAGGCAAACGATTGGAACTCCATCCGCGCAGGTTATGACACACACCAGGCGTATTCCAGCTTTGTGACGGCGCAATTGGCCAAGTTGCTGCTCGGTGCGCTGGCCACAGGTCTGATGGTCACACTGGTGCTCCCCGGCGGCGAGCCGCTGTATCGCGCGGCACAGCCCGCCCGGTTGCGATTGTATAAGGCGTTCAGCTTGCGCGGGATTCGTTCGAAAGAGTTTTTCAGCTCCTCTGTGGTCGGCATTTCGATGGCTGCGGCCCACATGGGTTTCATCGTGGCGTTCTATATGATTGGCAGCAAATTTGGCGTGTGGGCGCCGCAGGATTTAAGTTACTCCGATGTCGTCAATACGTCTTTCCCGTGGATTGCGGGCGTTGCGATTGGAGTGATGGCAGCGACCAGCGAGGAATTTCTCTTCCGGCTTTTCGCAATCCCCTTCCTCGAAAAAATGACCGGCTCGCGAATACTCGCCGTAATTCTCCCCGCATTTTTCTGGAGTTTTCTGCACAGCGCGTACCCGCAAGAGCCCGGATACATTCGCGGCATTGAGGTGGGGCTGATCGGAATCCTCGCAGGCATCGTGATGCTCCGTTGGGGCATTGTTGCCACACTTATTTGGCATTACACGGTGGACGCTTCGCTGGTCGGCATGCTGCTGATCCGCTCGGACAATCTTTACTTCAAGATTTCCGGCGTCGTCGTGGGGCTCGCGGCGGTTGCGCCCCTGGCCTGGTCCGGGATCTCGTATCTGGCGCGTGGAAGTTTCGAGGCGGTGGATGATCTATTGAACGAAGCAGAGCCCGTGGGAGAAATCTCCCTCGAACGGCAGCCTGCGGCGGCGGAAACGGCCCTCGCTTCCCGGCGCTACGATCCCCTTACCACTGGAACGATCGGATTCCTGGGCTTGTGCGTGATTCTGGGAGGTTCACTGGCTTTTGCGCTCAAGTCCGAAAAGATTGGCGATTACCTGCATCTCTCGGTGAACAATCGAGCGGCCGTCAGCCGCGCGAACGCGGTGATGCGCGAGCATGGCCTGGATCCCGACAGCTTTCACAAGGCCGCGCAATTCGTTGACGCCACAAATCCACTGGCAAACGAATACCTCCGGCGCAGGCTTTCCATCGCGCAAATCAACAAGATTTACGCCGAGCGCGTGCCCGGCGCTCTCTGGCGGGTGCGCTACTTCCGTGATTCGCAACCCGAAGAATTTGCGATCGTGCTGAAACCCGACGGCTCGTTCCACGCCTTCCGGCACACGCTGGCCGAAGCCGCTAAAGGCGCGAATCTTTCCAAGGAAGACGCGCAGTCCGTGGCGGAAAAATTTCTGCGCGAGAAGAAACAGATTGACCTTGCGGCCTGGAAGCTTGTCGAGGCCAATTCCGAGAAGCGTCCCAAGCGCACCGATCACACTTTAACTTGGCAGCAAGTGGAGCCGCTCGATGCGGAGAACGCCGGCGCCAAAGATTCCGCAGATCACGCTTACGCGCGCATTGACGTACAGGTGCTCGGCGACGAGCCCGCCAATTACCGCACCTACGTCAAAATCCCCGAGGAGTTCACACGCAAACAGGCGGAGTTGACTTTGCCGAGGACACTCTTCGTGATTGGGAAATATGCGCTTTTCCTGGGTCTGGCGATCTGCATACTGGTTTTTTACTTCCTGCGCTTGCGCTCGCAACCCGCGGGAATCGTGCCATGGCGCCGATTGACGCTCTGGGGCCTGGCGGGAGGCGCGTTGTTCCTCGGCAGTTTCCTGCTCGGCAAGGGCATCCCCGCTCTGCTGATGCAATATCCTACGGCGCTCTCCTTGCGGATGTTCTTTGCCACTTTCAGCGTGGGCATCTTTCTTATCACTGCTTTGATCAGTGGTGGCTTGGTGTTGCTTTTTGGCCTGGCCTGGTCGTTTGGCGCCCGCGCTTTCGGCTCCGAGAAAATCCCAACGTGGCTCGGGATGCCGGCCGACTATTATCGCGACGCCTTCTGGATCGCTGTAGGAGGCGGTGGAATCCTTATCGGGCTGCGGCGATTGCTCGGCGTGCTCGACGTCTGGTGGCCGACCCTCCATCGAGAGTTGCCGGCAAGTTTCGGTGAATCGTTCGACGCACTTTATCCCGCGGCGGGAATCGTTGGCGGAGCGCTTGTGCGAGGCCTGCTTTTAACGGGAACTTTTGCCCTGGCGGCTGCGTTTCTAGGGGCAGAGTTACGTGTGCGTTGGCTTCGGCTGGTTCTCTTTATTACGCTGGCCGCGGCGCTGGTTTCCGACTGGGGCAGCGCGGGCGATTTCATGAAGCAATTCCTGACGTCCTTGCTGATCTTCGGCGTCGTCGTGTTCGGATTCCGGCGAGTGGTGCGCTTCAATCTGCTGGGCTGTTTGCTGGCGGTGGTAAGCGTGGCGCTGCTGGGCGGTACCCTGGAGTTGGTTTCCCAGTCTGACGGGTTCTATCGCACTCAAGGCCACCTGGTGCTGACGGCGCTGGTACTTTTGCTGTCATGGCCGCTGGTAGCCTGGCGTATTAACTCTGAGAGGCAAGCTCCGACGTAGGGGCTTGGGCATACCGGGGAATTGTTTCGGGCATCGAACTGAATGAGTGGTCCCGTGGTTGCGCTTGTATTCTTACGGCTCTGCTTACAAAAGGGGGTCTCAAGCGTCCAATTAGTGTATCGGTTGTGTAGCCTGCAGTACGGCCGTCCGCCGATTCACCAAAGTCTCTTGTTTCAATAGGTTACACAAGAGTCGGCAGAGAGAAACAAGCGATGCCTCTACCCCGTTTGGCTTTTGCGTTAGCTGACGATAGCGGCCAGTCCCGCACCCCTGGTGCAGCGCTGGCATCGGGGACCTCGTTGATCCATCTTGAAGAGCGCGCCCTTGTCCAGGAAGCTCAAGCCGGCAGCCGCCTCGCGTTTGAGGAGCTTGTCCGCCGCTATGACCGCGACGTCCTGCGCCTTGCCCTGAACCTGATGAAGCGCACCGAAGACGCCCGCGACGTCTATCAAGAGGCCTTCTTGAAGGTCTACCGCAACCTGCATCGCTTCCGTTTCGAATGCAGTTTCTACACATGGCTTTATCGCATTGTCACCAATGTCTGCCTGGATCATCTACGACGACGCCAGGCCCGCCCTGAAGATCAAGCCCCGGAAATGCACCCTGCCCATTACGAAGAAGGCATCACGGATTTCTTTGAGCGCCAGAAGGAACAGCGGCCCTCCTCCGATCCCGAGCGCCATCTGATCGGCCAGGAAATCAAGCGGCGGCTTGCCACCGCTATGGAGCGGCTGTCGCCTCGCGAGCGCATCGTTTTCGAAATGAAGCACTACCAGGGCCTGAAGCTGCGCGCCATTGGCGACGCCCTGGGCACCAGTGAAGAAACGGTCAAGAACTCGCTGTTCCGGGCCACTCGGAAACTCCGCAGCCAGTTGGGAGAACTCCGATGACATCCGGTGAACTCAAGAACGTTTGCGAACAGGTTGCGCCGTTGCTGGTCTTTTATGCCTGCGGGGAACTGGACGATAGCGAACAGGCATTGGTTCAGCAGCACCTCGCCGCTTGCGCCGCATGCAGCGCGCAACTCTCCGAAGAAAAAAATTTGCAGACCCTTCTTGCTTCCGTCCCCCAAAATGCCGACCGGCTGGATTCCGCGGGTGTGCTGCTTTCGCAATGTCGCAGCGAACTCGCCGAAACTCTCGATGATCTGGTGCGGCCTCCGGTCCTGGAAAAGACTCCGGTGTTTGGCGCGTTTCGCCGCTGGATGGCGTTGCGGCCCGCGTGGAGCGGTGCGGTGCTGGTGGCGCTTGGGCTTCTTCTCGGCGTGCAGGCTTCCCAGTGGTACTTTGCGCGCAATAGCGTGAATCCCCTCGATGAGGCGGTCAATGTGCGCCCTGGGCCGCATTTTACAGACGACCAGCTTTCGAAAATGGCGGTGGCCGGAATTAATTTCTCGCCCTCCGTGGGTAGCGGAGCGCAAAACGTCCGCGTGGAATTGAATGCGGAACAACCCGTCGAAATCACCGGCAGCCTGGACAATTCCGATGTGCGTCGCGTGGTCACCTATGTGGTAAAGGGCGGCGATCGGTTTGATCCCGGCCTGCGCCTGGATTGCCTGGAAGCCCTGAAGGCGCGCGCTGGAGATTCCGACGTACGCGATGCGCTGCTGGCCGCCGCGCGCAAGGATCAGAATCCCGCGGTTCGCCTGAAGGCCCTGGAAGCCTTGCGCGATTATGCTTCCGAAGACTCCGTGCGGGCCGTGCTGCTCGAAACTTTGAAGCATGACTCGAATCCCGGCGTCCGCGTGGAAGCGGTAAATTTGCTGGTAAATTCGTTGGAAAAATCCGGCGACGGAAATAGCATCCCGGCGATGGTGCCAGGAATGGCACCCCTACCGGACGGAAACACGGTTCGGGCAATGGCCGGCGGGAATGCACATCAAGTTTCCATGACGGGCGTGATCATGACGCTGGAAGATCTGCGGCGCACCGACCCCAGCAGTTACGTTCGGTTGCGCAGCGCCGCTGCGCTGCGGCAGCTTAGCGCGCGCGGCGACCAGTAACGCCGCGCAACGGATTTGGTTTAAGACGTCGAACCGATGAAAGCGATTCCCCTCGTGAACGATTTCAGAAAGCTTTTGCCGTGGCTGTTTGTCACGGGTCTTGCGGTGGCTCTCTGCCTTGCCACCTCCTCCTTATACTGTCCTGTTTGTAAAGCTGGAAATGCTCCGCCGCACGCCTCCGCCGATCGCTCCGGGGAATTGCCCGCGGGCAGCGCACGCACGTTCACTCTGATGGCAGACATGGGCTCGGTGCATATTCTCCCGCAGCCCGCAGGCGCTGCTCCGGCCGTTCGCTATACCGTGCACCTCGAAACCGATGCGCACGAACCGCTTTCGCAAACCCTCTTCAGCCGCTACATCCTTAGTTTCCGCAATGTCGGCGGCACGCTCACGTTGAACGGTATCCTTCCCCGGCTCCGCACCATTGCTGGAAGGAACGCCCAGTTCTGGGTGCAGTTCACTGTTTACGTGCCCTCGAATTTTTCGGTCGCAGTGCACACCGGCGCGGGGGATATTGAGACCGGGGATATCGGCGGCCACGCACTGCTGGTGACCGAGGGCGGAAACATCACCACCGGACGTATCGGGGGAATGGATCACTTCGCCAACACTAGTAATTCCGGTCCGGTCGCGAAGATTGAAACCCAGGGCGGGCACATCACCGTACTCGACATCGATGGCGACCTGGACGCGTATACCGCCGGAGGATTCATCCAGGCACGCGACGTTGCGGGCAACGCCAAGATTCGGACCGGTGGCGGGCACATTCGCGCCTCCCACATCCGGGGAACCGCGCAACTGGAGACCGACGGGGGAAATATCACCGTTGGAGAAGCGGGCGCATTGGTCGGCGTGCGCACGGGCGGCGGGCAGATCGATTTCGGGGAAGTGCATGGCTCGGTCCACGCGGAGACGGGCGGCGGCGGCGTCCGCGTGATGTATGTTTCCGGGCCGATGGATGTGGAAACGAGCGGTGGCGGCATCTGCCTGACGCGCGTTTCGAACGTGGTGCGCGCGGCGACGGGCAACGGGACTATCACCGCGTGGATCACGCCAGAATCCGGAGATGCTTCGCGTCCCGTGCGTTTGCCTGGTCCATCGCAATTGTCTTCCGGCAGTGGCGATATCGTAGTGTTCCTTCCTCGAAATTTGGCGGCCACCATTGAAGCAAGCGTGGAAAATGGCGGCGCGGACCGCATCGAAGCCGATTCGGCGCTTGGGTTGAACATGGAGACCCACGAGGATGGCCCGGTGCGCGCCTCGGGCGCGTTGAATGGAGGCGGGGCGGTGCTGAAGCTCCGCAGCAATGCCGGAAAAATCCGCCTGCGGTACGTGGACGAGCAAACCGCTCTACGGCAGTCCCTGCTGGACGAGCAGAGACACCGGCTGGAGCAAAAATTAAGCCAGATGGGATTTGAAGAGTCTGCGTCCAGCATCGCCACGGCGGCTACGCAAACAGCCACCAGCACAGTTACCTGCACCGGAAGCAATGTGGATTGGTGGGATAACTGGAAGAACCGCTTGCAGGTTACGTTCCTGGGCGGGGTTCGCGAAGAGCCGGAGGAGTTCAAGAAGCATTTGATCAATTCGCCTCCGCCGGATTATCCGCAGATGGCGCGGAACGCAGGCATTCAAGGTATGGTGCGGCTGCAGGTGCGAGCGAAAACGGATGGAACGCTTGAAGTGGAAAAAGTTATAGAAGGGGAGCCGGCGCTGGTCGACGCGGCTCGAGCCGCGGTACGCCAATGGAGGGTGAATCCGGGCGACATTTGCGGCAAGAAGGTGGACGTAATTTCAACATTGGCTTTTAACTTTCAGCTCCGCTAGTGTGTAAGGTGGGGTCAGAGGTTCGGATTTGTCGGTCGTCCCGGGGGTAGTTGCAGGAGTTGTCCGCGAAGGAGGCTGTATGAAGTTTCGCTCCGCAATCCGTTCGATTGGTCTGACTCTTCTGGCCGTTTCCCTGCTTTCCGTTCCCGCGTGTTACGGGGTGACCCGCGAATTCGCGCAGACATACCACCTGAAGCCCGACGGCACACTGGAGTTGAACAACATCAACGGAACGGTGCGTATCGAGGGCTGGGACAAGGATGAGGTGGAGGTGCGCGCGGTCAAGACCACCACCGACAAGGAATCCAAGCTGGACCTCGTTTCGATTGACGTGAATTCCAGTCCCGACAGCCTTTCCATTTCCACGCGGTATCCTTCGGAAGAGGGCGTGGAAGTCGCCGTCGAATACACCGTGCATGTGCCACGTCACATCCTCCTGAAGCACATCAACACGGTGAACGGAACATTGCGGGTGAAGGATCTTGAATCGCTCGGCGACTTGCGCACCGTCAACGGAAACATAGAAGTTTATGAAAGCAGCGGCAATCTCCATGCGCGCACGACAAACGGCAATGTTTATGTTGAGCTGAAGCATCCCGCGGATTTGCTTGGTACGCAGGCGGAAACCACCAACGGCTCCGTACTGTTGGCCATTCCCGCGGATTCGCAGGCGGATCTGGAAGCCCGCTGCATGAACGGCAGCTTCTCGAGCGAACTCCCCTTCGTCATGGAAGGGGCCATCCAGCCTCGCATCCTGAAGGGGCGGCTGGGCAAGGGCGGAGCCCCAATCCGGCTGGGTACCGTGAACGGCGCCATCCGGGTCGTCGCTCTCCGGTCGACCATTTAGCTTCGCCTGCGTCTAACCAGACGAAGGAGAAATCAATCATGAATCAACGGCAAATGTGGACAAGCTTTGGCTTGGGCGCGTTGAGCATCGCTCTAATCGCTTTACCGGGTTCTTCCAGCCAAACGAAAGAAACGGTCAAGGCTGCCCGCGCGGCCCAATGTGCGAGCCAGGAAGTTTCGCAGTCGCAAATTCAGGTAAATCCCCATGTGGTGATCCAGACGGATCCGCTGGACAACGAGCTCTACGTCCTGGCCAACGAAGTGGGAGACAGCGACGCCCGGGTGCAGGAATTCGACGACCCGAAACTTGCGGACGACGACAATCTTCAAATCTTCATGGGCTCCGGCGGAGGCTGGCTGGGTGTGGGCGTTTCTGAAGTTTCGGCCGACAAGATGAAAGCCTTGAAGTTGTCCGAAGAACGCGGCGCGCTCCTCGGAAAGATCGTTCCCGACAGCCCGGCGGCCAAGGCGGGCCTGAAAGAAAACGACGTGGTGCTGGAAATCAACGGGCAGCGCATCGAAGGCACGGAACAGTTTCGCCGCATGATCCACGAGATTCCTGCGGGCCGCACGGCGAGCCTGACCGTATGGCGCGACGGCCGCTCCCAGAACATCAAGGTCACGGTAGGAAAACAGGAAGCTGGCGACAGGAAGATGTTCGTGGATGGGCCGAAGTCGTTCGCATTCAAGATGCCCACCATGCCGGCGATGCCGGATTTGTCCGGCTTGGAGCACCTGCGCACCTTTTCGATGATTTCTCCCGGACGTCCAGTACTTGGCATTGATGCGGAAAATCTGGAAGGTGACTTTGGCAATTACTTTGGCGCACCCGATGGCGAAGGCGTCCTGGTGCGCGGCGTATTTGCGAACTCAGTGGCGGCAAAAGCCGGGCTGAAGGTGGGCGATGTGATCACCAGCCTGAACGGCGAACGCATCCACAACGCCAGCGAGCTGCGCGAAAAGTTGATGACCAGCCACGAAGCGAAGAGCATCAAGCTTGGCGTTCTCCGGAACAAGAGCGCGGTCACATTGACTGTCGAACTCCCGCAACAGAAAGAGGAAGAGGAGCATTTCCTTTCCGAGCGCACCAATATCTGATTCCCTTGCAGACACGACGGCCCGGCTCGCAAATTTTTTGAGCCGGGCCTCCCTTTTTTGAATCAAGTTCCTCTGATCAGGAATCCCAAGAATCTCCTATCCGTCCTGGCCATACTTGCGCATCAGCCGAAACGGCCTCTTGATCGCCTCCCACACACGCGACCCGCGCTCTTCCCTCCCCTCGGCCCAATCTTCCTCGGTCGGAGAAAACGACAATCGTATCAGGTAGGAGGTCCCGGCCAGCCCGCCTCCGCCCATTTTCAGCCGGAACATTGCTCTTTGTAACAAAGCTGGTGGCACGTAGCCCGCGGTCGGCAACCAGCCCTCGACCTGCCGCACCAGTTCCCGCGCCGCACCATCGGCATTCGCGCTTGCAGCCATTTCTGCGGGCACCGCAACGCCCAGCAGCGATTCGCTCAACAGCAGGCCCACGTGCAACATCCGCTCCGCACCCACGTCCCTTGCCGCCTGCCGCACGCGCTCCCAGGCAATTTCCGGGTGGCGCGCCACAATCGCAGCGATGTCCGCGGGCCACATCAGGCGCTCCCAAAAATGCTTTGCGCCATGGATGCAATTGAGCACCAGTTCGTCCTCCAGGCAGAGCGCGGGAACGTCCCGGCCCTCCAAGGGCATATGCCGCTTCCGTGCGTACAAATCTTCGATCCGCATCGGGCGGGGGTAGTAGCGAAAGGTTTTCTCGGTATGCAGCTCCACGAGTTGCTGCGCGCCGGCCCGCCTAAAAAGGTATTCGCCGGGAATTTTGCCTGCGAGAATGGCCGACTCCGGAACGTCGGCCTCGAATCCCAGCGCGGTTAAAATTCTGCAGGCAGGAAGTATCGCAGCGTCGCGCACCAGCAGATCAAGATCCACATAACTTCGCACCGCGGGGTCGCCATAGGCCAGAAACGACACGATGGGGCCCTTCACCAGAAGAGTTTCGATGCTTGCTTGCCCGAATGCGTCGAGAATGCGAAAGAGTTCCGCGGTCATGCTCAGGGAGAAAAGGTGTTGCGTCCGCATGCTGCTCAGGAGCTTCTCCCAGGCGTCAGCGGGAATTCCCCCATAGCCTGTCTCTTTCAAACGGGCAGCGACCACGCCCAGAACGCTGTGTTCCTCGGCAAGCTCCAGCGCCAGGTTCCAATCCAAATTCCCCACAAGCGTGGAAATTCGGCTGGCAGACTGAGAAGAAGGCGAAGCGCATGCGCACAGAAATTTCCATTCGCGATCAAAGGGCTTTGCTCCGAATGGAGAGAAGGCCGTCAGAAGTTGCTCCTGAAACGATGTTTGCCAGTGTACACCGGCGGTTCAGCGGCGGCTAAGGGGCCGCTGAAGGAGAGAGGACGGCCGGGGCATCCTGCAAAATAAGTTCGCACAGGCCTGCGATTTTCTCCGGTTTGGCATGCGGCACGATGCGGCGCACGGGCACTTGTTGGACCAGCCGGCAGAGGGCGTCAAACTCGTTTGCGCGCTGCTCCCGGTCGAGAACCCAGTTCATATAGGTGTTTTGCACCAGCTCAAGCAAAGCCTCACGCTGGCTGAGTTTTTCAACGCGCGGCACATTCTGCTCGTTGCTGCGAGGCGCAAACAAATACAAAATGCCCAACGGCAGCTTCGTCGCCGAAAATTTCGCGCGTTGCCCGTCAAGTTCCAGGTAGCGTTTCTCCCACACCGGCGTCAGTTGCGGCAGCGCGTCATCGCGGCCAAGCAGCATGCCTACGCTTTCCGGCCACAGGCAAACACGAGGGTAGCCGGGCACGGCGCTAAATGCGCCGCCACTCTCTTCGAGGGCCACGATATCCTCGGCCAGTACCGAAAGCCCGCGCAGCGCCAGCGCCGCGGCGGTGGTGGATTTTCCGTAACCCGCGTCGCCGCAAAAGCAAACCGCGTGGCCCTGGATTTCGACGCCGCTTGCATGCAAACAGGTGATATTCCGCCGGCGCAATACGAAACCCAGTACCGGCCCTAAGAAATAGGTGGCCATGTCCTCCGCAGTCAGGGGAGGCTGGTAAGTTCCCCATACATGCCGTGTCGCGCCGTCCACGACAAAGCGCGTGCCGTCCGAATAGGAAAGTTCAAAGCCTTCCAGTTCGCCGCGTTGGGTGAGGATAAAGGAGGGATCGGCAGAGCCTGCGGGTTCGGACCGGCGGGATAGGATTCGATCCGGGAGTGCGAGCAGTTTTCTGACCCAGTCCGGCTCCGGGCCCTCCTCGAACTGCAAATCAATCTCTCCCTGCTGCGGGGGAGCCGGTTGGAGTCCTCCAATGCGGCTGGAAGAGTTGATTCCAAGACCATAAGCTCGGTAGGAATAACTCAAAGGAATCTATTTTTTGCTGCCGGGGCGCTGTGCGCGGGGTTCAGCGTCCGGTACGTCGCTTCCGCGGATTCGTACCCCCGTCAATTTTCGCTTTCGTACCGACGGCTTTGGTCATTTCCGCGAGATCGCCATAAACAAGCAGCTTGGGTTGTTGATAAGGCTTTTTATGAGTTCGCTTAGACGGCTGCTTCATTCATGCCCCTTAGCTAGCACTCTACTGAATCCCCCCTTCGTTTTCAATGGCTTTGAGCCACAGTGAAAAAGAGAGCGGATAAAGGTACTCGTAACGAAAGTAACCCTTGGAGTTCTCCAAAGTTGCAAGCCAGTGTTCCCATTTTACGAATTCATGGACTATTTTCGGCGGATTTTTTTCCGGATTTGCTCGCCAGCCATCTCTCAGCCAGCACGCTCCCAACGGGTCTTCAAGCAGCGGCGCTTTTGGGCGCGCCAGAACATTCCCGGGTAATAGGCCCTTCATGGCCCGCCGGCTGAGTTCCTTGTTGACGCACCAGGGCACAGGAGGCAAGCGCAAGAGAAAACGCAAGATGCGCAGGTCGAGCAGAGGCGCTCGCGTTTCCAAAGTCACTCCTGTGCAGCCCGCGTCCTCATTTTCATGGACGCTGGCCCAATACCCGGAGTGCAAGCCACGGTAGGCATCAGGGTGCAACGGGTGCTCTTCGATGGGCGGACGCTCCTCAAAGCGCTCCCCGGATGCCAAAAGGCCGCGCTTTGCGAATCCTTCATTCAACCACGCGGGCAATTGTTGCGGGACGTCCTGCGCGCCGAGCAAGCGGCGAATTTTGTTTCGAAATCCACCGCGCAAAGGAGGAAAGCGCCTGTGTGCAACGAGATATCCGCCAAAGCTTTTGACAATGTCGCCCAAATCGCCGCGCTTATATAAGTGTTTTAGATATGGCCAGGACTGTCCCGATAAAACGTCGTCGCCTCCGTCCCCCGAGAGAACTACGCGTGCGTGCCGGGAGATAGCCTGGTAGAAACGGCGGTCTCGATTGAGAAAGAATTCGGCACTGGGCTCGGGGGCGCTCGCCGCTGGCCGGTGCTCATCGGGATGAATGGAGTTTTCTTCCAGGATTTCGTGTGCCAGGCCAAGATGCCGCGCGGTGAGCTGCGCGAACCGTGGCTCAGGGTCGTCAAAAAGCGGCCGCCAGCCGATTGTAAAGGCCTTGAGCGCCGGGAATGTGCCATTGTCCCTGGATATTTGTGAAGCAGTGGCGCAGACGGAACCTGAATCCAGGCCGCCACTGAGATAAAGCGAGACTTTTCTTTCGGGCAATCGTTCGGCAACCGCCTGCGCGAGCAGTTCGCGATAGTTCTCCAGATATTCGGAGGCATCCTTGAGCTGCAGCGGTTCTTCTACGGGCAAGCTCCGGAAGCGTTGTACTTGGATTTGACCGCTTGAAAGAACCAGCCGGTGGCCGGCAGGCAACCGCCGGATATCCCGCCAGACAGTGCGCGTTGGATCGTTGCACAAACCGGTGAGCAGAAAATCGCGCACAAACAAATCATCCAGTGCATCGGAAATTCCAGGGCCCAGCCGCAATACGTTCAGCGTATTGCTGAAGCGGAAAATCCCGTCGTGCCAGGCATAAAAAAAAGGCCGGGGGCCCGCAAAATCCCGCGCGCAGAAAAGCGATCGCCGTGAAGCGTCCCAAATGGCGAAGGAAAAGTCGCCCAGCAGTCTGGTGAGTGTGTCCTCTCCCCACGCGCTCCATGCCAGCAGCAGTAACTCCTGGTCCGAAGCTTCCTCGGTCGCCTGCCTGTCGTCTTCCAGCAATTCACCGATGAGCTGCTTTCGTGCGTCCAGGCGCACTTCGCCGAGCAGAGCGTAGCGTTCCCCGAGCCGCACGGGTTGGTTGCAAGACTGGTGGCGCGTCCCAGTCTCCAGATACGCAAAGCTGGTCCCCAAGCCATTTTTTGACCAGGTATGGCCGCCGTCAGGGCCTCGAAAATGCAAGTGCTGCGCAACTTGATCCAGAAATCGCGGCTCCACAGCCGCACCGTCGGTGCGCAGCATGCCGAAGAATCCGCTCATGGCTGCTCCGCTGGCGGCACGGGCAAATCCTGTTCGAAAGCCGCATAGTGCCGGTGCATCGCTTCATCCTGGTTCAGTGCCTCGCCGCCATGTTCCACCCACGCATGGGCTTCAAACTTCCCATTCTCTTTCCGGACGCCTATTCGCAAGCACGCGGGGATTCCCTTTCTACGAAGCAGATACCACAGAGTCAGCGACCCTTCGAGGCAGGAGTATTGGGTGACCGAATACCGCAATGCGGCCCGCACCATGCGGCACGTCACCTGCACCTCTTCGCCTGCTTTGGGCAGGTTTTCCGTTGTCCTGGCTTGGAATTTAACGCGTTTCTGGAGCGAAGTGAACGTCTTGCCGTAACCCCGCAGGCGTAGCGAGCATCGCACCAACGGCAAAAGAATCGCGGCGCGCCGGAACATGCGCCGAGATGCGGGATCCAGCGCTTTATACCGTTGAAGTGGTTCCCACATCCGCGGGTAACACTTGCAGCAGGCCGTTCTCCACAAGCCCGCTCAATAGTTGGGTGAGGTGACTCCGCAACATGTCGGGTTCCACCTCATACTCTTCTTGGAGTTGTTCTAATGCCACGGCAATAGATGGCTGCGAGGTCACAAGTTCCCACATTCGCGTTCCTGTGGCGTCCAGGCCAAAATAACGCTCACTTTCCAGATTGAGCAGCACGGATTCTCCGTCGAGGTGCCGGATCAGCACGTGTGTCGGCACCACCGCGCGCATTGTCAACTCCACCATTTTTGGCTCCTGCGAGGGACTCGGATCCCGAGACTATTCGTGTATCTTACCGGGATTTCCTGTGGACTGTCACGTTTGGCGCATCAGGCACAACATTCCATGCGGATTGTCTTCTGCCGTGAGACAGGCTATAAATCCCAGAGTGTCCGACCCCGCGATCATCCTGGATTCCCTGGAGAAATGGTTTCCGCCGGCGCTCAGTGGCTGGCGCGGTTTCCTTCAGCCCTTTGCGCCGCCTACGTCACCCGCGTTGCGCGGCATTTCCCTGGAAGTGAAACAAGGCGAGGCGGTGGCATTGCTCGGGGCCAACGGAGCCGGCAAAACGACCTTGCTTCGCATTCTGGCCACGCTCCTTTTGCCGACGCGGGGCACCGCTTCCTTGGCCGGCCACGATACCGCGCGCGAACCCGCGGCCGTGCGCCGGCAAATCGGGTATCACGCGGGCAGTGACCTCGGCTTCTATGCGCGGCTGACCGGCCGGCAGAATCTGCTTTTTTTTGGCCGCTTGAACCATCTCTCCGATGAATTCGCCGCCAGCCGCATCGAAAGCCTAAGCGAACGCTTCGGATTGCGCGGAGCGTTGGACCGCCAGGCGCGCGCGCTTTCTTCCGGCACGATCCAGCGCCTCAGCCTGCTTCGCGCGCTGCTTCATCAACCGAAGGTATTGCTGTTGGATGAACCGACGCGCAGCCTCGATGCCATCGCCGCCGCCGATTTCCGGCATTTCCTGAAAACGGAAGTCCTGGCCCGGAAAGACTCCTCGCTGCTGTTTGCCTCGCACACCATGCAGGAAATCGAACTGCTCGCCGACCGCGTGGCCATCCTGAACGAAGGCAAACTCCTGGCGTTCGATACTCCCACCGCGCTCAGGGCCAGAACTTTATCCTCATCTTTAGAAGAAGCATTCGCGCGGCTCACGGGGCGGCATCTCTATTCCCCCGGGGAGTCGACACCGGAATGAGACAAATCCTCCGCGACATTTTCCTTTTCTTTCAGCGTGATTTGCGGATCGCCAGCACCTATCGCAGCCCGTTTATTCTGGAGGCGGTCGAAGCGCTTTTTGGCGCCGCGATGTTTTATTACGTGGCGCGGTTCGTGGACTCGCCTGCGCTGCGCGATGCTCTTCCGCAGGGGAAAACATATTTCGCCTATTCGCTGGCCGGTTTCGTTTTCTTTGACTACCTCAATGCCGCGCTGGATACCTTTGACCGCAGCCTCCAGGAAGCTCGCGATTCGGGCACGCTGGAGCCGCTGCTGGTGACGCAAGTGTCCTTGCCGGTCATCCTGATTGGCTCTGCGTTTTATCCTTTCGTCGCCACGACGCTGCGCATCGCCGTCTATCTCGGCTGGGCGGCGGCATTGTTTGATTTTCCCCTCCACGCTGCAAACTGGCTGGCAGTTGTCGCCGTGCTGCTCGCCACGCTGCTGGCCTTTTCAGGACTTGGCGTGCTTTCCGCTGCGTATCTTTTGCTTTTCAAGCGGGGCAATCCCGCAAAGTGGTTCATCCTGGGGGTATCGAGTGTCGCGGGTGGCATGCTCTTTCCGGTGAGCATTCTGCCGCCATGGCTGCAAGTCGTTGCCCACCTGAATCCCGTAACCTATGCGATGGACGCCATGCGCGGCGCCCTTCTGAACGGCTCCGATATCCTCTCCCTGGGACGCCCCCTGCTGCTTCTGCTTGCCTTCGGCGCCGTCCTGCTGCCCTCTTCCGTTCTGATTTTCTCGTGGTCGCTTCGCCGCACAAAAGTCACCGGCACCTTGACCCACCGGTAAAAAGAAAAACGGCCCCGTCGAAACGAGGCCGTCTTCCAAAACAATCCCGGTGTTTTATCCTTCGGGTTACGGCTTCTTTTTCTTGTTGCCGACTTTGGTCTCGATGCCGCCGGTCAATTGTTGGAGCTGCTCCAGGCCCTGCTTGGCTTGCGTACCCCAGGGGCCGTTCGGATCCAGATCGATGGCCTTCTGGTACGCTTCAATCGTTCCCGGCCTTGGCGTCACCTCGATCTTGCTGCCCACCGTCTTGTAAATAGAGGGGTCCGCCACCATGCACGCGCCCAGCAGATACCAGGCCTGCGCGCTTTTGGGATCCAGTTCCGTGGCCTTCTTTAGCGGCTCGATGGCCTCCACCATTCGCTGCGCCTGATACAAGCTGATGCCAAAGTTGCGCCAAGCCATCGCCGCGTTCGGTGGATCAAGTTCGGCGCATTTGGTGTAGGCCGCGCGCGCTTCGTCGATCTTGCCGGTGCGTCCCAGAATATTTCCCAGGTTGTTGTAGTAGCTCGGATTATCAGGTTTCGCCGCGATCGCCTGTTGGTAGGCGTTGATCGCCTCGTCATTTCGACCCGCCAGATCGTAGGCCTCGCCCATGCGCGCCCAGAAGAGGTGAATGTTTGGATCCTTTTCCGGGGCCGCTTTCAACCCGTCCTGAAATGCCACGACGGCCTGGTTGGAAAGATCGGCGACCTTGGCCTTCGCCGCGTCTTTCTGATCCGCAGTGGCTTTCGCGACCTCGGCTTTCGCCGCGCGCTCCTGATCCAGCAGGGCCACGCCCTTGGCGAACAGTTCCTTCATGCCTGTAAATTTCTTTTGCTCTTCCAGCTGTTTTTTATACTTGGCGGCCGCTTCGGGGTTTTGCTTCTCCAGAATTTCCTTGAAGTTCAGGTTGATCGGAGGAGTATCCGCGCCGTGCACCTCGAACGGAACATCGAACGGTGCTTGCATCTGGGGAGGTTGCACCGTGAACGTGTACTTTCCGTTTTTCAGCCCCGTGAAAGAAAATTTGCCGGCTGCATCCGTCTTCGATTCGGTCGTCACGCCTTGATCGCTCTTGATCTTCACTGGAAGATTTGCCCACGGATTACCATCGAAATCGATGATCGTGCCGGTAAACTTTCCTTCTTGCGCGGCCGCGCGCGTGGCAAAGCATCCCAGTATTCCCAACGCCAGGATTGCAGCGAGCGCGTACGTCTTCGTCCATTTCACCATGCCCCATTCTCCTTTTTTTGTGGAGGAGCGCCGGCCTCGGTCCGCTGGCCGGTTTGCACCATTATCCCTCATATCGCCGGGAATCCAAGTGCTACCACATCAATCCGCGGCCCCGGCGCGGGACTCTGGCCGGTAAGCGATGGGGTCGCGGAACCCTGCCTCGGCAAACGCCCGCAAACGCAGCAGGCAACTGTCACAGGTTCCGCAAGCCAGGTCCTCACCCTGATAGCAGGACCATGTCAATTGCAGCGGCGCGCCAAGCTCCACTCCGCGGCGGATAATTTCGCTTTTCTTCAGTCGAATCACCGGCGTCACGATCTCAATTTTTGTTTCCGGACGCGTTCCACGGCGGATCAACTCCTGAAATGCTTCGTAATATTCCGGCCGGCAATCGGGGTATCCCGAGCTGTCTTCGGCGACAGCTCCAATGTAGATGGCACCCGCCCCGGTAGCTTCCGCCCAACTGACCGCCACGCTCAGAAAGTGCGCGTTGCGGAAGGGGACATAAGTCACCGGAATCGCGCTACCACCGGGTCCGGGCGCGCCCAGCTCATTTTCGGGGACGGCAATGTTCTCGTCCGTCAGCGCGGATCCGCCGATGGCCCGGAAGTAATCCAGCCGGACAGGGAGCTTTTCGCTGACACCATAGAATTCAGCGATCTCGGAAAAGGCCCGGAACTCTCGCGCCTCGGTGCGTTGGCCATAGCTGGCATGGAGCAGTCCGACGCGGCCGCGCCCATGCTTATCGAACGCTTCGGCCGCGCTCACGCACGAGTCCATTCCCCCGCTCAGCAAAACGATGGCATCCAATTTTCCCACGAAAGCTTCCCTCTTTTTCTCGACTACACGCCGCGCATGGCGGGATCCCACACAATCTTGTGAAGCTGCAAACCCAGCCGGACCCGCAATCCGTCTTCAAGCATCCATTCCACCAGCTCACGCGGTTCCAGGCCGCTCCATTTTCCGTTGGGATCGTCGTGGACCGGGGAGAACAGGACCTCGTGCACACGTTCCGCCAGCCGGTGCTC
>Ga0137415_10000233_pt1 | contig 48827 bp, 71 predicted proteins | sample CZODoug3_1_1_16f_FD_183082 | JGI IMG/M metagenome (GOLD analysis project Ga0137415, IMG submission 183082) | Vadose zone soil fungal communities from Angelo Coast Range Reserve, California, USA - CZODoug3_1_1_16fungal (Hybrid Assembly) | ecosystem: Environmental > Terrestrial > Soil > Vadose...
AACTTTAATTCCCCCCTAGTCCCCCCCTATTTTTTTCTAGTGTTAAAAAATGGAAGGGGGGACCCGGGAGAAGGAAAGAAAAAAAAAAAAAAAAAAAAAAAAAAAAATTTTCTCTCTCTCTCTCTGCCCCTCCTATTCCAAACTAGAACATGAGAGGTTATGACAGGTTACTAGGGAGGTATTAGAGGTTACTAGGGAAGGATTTTAAAATGAAGGCCAAGGGAAGATCCAGCCCAGGGCGCCATTGACCGATCGGTTCGAAAAGGTCCCCGGCCAAGCCAACGGAAGGCCCAGCCAAGCCCAGGGCGCATAGCAGCCCCGACAGGATTGCATTTGATTGTGACAACGCAAAGGCCCAGGGTCGAGCGGTCAGGCCGAGGAAGCAGCAGGAACGGGAAGCTAGGGAAACCAAAGGCACTGCCCGAACCGAGAGAAGCCCCCTACCGGTCCTCGGCCTGACGCCAACCAGAGGAGACAGAGCATGGAAGATGATTGGGCCGAATGGATCCAGGCCACAGCCGACGACGCAGTGATCCGAGAGGCTTGGCGGCTGCAGGCCGAGCAGGCCACCAGGGAGGCAGAGCGGTGAGGGCAGGGGAGGTCCCCCTGCGGCCAAGGAAAGACCAAGGGAGGAAATTCCTCCCCTGCGATACGGCCACGCCCTGCGACCAAACAACAAGGAGAACCATACATGACCCCACACAACGCCAACACAACGCTTCCCTGGCCACCCATCTACCGCAAGATCGGCGGACTGCATTGGCTCCGGCTCGGGCGGCTTCGGCTGGCATGGTGCATTGCGAAGGTGGACCAACTACGCTCACCCTCTCGTGATCGATTGTGACAGCCGACCGTCACATACATGAACCCCAGCTGAACAACTCTCACAAAGCAGTGATCGGGCGCGGGACAGAGCAGCCAAGCCCTTGGAAACACTGCGCTTCTTGCCCGATCACAGATTGTTACAAAACCGAACGAAGCCGGAACCCAAGCTGGACAACGCGGATGCCAAATGCTATCATCTTCCTGCCCCAAAGGAGCAAGCAAATGGACCTCTACGAATTGACTGACGAGCAAGCCCAGGCGGTGATTGAATACGTCGTGCAGGCCCGCGACGGCCTGATCACCAAAGGCGAAATGGCCAACAAAATCGAAAGCCTTGTTGGACCGATGGAAGCGTAGGCCGGAGCTTAGGGAGTAATCAAGGGAGTAGCCCCGGGGAGGATCCATTTCCTCCCCCTTCTCCAGAAAAGGCAAAATAACATGATCGACAAGAAAACCATCGAGAATGCAAAAGCCCTTATTCGAGCGGAGCTCCAGGCACATGATGATTGGTTGAACAACCACACAACAACAGAACTCCGTGCAATGCTGGAAAGTCTTACCAAAGAACTTCTCGCATCCGGCAATGCACCGAGCGGAAGTTTACTATGGAAAGACCTAACTGCACTTATCGCCAAAAGGGAAAGGGAACACTGAATGGACCCCGATGCCCTCATCGGCTACCTGTACCTCGCGTGGATTATCTTCGCCACGATCGGCCTCCTGATCACCCTCTCGCGGAGAATTAACAATGACTAAACAAAACATAACTCGCTTACCGTCCATTGACGAACTCGAACAAGCCCTCGAACTCGCCTTCAATACTCCAATCCGGATTGTTGGCGCCCACAAGATCACAATCTCCGGTGACGAAATCTCGCTCTCTTTAAAAGCAAAACTCACAAATCAAAACCAACGGCCAGACGCGAAAGAAACGCCAGAAGAAGCACCACCGACTGACGAAGACGATACTGAATACGACCCGCTGAAATCGCGTCCTCCATCTTCCCGCGAGAAAATGATGATGCAAGTAATCCTTGACGCACTTCCAGACAATCTAACAATCGAACAAATCCGCAATAGATACCGTGAAGCAGGTGGGGATATGAACAACTTCAAAAAAGTCATTCGAAATCTACGTAAAAAAGACATGATCTTCATCACGCCTGATAGAGCAGTACACGTCAAACATTTCTCAGACTAAGTCCAAGAGGCCCTCACGCAGGGATGGGCCGGGAGTGTTGTCCGCAGCTCCGAGTCATGCACCCTACGCATGACTCCTCCCCGATCTATGCAAAATGAGCATTTGATTATGACAACCGACTATGGGATAATCCCCTGGTTCGAACGGAGAAAGCCCAATGCTAGACATCCCCAGCGCCAACACGATCGAGGTCCGCATTGAGAAGGCTCCCGAAGGCCTCAAGCTCTGGGTCAACATCGATGGCCAATGCCACCTTCGCGCCCAGCGAATTGACTTGGTTGTGGTTGAGGACGGCAGATTGACCCTCGATTGACCCTCGAGGATTGAAGACTAGGGGAGAGCCGCCGCAGGAGGAGACTAAACTCTCGCCTGCCGCCGCGCCCTCCCCCGGCCTGCAATTCCGCAGGAGGAGACCAACCACCCATGGCCATCTACGAAATCCCCGTCAACAAGGCCGGCAAGCGCCTCATCGCCATCGACACTGGCGAGACCGCAATGCCCGCCGATGTCTACAAGGCCGTCCTGTTTGAAGGCCTCAAGCACTTCATCAACCTCGGCACCTCCAAGCTCAAACAGGCCGACTTCGCCACCCTCAACGAGTTCGAAGCTGCGGCCTGGGCAATCGCCGAGGCCCAGCACACCAAGCTCAAGTCCGGCGACATCAAGCGCCGGGCAGTCGGGCCAAAGGCCAAAGGAGCCGGGGTCGAAATGACCGAGGCCCTCCGCCAAGCCAAGATCTCCGCTAAGGAGCAGTACAAAGTCCTCGCGGCCACCGACAAGTCCATGCCTCGCTTCTCACTCATCAACGCAAAGCAGTGGACCGCTTCTGCCCAGGCAATGGTCAACTCCGACCCTGACACCTGGCTCGCCGTGGCCCGAGAAAGCCTAGCCCGTGCTTCCGAAGCCCCGAAGGCCTCCGCGGACATCTTCTCCCAACTCCGCGCTGATCCCAAGCTGGTCCAGGCCGCAGCCAGCGCAAAGAAGAAAGCCCCCGCCAAGCCCGCCGCCCAAGCAGTCAAGGCAAAGAAAGGCAAGACCACCTCGACCATCCAGCCTCAGGCTTGACAACGGCAGCCTGAACTCCCACTTGGATGGGGCTGGCAAGACAAACCCCCGGCCCCATCCACCCCAACCCAGGAAGGAACTCTACCATGACCCTCGATGAACAAGGCCGCGAAATCTTCACTTTCCCAGTGACCACCGTCAACCTCTCACCCTTGACCGGAACAGAGACCCTCACGCGGAACATTGCCCCTAGCCTCCTGGAGAACCCCGAAATGTTGCGCTCCACCTTCGCGCTCGTCGCCAACTCCATCGTGGAAGCCTCCGACCTCGCCGCGGAGGTCAAGGCACTGCGAAAGGCTGTGGACGAAATGACCTTGGCCCTCCGCGTTGCCGACGAACGAGAAGCCCGCGCTTACATCGAACGCAACGAAGCCATCACCGCTCGCGACCTTGCCCTTCGCTCCAAGGAACTAGCCGACGCAGCCTACGACACGGTCAACGGCCAACGCATCTCCGCCGAAGCCGAAGCCCAGGACCTCCGCCGCGCCCGCAACGAGGCCCAGGACGCTGCCGCCGCCATGTCCCTCGACCTCACCGCGGCGCTGTCCAAGGTCGCCGAACTGGAAGCCGAGATCCTCCGCCTCCACGGCCACCAGACAGGAGTTGTGCTTGAACTCGACGACAAGCTAACCGACGCCCTTGCCAAAGCCCGCGACTTCGAAGACCTCTACGCCCTCGCACAGGAGGACAACTCCAAGCTCACCTCGGACCTCATCGCTGCCCACCGCGACCGCGACTACTGGCAGGGCGAATACACCTCCCGTGCCACAACCCTTGGCAAGTCCCTCGACACCCTAGCCTCCATCCGCGACCTAGTCGGCTGAGGACCAACGACTGAGGGCAGGGTCAACTCAAGGGCCACTCCTCCTGCCCTTTCTTTTTAGGTAAAAATAGTTCTCTGTAAAAGGAACTATTTTGACCTTTGTGTATTGACTTTCGACGCAAAATATGCAATAATGGTTTTGTTATCATCGAGGAGGCTATATGGAAAGCAGCGTCCCCGACTTTGACAACTGAAAGGCCCCACCAATGACCTGGCTCCTTGTCCTCTACTTCTACTCTGGCGGCACCGCTGTCCACGGCGAGTACCGCACACAGCAAGAGTGCCTCTACCACGCCTACCGCATCCAATCCAACGACCGCGACGTGAGCCGAGTGCGCTGCGTCCGTAAGGAGCCCCCATGATCGATTGGCCCAAAGTCCTCACAGCCATCCGCGCTAGCTGCTCCGCAACCAGTCACGTCCTAAACGACGACCGCGACCAGATGCTCGCCCTAGCCGCATGGTTCCAGTCCCAAGACATCGACGCCCTGAAGGCCGGAACCATCATGCCCGTGATGCTCGGGCTCATGCTCGGTGCAAGGGCAAACCACGAATTGGATTTACTAGAGGCACAAGATCTAGTAGCTAATTGCATCGCCATTAACGCCGTCTGTGAACTCAGGAGAAAGACCAATGCCCGAACCTAACGGCTTCGACATGCCCCGCGACCTCAACCCCCCTTGGCAACGCCAAGACAACGTTATTCGGTGTAAGAAAACAGGCAAGGCCCTCGCCACCAAACTGGGCGGGGGCGATTGTGCTTGCACTGGAGAATGCACGGAGGAATTCGTCGAACCCCCAGAAATCCCCACTCTCTCCGAGGACCAACTGGCTGACCCCCTCCGCTCCATTGCCACCCTGATCCTAGCCCTGCCCTGCAACCAAATGTGGCGGATGGTTGGGGACGACGGCATGCGGAAGCCCGAGCTCGACAAAATCTTCGTGGCTTGGGCAGAGGCGTACTTGGCCGGCCAGCCAATGGCCGATATCACCCAGGGGAGGCGAGCATGACAGGTCACCTAGGCATTCCCCACTTCAACGGCAGCATCGCCGACCTCCTAGAGACCGACGAGGCTTGGCTTGGGGTCCTTCGAGGCAAACACCTCTACACCCTCGCCCTTGAGAATGGCGAAAGCTATGCCGTCATCGCCGACCTCTCCCTAGCTGACCTGAGAAAGCTCGGAGAGGACCTGATCGCCCTTGCAGCCAGCGAGGCCCAGCCATGACCCCCGATCGCCACTGGCAATGCGTCCACTGCGGCGAAGTCACCAACGCCCCGACTGAACCCAAGGCCAGCTTATGGTGCGATGACAACCTTCCGCAGGATGCCGGACACGAATGGGAAGAAGTCGATCCGCCAAAGGATTGGGAGTAACAGCAACCAAAAGGAGAATTATAATGCTTGAAACAAAATTAGGAACGCAACACTACAAGTCGAAGACACGGATAAATGGACGATACAATTAGCGCCAATGGACCTCCCCGACCCACCCGAAGGCTGGCGGCTCAAATCCCTGATCGACGATGGGGGCTGCTGGCTGGCCTACCTCTATTCCGCCACCGAATGGGTCCAAGCCGCCGGTTCATCCCCGCGGTTTGCCATGCTCGACGCCCTGGCGCGGATTGAGGCCGGGGCAGTCTACGCCAAACTGAGCGGAATGCAAGCTCGGCACGCTACCTTTGACCTGCTTAACGTCTTGAAGATCCAACCCGCTAAAGTGGAGCGCCGCGAATGACCCACAAACTCCTTCCCTTCGCCATCGCCATCGGCATAGGCATGATCCTCGGCATTGCCTACTTGGAGTGGCTAGGATGACCATGCCTAGGATGACCATCGATCCCGAGGACCTGGTGCTTTTCTCAACCATCGCCAACCGCCGGCCAATTTCCTCCAAGCACTCCCTCGCCGCGCGGAAGAACATGGCCCAGGCAAACCAAGGCAGCCGCAGGTCCCCGAAGTGGTTGCGGCAACTGAAGAGGAAACGCAATGGCAATCCGCCTAGACTATGAGACCAAGGCCGGTGCGTTCTCCCGCGCCGACACTGAGATGCAACTCATGGAGCACCTCCGCCTTGCCGCCGAGTGTTGCTACATGATCGGCCACGACATGAAGGCCGACGGAGACGAACTTCGCGGCCAAGGCTTCCTCGCCATGGGCCAGATGTTCGAACGGAACGTCCTGACCATCATCAACGGACTCGCAAGGATGACCAAATGAGCACCTACATCCTCGAACGCCTGGAAGGTGACGAGTGGATTGCGGTCTGGCAAAGCACCGATCCCTTCAAGGTCGCCTCTCACCGTGGCCTTGCACAAGTCGCCGATCCCAACCACGAATACCGGACCCGCCGGACATACGACCTCTTTCCTCGCATCACCTCCGCCACCATCTCGGCCGACCTGCCAGAATGCATCCAATGCCTCAAGCTCGCCGGGATCCGCATTCGAAAGCAGGAAACAACAATCCGGGCTCTAGCCCAGGAGATTGAGAGACTTCACGAGTGTCTTGGTCCGCGGGGCCTTGTGGTCATTACGATCGGCGACACCAGCCATTACGTGAGCGAATCCGTGGCTACCCACATCGCCGAGCTTGAAGTTGAGCGCGACGACATCAGGGAAAAGACGATCGAGGAGTGCGCACAAGCGGCTGATGATGCTGCCGGATTGGATAACACCGGAAGCGCTGCGCTGGCGGCGGAATTCATCCGCGCCCTCGCCAAGGAAGAGTAATCAACCCATCAGGACCCCCAATGAACCCAACCGAAGAACAATCCGCCATCGTCTCCTTAGCCGACGACCCCGCCAACCTGCAAATCATAGCTTTCGCTGGCTGTGTAGCCGCAGGTAGCATGATAAGAATACGAAGGGGCAACGGTCCAACTGTTAAAAATCGTATGATAGAAAAATTGCTGTATATAAAAAACCCAGAAACTCCCGTCTTAGTTCAATGTGATGTCGATGGGTTCTCTCAATATGTTCCGATGCTAGGCTGTCAATTCTCAGGAGTAAAATCTACTCTTCGCCTAGAAACCACGCTGGGGGAAGTAATAGCAACCCCCGACCATGAAATCAAAACTTCGAATGGTTGGAAGGCCTTGTGTGATGTGTGTCTAGGCGACGGTATATTAGCTAGAACGACAGCTTTCCCGGGAAGAAAAGAAGGAAGAGTTATAATCTACTCTGTTCGTCATCATCCACATGCACATCAACACAATGTCCAGGAATATGGCAACTATGGACGCGTACCCCGCGCAAAATTGGTCGTTGAAGCGGAGATGAATCGACTATCTCTTGAAGAAATGATATTAATCGTTCGCCACGATCCATACAAAGCAGCAACATTGACTTATCTTGCACCGGAATATGACATTCATCACAAAGATGAAGATCCGGCCAACGATGATATAAGAAACTTGGAGGTTCTTACCAAAGTTGAACATCGGCTACGACACAAAATGCACCTAAACCACACTCGTCTGGGTTTAACGAAGGTAATCCAACTATCATCGGCAGGGCGCCGCTTAACTTACGATATAATGATGCCTGGGCCACACCACAACTTTCTTGTAAATGGTCATGTGGTCCACAATTGTGGGAAGACCTCGACCCTGGAAATGTTCGACCGCACGGCTATTCCTGGCCCCCGGCTCTGCTTGGCGTTCAACAAACGGATCGCGGAAGAAGTCGCCAAGCGCCTAGCCCCGACCACAGAGTGCCGGACCTTCAACTCCCTTGGGCACAGGATCTGGTCCGCCGCCATTGCGCCAAAGCTAGTCCTGGAGCCGAAGAAAACCCAAGGGCTTTTCAAGGAAACCGTAACCAAGCTCCGAAAGCCCGACCGTGACGCTGCCTGGGAAGAGTACGGGGAAGTCTGCACCGCAGTGAACCTAGCCAAGGGCCGCGGCTACATCCCTCAGGGCGCCAACTGTTGGTCGCGGCGGCTGATTGGAGAGGAGTTCTTCGACGGTCTGGAAGACCCCCTTTCCAAGAACGGCAAGGACATGGTCAACGAAATCCTCGACGCCTCGATCGGCGCCTCCTATCGCGGCTTGATCGACTTCAACGACCAACTCTACATGCCGACCCTGTTCGGCGGCAGCTTCCCACGCTTCCCCTGCGTCATGGTCGATGAAGCCCAAGACCTCTCGCCGATCAACCACGAAATGCTGCGGAAGCTCTGCAAGTCCTCGCGGCTTGTGGCGGTCGGTGATCCTTTCCAATCGATTTACCAGTTCCGAGGAGCAATGCAAGATGGCATGGCAATCCAACGGGCCGCTTTCCAGATGCACACCAAGGCGCTCTCGATCTCCTTCCGTTGCCCCAGCGCCATTGTCGCAAATGCCCGATGGCGAGCGCCTGGATTCCGCGCGCTCAACCATGGTGGAACAGTATCCAGCCTTAAAGAGTTGGCATGCGATGGTATCGCAGATGCTTCCGCAATCATATGTCGAAACAACGCCCCGCTGTTTGCCCTCGCCTGCCGCCTCCTCGCTGCTGGCCGGTCTTGTCGAGTGGCAGGAAGCGACGTTGGGCCGAAGCTTATCAATTTGCTTCGACGCCTCGGGGACGAGAACTTACCTAGATCCGCAGTTCTGGCATGTATCGACACATGGGAAAGTCGGAAGGGCGATTCTGGATCAGCTTCCGACTTGGCAGCCTGCATGCGAATCTTCGCCAATCTCGGTGACACCCTCCGCGATGCCATTTCTTACGCTGAGCACGTTCTTCGACAAGACGGCAGGGTTCTTCTCACGACTGGCCACAAGGCTAAAGGGCTGGAGTGGGACACGGTCTACTTCCTCGACCCGTGGCTGATCGGGAAGTCAGAGCAGGAGCTGAACCTGAAATACGTTGTGGAAACAAGAGCAAAGGAGAACTTGTTCTATGTCGACTCGCGGGACATTGCCTGATTGGCGCAACGATCCGACCTACAACATAAGGAGGAAGAAATGAAGAACTTCTTGAGAAGACTTCTAGGGCTCGACGCCTTGGAAAACCAGTTGGACTATGTAATAGCCAAGCAACGCCAAAATCACGATTCAATGCTTGGAGGATTCGAAATAACCCACAAAGCCATGCACGTGCAGACCGAAGCCATCGGCAAGATTCTCGTCCAGGTCCATCCTTTGCTTGCTGTGCCAGAGCAGCAACCAACCGCTGGCCAACGCCGGCTTGACACTGATCTAGGTCATATAAAGCTTCATCTTGCTAGCGAAGCCAAAATGTTGAGCGAACTTGATAGAAAACTTCGCGCGCAAGCTGAAGCCCTTGGAAAAATCCTCGCCCAGGTCCAGCCTTTGCCAGAAGAGTCACCAACCGCTGGCCAACCAGACAACGGCTGGGCGGAGCGAAAGGCCGAGAGTGATCGGCTTGGAAATGAGGTAATCGCACGCCTCGAAGCCGAGGACCAGGCCCGACAGCACGCAGAAGGAAAGGTCTGAATGCCCGCCTCCTATGACCCAGCGGCCTACGCCGACTGCTTCGGCCTGTTTGACCTAGCACTAGGGTCCGACCACGGTATTCGTAAATTGTTTCCGAGTTACGATGAAGCCTATAAACTCCAAGCGCGGATGAATAATGCGCGCACAGCAGATAAGGTGGTGAACCGAAAACTCCACCCGCCCGAAGATCCTATGCACGGGTCCAGCATCTACATGCAGATCCGTGTGCGCATATACGTCGGGAATGGCGGGTGGTATTTGCACTTGGAGAAAGTCACCTCCGACATGCTCAGCGACGGCTGGGAGGAGATCGGAGAGGAGGAGGAAAACCTGCCCCATGGACCTAGCTGACCTCTGGCCCCTCGCTGCGGCCCAAGCCGTCGGTCTTGTCGTCAAGGCACGGTACGACGAAGGGGAAACCCCACAGGACCTCGTGGCCCTGCTCGAATCCGCCCGCAGCGACGACCCAGAGCGGTGGAAGTTCGCGATCCAAATCAAAGGGCAGGAGGTTTGGATTGTGCGGAAGGGAAACCTGCCGGAAGTCAGGCTCGATGGAGCTTACAAACCTTTGGAGGAATCATGAGCGACCCAGTCCTTGAAGCCCTAAACCGCGCCGCGGAGGAAATGTCCCCGGCCGATATCGACGTCGTTATCGCCTACCTTCGCAAGACTAAGAAGTCCTTCGACTTCGGCGCCAAGCCGAAGAAAGAGGGAGCGGATGTGGACCTGACGAAAATCCTGAACATTGGCCGGTCCAACGAGTCAGTAGAAAGACGTGACTAATGAAATACGGTGACTATATTGATCAAAGCAAGGTTTGTGCGATCTTGAAGTTGGTGCAGAGTCTCGAAGGCAACACAGGAGATGCAATAATCCTGTTGTTGGCCGCAGTCAAGACTATAGACCTTCAATACCGACAGACAGGTAGTATCATGCCATTAAATGAGATTGTGGTTGATATGCTAGACTCTCTAGAAGCGGAACCGTTGCAATGATCTGGCCCATACTCGCCGCCTTCTTCATCATGGCGATCTACGCCTCAATCTACAAACCACAGCCTCCAGAGGAGGACGACCTATGAGACCCGCCTCTTCCTACCGCCAGGCCCGCAGGAACGCAAGTTCGGAGCTTAGACACCTATGGAACTCGAACTGGTACCACGAAGCCCACACGAAGACCGAGCCAACCTACCGCCCCTCGAGGATAATCCGCTTGGAGCAGCGCCGAATTCGGTACCTGAAGCGCCGTCTCCTTTCATTGAGGGCACAAACATCCAGCATTCCTGGGATTCGACGTGCTTAGGCCTCTTTAAGACCTGCCCTCGCAAATACCAATACAAAATCCTCCTCGGCTGGACCCGCAACACCGGCATACATCTGCGCTGGGGCGCCGAACTCCACTCAGCCCTCGAAGACTACGACCGTTCACGAACCGCAGGAGTCAGACATGACGACGCAGTGCATGACGTTGTACGAGCTTTGCTTGCGCGGATCGAAGACTGGAATCCAGAGCCCAAGACGAAGAGCGAAGAACTCAAAACTAAGGCCAATCTCCTCCGCGCGGTTGTTTGGTACCTTGACCATTACCACCCCGATCCCGCGGAGACGGTAGTGCTGGCAAACGGGAAGCCAGCGGTGGAGTTGAGCTTCCGGTTCGAGCTTGACTTCGGCCCAAGGTTAGGCGAGACCTTGCGAAACGCGCGGCCCTACTCCCTCTGCGGTCACCTCGACCGCGTTGTGTCGTACAACGGCGACCTGTTCGTCATGGACCGGAAGTCCGCCTCCTCCACCCTCGGCACGTACTTCTTTGAGAAGTTCGACACCGACAACCAAATGTCCCTCTACACCCTTGCCGGGCAGGTCCTGCTCAAATCCCCAATCCGCGGAGTGATCATCGATGGCATTCAGGTTGCTGTTGGCTTTTCTCGTTTCGTGCGGAGTTTTACTTTTCGCACTCCTGACCAACTCGACGATTGGCTGGCCGACACACAGCGCTGGCTTAGGGCCGCCGAAGCTTGTGCAGTGGAAGGCTACTGGCCAATAAACGACACCTCTTGCGACAAGTTCGGCGGGTGTGAGTTCCGCCAGATTTGCAGCAAATCGCCAATGGTCAGGGAGAGGTTTTTGCAAGCAGAGTTCAGAAAGGAAGAGCCATGGAATCCACTTCGGACCAGATAATCCCCTCATGGCAGCGCTGGCCGCCAAACTGTTGCGAAACCTGCCAAGGTCCATGGGAACGGATCTCCGAGTACGATGGCAAGTGTCGCAACGCAGCGTCGTTGAACTACGGCGAAAGTACTGACTCTAGATTTCGCTGCCAAGACTTTAGGAGGAAAAATGCCTAGCCTGTCCAACCACCAAAGTCGTGAGTTCACGAAAATTCTCTTGATCGGCGAAGCCAAATCGGGCAAGACCGGTGCCCTAGCCTCCCTTGTGACCGCCGGATACAAGCTCCGGATCCTCGACTATGACAACGGGCTCGACATCCTGTCCCAAGCAGTTCGTCGAACCTGCCCAAAGCTAATTGATAACGTTGAGTCTCGCACACTCCGCGATAAGTGGAAGATGACGCAAGCAGGCCCGATCATCGACGGCACACCAACGGCCTTTATCAACGGCATAAAGATGCTCGACGATTGGAAGTACATAGAAGGCGAGCACAAGATTGACCTCGGCGTTCCATCTAAGTGGGGACCGGAATGCATTCTAGTCCTCGACTCTCTGACCTTCTTCTCTGACGCCGCCTTTGCCTATCGTGAAGCCATGGCGCCGCGGAGCAAATCCGGCGGAGAGTATGATCGCCGAGCTGTCTACAAGGACGCGCAGGACGCCGTTGAGAACACCTTGGCTATGCTGACTGGGCGCTCTTTCGGCTCTAACGTCATCGTGATCTCCCATGTCGATTACCAAGACAACCCGGATGGAACGCGGAAGGGCTATCCGGTGTCGGTCGGTAAAAAACTAAGCCCAAAGGTTCCGGCCTATTTCAACAACTACTTCCGCTTTGTGATCAAAGGAGGCAAACACAAGATAGAATCGCACTCTACCGCGATGTTCGACCTCGCCAACGCCCGCCCGTTTGACATGCCGAAGGAGTTCGACTTGGAAGATGGACTGGCGAAGATCTTTGAACTCCTACGCAAGTGAGCAAACCTTCATGAACACACCCAACTTTTCCTCAATCCTTGATGCTCAAGCCTCCACCATCGAACCGCCCAAGAACCTCCCTGCCGGCAGCTATGTCTGTGTGGTCAACGGCCGCCACGAGACCGGAGAAAGCAGCCAGAAGAAGACGCCGTACGTGCGGTTTGAGCTAAAGCCAACCGAGGCCATAGACGTGGATCAGGAAGATCTGGAAGAGGCCGGAGGTTTTGGCGACAAATCCATCCGCGCCGACTTCTACCTGACTGTACCCTACCGACTCAGGGAGTTCCTGGAACACTGCGGAATTGAAGCTGAAGGCCGAACCTTACGCGAGATGCTGGACGATGCACCAGGCCAAACGGTCGTGGCTACAATCCGGCAAGAGAGCGCCAATGACGGTAGCAACCGGATCTTCACGCGGCTGAGCAGGACTTCACCTTACAACGAGTAAGCAACCTGGAGGGAGAGCAATCTCCCTCCGTCTTTTTGGAGGAAGCCATGTCATTTAGCCGCCCACCTTATGATTGGATCGAGGTCGTTTGGGACTACAAGAAGGTAATTGAACGAGAGGTGAGTAAGTAACCATGGCCCAAATCGCAATCATCGGCGAAGCTTGGGGCGAAGCCGAGGCCAAAGCCCGCTCGCCATTTATTGGTTGGAGCGGCCAGGAACTCACCCGTATGCTCGCGGAAGCCGGAATCCACCGGACCGATTGCTTCCTGACCAACGTCTTCAACCTCCATCCGCCAGGCAACGACCGGAGCTTCTTCTGCGGGCCGAAGGAAGAGCGCCTGGAGGGCTGGCCCAAACTCCTCCACGGACTGGAAAAGGGCATGTCCAACTACCGCGGGGACTACGTTCGAAAGGACTTCGCCCCAGAACTCGAAAGGCTTAGCGATGAACTGGTGGATCTTGACCCTAATATCATCATTGCATTGGGCAATACAGCTTGCTGGGCGCTACTTGGTACGACTTCGATATCAAGACTTCGAGGAACCACCCAGCTATCAACTCATTGTGCAAGTGGATTCAAGGTCCTCCCGACCTATCATCCTGCTGCAGTTCTTCGACAATGGGACCTGCGTCCAGTTACCGTTGTAGACCTCGCCAAAGCCCACCGCGAATCCGCCTTCCCCGACATCCGCCGGCCCTTCCGAGAGATCTGGATTGAGCCCGACCTGAAAGACATCCATGACTTTCTTGCACAACATGTCGCCCCGGCTTCGCTCTTATCTGTCGATATTGAAACGAGCGGAAGACGTGTTACGTGCATTGGATTCGCTCCTTCCCCACGAACGGCACTCGTTATTCCATTCACTCACCCAGGCCGACTCGGAGGAAATTACTGGCCTACTGAGTCACTTGACCGTCAAGTCTGGGGACTTGTTAAAGGAATTCTTGAAAATCCGCATCCGCCGAAGCTCTTCCAGAACGGCCTCTACGACAGCGCCTTCCTCTACCGCGGCTACGGGATCAGGGTCGCCGGTGCGGCCGAGGACACAATGCTGCTCCACTACTCACTCCAGCCGGAAAGTCCGAAGGCCTTAGCGTTTCTGGGATCGGTCTATGCGAATGAAGTGAATTGGAAAGACATGCGGCAGAAGAAGACAACCATCAAGAAGGATGACTGACAAATGCAAAACTTCTTAGCCGACCTCCCCAAACTCCTCGTCCTCACTGGCCTAGGCCTTGTCGACATATTCTGGGTCTCTCAGTACAACCCGCCCTTGGCCATCGTGGGCTTCCTCGTGTTGTCTTTTATCAGCTCGCAGGTTATTCAATGAGCAAGCTCGAAGCTCGCGATCGCCTCCACGAACACATGTTCCGGATGCACCAACAAGGTATGACTTGGTCGCAGATCGGAGAGTTCTTCGGTCGCCGAGGGCCAAGCATCAAACGGTCCATTCAAATCTGGATAGCAAAGCATGGCCAGGATTATCAACACAGCGAAGATGGCCCCAGAAAGGTTGAAGGCGTGGGAAAGGGATCAAATTTACAACGGTCTTGATTGCTGCGTGACAATGGAGGTTTTCGATGTCTTGCGGCCACAACTGGACGCTACTACGCGGGCCACCTATTCTTTCTCCAAAGAACTCCAAGGTCCTGTGCTTGAAATGCGGCTGCGTGGAGTCCTTGTTGACCAAGAACGCAAAGCCGAAGTCTTCGACCTCTACTTCGAACGACTCGATCGCCTCGAATCCCAGCTCGAACGGATCGTCCGAGAAGGTGTCGGGATGCACGGATTCAACTGGCAAAGCCCAAAGCAACTAGCGGAGCTGTTCTATGATCGTCTTGGAATTCCACCCGTGCGATATCGAGGAAATGTCACAGTCAATCGGGGAGCTCTTGAGAAGTTGGAATCATATCTTGTGGCTAGACCAATTATCAATCACCTTACAGCCATGCGAGACATCGGAAAGAAAATCAGCGTTCTTAAAACTGACATTGACTCCGACGGGCGTATCAGAACCTCGTACAATATCGGAGGCACGAACACTGGTCGCCTTTCTTCTTCACTGTCAGAATTTGGCACCGGGGGTAATCTTCAAAATATTGAAGACCTCCTCCGTTCCATCTTCGTCGCCGATCCAGGAATGAAGATGGCCTACATCGATGCCGAACAAGGCGAAAGCAGAGTTGTCGGAGGGATTGAGTATGCACTGTTCGGTGATGGTCGTTATTTGGATGCATGCGAGAGCGGTGACCTTCATACAACGGTGGCTAAGCTCGTCTGGCCCCGATTGCCTTGGACAGGGGACATTGATCGAGATATGGATCTCGCCGAACAACCGTATTATCGGCACTATTCAAGACGGTTTATGTGTAAGAAAATTGGACATGGAACTAACTACGCTGGTCAGCCACGGACGCTTGCTGAACAAGCCAAGGTCGATGTGGAGCTGATCGAAGAATTCCAGCCCATCTACTTCCGCGCCTTCCCCGCGCATTTGAAATGGCACGCCAATGTCCAAACCCGACTCGAATCCTCCGGCACTCTCACCTCCCTCCTCGGCCGAAGACGCCAGTTCTGGGGCCGCCGGAACGACCCCGAAACTCTCCGCGCGGCAATCGCTTATGATCCACAGGGAAGCCTTGCTGATATCGTCAATCGAGGAGGACTTCAGCTTTGGAAGGCGAAGCTCTGCCAGATCTTAATGCAAGTCCATGACGCCTGGGTAGTGCAGTATCCAGAGAAGCAGGAGGATGAGATCTTGCCAAAGATCGTTGCGGCTTTGCGTTACCCGGTCGAGATTAGCGATCGGCAGTTGGTCATTCCCTACGATATAAAAACCGGATGGAACTTCGCCGAATATTGCTGCGGCGATCGAACACGGCCTGAATGCAAAGAATGTAGGAAAGAACAAAATCTCCATGGGCTCAAGAAATACCGCGGAAAAGACAAACGGCAGCGCCCAGCGGCAGTGCATTTCCTGGATCGAATCATTCGTAAAGTGGGGAGCGGAACTTGAGACCCCGGAGATCTTCCGGCAATGGGGCGCGATCGCCATGGTTTCAGCGGTCCTGGAGCAGAAGGCCTTCTTCTTCAACTCGGGGATCGTCTACCCAAACCTATTCGTGATGTTAATCGGCGGCCCTGGGGTCGGAAAGAGCCGGACGATCCGGCCGCTTCGGGCCTTGGCCAAGGAACTCAAAGGCTTCCACATCAGCCCCGACGATATGACCGGGGCGTCGTTGGTCGACGCCATGGTCAACGCCACAAGGACCATCGATGCAAGTATCCTCGACAACCGGCCAGCCGTGTACTTCAATTCCCTCTTCGCAATGGTCAGCGATCTCCAATCGACCATGCACGACTACAACAACGAACTCGTTGCGAAGATGACGATCTTCTACGACTGCGACCCGTTTATGCAAGCTCGGCGGGGGATCAAGGAGAACGCGAGCATCGACTCACCGCAGTTATCAATGCTGACCGGCACGACCGACTCGCACCTGATAAAGACCCTTCCCGAAGGTGCGTGGGAGCAGGGGTTCATGTCGCGGACGATAATGGTCTACTCGGCCGCTCGGGCAATGAAGGATGATTTCTTCGAGGAAAAGCCCAAACCAATTCCAAAGGAACTAGAACATGATCTTAAAGCAATCTTCGGCCTTCACGGCCAGTTTAGCGCTGATGATGATTTTCGCGCTGCCTTTAATAGCTGGCGACGAGAGGGACACAAACCTGCTCCTGATCACCAAAGGCTCAAAAGCTACTGCGCCAGAAGAGAAATCCACTTGCTCAAGCTGGCCATGGTCTCCAGCGCCGACCGCGGAGATTCCCTCGGTATGGATCTGCAAGACTTCAACCGGGCTAAGACTTGGTTGGAATCTGCGGAACGGGCAATGCCCATGGTGTTCGAGCAAGCAGTGTCAGTCGACTCAAAGCTCATGCTTGAGGTAGCCGACTCGATCGGGTCCAAAGGGGTAATGGAACACACCTTCATGCGGAGGATGGCGGGAAAATTCCCCGGCCACGCCGTTCGCAGGGTCGTGGAGTTGATGGTCGACTCGAAGATGATCGAGTTCTCCAACGGCAAAGGTGTACAGAGGTGGGTTAGGAAGGTTGATGGATAATGCCAATCCCTCGGCGGAGTTCATCATACCACTGCTCAAGCTTGCCGACCCTACGGTCCAATCCTGTAGCCCGCTCTCGATCAACGGCAAGGGACTCCATTCGGATCTCAAGGCTCTCAACGCGCTGGTCGATCTTTTCCGAGACTGTCTTAAGCGCTGTGAGTTCTCTTGTTTGTTGCTCGCCGATGAGTTGGAATGACGTTAGCACCTGCCCCAGCTTAACAGACAACATCACCACAGCCCAGACAACCGCACCGACGACTGTGGTGATACCTATTCCCAATGCAACCCACGCTTCCGGATTCATTTCCAGATCTTTCAACGGAGAAAAGGGAGGGCCGAAGTCCTCCCGAAGTCCTCCCCAAGTCGTCAGAACTTGTAGTTCAACGAGAGCTTTATGATATCGTCAGTCTTCTGAGTGGTCGATCCATCCGCTAGGGTGTTCGCCCCGTAGACAGCATGGATGTAATCCAATTTCCCAAACCACCTGGCGCTGACGTCGAAGGCAATGCCCGCTCCTGTCGCCCATGCCGATCCCCATGGCCTCTCGATCGCGCCGAGCTTGATGTATGGTGATAGTGTCGAGGCGAGAAGGCTCGCCGGGAGTGTGCCCGGGATGGTCGGCGTGGTGCCGAAGATGCCACTGAGGGGCATCCCAAGATCCACGAACTCCCCGAACATGTAGCCTGGGTTGATGGCGGCAGGGAGGGCATTGGCCACTCCTGCATTCTGGAACATGTAATCCCCGAAGACCTCTGCTCCGAAGTACACCTTGGAATCCCAGTACTGGTAGCCGGCGTTGAGGCCGAGGCCGCCGCCATTGGCGAAAATGCCACCTCCGGCCACATTGAGTCCACTGCCAACCCCGGCGACGTTGAAGCCACCGTAGAAGCCGGAGCAGGCAGTGGTGGTGCAAGGGACGTAGGTCGAGGCTTTGGGAAGGTCTGCGCCAAAGCTAGGACTAACCAACACCGAAAGGCCAAGGGCAACGAGTAGGTTACGCATCTTTCCCTCCCGTCGGTGCATTGAGCGCCTTCATATGCATCGCCACCCCAGCCACCATAGTGGCCGCAGTGCCAAGATCCGCAGCAATGGCCGTCATCTGATCGCCGGACAAGTGGTACCTGCCGGCCACCCACGACAGCCCTGCCGTTGCCGCGTAGCCTGCAATCGGCTTGAACATTTCAAACATTACCGTCCTCCTTCTATGACCCGAAGCCCCCGCTCTACGAGGTCCGGGCGGTTGTCCCTTGGGCTCATTTCTCCCTTAGTCAGTCCTCGATACCAGTCTTTCAAAGACCTGGGCCGGGCTTTTCCTGAATGCAAATCCGTCAAGAACTCTGCGACGTTGCCGAACTCGCCCGCAAGACCGGTCCCAATGCCAATGGCTGTGATAGCATGTTTGACAGTCTTGCCTGCGTGTTGCTTGTTCAGGCCGTAGCGACCTGACGCCGCGTCACGGATCAGGTCTGTTAGGGGTTTGGCTTCTGTGTTGGCCAGGCCAAAGCTCGGGTCCTTTCCAGCGGCAATGGCGTTGGCTACATCCCGAACAAGCGGCCACGGAGCGGCCAAGGACTTCAAGCCTCCCTTCGCGACCTGCTTCTCAAAGGACTCCTTTTCGCCGCTCGAAGGCGTCACCAACTCTTCGAAAACTGCAACAGCGAGAACCGAAACAGTCAGGCCCAAGGCTAGCTCAGGGACGTTCTTCAAGGCCTCAGCTGTCTCGCCCTTCGAAGCCAGCCCCGCTGTCTCCTTCGCCTTGACCGCCAGCTCGTACTGACGGTTTGCGATACGATTCATGAAGCTGTACAGCGATGCAATCCAAGGACCACCTATGCCAGCAAACCCTCGCCGCATGATCTCCGGCCGATAGGTGATCGCAGTCGATCCGTGTGCCCTAGCGACTGCCCGGTTGCCTGCGTAGATGGCATCGGCTGGAGACCGACCTTCCTCAGTAGCCTTAGTGAAGGCCGCAATGGCCGTCGGCACCGCGGAAGCCAAGTCGAGATAGGCAATTGGTTTGGTCTGCAGGCTCAACAGCTGTCGTCGCCAATCTTGTCCGATTAGGGCCGACTGCTGAGCGCCGCTAATCGTCTCCATCCAATTCTGGTGCCGCCGCTGGAGTTCTTCAAAAGTGTCCATCGCCCAGTTCCATTGCTTCTTGGCGGAAGCTGGATCGGTCGTCCAGACGCTATGGAAGGCGTCTTTGAAATAACCAAACCCCACCTCTTCAGCAGATCTAAGGCCAGCAGTGAGAGTGTGCTTTTCAATAGTCCTTGGGTTAAATCCAACCAACATGCCGATAGTGTTCTGTCGCGTGAACTCGGCCCAACGCGCGAAGGCCTCCTGGTTAACCGTCGTGACGTTGGCAGAGTTCGCGATGTCCTGAAGCCAAGGGATGAACAGGCCCTCGAACTCCTTCCCATAGCTTGCCCGCATCTGATTACGGAACTTCGGCTCGTAGATGATCTTGCTGGCGTTGATCACGGCCTCGCGGAAAGCGATGTCATGGATCTCGTGATAGAAACGCCCAGGGACTTCATCCAGCTCCAAGCTCAACGGATATTCGACTCCTGTTCGCGACTTGGAATAGCCAGCTGGCGTCGAGGCACGGGTGTAACCTTTGGTGAAAAGGTCCTCGTCCTGTGGCCTTCGCTCTGTGGGTTTGACGTAGAGCTTGTCTTCGATCAACGGATGATACCAGCCAGGATAGGTGCCGAATGGGGTCTGGATCGGGGTGAGTTCGAGGGACTCCGGCGCCTCTCCGCTCAACCGCCGATACATGTTCTGCGCCTGCTTCCACAACCCACCGAACAAATCCCCATGTGCCTGGGCCCAATCCCAATCGGCCTTGGTCGCGATCTGATGGACCCACTGCATGACCTGCGCAGGCTCGAGCTTGAAGCCATCAGCTAGCTTCTGGCGGTTGCTGGCGTTACCGACGTTGAGCAACACTGCGCGGAAGTTCCTCTTTGTCATTGCAACGAAGGGCTGTCCTTCGAAGTTGAACTCCGGATCTGGCCGCCGGAACAGGTTGTTCGGCACCGAGGCGTTCAGATCTTCCGGCGACAACTGCCCTGGCAACTGACCGTAGGCCTTGGCCGTGTCCCGGTCGAGCTTGGCTGCGTAGTTTCCTGCCTCAAACAGTGGCCGCCCGACGTATTGATTAAAAAAGCCAAAGGGATCGAAGTGATCCATGCGGTTTAGGATGTTGTCCACACTCAGAGTCACGGCAAGGTAGCTCCGCCCGAACTTCTTGAGCTCGGTCCAAGGGCCTTTCTGGTAATTCAAATCCTCCGCAGGCCCTGTGATCTCCCGGGACTTTATGATCTGCGCCTTGGCCTTGTCTAGCGCCTCGGCCTTATCTAGTGACTGACCAGCGGATATGATCTTACCCTCGTCGCGGCCGTTCTTGATCAGGGAGTTCACAGCGCCCATTGCCTGCCGAGCCTCGCGGACCGACAGCTCCTCGATTGGCTTCTTGAAGCTCGGGTCAAGAAGGAACTCAGGAATGGAGAATTCCCGTCCCTCGGTTTTCTTGGAGTCGATGAAAGCCCCAAGGCTCGTGTCAGCCGATGCCTGGATCTCCGCCGCCAAATCCCCCTCAGTCCGCGCCACTGTCCGTCCAAGCCGCATGAGGATGTCCTGAACCCAGCGCTTGTACGGAGCAGTTTCCTCAGTGTTGAAGCCTGAGACTTCCCGATCCCGGAAGCGATTGGCTTGCCGGTCGAAGAGCTTGGCTTGTCGTTCGATCTTCCGCGCATCCTTGGCTATCTGCGCTGAGATGTATTGGGCCTGAGCGTTCTGGAAAGCCACCAGAGGATCATCAGCAAGCAAGGCCTTCTCCAACCGCCGCCCAGCCTTCCCCGCCTCCCGCAAGTACCGGTCCGACTTCATTGCGCCGAAGACTTCCTCGTCGAGGAGCTTCGCGGCCCCGAAGTCCACGGCCTGCTTGGTCAGCGGAACTTCTGCGCCAACACGAGAAGCTAGCTGCACCATCTGCTCGTGAAGCATCTCCATCTGTGTGATCGAAAGCGCGTGGTCTTTGGCCTCCGCCAGCCGTTCCTCTGCCGACTCCCCGAGCTTCTCATTGACCCGGCGGAAGACCTCGGCGTCGGTCAGCCGCTTGACGATGTCCCCGCGGAACCCGGCGGCCTCTCGCTCTGTTGCCGCAAGGGTTCGGATCAGATCTTCGCCGTCCGCAAAGCCCCAGAGATTCGCCACATCGTCCGGGTCCATACCACGGTCGGAGACGAACCGATCGGGAAGCTGGTCGATCTGCTCATCGGTGAGGCGATCGCGAGCTAGCTTTGGCCGGCGACCAAGCTTCTGTCCCATGTACTGACCGTCGTCGAAGAACTTAAACGCGGCGATGTCAGGCCGTGAACGGACCTCATCTTCGACCTCCAAGCGGATCCGCTCCGCCTCGGCCTTCCAGTCGGTGGTGTTCTCGCGGTGTGCCTGGGCCTCAGCACGCTTCAGCCGCCACTCTACATCTTCGGCGTCGCGCTGGGCTATCAGCTGCTCGTACTTTGTCATCTCCCGTCCGGTTCGGCCAATTGCAGACCTGGCCAATGGCACACCAGCACCGAGGGGCCTAGGTGGCTCATCTTCACGGCGGATCAAAGGCTCTTCGAACGAAGGCTGTCCAATCAAGTCCTTGGAGTCTAAATCAGCGTTGCGATATTCCTTGGGCCTCGTGTATTGCCCCGCATCTTCGGCGATTTTAGCGGCTTCTTGCCTGTTTACATACCTGCCTTTCGAAGTAACAAACCCTTGATCCTCTTCTGGAATATATCCAACCTCACTACCGAGCCGACGCTCTAGATCGTCAACAATAGTCGGGTGAGTCGCGCCTTCATGCACCTCCCCTTGGTATCTTATCGCGGCGCCAACTACTCTTTCCGGTGGCTCCAAGCTCGAGGCCTGGCGGATGGTGTCGAGGACTGGATCAACTGGCTGGACTGGTTGAGGCGTGGCTTCCTTCAGCTCCTTGACTTCGTTCGTCGATAGATCATCTCCAATCGCCACATCGTCTTCGATCGCCTTGTGCTGGTCCTTCTCGAGCCGAAGAAGGTCCTTGACCTGAACGCCGACACTTCCCGGGTCTTGGAGGCGCTCCGGCGAGACTCCAAGGGCCTCCGCCACGTCAGGGTTCTTTGCCAAGACTTCGGTGGGGATCCTAGCCGTCTGAGGCACCACGTGGTCCATTAGCTCCGAGAACTTGTCCGGGCTGCGTTGCTTGAGAACCGACTTCTCCCCTGCGTCAAAGGTCTCCTTCAACAGCGCTTTGTTCTGCTCAGCCTGATGCTCATAGAGAAGGTCGGTCAGAGGATTGGCGCCGGGCGGTGGGCGCTGGCCTGCTTCCAGATAAGGCCCGAGTTCTTGAACCAGCCGCCGGCCGAAGTCTCCTGGGGGACTACCTTCGGCCGGCGGACTGACTTCCCCAGAGGCAGGTGGGGCGGGGGAAGCCTCGTGGGGAACTCTTGGTGCCTCAGGCTTCATAAGTTCGTATTCGACCAACCCCGCAAGATCGTTCGAGAACTTCTCCGAGGCTTGTTCGCTCAGGCCCATGTCCTTGGCGTATTGGTTTGTGAACTGCTTCACAAACCCAACGCCTCCGGAGAAGGCACGGGCCATGGTCTCGAAGGGGACACCTAAGGTCAATGCAGCGGCACGGGCAAGATGACCGGCCTGAGGCATCTTCTCTTCGATGAACTGGGTTGTGGGCTGCCCAAACCCTGCGCCGAAGCCCTCTTTGAAGCCCCTAAACCCTGCCTCAGCCGCGTGCTTGCCGTTGAGCCGCTCCATGGCCTTGGTGAAGGTGTCGAGGTTGCCGACATCGTCGTTGATCAACTGGCCGTGGAGGGGATGAGCGTTGACGAAGCCGGTCAGCGCGGGGTTCTGATTGAGGATCTGTTGGCCAAGGTACTGCTTATGGGCTTTCTCTATCTCATCAGGATTGGCCGCCGCAGTTTCCGGCGATAGGCCAGTGGCGGAAGAGACCTGGAAAGCCCTAGCGGCATCGTCAGCAGAACCCTCACCGACCAACGCCTGCCCGGCGGTCTTGTACTGGCCCATCACTGAGTCGATTACGTCGAAGTCTTCCGCCATCACTTTGGCTTTCCGTAGAGCTTTTGGTACAACTCACCGGTGAAGATCTGCTGAACCTGTTCTGGCGTGGGTTTGATCCCGGAGCGTTTCATGACACGTTGCTCGATGTCGCTGTATTCCTCACTAGGAGGACCAACGTCGAACAATCTACCTTTGTGGCCGAACACCCACTCGCCTGTGTATGGAGTTGCCTTCTTGAGGTCTTCTCCATAAGGCAAAGAAAGCTCTCCGACTAACCTAGAGGCCATGTCCTGAAGATCTTGGCCCTTCGGAAGAGTCTTGTAGACGCCTTCGTAGAGCTTCAGTTGTTCTTGTAAAGCCCCGCGGAATTTATTAACGGAATCTTTGTCCTGGAGGACATCGTCGGGAATTTGGTGTTTGACTTGGTTGAAGAACAGCGTCACCGAAGGATCGGCAATGGACTTCTGGCGCAGGCGGTTCTGTAAGTCTCCGAAGTGTTTCTTGTCAGCAAGGGAAAGCTTGGGATTGCCGACAATGTCTTCCTCGAGAAACTTTGGAATCCCTTCATCGTGCGTCGACTCTCCAGCAAGGCGGAAGCGTTCGTTGATATCGGTGATGGGGTTTTTTGTGATCTGGCGAGTCAACTGCTCCTGCATCTTGGCGGGAAGTTGGTTCCAAGCACCAGCGGCCCCAGGAACCTTGAGCAAATCCCCCACAGTCGTCGGTGCGTTCTGGCCGTTCAATGTCTCCAAGATAGTGCTGACGTTGGCTTGGTCTTGTTGGCGATCGTATTGGAAATTGCGATTGTAGAGCTGTGTCGCCTCCTGCCGCACCCGCTCTTCCATCTCCGGTGGGGCATTGGGCAGCGCCGATCGCATCTGGCCAACCGCGCCTTCGACGTAGTCTTTCTCGGGGATATCGTAGGCCCGAACCCGCCGAAGCGGAGCACCGCCAGAGAGCTGAACGTGGTTTGGGTCCCGCTGCCCAACACCGCCAGAGAGGAACTCCAGGCCGTACTTGGCGGCCGTGGTCTGGCCCTGGGCGTCCGATTGCTTCAGCCAATTGGCGAACCCACTATCCACATCAGCGGCTTGCCCAAACTCGTGCCGAGAAGTTCCAGGCTGTGCGGCAGGATGAGCGAACACTCCGCCAGGCATTGCCTCATGGCGCGCCCGGATCTCGGCCTGTTCTTCATAGGTGCGGACGAGGGAGTCGATTTTGGCCGTTTGCCCTGTGGATCGCTCGTAGGCCGTGATGGCCGCAACCATGTTCTGGCCGAACTGCTGATCTACGCCCCGAGAGCGCACATCAGCGCTCAGTCCTCGACGGGCTAGAAAGGTCTCGGGGTCATCGAAGTTCTTCTGGTTCTTGTCAACGAATGACCGAGCGCCGGTGGACATCAGATGTGAGTGAACGAATGACTCAACTCGATCACGATCTTGACCATGAAGCTTGCCGGATTCAATCGACTCGTCGAGCATCTTCCTTGCCGCGACTGGGTCGGTGCGAGCGGTATTGTCGATCCGATTTGCAATGGCCTTGGATTGGTTCTTGAAGGTCAGCTGAGCAATGGAGTCCGCGTCCATGCCGGCAAGGTCCCCGAACTGCTGGGTCCGACCTTGGATTGTTCGGAGGTGGCCGGCGAACTCATTGTCGTCGGCAGCATAGGCCGCGGAGTCTTGCGCGGCTTCGATAGCTGTCGTGGCGGAAGTGGCTGCGGCTTGGCGGTTCTGGCTAGCAGCGTGATCGGCGCCAGCGATGATAGCGCGATTAGTGACGGAAAGGGCAGTGTGGTCGAACATCTTCGCCGCAGCAGGATTGGACATCCCATCGCGGATTTGCTGGCGAAGTTGGTCGTTGGAGTCACGGAAGCCTGCGTAGCCGTCGACCGCGTTCTTTCCACGGGAGTCGAGGTACTTGACACGGAGATCCCCGCTCTGCCGCTCTAGGGTGCTCAGTGCATCAGTGGCCTCGGTCTCATTCCGAAGCTGCTGCATTGCTACAGCACGGGTGGCAAGCTCTCCTCCAACCTGCTCCTCGGTTGAACCAAGGTGCTCGATGGCTTGAGCAATAGTCGACCCGAAGGCCGCAGGAGGGGCATTGACGGCCAACCGAGGCGGTGAGCGAGGCTGCGGGGAGACATCCGGGACGGGCTGATAAGGCACCTGAACCATCAAATCACCCCCTCGCCCTGGAACTTCGTGAACTTACTCCCAAAGCTCCCCGCGGCGCCAAGGATCGACGTGAAGCCACCGATCAGCCCGGCCGTTTGGGAATTACTCGCCGCCATAGTGTCAACCTGGCCCTGAGCAGTGTCGTTGGCCGCCTGGACCTCGGCGCTATAAGCGTTGAAGGCAGCGTTGGAACGGATCAAGGCTTGGTCCTCAGCGCCGATCTCGGCCTCGGAGGCTCGGACTTGGACGTTAGAGCCAGAGTTCACATCAAGTCCCGAGGCGCCCTGCTGAGCTCTAGTCTGGCCAATCTGAGCACGGGTCTTCATCCCCTGCTGTTGGGCCTGGACCTCACCAACGGCGGTATCGTAAGCGGCGGTTTGCTTAGCAATCTGGGCGTTCATCGCCGCAATGCCAGCCTGGTAGTTGTACATAGCGGCGCTGGACTGGCCGCCGAAGATGCTACCGACGGCGCTGGTTATACCACCTAAAGCCGTGGCGCCAAGACTAGCGCCCGCTACTGCTGTTGCCATCGAGATATCCTAAATCCCACATGCTCGCCACTACCGCTACCATCAAACTTAGCGCCAAGCCATTCCAGCCATCGGCGGCCAGGATCATTATCACACCGACAGAGGCCAATAACAGACGGGTACAATTCAAGAATCTCGGCGACAACTTTCCGACTCCACCGCATGAAGCGCAGCGGGTGCTGGACGCAAAGCCTCGTAGAGATCATCCAGAGGTACGGTTCGGAGGAGAATAGCGTGGCTGGGATAAGGCCAATCGCCACAGCTTCAACCCCGTCCGCCCTACCAAGCCAAATGACACTGCTACGACGAACACAATCGCCGTGGCTATCAATAACAGAAGAAGGACAATCGTGGCCAAGAAGGTTTCGAAGGTTGAAGCTGCTGACGCGTTCAATTGTCACCTCCATCACTTGTCTCCGACGACGTACTCGGGAATGATCCCAAGAATGCTGGCCGGAACCGGGTCATCGATCTGGAAGCAAACCTGCCCAGGCACGTCCCAGAGCGGATCGACAACCACGCGGGTATCGCCAGAGATCAGCGGGATCGGGGTCCCAATCGGCACGGAGATGTTCATGTCCTTCATTGAGACCAAGGTGGAGAAGGTCCGGCCAGCCTTCAACCCTCGGGAATCCGCAAGCTTGAAGTTCAGTGCCCCGATCTTCTTGCGCTTGCCTTGGATGCTAGGCTCGCCGAGGTCCAGCGGCATGGTCTTGCCCTGGCATTGGAAGCCAAGCCCGGCGGTCACTTTGGTCGCAGGGGAGGCAAGGGTTATCGAGCCGTCCGCCGCAACCACCTGTGGAGCAACCACACCACCATCGGCGAGGATAGAAACGGACTGGCCGATCAGGTAGTCAAGGCCCCAGAACTGAGTCGCCGGCTTCGCAATCGACCAAGAGCCGGCAGCGACCGGTACCGGAACCGAAGGGGAGATATCAGGAATGACCAAGGTCGGGGTCTGGGAGACCGTCGCGGTGACCTGGGTCGGTGAGACGAAGGCGGTGACGAGGAAGATGCCGAAGTCAGCCCGGAGGACCTGCCCGACACTGGCGAGGCTAAAGACCGCGGCGCTTGCCAAGACCGTCACCGTTCCAGAGGCGCCGGAGATAGTGATCGTTGCGTTCGGCGTCGGCAGGGACGATTGGATCCCACAATCCATACACCAAGCGTCTTCGATCCCATAGTCGAACTGCCTCTCCATCTGCCGCTCAATGAACTGGACGAAGTTCCCGTTCACAAACCTCTGAACAACGAAGTAAGTAGCGTCTACCGCGCCCTCCTGCACAGCCGTCACGGATTGGTAAAGGCCTTGCGTGTCGTGCCTTGCCCAACCGGAAATCTGTTGTTCCTTCATGAAGGTCAGTGACAGCGCCACACCGTCGTTCCTGATCGCCCAGACTATCTTGAAGGGCTCCTCGGAATAGGCCCACTGGAGAATCTGCTTTCGATAGAAGAGGTGGTTAGATTTGATTGAGATATCGGTTCCGGTGTAGATCGCCGCGTAGATGTTGTAGGCAAGATCGCGTACGATAGAACCCTTCGCCTGGACATAGAGGATGTCTTCATTGACCACGATTGGCGGAACACTGCTGGCTCCGTTGTAGGCCTGGGGAACGATGGTGGCGTTGGACGGAGTCACGGCTAGAGTGGCGTTGGTGCCTTGGCCTGTGTTGAGGGTGAAGGCAGCCCGACCGGTCAGCATAATCAGCCCTCCAGGCATCGGCAGCATCGATTGGATGGAGTTTAGCTGGGTCGAGACGATCGTCCCAGTGATCTCATCGTCGGCCTGGATCGGGTCGGAGGTGTTGAAGTTGTTAAACGCCCCGGGCTGAGAGCCCCAGAAGGTGGCTTGTTGGGTATTGGTAGAGGCGTACCACGCGCGCTGTTGGAAGAACACCACGCAGCCGGGGTTGTTGCCATTGGCGAAGGGCATGTTGTTGGTGACGGGTGGAGTGGTGGAGAAGTCTGGGGAGATGTTGGAGTCGATAAAAGAAGTCCCGGCATTTCCATTAGTTAGACCAACAAAACCATAAGCAACTCCGGCTGGTACCTGTGTAGTTGGTTGAAAATTCCAACTGGATTTATAGATATTATATCCAATTGCTCCAGTCACAGCCGCCCATGTTAATGTAATAGTACCAGTGGTTACACTGATTGGGACTACATTATCAATGTAAGCAGGCGTGGAGGCGAGGCTTTCCTGACCGTTAGAATCAACCGCCGTGACTACATACGAGAAATTCGCAAGCGGACCGGTGTAACTTCCTGGTACTGGTGTAGAAGATAATGCAAGACCCGTCGGCGACGCAATAGTAGTCCCGAACTGAATCTGCGTGAAGAACCAGTTCGTCGGACCTGCAAAGGTCAGAGTCTCCGGCGGATAGCTCGGATGGGTGATGTAGAGAACACTCACGCTCTCTACAAACTTGATCAGCGCAAGATCCGCCGCGGCGTAGGGCGAGGCAATTGTGTAGACGCGGGACGCAGTCGCCCCACCAGTGTAAGCTCCGAAGGCCGAAGTATCGAGCGGAATAGCGCCGTTCGTTGTCAGCAGCGTCACCACCCCACCAGACGAGGACCCGACCTGGAGGTACCTGCCGTTGGCCTGAGGCATCCCGTTGGTGCCAATGAGGAAGATCCAATCCCCTGCCGCGAAGTTGTTCCCGGGCACCACGGCCTGAGCAGCGGTTGAGCGGGTGATTGAGGAGACGGAGAACGGAGCTTCAAGGACCGGAGCGCCGTTGTTGATAAAGCGGCAGTACTTGTCGCCGAACTCGATCACATAGGTGGTGGTGACGGAGACGGAGAAGCCGATCAAGCGGACAGGAGTAGAGGACTTAAGGGACTGGATGACAAACTTCGTCCCTGATCGCGAGGAGATCCCGGAGCGATAGTCCACAAAGAAGTTCCGGCAGGTCACGAGCCCTTGATGATACGACGCAAGGTCGGTCCTCGCATACATGCTAGGCGCTAGCTCACCGGCGGAGAAGGATGTCTGGGCTAGGTTGTCAGAAATTTTAGCCTCCCTAGTTCAATCATACATTCTCCTCACCCGTAACTCGGCAACAAACCGCCGAAATCAACCAGCCCCCAACCAGGAGTCACGGCAAAGTCCCACGAGAAGTCCACCCCGCGGGTCCGAAGCCAGTCCGGGGTGATGTCATTGATCGTCAGGCCCTCGTTACCATCAGCCGCCCGGGCGATCTGGATAGTCTCGTTCGCGTCCTTTATCCGCATATTGGCCAAGGCCTTGTCGCCGGTCAGGTCAATCGCCAACATGGACGACAGGTAGCTTGACCAAGCGCCCTGGAGCAAATCGTCCATGACGCTAGGATCGGTGACGTCCTTAAGGTAGCCAAGGATGGCGAACTCTTGGTTGGTCCAAATGACCTTCACATCCGGACCACCAACCGCCGGCACACCATTGACGACCTGATCGATCCCAACGGCGAACTTGACCGGCGGCCCTGTCCAAAACGCCGGGGCGCCACCGGTGACCGCGGTGGTGATCGGCACCCCAGGCGCGAAGCCAGTGTTGAACTGTGGGACGATGTAGATTGGTCGGACACAATCGGCCGGATAGGCGTACTCATAGCTCCAGGGCGGTGGCGGCTGGCCTTTCTGCCAAGTGACCGTGCCGCCAGAAGGGTTCTCCGGCGTCCCTGGCGCCGCGGCGATCAATGCCAAAACGTTGAAGTTCTTCGCTGAGTTCCACGGGGCCATCCGAAGAAGCCGCCGACGGCAGGTGTCGATCCACTTGTTCACAGCCAGCGCTTCGTTGGACTGTTCGTCCAACGAAGCAATCTGCGATCGGGTGCCAATCAAGCTCAGCGCCTGATTGGCAATGTCGACTTGGGAGGTCACCTAGTGCTTCCCTTGCGTCCCACAGCACCGAACGGAGTCGCCCCCAAGGCCGACCATGCCGGAGGTCTGTTTGGATTCAGAGTAAGGGCCTTGCGAACCTTGCTTCCCACAGTTATCGCCTTGCAGACCGGGAGCCTGAGCCTCGTCGATGTTCCTTGGGCCTTTGGGCGCCTGGTAGTTCATTGTGGTTGTGGATGAGCGACCTTGTTTCATTCTTCGTCCTCCTCAACGCCCGCCACCGCAGCGATCAGTGACTGCCGCGCCGCAGCGTGGACCTGCGCCAACGCCGGATCACCGGCCGTTCCATTCAACACCGCTACCATTGCCGCCAAATCTAACCAGTTCATCCTTGTCTCCTTTGAGAGTTGCCTTAGTACTGTCCTTGAGAACCACAGCTCTTTACTTTCCTGTTGGCCCCTGGCCCTTGGCCCATGCCATCGGTCGGACCATTGTGCGCTGCAGCATAGCCCGGCCCGTCATGGAACTTCTCGGCCGCCTTCGGGTCGATCGCTGAGCCGAGCTGTGAGGGGAAGTTCTGATTGATCGCATAGGGCCGAGGTTCGACCTTCGGAGCCGAGGTGTTGGAGCTAGCTCTACCTTGCTTCATTGGAGTTCTCCTTTGGCTTGCCTAATTGCCTCGTGTGATCCCACCGATTGTCTGGGTCCTTGGCCATCTCCCGCCGGACTTTCTCGAACACGCCGCCGTCGGTATGGGCCTCTTCGAGAAGTTGGCGGTACCGGTCGTCGCAGCGTTCCATTTCTCGCAGGATATGTTGCGGAACCGGAAGCCCACGCTCTTCGTGCATGTTCACGATGTCATGAACATCATGGCAGTACATAATAAACCGCCGCATCTTCTCCGAGACTTCCTTCTCGGCCTCTTTCATGTAGAAGACAACATCCTGCATCATCTTCTTGACTGATTGCATCTCCTGAGCGCCACGCAGCGTGTTGGTTTGGATCTGGGCGAGAACTTCAAGAAGTTTGTTGAATTGTTCCTCAGACACTTGCCGACCCTCCTGTTCCCCCAGCGCCTCCAGGGCCTTGGAGGCGCTTCTTCTTCCGGAGAATTCCGGTCTTCGCATCAGCGCGGTTGAAGTCCTTCCCGACTGACTGCGGGACCCCGGCTTTCTTCGCGAAGGCTGGGCTGTGCGCAACGGCTGCCATGAGCCTGGCTTGAGATTTGCTGGTGCTGGGCATTAGATGAAGAGCTCCGAGAAGTTCATATTACCACCGTTGATTGTCATACCGCCAGAGTTACCAGCGCCGAAGTTTATAGAGTAAGTCGCTGAGGCTCCGGGCACATCGAAGGCTGATAGCGAGGCCAAGGAGCCAAAGACGGTGTAGCTGACCCCTGTGTTGGTAAAATTGAAGCTGTTTGATGTTATCTGCGTTCCTCCGCGAAATATAGCAGGTGCGAAGGTATTACTACTAGCGCCAACAAGGAATTCAACACCAATCTGCGCCTCAACCTTCACCACGTTGCAAGGACTAACTAGCGAAAGAGGCACAGAGGTAGAGCCGGAGTTGAATTGGCACTTGACCAAATCCCCCGGCTTCTTCTGCCCAGGGCCAAACAGCTGGACCTTGCTCGGCGCCGTCGCCCAAGTCCCTGCGGTGGCTTGAGTCGATTCGATGTAGCCAATGATTCGGAAAGCCCGAGAGGTCTGTGAAGTCGCCGCGTACCAAGTCTGTGTAGAAGTCGAGCCAGCGGAGATCCCAGTCGGGCTCGGAGCAACACTTTCGTCCCAAGCAACGATCTGGGAAGAAGCCGCCAGCAGGGAGTTGTAGACGCCGAGAACAGGTCCGGAGACGCCATCAAACACCCCAACCCAGATCCGATTTGGCAAGCCGGAGACGGTGCCCAGGGTTGCACCGACAGGAACGGTGATCGAAAGGGGCGTGGTGATAGCGCGAGTGACTGAGTTCCCGCCTGCCGAGACGGTGTAGAGGACTGGCGAGGACGGAGTCGGATCATTCCCACTCCAGTCCTTGATGGCAATGGTCAGGGCGTTCGAGGCAACAGTGGCGTTAAGTTGGAGATTCAGCGGCGCGTTGAGGCCTGTCCGCTGGCCGAAGTCAATAAACCAAGCCCCCGCCGCGTTGGTCTGAACAAATACCGTAACCCCCGGCGGCAATGTCAGGCCTTGTCCTGTCGGAGCCCCAACAAAGTTGTCCGAGGCGTTGATTGCCAGGGTGACTGCAAAGCCATTCGTTTGAATCCAGAACCCAAAGCTGGGGAATAGCGTCGAGGAAAGCGGAAAGGTGTAGGTTATTGGGGCAAAGACCTGACGTCGAGTGAGATCAAAGCCAGCCACAACAGACTGATTAACAGCATCAGCAATAAACCCAAAAACAACTCTCGCGTTTCCGGCTCCATCGTCCTGAAGTCCTGCGCCGATGCCTTCCGTTGCCATAGCCCCAAGGCCAAAGGCAGTTCGGCCGGCAGCGAGGGTAGCAGCGGCTACGACAGGAGCCATGGCAGAGGAGACAGGCGAGTTAGCCCCACCACCTGCGGAGGCTGTTGGGTTGCCGCTAGAATCCCAAGTGAAGAACAATCCGGCCCTCGCGGCAACAGCGGGAACAGGGCCCGGAGTTGGATCAGAGACTGAGACCACTAGGGCTCGGTTCTGGATCTCAAGGATCTGCTGCGAGGTCATCATCTCGTAGTCGAGGGCCTCCTCGACCACAGGCTGCCAGAGGGTTCCTTGGTTAGCCAAGGAGGTGTTCTGCTGAAGCGGAAGAGCGCGGAGGATGGTGAGGAAGGAGCCGAAGGGAATCGGCGAGCCAGGATTGTAGGTGACGCTGCCGCCGACCGGAGTTGGATTGGTGCCGGTGGGAGGGTTCACGATGAGGATGTAGGCAGTCGGCGCGAGCAGGCTCACCACGCCAGAGGTATTGGTGAAGTAAACCTGGATCTGCGCGGATTGTTGCGTCAGAGTGCCTGCGGGCACGTCGAAGGTGAACGGAAAGACCGTCGCCGAGGCGTTGCCGGGGTAGATGATTTTGTTCAGGGTTGTGGAGACGGTCATTCTTTCTTCGCCTCTTCAACATTAGTGAACCGATTTCACATCCGTAGATGCGACGGGCCATGGAGAACCATCGTAACAGCGACCAAAGGCGCATGAGAAGTTCAAGTCGAGATCACGCGCCGATGCGAACCGCTCCTATTGATTCTCGTACACACCGCTTAGTTCGTAGTGCTCGCTGTTAGAAAAATTGCTGTTGTCAGCCCGACTGCATGACACGCTTGTGGCTCCCGATGAAGCGGTACAACTTAGCCCTCTCCCATTCAAAGCAACTTCACGCCCATTAATAGCTATTGCCGAATTTGAAGTGTTCGGTATATTCCAGGTAATAGAATTTGCAGCCACCGTCCCGGCTGCGCTGATTGTAAAGTCAAGAGCAAGTTGCGTAGTATGACGAAGCGTCTTTACCCGAGCTGTGTTGACAGTGAAAGTTGCTGTTTGCCCCCAAGTGATGGCCGGTGTAAAAACCTGCGGGATGCCTTCAACAGTCAGACCAGCAGCATTGCTGAATTCCGTCGCGTATGTCTTGACCAGATTGTCCGAGACCACACCGTTAAGAGAAGCCCCATTTATTGTGATGCCGGTGCCACTGGCCGCGATGTTAACGAGCGTATTGCCAAGGAACGTAAATCCACTGATTGCAAGGTTCGTACCCCCGGCATATCCGGTGAAGACATTTCCTCCGATCGCCCAGCGCTGGTTAATGGTCGAGACTTCGGCGGCGTAAATACCATAGCCGCTGGCATTCGAACCACCGCCGTGACAGACATTTCCTGTAATCGTGACATCATTGTCGGCGAGGAAACCGTGGCCGCCAACATTATTGTCAACGAAGTACATGCAGGTGCCGCTGTAGCCAACACCGAGAGCTGATGAGGTTGCCTGCTGAACCTCGTTCCCGACGATCGTCAGACCGGACGAATTTTCCTCGAAGTGCATTGCGTTTTGCTGATATGTACCTTCAAGCATGTTGCCTGCAATGGTGGCGTTCGTGATATTTGAAAGTCCGATCGGCAGATCGTTGGCGTTGTTCAGACCAACAGAACCCATATGAATGCCTTCGATCACAAGCCGGTCGAACGTTCCACTCGGGCTATTGATGTTGAGGTGACCGGTGATGTTCTGATTGTAGAAGCCGCCACGGAAGGTGAAGCGCCGGTTGGTCGTTGTTGTTGCATTCGCCTTGAGCAGCACATAATTCCAACCGGATACATCAGCGTTTTCTGCACGAAAATCATTAACCTCTATACCCGTCTGCGGAATGTTCCAGACGACAGTTGTTGCCGATGGACCGATTATCATCGTCTCGGTGGCGGCGCCCGTCACCGATGTGGTGTAGGATGCCGACGGGACCACGTTATCTGACTGAGCGATACTGACGAACGAGCCAACGGCCGTGGCAACGATCCCGGCGCCTGAAATCGGGCCATTGGCATTGATTGCAGCGGCGAGCGCGGTCGCCATCTGCGCCGTGGTCTCCGCCGTGGTGATCGGCGATGAAATCGTGATTGGCGATCCGGCCAGGCCGGTTGAGGTGAAGATGACTCTGATCGCATCGCCATTCGTTGCCGAGCCACCAATCAACACGCCTTCGACGGCGTTCGATGTTAGCGCGACGTTCTGAAACTGGAAGTCACTCGCCCCCGGCTGGAACAGAATGCCCTGCTGCGTTCCCGTGCCGTCACCGTTGAGCTGGATCGTCAAGTTACGGAAAATGACGTGCGGGTTGTTGAGGAGAAATGCCGTCGCCAACGGTGTGCCGGTAAGAGATAGTTTCAGAATCGATGTGTTCTTGCCAGCGCCTTCGATAATGGTATTACTACCCGGCGTAGCAAGCGACGTAGCTGATGGCAGTGTGACGGCAAAGGTTCCCGCGGGGATGTAAATCTTGTTTCCCGAGCCTGCGGTAAACGCGCTCTGAATGGCGGTGAAGTTATTCGTAACACCATTGCCAACTGCGCCATAGGCCGGATCGGCGATGTTCACGACCGGATAGTTGCAGTCCTGCGGCGGGCCCGAGCCGGCGGCCGAATTGCACTTCATAGTCTGATTCGCCATGTTGGCGAGATTGGAATTGGCAACCGTGGCGCTGGCGATGTTGCCGCCCGTGATCGTACCAGAGGCAACCTGCGTGCTGGTGATCGTAGCAGCCGCGATACCCACCGCTGTCAGCGCCTGATATGCCGGATCAGCACCAGTGCCATTGCTCACCCACGGAAGGCCAGTGGTTCCGGGGACAGTGCAGGCCCAACCAGCCACGGCTCGCTCAAGGATCCCCCCACGTGTCGAGCAGAACGCCGCATCGAAAGCCGCAGAGAGGTTCGTCGGCGAAGCAATGTTCTGTTGGACGAACTGCGTCGAAGCAATCCGATTAGTGCTATCGGCGACTGGCGCAGTGGTCGTGGTCGTGGCGAATTGGGCCTCAGCAGGCGAGGCCAGGAGCAAAGCAAAAGCAATAAGGCGTTTCATCTCTCACCCCGCGGACAGATTAATGTTATAGTTCTGTGGCACCGCGCTGGCGCCATAGAGGTACTCGATCACCGAGACCTTCGCCCCCGCCGCCGAGCCAATCGCGTTCCACGCAGTGAGGGCCTGGTCGCCGAAGACGTCGAACTTCTCCCCTGGCGACAGTGGGATTCCAGTGTCCGCAACTGCGACCGTCGGCGCCTGAACCAGCCAGACGTTCTGTTGGCCAGCGATGTTGGCGTTGATGAAGGTCAGCTTGCGCCTAGCAGCCTGCGGAGTGGTCGCTCCAACCACAGGGTTGGCCGCAATCACCTGCGTGCTGGCCGTGCCAACCGTTGTGGTTGTGAGTGCCAAGGCTACCTCCGATCGGTCAGCTTGCCCAGAAGCTGGGTGTTCTGCGCCATCACCTGCGCCAACATCGCCAAGGTCTCGGTCAGCTGGTCGTTGACCGGCGGCGGGGCCTTCATCTCGTCCTGCATGGTCAAAATCATCCGCTCCGCGAAGGTCATCCCGTCGCCAAGCTCGAAGAACCTCGTCGGGTCGTGCCACTGGAAGGTCGCCGAGATGGCCTTAGCCTCATCATCGATCGGCTCCATGTCCGGCGTCGGGTCGCCGATGAAGACATAGTCGTGGGGCTCGCCGTGGCCTTGGTGGCACACGGTGATGAAGCCCTCATCAAAGGAATTGCCGCCGCGAGCTATGTTGGCCGAAGACGAGCCGGGTTTGTTGTTCCAATCCGCCGCGCAGTGCGGGTCGAGGTGGATCGGGACGGGGTACTTTCGCTTCTTCTGCCGACCAGAGATCCGGTCGACCTCGGTTTGTTCCCAGAAGACATCGGGGGAGCGAAGGTAGTGGGACTGGACGAGAAGCCAACGGGCCATGAGAGTTCTCCTAGAGTTGATAGCCCCAAGCCGACACAGCGGTGACTCCACCAAGGCCGGCTGCGGCTGAGTTGATGGCGATCGAGGTGTTCAGGGCAGAGGCTGGGATGCAAGGCGAGAAGGTCTGCGGGAGCTGGTAGACGCCAGGAAGCGCAGAGATTCCCTGGACGTAGTTGAGCGAGCCGGAGATGGTGCCAGAGACCGTCGCAGTGCCGCTAAGGCCTAGGGTTGCGGAAGAGGTGATGGTGAAGCCGCAGAGGTAGGTGGTCTTAGCGGCCGCCGCGGCAAGGGTCGCGGTGACAGAGGCGATTGTGCCTGTGGCGGAGGCAGTGAGGGGAGTGGAGCCGGCGGGATAGGGCCCAGGCAGGGACACCGGTAGTGGATTCGCGGTTGTGCAGGGCACCCAGTGATTAGTGCCGTCGTTGCACATAACCACCCGACTCTCAATGTTTATTCCATTAGGAGACGGAAAGGAAGCTTGGGCAAGTGCCCCAACAGACAAAAGCGAAAGAGCTGATGCAAGGAGGAGCTTGTTCATCATTAGAATTGCCCCCAGTAGATGGTATAAGTGACATTCGTAGCAGTTATAACACACAAATTTGTTTGCGTATTAGGCGGCGTAGCTGCAGCATTAGTGGTCGGAGCAGAAGTGAAAGCGTAAGTTCCATGATCAATAAATGTTCCGACTGGTAATCCAGACCAATTAACAATATTAACTGTATTCGCCGCACATGCAACACCAGTGCCGTATACTAATTGAAATGCAGCAGCTGTTGTAGTACCATTGACATCCCAACCGCAAACAACAATATTTCTACCAACAATAGCTGTCGCTATTGATTGAGCTACAGCGCTTTGTGTTGCTTGATTGCAGAGGATCGGATTCGGCGCCCCGATCCCCTGGGCCCAGCCCTGCCCGCATAGCGCGAGAAGGGCGAAGGCAGCGAGAAGAAGCTTTCTCATCGAAGCTTGTACCAAGCGTTGGTTGCCAGGAGGTAACGATATTCCACACTCGCTCCTGCCGCAAGCGTAGCCAAAGCAACACCAGTTGCCCCATTCACGATGGTTGATCCATCGGTGGTGGCAATGGTGGCGCCAGTGAAGGCCGCACCAGATCCATTGACCCACTCAAAGATCTCACCGTCCCAAGGAATAGGTGGAAGCTGAATGGCCAAGGCTGACGATGCAGCAGTGGAGATCAAAGTGGCAGGGCTCTGATTAACAAGAGTTAGCGTGCCAGTGGTTAGTGCTGTGCTTTGAACTCCCTGACTATTTCGCATCTGAGAAGTGGCAGCGTAGAAGCTTGTTCCGCCAATGCCGGCTTGAAGAAGAACAACTTCGCTCCCTGTTAGAGTTCGAGAGGTCAGCTGCTGAGCAACTGCAAGCCCGACCCCAACCAAGGCAAGGGCCGCAGCCCCTGCCAACAAGTACCGCTTCATAATCATTATGGCCCCCATTCGTTTGCCGCGAGTTTTCTAAAGATCAATGTCTGCTGTGACTGACCATGTGAAGATATTCCACTGCGAAAGGAGTCGCCTGTGGAGCAGTAGATTGTAACCTCACCATTAATATCGGAATATACCTCGATCACATCTCCGATATCAGAATCGCTTGGGAGCAATAACCCCGGCGAAGGACCACCACCATTAGTCCTAACTATCGTTGTTCCATGATGTGTTGGGATAAGAGCAGCAGTAGACTGATCCGTTCCTGTAGCAGTAACATCAACGATAATGACTTCGGTTACAACCGTCATGCTCACCTCCTCAGCTAACAGCCACACAGAGCCAGTTAAACGTAGTCGTCGTCGCCGTCTGGTTGAAGGTGAAGCCTGTCGTCGCGGCCGCAGTCACAAACGTAGTGGCTGCTGTCGCATTATTCGGCGTCACCAAGCAACGAGGAGCAGTGCCATAAGTCTGGCCAAAAACAACGGCACAAGTGGCCGCAGTAGCACCAGTTACCTGCCCAGAGAAGTCAGTAGAACCAGCAGTGAGAGTTCCACCGGTGCAGGTACCAAGGGTAGGTGGGGTGGAGGTAGTTTGGGCATTGAAATGGCGATTGTTAAACATCACCAAATTGCCAGAACTATCTACACCAAAGTTGCCACGAGCATCCTGCGACAACTGAAGCGAGGAGGTAATAGTCTGTGCAACTACCAACCCACCAGCAAAGAATGCACCACAGGCAAGGGCAGTGGCAAGTCTCTTTAGAACCGATTTCATCCTTCCCTCCTCAGTTTGCGATCACAACGCCAGCGGGATAGCCGGACAGTATGCCAGTCTGCGAGCCGATCTGGTCGAACCGATCGAGGACGAGCGTGGCTTCCAGCGCGCCACCAGTCGAAGCAGCACCAGCGATGATGTACTGCATACGAAGGAACCTCGGCACCGGCTGGCCCTCAGGATACCGCGGCAGGTCGACCTCCAACAGCCGCTGACCAGCCACGCCAAGCTGGGCACCAGTCACGAAGGTATAAACCGGCGAGAGGATCATGTCGTACCAAGTACCAGGGAGACCAGAGCCGTTGTCTGGCGCGCCCTGGATCTTGACTTGAAGGGTAGTGGTGCCAGAGGTGCCAGTCAGCGCAGCGGTGAGCTGAGCCAGCACCTTCATCGCTGGATCGTCGCCAACGCCGAGGTCGCGAGCGCCACCGCCAGCCGAGGAGGGTGGAAGACCGGAGATGCCAAGGTCGAGGACGTTAGCGCTGGTCAAAGTGCCAATAGCGCCAACCAAGGAGTCAGACGGCGCGGCCGAACCGGTGCCGGTGAAGAAGAGTAGACCATCTAGAATCATGATTGCACCTCAGGGAGTTAAGTTACGTCAGTGCTGCTTCATTGTTCAGGATCGCGTCGCAAGTTCGGATCGGAATCCCGCGGAACGTGGTGATAGGCTTCCCATCGAACTCCTCGAGCCGAAGCAGGACGTTGGTTTTGTTCATGGCCTGGAGGTCCAGGTAGGTCCGAATCACTCGGTTGCAGTAGATAATCGTCCGGCCCATGTTGGCCCGGACCTGCGGAGTGTCGGAGGTCTGGATGGTCGTCGCAGATGCCGGCGCAGTGGGGAGCTTGTACAGGCCGCGGACCAGCAGGTTGATCAGGTTCGCGGCCGACACACCGGTGAGTTGGGTGATGTCGATGTTCGCTAGCCGACAGACATAGCGCCAGTCGCGGAGGACATACCCGATCTCCCACTTGAAGTGATCGCGGTAGGCTTGGTAGGTGTTGCCCGCCGAGTCCAGCACTGGCCATTCGCCCATATCGCGGTGTTGCAAGCCGGTGATCTTGCCTTTCGGAAAGGTCACATGGGCCGTGTCGTTGCCCCAAACGTGGAGCCAAATGGAGGTGTTGGTTGAAGCAGTGCCACCACCAGACAGGACGTTGTTCGCCGTCTGCGAGTTCGCGGTGTTGATCGTCGAGTAACGCGGCGCAAAGCCGGTGAAGCGCTCAGGGTTGATGCCCTGATTGCCGTAGATCATCGTGGCCGCAACCTGCTGGGACATCCCTTCAAGGAAGGCCATCACCTCCGAGAGCCGGAACTCCTGGGTGTTGCCATTCAGATCCGCGATGTCCTTGTCGATAACCGCGTAGGTCTCAAGGTTCCCGCAGGTGTCAACGATCTGCGCGGTGGTGGACTTCGCGTTCGGAACGCCGGTGTTCAGCAAGCGCCACGTGGCCTGCGGAAGGCCAGTCCGGACTGTGGTCTTGTGGCCGGTTGGAAGATTGCCCTCGATGACGTACATGTCTTCGAGGATCTCGTTGGTCTGGGACAGCATCTCGATGATCGTGGCGATCTTGTAGCCGTCGTCGAGACGCTTGGCCCAGTCGGCGTAGGTAATGGCGGTAGTGCCAAGAGTTGCCATTGGTTAGGTTCCTGAAGGAAGGTGGGGATACATAGCGGCGCCAGGGCTCGGGCGAGCGGAGTTGCCCTTCACTGGACCGCCAGCGGGGTAGTCTGTGCCTTCGGTTACCTGCTTGGCCAAGGCATGTAGAACCCGAACAAAGGCTGGGTTGTCGCCCGCGCCAGTCAGGTTCATTGCGTCCTTGAAGTCAGAGATAAGCTTCGGGTTCTGCAGGCCGGTCAGGGCCCGATCGATTGTGGAGACCAGCGGCGAGTCCGGGCCGAAGTTGCCGTCCTTGCCGGTCAGCTTCCCAAGATCTGCGTCGGACTTCATCTGCGAGCGCCAATCGTTGCGCTGCTGCTGCCAAGCATCCAGGGCCTCCTTCGATGAGGCCATCGCGTGCTTAGTGTAGAAGTCCACCAGCCGCTGGGATTGGTCTTGGTTGAGGCCAAGTTCTTTGAAGATCGGCGCGGCCTCCGCGGCAACGCCAGCGTCAAGCTCATAACCTTCCGGTACGGTCCAGGCCTCGTACTTCTCGGGCACCGCAGGAGGCTTATCCTCAGGCTTCGATGCAGGGTCACCAGCGGGCTCGCCCGGCTTCGTGGTCCCATCGCCAAGGGCAGACGCGAGGCCCTCATTCGTATGGCCCGTCGCCGTCGCCGATCCATCGGCCGGCGTCGTCGTAGTTCCTGGGGTCGTCATGGTCACGTCGGTCGAGGACGGAGTCTCGTCTGCCATCTGCTTGTTCCTTCATCATCTGGATATAGGCTTCGGGGTAGGCCCGCATGACTCCCGCAAGAAGTCGAAGGCCAATTGATCGCTCACCCTCTCGAAAGACGGTGGACAGGGCCTCACCGGTGTAGGAGGCGTGGAAGATGTGACAGGCTTCCAAAAGCTCGCGCATCCACGAGCGGCCAGCGATAGAAGCCATGAGAGACTGTATGACCGCGTCATCCTGTGCCTCCCGAGCCCTGGATTCCTTCTCCTGTCGCCGTTGCCACCGTCGTTCCTCCGGGGTCAGATCGTCCACGCGCTATCTCCATGCTTGCATCGGCGATCCTAGCCGAACGGTGAAGCCAATCGTTACCGAAGTACTGGAAGCCCTTCGACTCGTGGTAGACTTCCTGCCGCCGAATGAAGAAGGCGTGGATGGTGGCGGCGGCAGAGGCCGGAAGGATAGAGCCAACTGCCGCCGCCGTCTTCGGACCCCAAACGCCATCCACAGCAAGGCCCAAGACATGCTGGAGGATCTTGATGGCTTCCGTCGATCCCTCGTTGACTGCGGAATCAAAGAAGGAGAGGTCGAGGCCCGGAGGGAGAGCGGGAGAATGAGGGAGCCAGTACGAGTTGTAGTAGATCGAATGGCCTTCGGATTCGGAGATCAGCTGGACTGGTTGCACGGGAAGGTGGTGGTGTTTGCGCCAAGCGTCGTACTCGCGGGCGGTGATACCACACATGGTCTTGCCGCCAGGGTCGTGGCGGTCGTTGGAGAAGTTGCGGTGGACGTCGGACCAGACGAACGGATCGTGCCAAAGGACCTCCTCGCGGAGGACAAAAGGGAGGCAGGCGTAGAAGCGAGCGGGTTCGGTCATCGAGCGCCCGGAAAGTTGCCGTTACGGAAGATCGACATGCGACGATCACGCTCAACTATAAGTCGCTGCATCAAAGCTTCCACATTATCCATCTTCGGAGACCACTGAGACAAGGTGCGAAGGCAGAGGTCGCATCGAGCGATCTCGTAGTGAAGTTGCTCATCAGTCAGCAATTGAAGATCGTCGGTCATGCAGCCCTCCCCATCGCAAGTTGCAGGGCGTTCTGACCGCCACCGACCTCAGTCTGCGAGAGGGTCTGGGCACCAGTCGCAACCTTCTGAGCCGTGTCGGCTTGCTGAGCCGCGGCTTGCTGTTGCTGGGCCTGCTCTCGATTCTGGCGGATCTGGGCGATCGCAGGGTCCTGCCGGATGATCAGCGGATCGTTGTTCATCAGGAAGTTGTACCGCTTCATGAAGTAGTCGAAGTCAATCACGTCCATGATCTGCGGATCAACGCCGGCGAGATTGCCGGCCAGTTGGAGAATCCGGTCCATGCCAGAGGTCTTCGAGGCCTGCTGGGCGATGGAGAGCATGGAGATGTACTGGACGGACAGCTCGGCCCCAGCGATCTGGCCTGGGGCCTGCGGGAGGATGCCAGCGCGGGAGGCGATGGAGAAGGTCCGTTCAATGGCCGGAGCGAGCAGTTCGATCTGAAGACGTTCGAGAACCGGGCCGAGCATGATCAGGGACTCAGCACGGCGAGCGTTGATCTCCTCTGCAGTCACGTTCGATCGGGTCTGGTATTGAGAGATGGTCTGGAAAAGGTTGTTGAAAAAGATCTCCTTGATCCGACCGCGGACGAGCTCAAGGTTCTCGTTCATTGCTGCGAGGTCGGGCTTCCACGAGCCGTAGGCCGGAGTCATGCCGGGGTTGGCCGAGGACATCAGGCCGGCGATGTAGGTAATGCCGCCGGGGATAAACTGGGTCGGTTGGTTCTTGAGCTGTTGATCGGCGAGGAGCGGCGGGTTAACGTGCTTGTCTATGCCCTGGGCCTGTCGGCGGACCTGGAGTTGGAGTTGCTTGCAGTCAGGCAGCGCGTCCATGGCTGGGCTTCGGCCGTAGGCGTCGTTGGCCACGGTGTCCCAGCGTGGATTGAGGTGGGGCGCCTCGTAGAAGCCGCGCTTCTCAAGCAGGCCGGGGGCAAAGCTAGAACCGCCCTGCGGGCTAGCGCTTCCACCCCATTCCCAATAGACCTCGCGGTAGGCAAACTTGCTCGGCACTCCGTACTTCTGGGCTTCGTAGTTCGGCTCGATGGCGTGGGCGATGATCAGCTCTCTGGTGAGGCCAGAGCCCTGCTGTTTGTACAGGGCCGCGACGGAGGGACTGACGTTCTCGACGCCCCAACGCTCGACGGTCTGTTGGATGGTGTAGGTGAACTCGCGGTAGAAGACGTCATTGCGGTTCAGCTTGGCATTGCAGTCGACGTAGTACTCGCCGAAGCACGGATTGACGCAGTTGATAACGTTCTCGTGGTCCTCGTAAATGATCATCGACCCTGTGCCGAAGATGACCAGGTCGAAGTAGAGGATCGCTAGGGCTTGGTAGAAGTTGGATTCTTGGAAGATCTGGAAGATCACCGCTTCGACTTGGGCGAGCCAGATCGAGACCGGATCGGTGCCGGCGGAGTTCCACTTGCCGAGAGACAACCGGAACCATGGAGTGGTGGGGTTGGTCACGCCGTACATTATGCCCGAGGCGAGGTTCCTGGCGGCCAAAGACGGCGTGGAGTCGAGGATGTGTTGGTTGATCGGTGAGCCGCGGCCCATCTGATTCGGAGTAATGAGCCACTTGTATCGGCGAGGAAGGAAGAAGTCAGCCAGTTCTCGCGCATGGACCCACCAGGAGTAGCGGTTGATCCGGAGGCCAAGCAGCCGACCTTCGGTGTGCTTGCGAAGCGCGAGTTCCTTCTCCGTCGGCTGCCGGGCCAAGGCCTGGGCGTCGGAGAGTTCTTTGTTGGTGAGTTTGACTCCGTCAGCCATCAGGGTGTCTCCCCATGCCGAACGGAGCTCCGGGTCCGAGAAGCTGCGACCTCAGCAGCATCGGAGGCCTCATTGCCCCGACGGTCCTCGACCTGGCCTTCGACGGGATCGAGGCGAGAGGCGAAGGTGCCTGCGTCGAAGATAGGCCGGTCGAACTTCCCAAGTTTTTTCATCACCGAGAGAGCCATGAGGTAGTCAGTCTCCGAAGGCTTGGAGATTGGCATTGGGACAGGCATATTGGGCGAGCCAGGGACGCGAAGGGGCACGGCTTATTCTTCGCCTCCACTCTTCTTTCTCAGTTGAATTTGCTGACCGATGCTCATGTCTGTCACCCGTCGGTGTTGAGCATCAGCGTTCTTGTTCGACCTTTCGATCTCCCTCGCCGAGTCCATCAGACGTATCTCATCGAATGTAACCATATGATCCCAAGTCATACCACTATGAAGACCAGGAAGCCAAAATTCCCCTTCAATAAGAGTAGCCTTGCAAAGGCGTACCTGATTGTCTTTCATGTGCTGTTGAGCAAAACCCAATTCTACTTCACGACGCGTAAACTTGGCCATTGTTCATTCCTCTTCATTTCAATTCGAGCCAGAAGCCTGTTACAACCATCGCGGAGTTGTTGAAGTTCAAGCCCTGAGAGCTCCGACAAATCCATATTGTCCAAGGAATACACCAGCCCGGGAATTAAACTGCACTCCTTAAGAAGCTTGGAATTGGTTCGTTGGACTGCACGGACCTCCCGTTCGAGGTTAGGCTCATCAGGCAAATGCGTCACACGTGACGTTTTTGAATGCGCAATCTGTGACATCGTCTTTGTTTCGTCACGAGCTAATTCCATATAGCGCTGTGCTTGACGCTTTCCAAACTCCGGAAAGTGATGCTCAAGATATTTCCCGAATTGTCCATGAGGCACAAGCTTTTTTGCCTCAAGCATCAGCTGACCCCATTCAACATAGTCCTTCTCGACTCGATCATAGATGATGATGGCTGCTTCTGTTATCTGTTCTAATGTTCTCATCTTCATTCTCCAAATCCCGTGAACCAACCCGCGCCCCCAAGCGGGCTCACACAGCCCCGAGTCGGATCGTCCTGGACCTTTGGTCTCGGCGGGGCCCGCAGGTCAATCTCGCGCATCCTCGCATGCCAGGCGTCGGTCTGGGCCTGACCGGCAGCGGCGACTCGAAGGGCTTGAGCGGCTTGGTCGATTGGTTCTGTCATTGGCCTAACAGGGTTTTGGTTCCGACATTAGTTGGGTTGCCTTGGCCCATGACCGTCGAGCCCCAGCCAGCATTCGAAGCCGCAAGCTGCTGTTGGCGCTTGCCCGCGCCTGCGGTGTTCGAGCCACCAAACATCGGCGGGTTCGGCGGAGGGGGCGGAGCGACCGGCGGCGGTGGAGTCGGGGCGGAGATCATCAGTTCAGAGCTCCATGTGGGTGGTAATCGGCCTGGGCCCCGGTGGACTCGACACCACCGAGCGAGGCATAGGGGTGATAGTCGGTCGGGGCTTCCTGTGGCCCCACGTCGTAGCCCCCATGCCGCACGGACTTTGGGTCCAGGGGAAAGGCGAAGGTACAGGCCAAGGCGTCCAGGTCATCAGGGCTTGGCTTGCCCTCGCGCATCATGACCTCCTTCGAAGTCAGCAGGATCTGGTCGCGGTTATTGAAGGTGTAGGTGATCGATAGCAGTTGAGCCCGGAGGTCTGTGTCCTTCGGCAACGCGCCGGTCTTCAGCCACGCCCTGACCGAGCCGTACATCTCCGCGCGCTTGTTGGCGTAGGACTCCCGATCGGTGCCGGTCTCGCTCCAGCCCGAAGGTTTCCCACCGAACTGCACGCCGAAGCAATGCAGTTGCATGTGACGGACCTGGTCCACGACGCCGCCACCAACGCCGCCTTCGTCGATCATGATCCCGTCGGCCCGGAGGTCACGGTTGGCCCGGGAGACCTCCGCTGCGAGGTCGACGGTCGATAGGCCCTGGAACTTCCGCCGGGGGATCGAGCAAGCATCGCGGCCTCGTCGGGGATAGATGACGGAGAAGTTCGCGCCGAACCTGGCCACATCAACTCCGAGGGCAAGGGCTCCGAAGGCAGGCTCGACCTCCCGGGCCATCGCTGCGTCAACCTCTTCGGCATTGAAGAACTCCAGCTCGCCGGTCCGGGGGAATTCGCCTTTGATCCTGATCCGCGCGAAGTCGCTGTCGTCGCCATAGGACTTCAGCCACGAGGCGATTTGGTCTTTGTTGGTGAAGGAAACAGTGCGGGAGTCGACGCGGGTCTGGAACCACTCGGAGTCAGGGTCGAAGCAGGCCTTGAACCGGCCGGAGTTGCGGGTTGGGTTGCCAAAGACTGCGAAGATGATCTGGGTGTCGGCGTCGGTCAATGCGCCTTCGGACACCTCCCAAATGGCGTCGGGGATCGCGGAGGCCTCGTCGAATAGGACCAGAATCCGTCGGCCCTGGTTGTGCATGCCAGCAAAGGCCTCGGTGTTGCGCTCAGACCACGCGATCATGTCGATGCGCCAAGTCCGTTCCTTGTCACGGTCGGCGGAGTAGATGGCGGTCGGGGTAAGTTTGAATAGGTGCTTGGCTATGAATAGGTTGTACCAACGACCGAGTTCGGCCCAGGTCTTCGTCTTGAGCTGTGCCTCGGTGTTCGCGGTGACGTAGCCACGAGTGTCGGACCGGGTTGAGATGGCCCAAAGGATCAGCCAAGCACAGAGGGCTGACTTGCCAACGCCGTGGCCAGAAGCCGTGGCGAGTTTGATCGCAGCGGGAAGGGGCAAGCCATCACGGACAGCCTCCAGGACCCGTCGTTGCCAATCCTCTGGGCCAGCAGACCGGGCAAGGATGCCCTGGCCCCATTCGAAGGCGCCAAGGACAAAGGCGTAGGGATCGTCGCCTACGGAGGCCAGCCAGTCGAGAAGGGCGTCGTCGGGGGACATTAGACGTCCACCGAAAAGAAACTGGTTCCCAGCGGGCGTTTGCGATCACGGAAGAAGTCCGAATGATCGTAGGGACGCCGCGCTGGTGGCAGGGACGCAAACAGTAGACATAGCCTGCCTGTCTCTGACATGACTATCAGCCCCGGATTTGATCCCGGACGGGTCGCTCTGCCCAATGGGCCACGCTCATGCACTCGCGAACACCGCTGCCTCAGGCGCCGTTTAACGTCTGCCTCATCGACGCCGGCCGCACAACTGCCTCCCTCGCCAAGCCGGGCGGCACAAGGCCGCTCAGTCGGACGGTGCGGAGGTGCAATCAGCATTTGTGCTACCTTATCCCCCAGGCAATCGCCAGGAGGTCTTCGATCAGCCCTCTTTTCGGAGCCTATTAATCTCATGCCCGACGCTCCACTTCCAGCTCGATCAGCCGCCCCGCACCGAACGGCCCGAGCCGTGTCCTGCCAGCTTCCTTCGCCCGCTCGATGGCCCGGTCCAGCCGCGTGCCCAAGTCGGCGTTCACATTCAGCCGCGTCTCCATCCGCCCCAGACCTGTTCGGTCATTCGCGTCCGCGGCCAGCGCCAGCAGGTCCTTGGTCGACAGGCCCCCCGGATCGTCGCGGAGCCGGCGGTTCAGCTCGTCCAGGGCCAAAAGGGCGTTGTGGTTCAGGCGCTCGGACGATTCGGCGAGGAAGGTGGCTTGGCCTGCCTTGGCGTCCTCGGCGTACTGCGCGATCAGCTCGGCGTTCGCGGGGTTCTCCGCCCACGCCTTGACGCCAGCGCCGGTCATCCCGAGCAGCCGGCCTACCTGCGCATAGGACCGGCCCTCCGCGACCAGCCGGGCTCGGAGGTGATGGCGCTCACGGATCTGGGCCACGGCGCCCTTCGGCCGGCCCCGAGTGACCGGAATGGGCTCAGCGGACAGGATTTCCATCGGCCTTAGTCCCTGCGGGCGCTTCGCCGGAGGTGGGCAGATCCGCGACCTTCCCTGGCCGCAGCTCTAGCCGCCGGTCTTCGAGGCCCTTGGCGATCCAGGCGGCCCAGCCCCTGCGGAGGATCTCCTCGGTCAGTCTGGGGCGCATGGCCGTGACCTCCGGGGCGGCCTGGCATCGAGCACCACCAACCGCCCCCCGACCCACAGATGCGGCCGGCAGTGGGCCTCGTGGGCGCCCTGGAACCTCCGGCGGGCAGTGGGCCGCGGGCGGAACCGTGGCCGCTCGCGCAAGTTTCGGGCCTTTCGGATGTCTTCGATCTGCATTGCTGTTCTCCGTGCCTTTGGCGGCCTCAGGGAAGTCCTTCCCGCGCGCACCATGTTCGGGGACAGCTTAGCATGCCTTGTGGGTTGTGTCAACGGCCTGGGGCCTACTCCAGGTTGTAAAAGTCATGCTTCTTTGTGGGGTCTGGGTTGCAAGAAATGCATAGCTCCAACCTCATATTTGACACAATCATATGCCATGATCAGCAATCAACCATAAGGAGACCCCACCATGCAAGAACTTTTTGATCTCGGCTTCATTGAACTAAGAAATCGCCCATCCGGTATATATGCCTTGTGTCGTGGCGACGAGGTAATCTACATAGGCCAATCCGTCAATGTCTATTCGCGCGTACGTGAGCACTACAACCACCGTCAACAAAAATACTGGGATCGCGTATTCGTCCTCTGGTGCTCTCCAGTAGACCTCAACCGCACCGAAACACAAATGATCCACCATTTCCGCCCGGAACACAATCGCCATATCCCAACAGGCGATACCGCGCCTACATTCGATCTTCTGGCCGCCCTGGGCTTGCAAACCCCGCGCCTTGAGCGGCGAGATTAATTGTGTTGAAATTGTGAAGAGTTGATCTCATATTTTTTGGTAGAAAGGCCTCAGCGGCGCGTGCAAGCCGGACTTTTTGCCCCCGGGGTGGGGTCGGCGCGGAATGACCCCAGCAAGGGCGAGGAAATAGAAAAAAAGATCATGGCGGAAGTAAGGCGATCCTGTGACAAGAGTGAGAAATAGATTTGTCAAGTGTGGCAAGAATGTCACACTAGCGATAGGAAAATCCCTACCCCTTGACAAAATAAGGCAAGCCTTAATTGTAGCTAAGTCGGCCGATAGGAAGCGAGCTATGGCCAGGACGCATAGCTCAGGACGAAACAGGCCTTAGCTATGCTAAAATGCATAGCTAAAATATCCAATACAGTCTAGTAACTTCTAGTAACCTCTAGTTTTACCATCCAGTCTAGTAACCTCTAATACCTCCCTAGTACCTCCCTAGTTTTCTCTAGTGTTGATATATGGAAGGGTGAGCCGCGGAGAGAGAGAGAGAAAAAAAAAAAAAAAAAAAAAAAAAAAAATTTTTTTTTTTATTTATTTTAAAAAAAAAGAAAAAAAAAAAAA